>Ga0307422_1000452_pt1 | contig 23416 bp, 17 predicted proteins | sample SalMarWE160290MG_FD_202153 | JGI IMG/M metagenome (GOLD analysis project Ga0307422, IMG submission 202153) | Salt marsh sediment microbial communities from the Plum Island Ecosystem LTER, Massachusetts, United States - WE1602-90 | ecosystem: Environmental > Aquatic > Marine > Intertidal zone >...
TTTCGGGATCGTAAAACGGCTCCTTTGTGATATTGCCATAGTGGATGGTTAAGGTGGTATCACGCACCCATTTCTTTCCGGTTCCGGAGAAAAAATTACGCGTTCCCCCGATCCGGGCAGCCATAACTTGGCCCTCTTCATCTTCCCATCTTCTTTGAAGAATCAGGCAACATTCAGCCTGATCTGATCCCTCCACAGGTGAGGAAGTATAGATCGATCGTATCCTGTTTTCCCCGGGATCATACCGGAAGTCAAACCGGATGGCTTTGGGCTTTCCAGTAAAGAGAATGCCATGGTTCATATTTTTCAACGGTTCACGAATATTTCGTACCGGCTCGATCATTCTTCCCACAAAAAGGCATCCTGTAACCAACACATTTAGTTTCAGTCCAAAAGAACGCAATCCAAATAATTTTGTTTCCAAACGACAACAATATCCATTCTCTGTTGTATCCGGAAAAACACAATTGACTGCCTTATCAAATCCTGTTTTAGCTACAAAATTGGAACTCTCCCAGGGAGAATTGGAATCTTTTCGATGCAACCCTTCCTGCTCAAATAACGGATCGATGGCCCCGATCTCATACAAATATTTTGTTTCACCGCCTATAATTGCTGATTCGGTAAGGATGCGGAAATACCATGAATCGAAAGATGAAAACATCAGCTGCCCGGAAGAATCCACAAGGTTCTGCCCCGGTAAGTCCTTCTCTCCCCATAAAAGGGCTATCACGAAGGCGATGGATATGCTCACCTTACTGCTCATTCAACAAAAACTTTAATGCGGCCTTGTTAAAATCCTTATATTTTTCAATGTTGCTGAGATGCCCGCAGCCGGGTATAACACGCAACCGGGTTTCCGGATGGTTTTCACAAAAACGCTTGCTGTCGTTGAGGAATGCATGATCCTGGCTTCCCATGATCAGTAAAGTTGACGATTGCATGGATTTTTTATACAGGATGTCAAGTTTGTGTTTCACCTCCTCAAGGATCCTCATCCATGCTTTGTATTCAGTCAGATCTATTTTCATGGACCGGATGATAAACTCTTTCCTCGACTGTGTATGGTTTCTCCGGGGCATTATATAATAGGCCAATAGCTTATAGAGAAAATAATTGTTTACAAAAGGAGTCAGGAGCCTCCCAAATCTGAAAATTGCATAAATGGATGGTTTTAAGCGGAGTACCGCACCTGACATAACCACAGACAGAAACCGGTCGGGTTGCATTTCCTGCATCTCCCTGATCAGGATGGCACCAAATGACCCGCCAACAAAATGGGATTTCCGGATTCCCAGAAAATCAATCAACCGGAACATATCTTCCGCAATTAACTGAAGGGAATAGCTCCCCATTTCCGGATGATCCATATTTATGGATAACCCATGTCCCCTTAAATCAGGAAACAATAAGTTGAAATGTTCTTTAAAAGGGCGTACCTGTGCAGAAAAAGTTCCTGAATCACCTCCAATGCCATGGATAAAAATAACCCACTCCTTATCAAGATGATTGATGAAGGTCCGATATTTCAGCAAACGATCTCCTGATCCGTCCTTAATTTTAATTTCCTGATCCATGTTTGAATGAATGATTCATAAGTCCTCTTTTTTTTTGCCTCCCAAAAATAAACATTTTACAAAATCTGAATCATATTCCTTTTACTATCTTTGAAAAATTATCCGGTTGATCTCCGGTAAAAAATGAAACAATGCTTTATAAGGGAATTGCTTATACACTGTTTTTCGCTCTGTTTTCTCTTTTCTCCTTACCTTGTTCTGCCCAGTTTACCCAAACCGTCAGGGGCAGGGTGACCGATAAGGTGACTACTTCTCCGATCCCCGGGGTGAATGTCATTCTCCATGAAGCATCATCCCAAACAGGAACTTCCACCAACCAGGAAGGTGAATTTGTTTTGCGGAACATTCCTACAGGCAGGAATACGTTTTTGCTTACCTGCATCGGATATGAGCCGATTGTTTTAAAAAACGTGGAAGTAAGCACAGGCAAGGAACTGCTTCTGGAAATTGAAATGACCGAAGAGGTTACGGAATTGGACGAAGTTACCGTGAGGGCTTACAGAAAGGGAGAAGTGCTCAATAAGATGGCAACCCTCAGTGCCCGGTCTTTTTCAATGGAAGAAAGCGAACATTATGCCGGAAGCTGGTCTGATCCGGCCCGGATGGCCACCAATTTTGCCGGTGTTTTAACATCAAGCAATGACACCCGCAACGACATTATCATCCGGGGAAATTCACCCAACGGATTGCTATGGAGACTTGAGGGCATTGATATTCCCAATCCGAATCATTTTGCGGTCCAGGGTACATCAGGAGGACCTATCAGCATGCTTAACAGCAACCTGCTTACCCGGTCTGACTTTTTTACCGGGGCTTTCCCCGCACAATATGGAAACGCCATGGCCGGAGTCTTTGACCTCAGCATGCGAAACGGGAACAACAAAAAAAATGAGTTTATCCTTCAGGCAGGATTAAACGGGTATGAGGCAGGTGTGGAAGGCCCGTTTGCGAAAAATTACAATGGATCCTATATGATAAACCTGAGGTATTCTTTTCTGGATCTCTTGCAGGACCTGGGATTCAATATCGCCGGCGGTGCAGTGCCAACCTACTCCGACGTAAATTTTAAATTCTACATGCCAACAAAAAAAGCAGGAATCTTTGCGCTGTTCGGCCTGGGAGGAATCGACAAAGTCTTTGCTGAAGCTGAAAAAAGCACCGACCAGTTCAATCCAATTGCAAACACCGACTTAACCAATCATACATCCCTGGGAGTTGTGGGTTTTACCCATAAATTAATCCTGGGAGGAAAAGCAAATCTTCGTACGGCCTTCTCCTTTTCCGGTCAGGATACCCATATAAAACTCGATTCCATCTATCCGGATGACACAAAAAAACTCTATTATTCTTCCAACTTTCTGGAACAACAAACTGCTGGTTCCACCCATTATACCCTCAGGGTGAATCCCGGGAACACCTTATCGGCCGGGGTGATTTTTAAAAATAAATGGATCAAACAGACGGACAGTGCAATGTACCAGGGCAAATACCTGAACCTGATCCATCTGGACAATGAACACCTTACCCTCTTACAGGCTTTTGCAGAGTGGAAACACCGGTTTAGCAACCAAACCGACCTCTATTTCGGCCTGCATTCACAATACCTGTTCTTAAACAACACCTATACCCTGGAACCGCGTTTTGGCTTCAGTTGGAATTTTACCCCTTCCCAATCTATAAAACTCGGATACGGGATGCATGCACAAACGCAGACCCTGCCGGTCTATTTTGTGGAAACCACAAACAAGGAAAGAAGTGCATACTGGCGGACTTGTGAAGACCTTGATTTTACCAAAGCACACCATTTTATTTTGGGTTACGAAAACAAACTGACCGATAACTGGCATTTAAAAATAGAAGCTTACTATCAGGACTTATGGAATATCCCGGTTGAATCAACCCCTTCTGATTTTTCGGTTCTGAATCTGGGATCAACCTATTACAATGGCACACAGGATAAAGATAGCCTGGTGAACGAAGGGCTGGGAAGAAATCATGGCCTCGAGCTGACCCTGGAAAAATACCTGGATAAAAACTGGTATTTTCTGACCACTGCGTCGTTATTTAAATCCCTCTACAGGCCCAGCGACAGAATCTGGAGGAATACTGTTTTTTCCTCAAATTATGCTGCGAATGCATTGCTCGGTTTTGAATATCCATTCAGACAACGAACCTCCCTTGATTTCAATGTCCGGTTGGTCTGGAGTGGCGGGATCCGGTCTCTTTATGTCGACAGGGAAGCCTCCATGGCCGCAGGTGTTGTCATCTATGATACAAAAAAAGCGTATTCCGAAAGGCAGAAGGATTATTTGAAAATCGATTACAAAATGACCTTAAAACACAATCTGAGAAAGGCTACGCTGGAGTTTGCCATTGATATTGCCAACCTTACCGACCGGGACAATATTTTTTCCGAATCCTTTGATCCCAAAACAGGAAAAACATCCTATACCTATCAGCAGGGATTTTTACCTACAGCCCTTTTAAGGCTTACTTTCTAACCCGGGGAATGCACCCATTATTCTCCCGGGACGAATTTTTATCATTCTGCAGGATTCAAACAGAGGAGACGATCTGTCAGGTGTATTTTACAGCGTTTTTGCCACTTCCACCTGTTTGAAGGATTCGATGTTATCGCCTACTTTTAAATCGTTGAAGTTTTCAATATTCAGTCCGCATTCGTACCCGTTTTTGACCTCTTTCATATCTTCTTTGAAACGTTTCAGGGATCCCAGTTCTCCGGTATAGATTACAATTCCGTCGCGGATCACCCTGACTTTAGACGAACGGATTATTTTCCCGTCGCGAACCACACAACCTGCTACGGTACCCACTTTGGTAATTTTAAATACCTCGAGTACTTCGGCGGTACCGGTAATCTCTTCTTTTATTTCAGGAGAAAGCATCCCTTCCATCGCAGCCCTGATCTCGTTTATCGCATCGTAGATAATGGAATACAACCGTACGTCGATCTGTTCCCTTTCGGCAAGTTTCCGGGCATTTAAAGTAGGACGTACCTGGAACCCGATCACAATGGCTTCGGAAGCTGTAGCCAGCATGATATCGGATTCGGAGATTGCCCCCACCGATTTATGGATCACATTGACTTGTATCTCTTCGGTTGAAAGCTTAATCAATGAATCAGACAATGCTTCGATGGAACCATCCACATCGCCTTTCACGATGAGGTTCAATTCCTGGAAGTTGCCGATGGCTATGCGGCGTCCTATTTCATCCAGGGTAATATGTTTCTGTGTACGCAATCCCTGTTCACGCGCCAGTTGTTCCCGTTTGTTGGCAATACTCCGTGCTTCCCGCTCGGTTTCCATGACGTTAAATTTATCGCCTGCCTGAGGAGCTCCGTCCAGTCCGAGGATGATCACCGGCTCAGCCGGCCCAACCTCATCAATACGCTGGTTCCGTTCGTTGAACATGGCTTTTATATGGCCGTAATGCGGACCCGCAATGATGATGTCGCCCTGTCTGAGTGTGCCATTTTCAACCAGTAAGGTAGCGGTGTATCCACGTCCGCGATCCAGTGTGGATTCGATTACGGTTCCTGTTGCCCGTTTTTTGGGATTTGCTTTCAATTCCAGCATTTCTGCTTCCAGCAATACTTTTTCCAGCAGCTCTTCAACATGGTCTCCGTTTTTGGCGGATATATCCTGTGACTGATATTTTCCTCCCCACTCTTCCACCAGGAAATTCATTTTCGCCAGGCCTTCTTTTATTTTTTCCGGATTGGCTCCCGGCTTATCAATTTTGTTTATCGCAAAAACAATAGGAACCCCTGCAGCCTGAGCATGATTGATAGCCTCCACAGTCTGGGGCATAATATCGTCATCGGCGGCTACAATAATAATGGCAATATCCGTTACCTGGGCCCCCCTGGCTCGCATAGCCGTAAAAGCCTCATGCCCCGGAGTATCCAGGAAAGTAATCTTACGCCCGTCAGAGAGGTTTACATGGTAAGCCCCTATATGCTGGGTTATCCCTCCGGCCTCACCGGCAATGACATTGGTTTCCCGTACATAATCCAGCAAGGATGTCTTTCCATGATCCACATGCCCCATAACGGTTACAATAGGCGAACGAGGCTGTAAATCCTCCTCTCCGTCATCATCTTCTTCAATGGCTTCCTGAATATCCACACTGACAAATTCAACCTTATAGCCGAATTCCTCACCCACAATGGCCATGGTTTCGGCATCCAGACGCTGATTTATGGATACAAACAACCCCAGGCTCATACAGGTAGAGATAACCTCTGTGACGGGAACATTCATCATGGTTGCAAATTCTGCTGCCGATACAAACTCGGTCACTTTAATCACATTCTTGTCCTTGCTCTGCTGTTCCGCTTCCGCTATGGCTCGTTCACTGACTGCAGCCCTTTTCTCCCGCCTGTATTTTGAACCCTTTGATTTCCCTTTGCTGGTTAATCGGGCCAGTGTATCTTTGATCTGCTTTTGTACATCTTCCTCACTGATTTCTTTCTTAAGGGGCCTTTTTTTAACGGATTTCCTTGCTTCTTTCCTTCGGTCGCCCTGTGGTTTCCCGGAAAGATCAACCCGGGAATTGTCTTTTTGTATCCTGCGTCTTCTTTTTTTGCGTTGTCCCTGGTCTGCTCCTTCCCCTTTTTTCGTTTCTTTGGTTCCTGCCTGCTCGGTTTCTTTTTTGCCTTTACCAACCGCAGATTTTTCTCTTTTCTTTTTCTTTTCGAGCCGGTCTTTTTCTTTTTCTTCTTTTGTTTTCTTTGCCGGCCGGGTTTTCTGATTTAACGATGAAAGGTCTATTTTCCCTATGACCTTCACGTCATCCACCTTGGGAAAATCGGTTGCTATGTGTTTAGTTTCCTCTTCAGAACCTGCTTTTGTTTTTTCTTCAGGTTCCGCCTCTTTTACGGGTTCTTCTGTTTTTTCCCCGGATTCCTTTTCCGATTTTTCCGGTTCTTCAATTTTTTGTTTTTCTTCTTTTTCTGAGATTTCAGGTTTTTTCTCTGCTTCCGGTTCTTCTTTTTTGGCAGGTTCTGCTTTCTTCTTTTCGTCCAGGTCTATTTTACCAATAATCTTAATTCTCTGTACGGTCTCTTCTTCCTCTTCTGTTTTTTTCTCTGTCTTTTCGGGTTTTGGTTTTTCTTTCTGCGGGGATTGAGGTTTCTCAGAAGTTTTATCCTTAATCATAACCACTTCCTCCGTCTCATCCATTTCCTCCGGTTCCTCCTCCTCCTGGTCATCATCAATGGAGATCACCTCTTTTTTAGGCCGCAGGTTTTTCAGTTGAATCCTCTCTGATTCTTTTTTCAGGCTAAAATCGGTACTGTATTCATTTTCAAGCAAATGAATCATCTCTTCCGGAACTTTTGAGTTCGGATTTGAATCGATATCATACCCATTCTTATGCAGAAACTCCACAATGGTATGAATCCCCACATTAAATTCCCTTGCTAATTTACTTAACCTTTTTGTTGTACCTAATGCCATAAATTAATGTATCCCTTCCTAAAATTAACAACCTGTCGGGTTTTGAATCTGCAAGTTTAAAAGCAAAAAATCAATTCCACAACTTTATAAAGTATTTTTTGTATGAATAAATTATTCAAATTCAGCTTTTAATATTCTTAATACTTCATCAATGGTCTCTTCTTCCAGGTCTGTTCGTTTAATCAGATCCTCTCTGGTAAGTTTCAGGACATTTTTTGCAGAATCACAGCCAATGGCTTTTAACTCATCAATCACCCAATCTTCAATTTCATCCACAAATTCATCCAGGTTCACATCCTCATCATCCTCAGCCATTTCGCGGTATACATCAATTTCGTACCCTGTGAGCTGGCTGGCAAGTTTTATATTCAGCCCTCCTTTTCCGATGGCGAGTGAAACCTCTTCGGGTTTAAGGAAAACCTCTGCTTTTTTCGTGTCTTCATAAATCTTGATGGACGTAATTTTCGCAGGGTTTAAGGATCTCTTGATAAATAACTGCAGATTGGCTGAGTAATTGATCACATCTATATTTTCGTTTCTCAGTTCTCTGACGATTCCATGTATACGGGATCCTTTCATTCCCACGCATGCGCCTACCGGATCGATCCTTTCGTCGTATGATTCGACCGCCACCTTGGCCCGTTCGCCCGGAATTCTGACAATGTTTTTAATGGTAATCAAACCATCAAAGATCTCGGGGATCTCCAGTTCAAACAATCTTTCCAGGAATACCGGTGAAGTGCGTGAGAGGAGGATCAACGGGTTGTTGTTCCGGTTTTCCACCTTATACACAATCGCTCTCAGGGTATCCCCTTTCCGGAAATAATCAGAAGGTATTTGTTCCTGCTTTGGCAGAATCAGCTCGTTTCCTTCATCATCGAGTACCAGGATCTCCTTTTTCCATACCTGATATACCTCTCCGGTAACAATCTCCCCAATCTTATCTTTATACTTTGAAAAAATACTGTCTTTCTCCAGTTCCATAATTTTGCTGGCAAGGTTTTGCCTTAAATTCAGTATAGCCCTGCGCCCAAAGTCCACCAGTTTTACTTCATCGGTAACCTCTTCCCCTACTTCGTAATCCTCATCAATTTTTTTAGCTTCCGACAGGGGTATCTGCAAAGCAGGATCTTCCAGGTTATCATCTTCCACCACTTCACGGTTTCTCCACATCTCAAAATCACCTTTATCGATATTAATAATGATATCGAAATTTTCTGCCGTACCATATTGCTTTGTCAGGACACTTCGGAAGACCTCCTCGAGGACACTCATCATCGTGACCCGGTCAATATTTTTCAGTTCTTTAAACTCGGCAAAAGTGTCAATCAGATTTACATTTTCCATCGCTACCGTTCATTAAATGAAATTATTGTTTTTGCTGTTTTTATATTTTCAAAAGGCACCCGGATTTCCACTTCGATCCGTTGTTTTTTCTTTTTGCCTTCCATTTTTACTTTTTCAGTGGATTTAATTTTAACATCCTTTTCGCCAACTTCTTCCAGAATCCCTGTAATTTTCTCACCCTGGCGGGTAATCACTTCTACCTTGCGGCCTACATTTTTGTTATATTGTTCCATCACTTTAAAGGGTTTTCCCAACCCGGGTGAGGAAACAACAAGTTCAAAATCATCTGTATCCCTGTCCAGTTTTTCTTCGATTTTGCGGCTGAGAGCTGCACACCGATCAATGCTTACTCCCTCCCTGCTGTCAATAGTTACCGTAATAACCTTTGACCTGCTAACCTGCACATCCACAAGGAACAAACCCTCCTCAAGGCTTTCCTGAACCCATGCTTCTATTTTCTCCCTATCCGTCATTTTTTTCAATAAAACAGGGGACTTCCTGTCCCCTGCACCATAGTTTTTCCAAAAATCACTGCAAAAATAAGAATAATTCTTGAATCTGCAAAAAGTTTATCCCTGAGATAGCAAGGCCTAAGCCAATGATTTAGAAAATTATAGGTAGTTCTTCGTTAAAAAAATCTGCACCGGATCTTCAACTACCCTTTTTTGGGCAGTAAACCGGGCTTCTGGTCCGTATTAATCCTGCTTAATCCTAAAACTTTTATTATTTTTGTATGATTAATCAAGACACATCAAAACGATTGGAAATTAACAAAAGAAAAATAATCAACGATCCGTTATTCGGTTTTTTTAATCTGCAATCCGACATCGTATTTGACCTTATTGAGCATCCTTTTTTTCAACGTTTAAGAAGGATCAAACAGTTAGGACTCACCTTTCTGGTTTTCCCGGGGGCCAACCACACGCGGTTTGAGCATGCGCTGGGTGCGGCCTCGCTGATGCGGCAGGCTATTTATTCGTTACGCAACAAAGGGCATACAATTACAGAAGAAGAAGCAGAAGCTGCCACGATAGCTATCCTGTTGCATGATATAGGACACGGCCCCTTTTCCCACGTCCTTGAAAAGTCACTTGTGGATCTATCCCATGAAGATCTTTCAATCCTGTTCATGGAGGAACTCAACCGGATACTTGATGGAAAAATCAACATGGCCCTGCAGATATTCAAAAACGAATATCCTAAAAAATTCCTGTGCCAGCTGGTTTCCGGACAACTCGATATGGACCGGCTGGATTACCTCGCGCGTGACAGCTTTTTCACCGGCGTTACAGAGGGGCATGTCGGAATCGACCGAATCATAAAAATGCTCAACGTCCGGAACGATAACCTCGTAGTTGAAATCAAAGGAATCTATTCCATCGAAAAATTTCTCATAGCAAGACGGTTGATGTATTGGCAGGTTTATCTGCATAAAACAGTCGTCTCCGCCGATTTTTTACTGATCAGTATTCTGAAAAGGGCCAGAGAACTTACCTCCCGGGGAGAGAAGCTGTTTGCATCCCCCTCGTTCCGCATCTTTCTGGAAAAACAGTACAGCCTTACTGATTTCAGAAACAACCTTCGAAATGAGGAAGTGCCGGTACTGAAACACTTCTCCTTATTGGATGACAACGATATCCTGACCTCCATCAAAGTATGGCAAAACCATCCCGACCCGGTCTTGTCTTTTTTATCAGAAAATCTTATAAACAGGAACCTTTTCAGGGTGATAACCGGTGAAAAAGCCTTTGGACAGGAACAGATCACCCGCCTCGAATCAACCCTGAAAGCCCATTTTAACATACCCGATGAAACCATACCCTATTACTTTACCCATCAGGAATTAATAAACAGCGCCTACAGCTTAGGGAATGAAAATATTAAGTTTCTTTTAAAAAACGGGCAAATCATGGATTTTATGGAAGCATCCGATCTCAATTTATCGTCCCTTTCAAGGCCCGTCCGCAAATTTTTTCTCTGTTTTCCAAAAGAATTGGACTTTAAATAATTAAAAACTATTTTTGCATGGCTTAAAAAATCAAGAAATGGAATTTAGTGCAACAGACATTGCCACTTTACTAAATGGAGAGATTGATGGGGATGGAAATGTAAAAGTAAGGAATGTAGCAAAAATAGAAGAAGGCGAAAAAGGAACCCTGGCTTTCCTGGCCAATCCAAAATATGAATCTTTTATTTATGAAAGCAAGTCTTCGATCATCCTTGTCAACAAGGATTTTAAACCCCGTAAAAAGATACATGCTACCTTAATCAAGGTAGACAATGCCTACGAGGCGTTTGCCAGACTGCTGGAATATTACGTACAGGCAACCAGGCTGTTAAAAACCGGGATTGAAGAACCCAGCTATATTGACCGCACTGCAACCATCGGTGAGAACCTGTACCTGGGGGCTTTTGCTTATGTTGGGGGAAATACCATAATAGGAGATAATGTTAAAATTTATCCGCAAACCTACCTGGGTGAAAATGTTGAAATAGGAAGTGGGTCTGTTCTGTATGCAGGATGTAAGATTTATGCTGACACCAAAATAGGGAAAAACTGTGTCATCCATGCCGGGGCTGTGATCGGATCGGACGGTTTTGGTTTTGCTCCTCAGAAGGATGGAAGTTATACAAAAATTGAACAAATAGGAAATGTCATCCTGGAGGACGAGGTAGATATTGGAGCCAATACAACCATTGATCGTGGCACGATGGGTTCTACCCTTATAAAAAAAGGAGTTAAACTCGACAACCTGATCCAGATAGCCCATAATTGCGAGATAGGTGAGAATACCGTGATGGCCGGATTGGTTGGCCTGGCGGGTTCAACCAAAGTGGGCAAAAACTGTAAATTTGCCGGACAGGTAGGATTGGCCGGGCATCTTACCATCGGCGACAATGTCCAGATTGGGGCTAAATCAGGTGTATCTAAAGATGTGAAAGACAATCAGATCATTTTGGGAATCCCCGCTATGGGCTTCAAGGATGCATTAAAAATGTATACAATACTCCGGAATCTGCCCGAATTGCGGTCCGAAGTAATTCAGCTTAAAAAAGAGATCAACAAATTAAAAAATGGAGAACAACCTTCATCGCAAATAAACAGGCATGGCTGACAAACAAAGAACACTTGCTAACCCATTTACTATTAAGGGTCAAGGGCTTCATACCGGGGTACATGTTACGATGAAATTCAATCCTGCCCCTGTAAACCATGGGTTCAGGTTTAAACGGACCGATCTGCCGGGTCAACCGGTTATTGATGCAGACTGCGACCTGGTAACGGACACATCGCGCGGGACCTTGCTGGAACAAAACGAGGTTCAGATTGGAACCATCGAGCATTCTCTGGCCGCATTAGTAGGAATGGGACTCGATAATGTCCTGATTGAAATTGACAACAAAGAAGCTCCCATTATGGATGGAAGCGCCAAATATTTTGTGGAAGCTATTGAAAAATCAGGAGTTGTTGAACAGGAGGCTGACCGGGAATATTTCGTAATCAGGAAAACGATAACCTATACCGATAAAAAAACAGGAGCTGAACTGGTTGCTCTCCCCGACAATGATTACTGCATTAATACCATGATCTCCTTCAATTCAACCGTATTAAATAACCAGTTTGCCACACTCAACACCCTTGACCAGTTTAAAGATGAGATTGCCAACTGCCGGACTTTCGTATTTTTGCATGAACTGGAATTCCTTCTGCAAAACAACCTGATCAAAGGAGGAGCCCTGGATAATGCGATTGTTATTGTGGATAAAAATATGAGCCAGGAAGAACTGGACCGGTTGGCCGATGTATTTCATCATAAAAGGGTTAAAGTAAAGTCACAAGGTATATTGAACAATATTGACCTTTATTTCGATAATGAATGTGCCAGGCACAAATTACTGGATGTCGTTGGCGACCTGGCCCTGGTAGGCAAACCCATTAAAGGAAGAATCATTGCCACCAAACCCGGGCATGACGCGAACACAAAAATGGCCAAGCTGCTGAAAAAAGCCCTGAAAAATGAAGAATCAACGGTTCCGGATTACGACCCGAACCAGACTCCTGTTCTGGATATCAATCAAATAAAAGAATTTTTACCCCATAGGTATCCCTTTCTGCTGGTTGATAAAATTATTCAATACATGCCAGATGGCGTGGTGGGAATCAAGAATGTGACCGGGAATGAATTCTTTTTCCAGGGACATTTCCCTGACGAACCGGTGATGCCCGGGGTATTGCTTGTTGAAGCCATGGCCCAGACAGGGGGATTATATGTTCTCAGGCATCTCGAAGACAAATACGCCACCTATTTTATCCGAATGGATAATGTCAGATTCAGAAGAAAAGTGGTTCCCGGCGATACCCTGATCCTAAAAATGACCCTTATGTCGCCTATACGACGTGGTCTGGCTCATATGAAAGGATCTAGTTACGTCGGGGACAAGATCGTCGCTGAAGGAGAATTTATCGCTCAGCTTATTAAAAAGAAACCAATTCACAAACAGTAAATAAGATCTATGAAACAGCCACTTGCATATGTACACCCAGATGCAAAAATAGCCGATAACGTAGTCATCGAACCCTTTGTATCCATTGATCACGACGTAATTATCGGGGAGGGAACCTGGATCGGATCCAGTGTAACGATCATGCCTGGAACCCGGATCGGGAAAAACTGCCGGATATTTCCGGGAGCTGTAATAGGTGCCATCCCGCAGGATTTAAAATTCAAGGGAGAATACACAACCCTTGAAATCGGGAACAATACAACCATACGGGAATATGTAACCATTAACAGGGGAACAGCCGCCCGGGGAAAAACTGTTGTCGGAAACAACTGTTTATTAATGGCTTATGTGCATATTGCACACGACTGTGTCATTGGCAATAATGTGATCATGGTGAATTGTACCCAACTGGCTGGGGAAGTATTGATTGACGACTGGGCAATCCTCAGCGGGATGACCGCTGTTCATCAGTTCTGCCGGATCGGATCACATGCAATGATCTCCGGCGGATCCCTGGTACGAAAGGATGTACCTCCCTTTATCAAAGCCGGACGTGAACCCCTATCCTATGTCGGTATAAATTCCATTGGTCTGCGAAGGCGAAACTATAATAACGATAAAATCAGAGAAATCCAGGACATTTACCGCTATATCTATCAAAAAGGTCTGAACATTGCCCAGGCTGTGGAAGTGATCGAGGCTGAAATGCCGGCAACACCCGAAAGAGACGAAATTCTCCTGTTCGTTAAAGATTCAAAAAGAGGAATTATAAGAGGGTATTTTCCGGACTAAAAGTCCAGTAAATGTTCATTCTGAAACCCCCTCTCTTCTGTAAATGAATGCAAAGAAGGAACCCTTTGGCAACCTGTTATTTCGGATCCGCTGGTTTCTTCAACGGATTCCATCCCTGTGCCAGCAAAGGCATTTCCGAACCACCCGTTGTGATAAGATTCGTGCCTTCTGATTGATTCGTCATATTTCCAATCACCGTGATATCCGGATGATTCCTGATGCGATCATAATCGTTTAACGGAAGGGTAAAGAGCAATTCATAATCATCACCTCCGTTTAAAGCAGCTACCAGCGGATTTATATGCAATTCTTCAGCCATCTTCCTGGTTTGATTATCCATAGGTATTTTTTCTTCATACAGCCGGCAGCCTGTACCTGAAGAGGTGCAGAGGTGCAGAATCTCCGATGACAATCCATCTGAAATATCAATCATTGAAGAGGGTTTGATCCCCAGTTCTTTAAAAACTCCCCTCATATCTTTTCTTGCTTCCGGTTTTAACTGCCGTTCCAGGATATAGTCATATCCCTTCAGATGAGGTTTCATTGCCGGATTGACCTTAAATACTTCATTCTCTCTTTCCAGAAGCTGGAGCCCCATATAGGCACCTCCCAAATCACCGGTTACACAAAGCAGATCGTTGGGTTTAGCTCCGTTTCTGAATACAAGTTCCTCTTTTTCAGCTTCCCCTAAGGCAGTAACTGAAATTACCAATCCGGTCAGCGATGAGGTAGTATCTCCTCCTACCAAATCCACTTCATACGCCGCACAGGCCCGTTTAATTCCCGCATACAACTCCTCAACAGCTTCAACAGAAAATTTTCCGGATAAAGCAAGGCTTACCGTTATCTGGCGGGGAAGGGCATTCATGGCACAAAGATCAGATACATTGACAACAACGGACTTGTAACCCAGGTGTTTTAAAGGTACATACATCAGGTTGAAATGAACGCCCTCGGTAAGAAGGTCGGTTGAAATCACCACCTGTTTGTCTTTGTAATCCAATACAGCCGCATCGTCACCAATCCCTTTTACCGATGAAGCATTCTTTAATTGAATGTCCTTTGTAAGCAAATCAATTAATCCGAATTCCCCTATTTCTGAGATCTCTCTCACTCTTTTTTTTTCTGGCATTTTAAATTAAGATAAAAAAGTATGAATTAAATCGTTCCCGGTATAAAAATACCTATACTTTTGTATCTTTGCAATCTGTTTTTAAGGGTTCCTGATTCAGGATCTGTTCCAAGGGTAAAACAAGCAAAACAGAAGATGGAAGGGCAAAGCAAATTATTACATAACGTAACCCAGGGTGAATATAAATACGGTTTTGTTACCCCGATTGAGACCGAAATACTTGAAAAAGGGCTGAATGAAGATGTGATCAGGCTGATTTCGGCAAAAAAGGAAGAGCCGGAATTTATGTTGCAATTTCGATTGGATGCTTTTCGTAAATGGCAAACCATGATAATGCCTGACTGGGCTTATTTACAGATACCGCACATAGATTTTCAGGAAATCAGTTATTATGCTGCACCCAAAAAGAAGCTCCGGTTTACAAGCCTTGACGAGGTAGATCCGGAATTGCTCGATACATTTAATAAATTAGGAATCCCTCTGGAAGAACAGAAACAGCTGGCAGGTGTTGCCGTTGATGCGATCATGGACAGCGTTTCAGTAAAAACCACGTTTAAGGAAACCCTGGCCGAAAAAGGGATTATCTTTTGTTCCTTTTCAGAGGCGGTACACGAACATTCTGATCTGGTAAAAAAATACCTGGGGCAATCGGTTCCTGTTACCGACAATTTTTTTGCTGCCCTTAACTCGGCTGTATTTTCTGACGGTTCGTTTTGTTATATTCCGAAAGGGGTCAGGTGCCCGATTGAGTTATCCACCTATTTCCGCATTAATGCAGCCAATACCGGCCAATTCGAACGTACCCTGATCATTGCCGATGACGACAGTTATGTCAGTTACCTTGAAGGATGTACAGCCCCCATACGGGATGAGAACCAACTGCATGCGGCAGTAGTTGAAATAATCGCCCTCAACCGTGCAGAAGTAAAATATTCGACGGTTCAGAACTGGTATCCCGGAAACAAAGAGGGAAAAGGAGGGATCTATAATTTTGTCACCAAACGGGGAATCTGCCATGGCGAATCATCAAAAATAAGCTGGACACAGGTTGAAACCGGGTCGGCAATCACCTGGAAATATCCAAGTTGCATCCTTATAGGGAACCATTCAACAGGTGAATTTAATTCGGTGGCTGTAACCAATAACTACCAACAGGCCGATACAGGCAGTAAAATGATCCATATCGGTAAAAACACCAGAAGTACCATTATTTCAAAAGGGATATCAGCCGGGAAAAGCAGCAATTCCTACCGGGGGCTGGTAAAAGTAATGCCGGAGGCGACCAATGCAAGGAATTTCTCCCAGTGCGATTCACTCTTACTGAGTGAAACCTGCGGGGCACATACCTTCCCTTATATCGAAGTCGGGAATAAATCTTCCGTGGTTGAACACGAAGCTACGACCTCCAAAATCGGGGAAGATCAAATCTTCTACTGCAACCAACGGGGCATATCCACTGAAAATGCCATCGGCATGATCGTAAACGGATATGCAAAAGAAGTACTAAACAAGTTACCTATGGAATTTGCTGTGGAAGCACAAAAGCTGCTTCAAATAAGCCTCGAAGGAAGTGTCGGTTAAACCCGGCAGAGAGGGAATATCATATTTAAAACCAAGGATATATAAGTGCCGTAGCGACAAAAAAAGAAAAGCAGAAATGAGTATGTTATCCATAAAAAACCTTTGGGTTTCCATTGAAGAAATGGAAATACTGAAAGGAATCAATTTAGAAATAAAGCCAGGTGAAGTTCATGCAGTTATGGGTCCCAACGGATCAGGGAAAAGTACCCTGGCCAATATATTAACCGGAAAAGAGGGGTATACGATTACGAAGGGAGAGGTAACCTTTATGGGGGAAAACCTCCTTGAGATGAATCCGGAAGAACGGGCCAAAAAAGGTATTTTCATGAGTTTTCAATATCCCATAGAAATTCCGGGAGTTCCCATGGTTACCTTCCTGAAAACGGCTGTGAACGAACTTCGTAAGCACCGGAATGAAAAACCCCTCAATGCAGGTGAATTTCTGAAACTAATGCGTGAAAGGAAAGAACTGGTGGATATGGACACCCAACTGACAAACCGTTCCGTAAATGAAGGGTTCTCCGGTGGCGAAAAAAAGAAAAACGAAATTTTCCAGATGGCCCTGCTGGAACCAAAGCTTGCGATCCTGGATGAAACAGATTCCGGACTTGACATTGATGCCCTGAGAACCGTAGCCCGGGGTGTAAATGCCCTTAAAAATCCGGAGCGCTCTACCATTGTTGTCACACACTACCAACGCCTCCTCGATCACATTATTCCCGATTATGTCCATGTATTGTATAACGGACAGATTGTTAAATCAGCAGGAAAAGAACTTGCTTACGAACTGGAAGAGAAAGGGTATGACTGGCTCAAAAACAAGAATGGAAATTCGCTATGAGTGTATTGGTTGAGAAAACAGATTTTTCATTAAAAATGGTGAACCGTTACAATGCGGTCAAAGACCGCTTGTTTAAAAATTCACCAACCCTGTTAAATGAATCCAGGAAAAAGGCTTTGCAGGATTTTATTCTTCAGGGTATTCCGACACCTAAAAACGAAAATTACAAATACACCAATCTCCAGCCTCTTTTTTTTCCTGAGTACTCCTTCAATATAGACCGGGAGGATTCGGATCTGGATATACAAAAGGTTTTCAGCTGCAATGTTCCCCAGTTGGACACGCATCTTGTGTTCAACAGAAATGGTTGGTTCCTCGATGGAGATTCCTCCCAATCGCTCCCGGAAGGAATGATCATTGAGAGTCTGCGAAAAATCGCTGCCACGCGACCTGAATTGATCACCAATTTTTATTCCCGGCTTGCGCTTACGGAGGAAGATCCGATGGTTGCTTTAAACACGGCTCTGGCAACCGATGGTTTTGTGATCTGGGTTCCTGCGCATACCCAGGTTAAAAAGGCGATCCAGGTAATCAACCTGATGCAGGAACCTTCCGATTCATTGATCACCCAGCGAAACCTGATCCTTGTAAATCCGGGTGCCGAATTAACTGTGCTCGTATGTGACCACACCTTAAATTCCATCAAATACCTGAAGAATACGGTCACAGAAACATTTGTCGGGGAAAACGCCCATCTGCACTATTATACGATCCAGAACCAACATAACAACTCGGCAAGTATCAATTCATTGGTTATTGACCAACAAAAAGATTCCACCGTTCGCACCCACACGACCACCCTGCATGGAGGGTTAATTCGTAACAACCTGAAAGTAATCCTTAACGGAGAAAAAAGCCAATCGGATATTTTCGGTATAGCCTTTATGGACCGCAAACAGCACATCGACAATTACACCCGGATTATTCATAAAGAGCCGCATTGCCAAAGCACCCAGTTGTATAAAAATGTAATGGATGATCAATCCACAGGAGCCTTTTCCGGGTTGATCCATGTATTGCGGGATGCACAGAAAACCCAGGCCTTCCAACGGAATAACAACCTGCTCCTCACCGACCAGGCGAAGGTGCAAACCAAACCCCAGCTGATAATCGATGCAGACGATGTGAAATGCAGCCACGGCGCTACCATCGGACAAATGGATGAGGAAGCATTGTTTTATATCCGTAGCAGGGGAATTGCGGAAAAAGATGCAAGGCTGATGATGATGAATGCCTTTGCCCATGAAGTGATCCAGGAAATCAAGCTGGAACCCCTTCGCAATCGCATCGACGACCTTGTAGACAAAAGACTGCGTGGGGAAATTGCACGGTGTCATGATTGTACGTACGATTGCGAAAACTAAATCCTGACCTGTATACACTATCTTGTTGAAGGTTTTTTTTAACATTTATGCGGGCCAGAAAAAACGAAACAAATGTCTTACGAAATAGCTAGAATACGCACCTTTTTCCCTGTACTGAACCAGCAGGTATATTCTAACCCACTGGTTTACCTGGATAGTGCTGCAAGTACACAAAAACCCGTTCAGGTCCTGGAAGCTGAACAGCGCCTGCATACCTTGTATTATGGAAATATACACCGTGCCGCTCACTATATGGCCGACAAAACCACCGAGGATTTTGAAGCAGTCAGAACCCGTGTAAAAAATTGGATCAATGCCCCTTCACGCGAGGAAGTGATCTTTACCAAAGGCACAACCGAAAGTGTCAACCTCGTCGCATTTTCATTCGGGGAACAGTTTATTTCCGAAGGGGATGAAATGATCGTCTCCGAAATGGAACACCACTCCAATATCGTGCCCTGGCAAATGCTCGCCAAAAGAAAAAACGCATGGATCAGAATGTTGCCTTTCAACGGGAAAGGAGAATTGCACATCGAAAAGCTGGATGAGCTTTTAACCGACAGGACCAAAATCCTTGCAATCACTCATGTTTCAAATGTTCTCGGAACAATCAATCCCCTGAAAGAGATTATTTCCAGGGCACATGAAAAGAATGTCGTTGTATTTGTGGATGGAGCCCAGGGGTTCCAGCATCTGGGGGTGGATGTTCAGGACCTGGATGCCGATTTTTACGCTTTCTCAGCTCATAAAGCTTACGGCCCCAACGGGGTGGGCATTTTGTACGGGAAAAAAAAGTGGCTTGAAAAAATACCTCCTTACCAGGGTGGCGGAGAGATGATCTCTGAAGTGTCATTTTCAGGAACTACCTTCAATGAATTACCTTTTAAATTTGAAGCAGGAACGCCCAATATAACCAGTGTGATTGCCTTTGGGGAAACCCTGAAACTTCTTGAAGATATAGGGATGGAAAACATTCATGAATGGGAAAAAATGCTACTGAACCAGGCTGAATCAGACCTCAGAAAAATCAAAGGCATAAAAATTTATGGTGAAACGAACCATAAAGCAGGCGTAATCTCTTTTAACCATGAATCGGTTCATCCGTATGACCTGGGTATGATGCTTGATAAAATGGGAATTGCTGTCCGTACCGGACATCATTGTGCCGATCCTGTTATGGAACATTTTAACATTCCGGGTACCGTGAGAGCTTCTCTGGGAATGTATACGTCCGAAGAGGATATCCGTTTATTCATCAGCGGATTAAAAAAGGTTATCCGGCTTTTCTGACCTGAATCCCGGATTGTTGAAGCATTCATTTCAAAGGAGCAGCCACAAGAAGGAATGATTCATTTATAAATACGTTATATTCAGATGAGAAGAACAACTGTTTTTGCTGCAACAGGCTTTGTAATGATGGTATCCTGCCATCCTGCAGAGCCAACAGACTATCCTTTTCAGCCGGTCAGCCCCAGGCAAATCACCTTAACAGACTCCTTCTGGTCAAGCCGGATAAAAACCAATACGGAAGTTACCATTCCCTACTGTTTTCAAAAATGTGAGGAAACCCACCGGATTGCCAATTTTGAGGTGGCAGGCGGCCTGAAAGAAGGCACCCATATCGGGAAAAGATACAACGATTCGGATGTTTTTAAAATTATGGAAGGGGCAGCATATTCTCTTCAGCAACCGTACGACCCGGAGCTGGATGCTTACCTCGACAGCCTGATTTTCAAAATAGCCGCTGCCCAGGAAGAGGACGGCTATTTGTATACCATTCGAACCATAAAACCTGACTCGCTCACAGAATATGAAGGACAGGAACGCTGGGAGAAAGTGAGAATGCACAGCCATGAGCTTTACAATGTGGGACATCTGTATGAAGCTGCAGTGGCACATTACCAGGCCACTGGCAAAACAAACTTTCTGGAACTTGCCTTAAAAAATGCCAAACTGATCCAGTCGGTATATGGCCCCGGGAAAAAGCATGATGCTCCGGGACATCAGGAAATTGAACTGGGATTGGTTAAGCTGTTCCGCGTAACCGGTGAAAAAAAATACCTTGACCTGGCCCGGTTTTTCCTGGATGAAAGGGGCACATCAGCGATCAGGAATTACAACAGCCCGAGTATGTGGGAAAATGGCGCTTACTGGCAGGACCACAAACCGGTGATTGAACAGGAAGAAGCTGTGGGACATGCTGTCAGGGCACTATACATGTATTCAGCCATGGCCGATATAGCTGCCCTCACAGGCGATGAAGAATACCTGGCAGCCATTAAAAAGATCTGGGAAAATGTGGTGTATAAAAAATTATATATTACAGGAGGCATCGGCGCGAAATACGAAGGGGAAGCCTTTGGCAATAATTACGAACTCCCCAACCGGGCCTACAATGAGACCTGTGCTGCTATTGCCAATGTTTTCTGGAATCACCGGATGTTCCTGATGACCGGCGAAAGCAAATACATGGATGTCCTGGAACGAACCCTTTACAATGGCATGTTATCGGGAATTTCACTCGAAGGAAATACATTTTTCTATCCCAATGTCCTTGAATTTGACGGGCACGATCCTTTTAATCAGGGAGCAACCACGCGGAAACCCTGGTTCGACTGTTCCTGCTGCCCTTCGAATATTTCCCGCTTTATACCGGCAGTGCCCGGATACCTCTACGCCGTAAAGGAAGATCAGGTTTTTGCCAATCTGTACGCCTCCGGGAAATCAAAACTGGTCATCCGTCATGACAGTGTTCAGATCAACCAGGTTACAGATTATCCCTGGGAAGGAATCATCCGGTTTGAAATAAACACCCCAAAGCCTCTCCGCTTTGCTCTTAACCTGCGCATTCCCGGATGGGCACAAAACCATCCTGTCCCGGGGAACCTGTATACCTACCTGCATACGCATGATGACGAAATCGTGGTGACAGTAAACGGCAAGGAACACAAGGCTGAAAGGGTTGACGGGTACTATCCCGTGGTGAAAAAATGGAAACAGGGCGATGTGATCGAACTGGTCCTTCCCATGAGAGTGCATAAAGTCATCCCTCATACCAATGTAAAGGAGATTGCCGGTAAAGTAGCTGTTGAAAGGGGACCGGTCGTGTATTGCGCTGAACAGGCCGACAATCCGGAAGGAGTGCTTGATTTGTCTGTGGCTGATGAGGAACCATTTACACCCGTTTTTGTAAATGAACTGAACGGAATCGTCAAACTTACCTCTGACTCAGGCATTACGCTGATCCCGTACTATGCCTGGAGCCACCGCCAACCGGGAGAGATGAATGTATGGTTCAACAAAAAATAAATAATGCCGCTCCTGCGAAGCTCTTTCGGAACGGCTTCATCTTATGGCTGCAGAAATCGTCCGCATACCCTGCCTGTCAGCCTCAACAGACACCTGTACGATGTTCCCGGGTAACAGCGATTCAACAATTTCCGGCCATTCAATAAAACAGTAATGTCCGCTGTAGATATATTCTTCAAAACCTATATCAAAAACTTCTTCTATCTTTTTTATCCGGTAAAAATCAAAATGAAAAACGGGAGAGCGGTTTCTGCTGCTATACTCATTCACAAGGGCAAAGCTTGGGCTGGTAACATAATCCTGCGAACCAATCACTTTACATAGGGCCTTGATAAAGGTAGTTTTTCCGGCACCCAGTTCCCCGCTAAAGGCAAAGATCCTCTGTTCACGGAAGGTACGGATGAGTTCTTCCGCAACACCCGGAAGCTCCTCTACGGATTTCACATTCCTGCTAAACATCCATTTTCAAATTTCTGCAATAATACGAAATGAAACCCATAAATAAGAAAAATTACCGGGTGCTTCCTTCAAATCCATGATGAATATCGGGGTTAGTTACAGAAAAATCTGTTACATTTGAGTCAAATCTGAAAATTAAATCCATGTGAAACAAGCCCCGTCCCGATAGCCATCGGAATCCGGGCAGGTTTCATGAGTTACCTTAATAAATAAAAATTTAAAAGAATGAATATTCCGAATAACCTGAAGTATACTGAAGACCATGAATGGGCCAGTGTAGAAGGCAATGTTGTCACGGTAGGAATTACAGACTTTGCTCAGGGCGAACTGGGGGATGTGGTTTTTATAGAACTTGAAACCGAAGGAGAGACCCTTGACAAGGGAGAAACATTCGGGACTGTGGAAGCTGTAAAAACTGTTTCTGACCTTTTTATGCCGGTAAGTGGCAAAGTGATTGAAATAAATGAAATACTGGCTGAGGAGCCTGAACTGATCAATAAAGACCCATTTGGGAAAGGCTGGATGGTTAAAGTAAAAATGAGCAATCCCGCTGAACTGGATGAGTTGCTTACACCCGAAGCATACAAAAAAATGCTGGAGGCTTAATACCCAAAGGCGTTTTCTCAGGAGACGCCTTTCTTACTTTTGCAAATCAGTCTGTTCCGAACGGAATTGAGTAACACTAATCCGTTTTTCTCCGGAGCAGATTTTTCCGTTTTTGCTGATTCCTTCAACGAAGATCCGGTAATACGCCAGGTCATCTCCGGTGAAAAATTGTGTTTCAGCCGTTCCTTCTGAAACCTCCATCAAAGGATTCCAGTATAGCGTAGGCCGTTTATCTGGTTTTTCGCTATCCATATTTTCCAGGGTATACGTTGGTGAATAGAACGCATTGGGCCGCTGAAAACCGTTAACCTGCAAAACGATCCGGCCTTTCACATAGCGTTCATATTCGGAAGTATTATCCCCATGGCGGGTATAGATTGCAACTACCCCGTCGCCTCCCCTTGAACCATACACAGACG
>Ga0307422_1000455_pt1 | contig 23129 bp, 18 predicted proteins | sample SalMarWE160290MG_FD_202153 | JGI IMG/M metagenome (GOLD analysis project Ga0307422, IMG submission 202153) | Salt marsh sediment microbial communities from the Plum Island Ecosystem LTER, Massachusetts, United States - WE1602-90 | ecosystem: Environmental > Aquatic > Marine > Intertidal zone >...
CAAAAATATAATATTTACTTTTAAATATTATATTAACAAAAGATAGCCATAATAGCATATTCAAAAAAAATAATTATTCACAACTTATTCACAAGCTTAATCACTACTTTATCATAGAAGGGTATTTTACTCTATTATATCTATTTTTTCAAGAATAAAGATAAAAAAGAAATAATAATTTTCATTTTATTCGAGCTTAATTCTTCCTTTTAATGCTTGCGAGAGGGTAAGCTTGTCGGCGTATTCCAAATCACCGCCAACAGGCAGCCCCAAGGCAAGCCTTGTAACAGTTACTCCGGTGTTTTTCAGAACATTAGCAAGATACAATGCTGTCGTATCACCTTCCACGGTCGGATTGGTAGCAATTATTACTTCTTTAGTCATCGTATTTTTAATTCTCTCCAGTAATTCTTTGATGCGTAAATTATTCGGGCCAACACCCGAAAGAGGGGAGATAACACCGTTAAGCACATGATAAAGACCCTGATGTATACGGGTGGCTTCTATCGTATGAATATCTTTGGCATCTTCAACAACACAGATTGTCCCTCGATCGCGGCCTTGGTTCTGACAGATAGGACAGGGATCTATTTCCGAATAATTACCGCAGTTACTGCAGTTTTTAAGGTCTTTTTTTAAAGTGAGGAGAGAGTAAGCCAGGTCTTCAGTTTTTGAAGCGGGACTTTTTAATAAATAATATACAATTCGTGAAGCACTCTTTTTCCCCAGACCGGGAAGTTTGGCAAACTGGTTTATCACTTGTTCAATAATATTCACATTATGTTCCTAAGAAACCGGGCGGAAGATCCATTCCCCCCGTAAGTCCGGAAAATTCTTCTTTCATTTTTTCTCGTAATTTGGCAAATGCATCGGCGTAAGCAGCTCGAATGAGGTCTTGGAGCATTTCTATATCATTTGGATCAACAACTTCAGGGGAGAGGTATACACTAAGAACTTCCATTTTCCCATTAATCTGGATTTTTACCATATCTCCGCCGGCTGTTCCTTCAATAAGTATGTCTTTCAATTTTTCCTGCATTTCAGCCATACGCGATTGGATATTTTTAAAATTTTTAATGAATTCTACAGGATTAAAACCCATAATTACTCTCCTTTTATAACTGTTCCTTTAAATACCTTTTTGAGGATGTTTTCTCCTTCATCCGTAGCAGGAGCATTTGTTTGATTTTCTTTTACCAGTTCAACTCTGATACCTATCTTGCTTCCGGTTATTTTAGTGGCGATTTGGGAAAGAACAGTTTTTTCACCCATAACAAATTCAGCAGAAAAGGCATCTTTTTCATGATACAAGAAAATCAGTTCATTTTCTTGTATTTTACATGATGTACATTTTTTCAAAGAAGATGCAAGGGTAAGTTTCTTTTTACCAATGGTATCTATTATAGTTTTAAGGATATCTTGTGGAGCTATGACGTGAGATCTGTTTACCTTTTGTACATCCTCGGATTTATTAAGCTCGCTTTTTACGGGTTGAGTTTGTAGTTGAGTTTTAAGTGTTTGAATAGTCTCTAAAATTTCAGAAGGAGTAATGAGAGTATCTAAACTGCCCAGTCTTGATAACAGTAATTCCAATTCAAACTTTTGGTTCAATGAAAACCGAAAATTTCTATAAAGATGTAGGAGCAGGTCTAAGGCTTTTTCGATTTGTATTATTGAAAAAGAGTCAATGATCTCTTTAGAGAAGTTTTCAACAGAACAACCTAAAAAGGATTCCCTGGTGATGCCATTTTTTAAAAAGAGCAAATTACGAAAATATTCTGCCAAGCCTATCACAAATTGTTCTTCAGAAATTCCCTTATTAAGAATACTGTCGGTTGCTTTGAGTACTTGATTTATTTTACCTTCTGCTAATAGACGAATGAGTTTGCCAATTTCATCCACACCCACTATACCCAGTTTTTCCTGTATCTTGGCAATCTGAATTTCATCACCGGAAAATGAAATAATCTGATCAAAGAGGGTATAAGCATCCCGAAGAGAGCCGGTAGCTTCTTTGGCTATCCAAATAAGAGACTCGTTATCACTATTGATATTGAGTTCTTGGGCAACTTCTTGAATTTTCTTTTTTATATCGGAAAGTGAAATTAGTCTAAAATTAAACTGCTGACAGCGGGAGCGAATAGTTGCGGGTACCTTATGAATTTCGGTAGTAGCAAAGATAAATACCACATGAGGGGGCGGTTCTTCGATTGTTTTAAGAAGCGCATTAAACGCACTGTTGGAAAGCATATGAACTTCATCAATAATATATACTTTGTAGCGGAAACTAGTCGGTGCAAAAAGCACTTCATCTCTAATTTCTCTTACATCATTTACACTTGTATGAGAAGCCCCATCAATTTCAATGACATCAAATGATCGACCTTCAACAATCTCTATACAAGATGTACATTTTCCACAAGGATGGGCGGTAAGTCCTTGCTCACAGTTTAAGGATTTGGCAAGAATTCGTGCTGCAGATGTTTTCCCGACACCACGTGGTCCGGAAAAAAGGTAGGCATGAGCAATCCGTTCTTGTTTAATAGAATTTTTTAGGGCTGAGACTATAAATTCCTGTCCAACTATTTGATCGAAGTCCTGAGGTCTTTTTTTGATTGCGGTTACTTCATAACTCATAATATATTATATATTGTTTCTTATAATTAATAAAACCCCTTTAGCTCCAATCAAGCTGATTGCAGCTCATTTACCCATCGCTTACCGCTGCTACCTTCCGGTCCTGACGGAGTTGGGCGATAGTAAATAGTGCAGAACCTGAAATGGACACTAAAGGGGATACGGAGAGAGAGGGATTCGAACCCTCGGTACCCGGTTAGAGTACACACGCTTTCCAAGCGTGCACCTTCGGCCTCTCGGTCATCTCTCCTTATATTGTCAAAAAACTGTGCTCTTATTAGCCGATCTCTTGGGATTTTTCCAAGCGATTGATAATATTAATTATTATAATCAAACTCACGGATGAACGCGGATTAAAATTGATCCGGAAAAATCCGTGAGCTAAAAATATCAAATCCATATAGCTGTGCCTTATCTGCACGCCTTATGTTCAATTACGGAGAGAGGGGGATTCGAACCCCCGGCCCGACCACTAAATGCACTAAAATCAAGCTTCCTAAAATTACCTTTATTGAATACAAACAGCATATTAACCTAATTTTTTCTAATGCATTTAATGGTCGGGCAACGGTTTTCGAGACCGCCCGATTCAACCGCTCTCGCATCTCTCCTTACAGTATAAGCAGTTCTCATTTTATCCGATTATGTCAGCACATAATAGTTTTTTTTACCATCTTTAAGCATAAATGGTTAAAATGAGAATCGCTGTTACAGTTCGTGCCCAAGAGGATTCGAACCTCCGACCTTTAGATCCGCAATCTAACGCTCTATCCGGCTGAGCTATGGGCACTAAAAAAACGGAGAGGGTGGGATTCGAACCCACGGTACCCTTACGAGTACAACTCCTTAGCAGGGAGCCCGATTCGGCCACTCTCGCACCTCTCCATTTAGATATCATTACTTTTTTCAATTGCCAGTACGGAGAGAGAGGGATTCGAACCCCCGGTGAGTTGCCCCACAACGGTTTTCAAGACCGCCTCCTTCAACCACTCGGACATCTCTCCGTGATATTTGTTTTTTAGCAGTATAACTATACTCATGCGTATTACATTTGTCAATAAAAACTGATTTTTTGCCCAGGGTAACAACATTTGGATATCTTGCTTTCTATTATTTATTTAAACATTTTTTACTGTTTATTTTTCAATATAAGGAAACCATGAATGCAGGAAAAAGATAATAATTTAGCAATTTCCATTTAAGAAGCTTAATCAATAATATTTATTCTATTTTCTTCCTGTTTTCCTGGCTTCCTTATAAATAATTTTTAATATAATGTGTACTATACATTTGTAAGGTATCATATAAAATTCATTTAGAAACAATAAGGAAAGACACAACTTTATTTTTAAGTGTCTTTGGCAATAATCTCATAAATTCGGTCTAAGTCATCAGCAGAATAATAGGAGATTTCAATCTTTCCCTTGTTCAGAGATCCTTTTATACTTATTTTTGTACCTAAAACATTAATAAATTTTTCTGTTATCTCTTCGAGTTCAGGGATTTTTTTTGCTGGTTTCTCTGGTTGTTTTTGCCGGATGTCTTCGGTTTGTGTCTGTAGTTTAGAAGACATGGCCTCTGCTTCGCGCACCGAAAGCGATTTACTCATTATACTATTATAAAGTATCAGCTGTCCGGCAGCATCTTCTACAGAAAGAATAGCTCTCGCGTGGCCGGCTGTAATACTTCCTTTTTGTAATGAATCTTGCATAATTTTAGGAAGTTTAAGCAGCCTAATGCTATTTGCGATTGTTGATCGATTTTTTCCTAAATGTGCGGCCAGTTCTTCCTGGCTTACTTGTGTCAGTTCTAATAAATTTTTATAAGCCTCGGCTTCTTCGATCGGAGTAAGATCTTCGCGTTGAATATTTTCAATTAAAGAGATTTCCAGTTTTTCAGTTTCTGAAAACGTTTTTATAATGATAGGTATTTTGGCCAAACCGGCAATTTTAGCTGCACGGAAACGTCTTTCACCTGCAATAATAAGGTAAGTGTTATCCATGGCTTTTTCCACAAGAATAGGCTGGAGTACGCCTTTTTCTCTTATTGATGCTGCCAGTTCATGAAGGCTTTGATCCGCAAAGTGTTTTCGAGGCTGATTGGGATTAGTTTTTATTAATCCAATGTCAATCTCGCTTTGAAAAGAATCGAGCTCTTTGTTTTGTGCTGATTGAAGCAAAGCTTCAATCCCTTTTCCTAATGCTTTTTTAGACATAGATCATAACCTCTTCTGCAAGTTTTTTATAGCTCATCGCACCAATGCACTCCGGGTCGTATTTATTAATAGGAACTGAGTGAGAAGGCGCTTCGCTTAATCGGACATTACGGGGTATTACTGTTCTAAACACCTTATCCTTAAAATAGTTCGTCACCTCTTGAACTACTTCATGAGCCAGGCGCGTACGTGTATCATACATAGTGAATAAAATACCTCCGATTTTTAATTGCGGATTAATTCCGCTTTGTATGGTTTTAATAGTTTGCAGGAGAGAATTCAAACCTTCAAGAGCAAAATACTCACACTGTAAAGGAATAAGCACATAATTGGCTGCAGCAAGACCGTTTATAGTCAGAATTCCCAATGAAGGAGGGCAGTCGATTAATATATAGTCATAATTGTTTTTTATATGCTCCAATGCTTTTTTTAAAAAAAATTCTCTTCCTTCCACATCGACCAGCTCAACCGTAGCACCTGAAAGGTTAATACTTGAGGGAATAACAAAAAGGCCTGGCACTGCAGTATTTTGGATAGTCTGTGAGATTGCAATATGATTAGTAATTACTTCATAGATCCCTGATTTATTATGATCCGCTCCCACATTACTCGAGCAGTTTGCTTGTGAATCAAAATCAACAAGCAGCACTTTTTTACCAGCTTCAGCAATATACGCGCCAAGATTAACGGCTGATGTTGTTTTCCCTACACCACCTTTTTGATTGGCGAAGACAATTATTTTACCCATAGTTAAAACCTATATTCTAAAAAGATAACATGTACTATACTATCAATTCTCATTTTGTACAATAAAGACTAATCTTTCGGTTCTGTTAGCGGGTAAAAAATAATAACAAAAGACATTGCATATTTAAGCTCTAGTTTATATCTTATAGCTAAGATTACAACGGTGGACAAGCAAACAGATACCGTTTAGCCAAGGAGCATGTGATGATAAAAGAGCAAGTACAAAAAGCACTCAATGATGTGCGTCCCTCTTTACAGGCAGACGGCGGAGATGTGGAATTAGTAAATGTAAGCGAGGATGGAGCAGTAAAGGTAAGGCTTAAGGGGGCCTGCCAGGGATGTCCCATGTCTCAAATGACATTGAGTAATGGCATCGAAAAATATTTAAAAAAACAGGTCCCTGACGTAACCAAGGTCGAAGCTGTTTAATATATTTGTGTGGCATTACTTGTAATGCAAAAAAAGGCTGCTTTTTTAAGCAGCCTTTTTTGTTTCACGTGAAACATTAATAACTCGTGGAAAGACCGTGGAGTATTTATTTTTTATATTTTTATTGTGTTGCAAGCTTCATGGATAAAGTAAGACAAACCAGGTAAAAGCGTATTTTTGGAAAGGAACCAATATCGTTATATGGGGAAATACCAAGAGTATACTCGAGGTGCCGGGAAATTCCGATCACGCGGATTCCTCTTTTGCCTTGTGGCAATTTTATACAGCACTGCCCGATTGGCCGATTTCGTTCGGAAATATTGACTTCGCCGTGTCCTTCGGAAGAAAAGCCTTGTTTTTACTAGAAAAGAACATTTGAGACGCTAAAGGATTGCGAAATCAGTGGAAACGAAATCTTAATGCTTGCCATAATAGGTTTTAAGAATCCCGCAGAGTGATAGGCGTTTTGAAAATTTCAACCGGAATTCACCGTCTTCGAAGTTTTTAAACCTACTCGTTTAGCACGTTTCCTCCTGTGAAGTAATTATCCGCTGAAAAAGCGCCGCAGGCGTCTCCACCCGCGTTTACGGCATAGACCACTTTCCCGACAGAGTCTGTTGTGGACTCAATAATCTCAATCGCACTTATTTTAGGATAGTCCACCGCTCCCTTTAAAAAGTTGACGATTAGGGAGCCGCTTTTGTCTGTGCTGGCCTCGAAATCCTTCACCACTGCTTTGTACTTACCGCCGGCCTCGGCCAAGATATCAAAATCTTTCAAGACCAGCTTATCACCTAATTTTACGCTAAAAAATCGCTTACCGGTGCTTGAATGAAAGACCTCGCAAAAGTGCAGCCTAACCTGATAGTTTTCTCTGGATTTGAGTCCTGTAAAATTATAAGAGAACTCGCCCCAGCGTTCAGATTCGTATACCTTTATGGGCGCCGGCCGCTCAATACCCGATAAATTAATAAGCGATTTTGTATCGATGCGTTCCAGTTTGAAGGTAACGGGGCGCAGACCATCTGTGCAGCATGTTGCCATTGTATTGCCTTGTTTCATCCAGTTTCTAAAAAGACCCTGGTCGAATCTCCCGCCTGTATAAACGGCCACTACTACCTTTAAGATATCATTCCATGCCCATTCACAGAATCCCTCAGGCATGTTAATTCCGGTGATAAATTCCTGCCCTTCAGTGAAGACCTCGCACATCTTTACATCCATGTTGCTATGGTCTTTGGCCAGGTCGGTATGTAATGCTCTTTTAAGTACGGTAATTTTAACAGCTACCATGTTATCCTCCAAATTCGATATTCTGCCCCAAAGCCTGTTTATGCTGAATTTCAACAATATCTGTGAAAATTGAAATACAGGACATCTGCTATTTTATTAGTATATTTTATTATTAATGTCAAACTGCTTTTATTAAAATAGAAGCAAATATCGGAAGGATATTTCGAATTTATTAATTCAAATAATAATTCCCCGCTCGGCGCGGTTGGAAACCAAGCGATTTCCTGAAAAGAGGGTGTTTGTCAATTGTTCATTTATAAAGCGGTAACGAGTGCAGTTATGATAGCTGCCTTTTCATGTTTCATGTGAAACAATGAATTCTCAGATTATTTTAAATTTATACCTTTACAAAAATACATAAATATTTTGACAGTATAGTGATTAGATTAATTATTTTGCGCCATGCTTTTTAAGCAGTCGTATCATTTCCTTATTCTCTTTTTTTTCCGCCACCTGTAATGGAGTTTCATTTTTTTTATTTTGAATATTTACTTGTGCTCCTTTTTTTATAAGCAATCCTGCTATATCAGTATTATTATAGTAAGCGGCTCTATGCAGCGGTGTCTGCTCTGATCCGTCCTGTGTATCCACTTTGGCACCATTATTAATGAGCAGGCTGGCTACTTTGAATTTAAATTTTTCTATTTTATCTGCTATTTTATTATTTGTATACCAATAGCTGATGCAATCGTCTAAGGGAGTCTCCAGCGATTTATTTTGTGCATTCACATCAGCTCCCTTTTTAATGAGTAATTCGATTACCCTTGTATAGTCCTTATTATTTTCTTCATATTGTTCAATAACCTCCTTTACGGCTAAATGCAAAACCGATCGCCTATTCGTTTCTCTATCGACAGTATTTACCTCAGCACCTTTCTTAATGAGAAATTCTGCCATATCAAGATTTGTTTTAATTGCAGAAATCAAGGGTGTACCATCCCATTTATCTGTTGCATTTATATCCGCACCTTTTTCCACAAGTAATTTTACTAGTTTTAGGCTGTCCTTTTGTGATGCTCTGAGTAAAGGAGTTACTCCGTATTCATCTTTGGCATTTACATCAGCATTGTTTTTAATTAATAATTCAGCACTTTTAAACTGTTTTCCGTATAAAGCTTTATGTAAAGGAGTATCGTGGTTTTTATTTTTGATATTGATATGTGCTCCGTTCTGTATGAGAAGGCGTGCTATTTCAATTTTCTTATCATCTAAAACTTCAAATATAATTTCTTCGTTATCTATTTTTATTCCTTTTTTAAACAGTAGCTTAACAACCTCGGTCATTTCTTTATCTACAACAACCGTGAGAATCGAATCGCCATTCTTGTTTGTTATATTCAATTGGGCGCCTTTTTTTATCATCAGTTCGGTGATATCAGCGCGGCGTTTTTCAATTACAAGAAACAGCGGGATGATGCCTTTTTTATTTTTTATATTAAGATCTGCACCGGCTTCTATTAGCAATCTGGCTATATTAAAATTATTTCTGTCAATCGCATCAAGCAGCGGCGTATCGCCGTCACCGTCTTTTGCATTAATATCAGCACCTTTTTTTAACAACAGTTCAATTAATTCAATAATAATCTTTCTTTCTTCGTCTTCAATTGCCATACGGTGTAAAAGTGTGTATTTATCATTTTTCCCTGTTGCATTCACGTCGGCACCTTTTTCAATCATAAACTTTGTTAATTTATAGTTTCTATATTGGGAGCATATTTTAATAATAAGTGGATCGCCATCTCTTGTTTTTATATTCACGGCTGCCCCTTTATTGGTGAGTAAAATGGCAACATCATCTTCTCTTACATCTATGGCTAATTCTAAGGGTGTATATGCGAAATCTTCCCCAAACTGATCCACATCTCCTTGATTAATGATCTTCTCGATTTCTTTAAGTGATTTTGTGCGCACTGCATCATGTAATATACTTTGAGCAAATATGCCCGGTAAGAATAAAACCATCGACAAGTAAAACAAAATAATTGTTCTTTTCATATTACATCCTCCTTTTAAATCAGTTTATTTTTGTTCTGTTCATTTTAAGTTGGTTTATAATATTGACTGTTAGTATAGTTTTAATGCCTTATATAAAAATATTAATAATAGCAGTATTATTCATTTTCGTCTCTGGCAATGCCAACTACATAATCATTTTCATTAGTTGTAACAATACAGACACCAATTGCACTTTTTCCCATCTCGGGGATACCCTTTAATTTGAGTTTTATGGTATTGCCGAGGGATGTAATGCAAATAAGATCATCTTTTTTGCTTATTGAAAGTGCACTGGCAAGTTTTCCGGTTTTTTGATTTGTTTTATAACAGATTTGACCTTTGGTAGCTCTGCCGTGAGATTTAAACTTGTCATAGAGGATGCGCTTGCCGAATCCGTTCTTACTGATGAGTACCATCTCTTCATCTTTTTGTACTGGAAGGGCCGCTATAACCAAATCGTTAGGTGAAAGACGAATGCCGGTAACTCCCCTGGATGTTCTCCCCGTAGGGCGCACGGTCTTTTCTTTAAAGCGCAGTGCATAGCCGTTGCGGGTAATAAGGACGATATCCTCATTGCCTTGTGAAAGATTGGCTCCGATGAGTTTATCATTTTTATCTAAATTTATCGCAATAATTCCGCGTTGTCTGGCATTGGCGAAATTGCTTGTTTTAACTTTTTTAGCAACACCTTTACTGGTAACCATAAATACATAATTATCTTCGGTAAAATCGGTTAGTGATGAACAGGTGGTGATGTCTTCATTTTCAGCTATCGCTAACAATGCTTTAATATTTTGACCGCGGGATATTTTGGATCCTTCCGGAATCTCATGAACTTTGAGCCAATAAGCTTTGCCTTCCGAGGTAATAAAGAGGATATAATCATGGGTTGAAGCAATAAAAATTTGAGTGATAAAATCCTCATCCTTCAATTTGGAGGAAGAGCTGCCTTTGCCGCCCCGAAGTTGCCTTTTGTAGGCGGATAGCGGTAAACGTTTGATAAAGCCCTTGTTTGAGATAAGGATAACCATATCTTCTTTTACAATTAAATCTTCGATATCTAGTTTTTCAACCTCTGCTTCTACAATTTCGGTTTTTCGATCATCACCGTATTTCTTGGCGATTTCTTGTGTCTCTTGTTTCACGATCAAAAGGATTTTCTTCTCGCTGGATAAAAGATCTTTTAGATAAGCTATGAGCTTTTTTATTTCGGCCAGTTCATCGAGTATCTTTTGTGTTTCAAGACTTGTGAGTTTTTGCAGACGCATATCTAAAATAGCTTGTGCTTGAATGCTTGAGAATTTAAACCTCTGCATTAAGTTTTTTCTGGCTATATCTACGGTTTTTGATTGTTTTATTATTTTAATAACTTCATCAATATTGTCTAAGGCTATTTTGAGTCCTTCTAAGATATGTTCTCTTTCTAGTGCTTTTTTTAAATCATATTTGCTTCTGCGAATAACAACTTCTTTTCTGTGTTTTATAAAACACGAAATGAGTTCTTTTAAGTTAACAAGCTTGGGTCTGCCTTCAACCAAAGCAATGTTGTTGACATTGAAACTCACTTGAAGTTGAGTATTTGTAAAAAGTTGATTCAAAGTAATTTTCGGAATTGCTCCACGGCGCAGCTCGATTACAATTCTGATACCGTTTCTATCAGATTCATCACGCAGATCAGAGATGCCGTCTATCCTATGGTTTTTTACCATCTCGGCGATTTTAATAATTAATACCGATTTGTTGACTTGGTAGGGAATCTCAGTCACGATGATGGCATCTTTACCTCCTTTTAATGTTTCCAATACAACTCGAGCACGGATAACTATTCGTCCTCTACCTGTATAAAACGCCTCTTTTACACCCTGTGTACCAAAAATAATACCTCCGGTAGGAAAATCAGGGCCTTTCATGTATTGTAAAAGTTCATTATCCTTTATTTTTTCATTATCGATAACTGCAGCAATGGCACTCGCGATTTCCTTTAGGTTATGCGGGGCCATATTGGTTGCCATGCCTACTGCAATTCCGCTGGAGCCATTGGCTAAAAGAAAGGGAAAATTTGCCGGGAGTACAAACGGTTCTTGGAGTGAGTCGTCGTAGTTAGGAACAAAGTCTACTGTATTTTTGTTAATATCACGAAGCATTTCTTCGGCCAATTTAGACATACGTGCTTCCGTATACCGCATGGCTGCCGGAGGATCTCCGTCAACCGAACCAAAATTGCCTTGTCCGGTGATAAGGGGATAACGCAGTGAAAATTCTTGAGCAAGTCTAACTAAAGCATCATAAATTGATTGATCGCCGTGGGGATGATACTTTCCCAATACATCACCGACAATTCTACCTGTCTTTTTAAAGGATCTGTCGGACCTTAAGCCCATTTCGTTCATTGAGTAGAGAATTCTTCGGTGAACGGGTTTAAGACCGTCTCTGACATCGGGCAGGGCTCTGCTGACAATAACAGACATTGCATAGTTGAGATATGATTCTTTTACTTCATCTTCTATGGCAACAGGTATAACTCTACCTATATGATCACTCATAGCATGCTCCTAATAGATGTTATTATACATCAAGATAAGATACAGAGAGAGCGTTCTCTTCTATAAATTTTCTTCTTGGCTCGACATTGTCGCCCATAAGAGTTGTGAATATTTCTTCAGCTTCAACTGCATCTTCTAATGTAATCTTCATGATTCTTCTGTTTTCAGGATTCATGGTTGTATCCCATAATTGATCGGGATTCATTTCACCCAAACCTTTATAGCGTTGTATAACTACTCCGGATTTATCAGCACCATTTGGCTTTATTTTTTTAAGCGTTCTTTCCTTTTCTGCATCGTTGTAAGTGTAATATATTTTTTTATTATAAACAATTTTGTAAAGTGGTGGCATGGCAATATACACATGCTCTTTTTCAATGAGCTCTTTCATATAGCGAAAGAAAAAAGTCAGTAGTAATGTTCTTATATGTGATCCGTCAACGTCGGCATCTGCCATGATTATTACTTTATGATAACGGAGTTTGGAAATATCAATTGAAGTGCCTGCCCCGGTTCCCAGAGTAGTAATAATCGGTATAAGCTTTTCATTTGAGAGCACTTTATCGATCCTTGTTTTTTCAACATTAAGCATTTTCCCCCATAACGGAAGAATTGCTTGAAAATGCCGGTCTCTGCCCAGCTTTGCACTGCCCCCGGCTGAATCACCTTCTACAATATATAATTCGCATTTAGTAGGGTCTTTCTCTGCACAGTCGGCAAGTTTCCCGGGGAGTCCGGAGCTTTCCAAAAAGCTTTTTCTTCGGGTAAGTTCCCTTGCATGCCGTGCAGCCATGCGTGCTTTAGCAGCCAACAGGCATTTTCCCAATACCTTTTTTATTATCGAAGGATTCTCTTCAAAGTAGCTGGTAAGGTTTTCATTTACGACGGTTTCTACAAGCCCCTTTATTTCGCTGTTGCCCAGTTTTGCTTTTGTCTGGCCTTCAAATTGCGGATCATGCAGTTTAACGGAAATTACCGCGGTAAGACCTTCGCGTACATCATCACCGCTCAAGTTTTCATCTAACTTCTTTGACAAGTTAAGGCGCTTTAAAAAATCATTAAGTACGCGGGTAAGAGCGGATTTAAAACCGATAAGATGAGTACCGCCTTCTCTGGTATTTATATTGTTGGCAAAGGAAAAAATATTTTCAGCGTAACCGTCATTATATTCAAGCGCGCATTCGATAGCAACTTCGTCGGTCTGTGCGTCAAAATACACAGGTTTATTATGAATCGGGGTTTTGTTTTTATTTAAGAATTCAATAAAGGACTTTAGCCCTCCGTCGAATTTAAAGTGGTGTTCTTTTTTCTTATTTAATCTTTCGTCTATAAGACTAATTTCGATACCCTTGTTTAAAAAGGCCAGCTCTCTTAAGCGGTTGGCCAAGATATCGTAATGGAAGTTAATGTCGTCAAAAATAGTCTGATCGGGTTTAAAACGGGTGTGTGTTCCGGTTATATCTGTAGTACCTATATATTCTGCCACAGCTTCGGGAACACCCCGTTTATATTTTTGATAATAAATCTTCCCTTCGCGGTGAACTTTCACCTCACACCATTCGGCAAGCGCATTCACGACCGATACGCCAATTCCATGAAGTCCGCCGGATACTTTATAACTATTTTTATCAAATTTACCTCCGGCATGGAGTTTGGTCATTACTACTTCTAAGGCGCTTACCTTTTCAGTCGGATGAATCCCTGTGGGTATTCCTCTTCCGTTATCTTCTACACGAATGATATTATCTTGTTCTATTGTTACCAGCATGGCAGAACAGTATCCTGCTAAAGCTTCGTCAACGCTGTTATCCACTACTTCATACACAAGATGATGGAGACCGTCAGAGCCTGTGGAACCGATATACATACTCGGCCTTTTGCGTACATGTTCTAATCCCATTAAGACTTTTATGTTTTTTTCTGAGTAATTTTCTTGCATTATTATACCTTGTCTTTCCTTGCTTGGGATCTAATATTATATTACTTAACACAAAAAAAGTAAAGTCACTCGTTTGACACAATGGCGTATATTTTTTACACATTTCAAATATATTGGGAGAAAAATAGCTATCAAGATATATATTATAAAATATATAATGTTTATTATATCTTGTCTATGAGAATAGAGCATTTACCCGATGGAATAGGTAATGTCTTTTTCTTTTGTCCAATAATATTAACGGTAAAATAGTAAAGCTTTTCCGATTCTAATTTTATCTCCCATCCTCGCGAACTCTTATTGCTTAAAATAGTAATTAAGTTTCTTTTTAAAGAGAGATCTTCAATTCCCATAATTTCTAAGGTTGGAATAATCCAATCTACGGTTTTTCTGGGAAGAGAAATAGAGAGCCCTATAACATTTTCAATAATGAGAGCAATTGTGGAAAGCGCGGCATAGGGCAAAAAAAGATCCCGCGGGAAATTCTCTTTTTTAGGCCATTTAGCCTTACCCGCTTTTACAGGACAGTACGCTTCCCAAAGAGTTCCCGGAGTATTATCCGCAGGATGGGTACTATCAAGGATATAGTAAAGATGTCTTATGGCGCATTCACGAGCCAGATCAAATCGACCGTATTTTTCCAAACCTTTTATCACAATATAAGTAAAAGGCGGAAAAACAGAGCCCCGGAAGCCATATCCGGTACGATCAAAATGCTTATTGTTGGCTGATAGGGAAGGAAACGGATTGTCTACACCGAACTCCCTGGGATTAGTTAAGTGTGTAATCAATTTTTCAGCTCTTTCTTCATTTGGTACTTCCGCCAGTAATGGCCAAAAAGAGGCAATGGTCTTGGTACGGACCTGTTTTCCTTTTTTATCAAGATCATAATAAAAATAATTATCTTTGTTCCACATCATGGAGTTAATTCTTGTTTTCAGTGAAAAATAATATCTCTTGTAACGATAACTCTTTTCTTTATCATTCAAAATATCATAGAGTAATGACATATACAGAGCGTTTAAGGCCTGCTGAGCATTAAAATCAATCGGATATTCCATTTCATTCCGAGGTGCATTTTCCATTATGGTAGCTAATAACGGCACGGAATAGAGTCCGTTGTCTTTTTTGAATTTCTTTTCCAGCCAGTGATAATACAGATCTAATTTGGGAATTATTTCTTTTATGCGTTTTTTGGATCCGATTTTATGGTAGATATTAAATTCAGCCCACGAAAAAAGCGGAGGGAGGACTCCTGAAGGATTCTTTTTAGATATAATAGGCTTTCCGGTGTCTTCACTATATTCACCGTAAATTGCTCCATTCATCTCTTGTTTTGCATAAAAATTATCTAACAGCGGAGTTACGGGGAAATTTTTATTACAGTATACAAGAAAAAAAGTAGAGAAACAGGCTTCGAATTGGTTTATTCTGTCGTTTTTAGGATAATTAAAATATTTTGCCTGAAAGCCGTTTTTATCCGTACCCTGTTTCCAAAAATTTTTTATCCAGTTCCATGTTTGGTTATAGAGATCAACTATATCTTGATCGTAAAAATGCACTTTGGGAAAATTGTTTTTAACCACGAATGCTCCTTTTAAGTTGTATTATTATGATAGGAGGCAGTACTATCTTTTTGATACAGTTCATGACAAACCTGCTGATATAAATGAATAAGCGGTATCTTTTTAATTTTACTTAAAGCTATAATATCTTCAATTTCCGGAACAGCTTTAATACATTTATCGTCTAAAAAGCCATATTTTACTCTTATTTCTCCTAGTGAGGAATGGAATTTTTTTAATTTCCTTTTAAGAATTCTGCGTTCAGTAAGATATTTTCGGACTCCAAAGGTTGATGTAGTTGTTAAAAGCAGGGTTTCAATCTTTTCCTGGTTTTCAATAGGGGATAGAACTTGCACAACAAAACCGGGTCTGCCTTTTTTCATGGTTGCAGGAATAATTGTGAAGTCTAAAGCGCCTTGTTCAAGTATATTCTGTAGAGCGGCGGCAATGATTTCAGGTGTTGAATCATCGATATTTGTTTCGAAAAATACAATGCACTCTGTTTCTGCCGGGTTCTTTTCAGCTTCCAGCTTAAATAATTTGGTACTATGAGTGGGAAAAAAGGGATCTGTTATTTTAGTAACTGCTTTCATTTTCATACTACAATATTCAATAAATGGTGTTAAAAATGTTTCGAGAAATACTGCTAAAATCAGAGATATTTCTCTTGCTTTAGTATCGATTTTTATTCGCTTCTCTTTAAATACTTCAAATATCTTTGCTTGAGACGATATTCCTACACTTGGTATTGATGCTAGAAATTCATTTTTGGCATTGTTTTGTAAGATTATAAGGGAAATATAAATAAATATATTCCAGGGGTCAAGATTTTTTATTTTAGCCCGTTTTAAGAACTTTACTACTTTTTCTTGGCAGAATTTAATAAGCGAAAAGTACTCTTTGGCAGGAACAGGTTCATACACTGCGAGTTTGTTTTTTAACTGCCTTATATCATTTAAAGCTGAATTGCGTTCTAAAAAACTGAGAATAATGTTAATAAAGGGATTTGAAGCTTCATTATTAATCTTTTGAAAGCAGTCCAGTAAAATATTAAAAGCATGTGGTGTAACCGTTGTAAGAGCAGCAAAAATTAGTTCTGCGGAAACCCCACCGGATAAATCTAGTAAATTCATGAGTTATTCTCCAATTCGATTGATCAGAGCGGCAGTATACCCGGCGCCAAAACCATTATCAATATTAACCACAGCTACTCCCGGTGCACAGGAATTGAGCATGGTAAGCAGAGGAGCTATTCCGTTTAAATGCGCTCCATAACCTATTGAAGTTGGCACGGCAATAACAGGACAGCTTACTAATCCTGCTATTACACTGGGCAGTGCACCGTCCATTCCGGCGACAGCAATTATAACTCTGCTTGTGCGGAGAGTATCAATTTTTGAGAGAAGGCGGTGAATTCCCGCTACACCGATATCCCAATAGCTTTCAACATGTGCACCCACAGCTTGAGCGGTAACGGCCGCTTCTTCTGCTATGGGAATGTCGGATGTACCGGCAGATACTACGATTACTTTACCGCAGCCTTTGTCCATTTTTCCTATTACTAAAGTGCCACTTTTATTAAAATACTGTATCTGTTTAAAATGTGCTTGAAGAAGTACGGCTGTAGTTTTTTTTATCTTGGTAAGCAGGAGTTTTTTATTATGCTTATAAAGTTCTTTGCTTATAGCTAAAATATCCTCATCTGCTTTATTCTTACAATACACTACTTCCGGAAATCCTTTGCGTATGTCACGGCTTATATCCACTTCTGCAAATCCCAGGTTTGTTGAGATCATATTCCTGATTTGCGTCAGTGCTGTTTGTGGAGTAATAATATTTTGTTTGATCTTTTCTAATAGATCTAAGAGCCTTTTCTCTTCCATTTTACATTGTTAAAATAGTAATCCTGTTATAAAAAGGAGTCAAACCTTTTTTAAAATTTATGTTTGTATAGTATATTAATATAGAAGATAATCACCATCCTTGAAGCTTTGCCGGTGGCTTCTTCTGAAGTAAAAAGGATTTTTAACAGAGGTGAGAAAATATCGATATAATTTGTTCATTACATACGATAATTAACATAAAGGTTATATAATATAAAGTACATTATTGATGAAATATAGATATATTTGGCATGGATTTTTTTGCCGATGATAGAGGATGTGAGCTCATGATGTATAAAAAAAGATACATTTTTTTATTTTGTTTCTCTTTTCTCTTAGTTGGTACATTCGTAATGGCTGAAGAGCAAACAATAATCCTAGGGAGAGAAGATGGTTGGAAAGCTCTTACTCACTTGGATGGTGTAAGTATGAAGCAGGGCAAATGGGGATTTTTGGATTTGGTTCTCGATCACGGTGAGTATGAGATAGACCAAGAGACAGACCTCCTCTTGCATTTTAACAGCAAAACTGTACAGGATGTGGCAGGCCATTATCGGGTAAATATGCATAAAGCCGGTATTTCGGAACAGGTGTCCAAACTGGGAAAAGGTGCGGCTGTTTTTCAAGGCAGGGGCGGTATCGGGATTATACCTCAGCAAAATTGTCTTTTTAGCAGAGGAGTTGTCTGGAATGACTTTTCTATTGAGTTTTGGCTTTATCCCGCCTCTCTTTCAGAGGGTGAGACTATAATCTCCTGGAGGGGATTAAGGGTTGCAAAAGATGAACTGGTGCCTCAGAACTTTGAGTGCAGGGTGGAGAACAGAGCTCTGGTCTGGAGTTTTAATAATTTTTTTGTGTTGCCGGAGGGTAATAATTATTCTTTTAGATTAAAGGGTTTTAGCAAACTGATTCCGCGGAAATGGCATCATCATATGCTTAGGTTTAACAGCACTGACGGGATTTTAGAGTATTTGGTTGACGGCATACCGGAAGGTGTAATATATACCACAGATTCCCACGCAGCAGCAGGTTCGCTGGCCAGGCCAATCTTAGGTGAGCCAGACAATGCACAGCTGGTTATCGGAAAAGATTTCACAGGTTTTATTGATGAGTTCCGGATCTCTAGAAATTTCATAACCAAACCTCAACTTAAAAAGTATGGAGCATACAGCGGTGCTGCGGTAAGCAGGGTTTTTGATTTAGGATATTCGGGAACCTGCATTAAAAAAATTATTGCTCATGTAGACAAACCTCATGATTCTGAAATCTATTTTTTTTACCGCTGCAGTGATGAGTATAGAACTCAAAGTTCACTCTCTGCTCAGTGGACTCAATTTATTCCGGGAACCGATTTTGAGGAGAGCGTGTGGGGCAGGTATCTGCAGCTGAGAGTTGAATTGTTTCCTGATGGCAGGCAGGAATATTCACCCGGAATTTATGAGATTGATATTATATATGAACCTGATTTTCCTCCTATACGGCCGGTAGCTTTCAAAGTAATTTCCGGTAATGGTAAAGTTACTCTAACATGGAAAAGGGTAACAGAAGAAGATGTAAAGGGATATCTCATTTTTTACGGCGACGGTCCTCTCAATTATATGGGTACAGAGAGTGATCAGGGAGATTCCCCGATCGATGTAGGGAATGTGGACCAGTTTCAAATTACCGGTCTTAATAACGGTAAACTCTATTATTTTTCTATTGTGGCATACGATTCTTCGACACCACCGCATTTAAGTGAATTTGCCGGGGAAAAAAGTGCCCGGCCTTCAGAGGTATTGGAATGAAAACAATGACTCTTGATGAGAGATTAGCAAGAGCACGAACTAGTTTTCTTATGGGGGAGTATGATCTCGCAGAAAAACTCTTGGAAAAAGTAGTTTTAGAAAAGCCGTATTTACATTATGTATATAATGTTTTAGGCAGCGTCTATGAGCGGAAAGGGAAATATAAAGCTGCTATAGAGGTTTTTAATAAAGCGATTGAATTAAGACCGGATAATAGCGAAGCTTATAATAATTTGGGAGTGGCTTATAAAAATTCAGGGGAAATAGAAAAGGCATATACGATTTTACAAAAAGCATTACATATTGCCCGCAATAAAGTGGATATTTATTATAATTTAGGTAATCTGCATAGGGATAAGAGTGAGTATCCTCAAGCTATTAAATATTATAAACAAGCATTAGAATTAAACCCGCAGTATATTTTAGCGTATAATAATTTGGGAGCGGTGCTGGAAAAATTAGGTCGCTATGATGAAGCGGTTAAAGTATATCAACAGGGACTACAAATAGATATTAATCATCCGAGCTTACACTATAATTTAGGAGTGATATTCAAACAGAAGGGTCTCTATAAACAGGCAAAAGACGAGTTTGAATATGCCTGTCGCATAAAACACGGCTGGACTCAGGCGATGAACAATCTGGGGGTTATATACCAGGAGCTCGGCGAATTTGAGCGTGCTCTTCAGATTTTTCAGGATATTTTAAAGAGTGAACCACGTAATGCAGAAGTACATAATAATATTGGTGTATTATTACATAAGCAAAAGCGTTTTGATGATGCGGTCACTTCATTTAAAAAGGCTGTTCAGCAGAATCCGCAGTACGGTCGGGCTCATTTCAATCTGGCGTTATTATACGCAGAACAAGGGCTTAATGATGAAGCAATAGAACAACTGGAAAAAATAAAGAAAATTGATCCGGAGGATTATCAGGTGTTGTACCGTGAAGGATCTATTTTCATGATTTTGGGTCGTTATGAAGATGCGGAAAAATGCTTTATGCAGGTTTTAGCTCAAAATTCATCTGATGCAGATAGTTTAAAAGCATTAACCAATGTATATTTAAAACAAGATAAAATAGCAAAAGCATATGAAATACAGAATCGGCTTTGGAAGCTGGGTCATAAGAATCTGGGATTTCATCTGGATCTGGCTTTTATCTGGAAAGAAAAAGGTGAGTTCAAGAAGGCCGAGCAGGAAGTAAAAATATATTTGGAAAATAATCCGGGGGATGGGAAGGCCGAAATTCTTTTGGCTGACCTCTATCATAAGCAGGGTAATCTAAGAAATGCAGCAATTGCTCTTACCAGACTCATTAAAAGCAATGTTACTCATGATGAGGCATATTATTTACTGGCCAAGGTATACAGAGAGTTGGGTGAACATAAGAAAGCAGTTGCGGTGCTCAATGATATTGTTGAAAAACAAGGTTCCAGCGAAGAAATTAACGATGTGGATAAACTCAATGAATCACTCAAGCTCTATGAAGAGACAATAAAAGAGTATGAAAGAGAACACGATGAACAGTGGCAAAGAAATCTTATAAAATATAGAGATCTATCCGCTGATTTTGAAAAGCAGCAGGCAGAAGAAGAAGATGCATTTCTATTTAACGAACAAGAATTAGCTGAAGAAGAATCTGTACCGATTATAAAAGTTGGCGGTATGGAGCCGGTTTTGGCTGTCAGAGAAGAGGAAGAAGAGATAACTTTGGAAGAAAGTAATGAATTATTTCCTCAGGTGGAAGAGCGCAGAATTATTGAAGTTAGAGAAGAAAGAGCTCCCTCTCTTATAAACCTGTTGGATGGGCAGGAACTTTATAAAGAGAGTTCTTTTATACCGCCCCAAAGGGCGCCTTATACTCCGCTGCCGCCTGCGTCTCCTCCCGCACATCCGATTTATAGCAGAGAAGAGCCCGGAAGGGAACCGGAGCTAGAGCAGCAGCCAGTAGAGACTTCTGAATATAAAAATGAACTTAAAGATCTTAAAAATGAAATAAGAAATGCAATGGATACTGCTACTAAGGCTTTACAGCAAAATCTGGCAAATATGCCGGCAGGGGCCACATCTCAGGTATCTGTATCTCCACCAGCTCAGGTTGTAGTACCACAGGTTACACCGCAGTATATTGCCATTCCTCAGGGCCCGTTAGCTGTGGAAATATCCTATAGGGATTCCAAACAGAAACAAACAGAGGATGAGGTCATAGAAGGAATACCGCGCTATGCTAAGGAAGAAGAAGAGCCTTTAATTACGGGAGCAGATATGGAAGGACCGGAAGCTGAATCTGAGATTGCTGAAGCAGAAAGATCAGAGATACTAAAACAGGAGCCTGAAGTAGAGTTATTGGAGCAGGAGGAGGATGCACTTTTAGATAAAGCTACAGAAGCAGATTTATTAGCTCCTGAAGATGAGGAACTTATAATAGAAGAACAGCCCGAGCTGCTGGAGAAAAACCGCAGCTCTTCCGATTCTGTCGAAGATGAGAGCGATGAATATTCCACATTAAAGCAAAAAACCACGGAGCAGTCTGATTTTTTTTCACAAAAAGCGCAATTTCGAAATAAACAAGGGGGAAAACTTCTTGACTATTTAACAAATATGGCAAATTATTTACCACAAGATAGACAATTTAATTTGTTAGAGAATGAAATGAATATGAAGATGCAATATTTGCGTGCCAAGCTTTCGGGTAATAAAGGTTTAATAAGAAAGATAAATGAGCAGTTTCAAGGTTTTGTAAAACCAGAAAAACCTGAATTAACTGTAAATGCCATCAGTTCTACGTTTAGCTTCATAAAAAACCTTTCTTCATATATGCCGGATAGAGATATGGGGAATGTTATTGCATTAAAGATTGATTCCATATTAGATAAGATGAGGAGCCCATAAAGCATGGAGAGGGAAAACGTATTATATGTAATGAAATCGTATATTGAGAAAATGCCCAGCCTGCCTACAACCGTGGCTAAGATATTACAAATCTGTAATGATCCGAAGACCTCTCCCACCGATTTAAACAGATTAATCAGTCTTGACCCCGTACTTATGGGTAAAGTGATGAAACTCATTAATTCCGCTTATTATGGACTTTCCCAAAAGATCACATCACTAGTCCGAGCAATTATCATGTTGGGAATTAATACTGTAAAAAACCTGTCATTAAGTACTGCTGTATTGGCAAGTCTAGGTAAAAAAACAGATTTTCAAGCCCTTAATATGGAAGGATTTTGGAAGCATTCTATTTGTGTAGGAAGTACTGCAAAATTGATTGCCAAAAAGCGAAATATTGATCCTAAATTGCTGGAAGAATATTTTATCGCAGGTCTTTTACACGATATTGGTAAAATTCCTCTCAACAACAGACTGTCAAAAAATTTTATCGAAGCCTTATCCGAAGCAGAAAGGTCCCGGCACCCCCTTTATTTCGCCGAACAGCATATATTAAATGTGGATCATTCTGAAATAGGCAGATTAATTGTAGATAATTGGAAACTCAGTAAGGATATAGAAGATGTAGTGATTTTCCATCATAATTTGACCGAGTACCAGGGAGAAAACCTTGATATATTATATACTGTGGCAATTTCCAATTATTTTGCCAATGTAAGTGAATTGGGTTTCTCCGGGGATCGTTTCCCGGAGAAGATACAGGATGATGTATTTAACTATTTAGGTATCGGCTGGCAGTATCTTGAAGAAATTGAGGATGATATTAAAAAAGAAATAGAAAAAGCTCAAATTTTTCTTGAAGTAGTCAAATAGGAGTATTATTTATGTCCATCAGTATGCGGTTTTGGGGTGTGCGAGGGTCGATTCCCTGCCCGGGAGCAGATACGGTAAAGTATGGCGGGAACACAGCGTGTATCGAACTGCGATTTCAACCCATAAACCGTCTCATTATTATAGATGCAGGTTCCGGTATAAGGGCATTGGGAGACCTTATAATGAAACAGGATCTTCCGAAAGGCCCAATAAAAACAGAAATATTTCTTACCCATACCCATTGGGATCATATTATGGGCTTCCCTTTTTTTACACCCATCTATATTCCCGGTACGGAACTTACAATTTACGGACCGGTTACCTACGAA
>Ga0307422_1000460_pt1 | contig 22948 bp, 22 predicted proteins | sample SalMarWE160290MG_FD_202153 | JGI IMG/M metagenome (GOLD analysis project Ga0307422, IMG submission 202153) | Salt marsh sediment microbial communities from the Plum Island Ecosystem LTER, Massachusetts, United States - WE1602-90 | ecosystem: Environmental > Aquatic > Marine > Intertidal zone >...
ATGGAGCCTTAGCGGCTTTTTACATCCCTTTGTTATTGGGATTTTCCTTTTGCAGGGAAGGTCCCCGGTGGATAAAAATCGCTGCCAGGATAGCTGTGCTCATAGTGATCGGTGGATTGATTCTTTCTTACAGCCGGGCTGCATGGGTCAGTATGTTGGTGGCTTTTATTGTCTGGGGTATTATCAAATTGCGGATCCGTTTTCAGCCGCTTTTTATTGCCTTTCTAACCTTGCTGGCATTATTTTTTCTTTTTCAGACACAAATAGTTATGTCCCTTGAACGGAACAGCGACGAATCTTCGGCCAATATGCTGGAACACGTCTCATCCGTATCCAATATAACCACCGATGCATCCAATCTGGAACGGCTGAACCGTTGGAGTTGTGCGTTACGGATGTTTAAAGAAAAGCCGGTATTCGGGTATGGGCCGGGAACGTATATGTTTCAGTATGCTCCTTTCCAGCTGACCAAAGACCGTACGATCATCAGTACCAATGCCGCTGATGCGGGAAATGCCCACAGCGAGTACCTGGGCCCCCTGGCGGAATCAGGAGTTTTGGGAACCCTCTCGTTCCTCCTGATCCTCATCCTCGTTATCTATACAGCCATACATACCTATACAAGAACCCGGGATCAGCGATTGCGGATGATTGTCCTGGGAGCATTGGCAGGATTAATTACCTATTATATTCATGGAGTGATGAATAACTTCCTGGATACCGATAAAGCGTCCGTTCCGTTCTGGGGATTTACAGCAATGATTGTTGCAATTGATATATACACACGGAACCAACTTCCTGAAGACAAAAAAGCCGGGACAAATGCTCCGGCTTAAACTCCTGGGATCTTTATTAATTTCTCACCCGTTCGGAATAGGAACGGTCACGGGTATCGACTTTGATGATATCGTCCTGGTTGACAAACAAAGGAACCATCATCTCAGCACCGGTTTCCAGTGTTGCCGGCTTCAAAGCGGTTGAACTGGCTGTATTTCCTTTTTCTCCCGGAATGGTTTCGGTAACCTGAAGCTCCACGAAAGGCGGTAGTTCAGCAGTTAACGGAAACTCATTCTCAGCCTCGAAATTAATATCTATGATCTGCCCCTCTTTCATCAGATCGGCATTTTCTATCATGTTTTCATTTATGATTACCTGCTCAAAAGTCTCAGTATGCATAAAATTAAAACCCAGGTCATCCTTATAAAGATATTGATAGGGGCGGCGCTCAATTCGTACCGTATCGATTTTTACTCCCGACGTAAAGGTATTGTCGATGACCTTTCCTGTTTTTACATTTTTTAGTTTTGTGCGAACAAAAGCAGGCCCTTTGCCGGGTTTAACATGCTGAAACTGGACGATGGTAAATAACTGACCGTTCAGTTCAATGCATAAACCATTTCTGAAATCTGCGGTGGTTGCCATAACATACATTTATAAATTTCAGGGACAAAAATAATCAAATCCCTTAAAAAGAAACGCATTCATGGATATTTTATGCGCTTTGACTCAGATACTTCTCAAAGGAGGTTTGTATCATACTCCTTCAATACAGCCCGTAACGCTCCGACCCGCATATCAAATTCAAGCAACACAGGAATTTTGGTGTCTTTGGTGATATACAGTTTTATCCCGTCGGATCTTTTCAGCAGTTTTCCTTTTTTTACCTGTGGAGATAACACATAACATTCCAGTTCGCCCATAGGAGTGTCAATGACCTCAAAACCAAGAAATTTGATGTGAATATCGTTGATCTCATCGGCGTGCATGGTTGGGAGGGTAACCATTTCACCGTGATTGATTTTCTCGATATAATTCTGATGGGTGAAATAGAAGAATACCGTAATGATATCCACTACATTGGGGGGGGCATGTTTCCATCCTGAACGCTGGCTGTAAAGAGAATCAATGTCTCTGTGATAGGTAACCTCATTGTAATAACGGTATTTCCTCTCTTTTGCATTCCTGACAGAAACATAAGGCAACTGGGTTTCCGCGTCAACGGTAGATTCATAAATATCAAACACTTTGTACAGGGCATCGGCAAGACCGGTTGTCTTGACTTCCAGTTTGTAATGTATTGCTTTTTTCCCTTCATAGAGGGTATCTGAAATGTTGATTTTTGCTTCTCCCCCTTTAATGAAACCCAGTTTCAGATTGTAGACAATCTGCTCAGAACCTTTCCCAGCATAGGCCATCACCGGCACAATCAACATTATAAGTCCCAGGAGTTTATTCATGGTCGTTTTTATTATTCAGCACTTCTTTATAAGACAATCGGCACAGCTATTTGTTCTCCTTTTTTATTTCAGCACCTTGTTTTTCGGAATGACAGCGATAAAATCTTTCAGATAAAAAGGTTCAAAATAGGCGACATCTTCAAAATCTGTATTTTCAAATCTTTTTTCTGCCAGGCCCGCCATAAAGGCTGCGGAAGATTTTTCCGGGCCGGCATACTCTATATTTTTGTCTGTAAGGATCTTTCTGCATTTTGCAGCTCCGTTCCCCAAAAGAATAACCCTGTATTTTGAAATATATTGTTTAAAAGAATCTTCCTTAATGATTTTTGCAGAAATGGGTTCCAGACAATTCCCCTTATGATCAAACAGGGTATAATAGACTTCGTTTCTTCGGGCATCGATCATTGGACAAAGCAGGGTTTCCGGAGTTAATGAAACCTGATATTCCCCCGGATTCTTCAGGAGATGCCAGCCCAGGGCATCCAGGCTACTGATAGCTATCAGGGGTTTCCCGGAAGCATAACACAATCCTTTGGCTGCTGAAACACCGATCCTCAGACCGGTATAGGATCCGGGGCCCTTGCTTACGGCAAAAGCATCCACATCGGATGCCTTTATCCTGTTCCTGTGCATAATGGTTTCAACAAAAAAAGTTAAAAGTTCAGAATGATTCAGTCCTTCCTGATTTTCCTCGAGGTCAATCAGTTGTCCTTCACGGCTTAACGCCACAGAACATACTTCAGTTGATGATTCCAGTGAAAGAATTAATGCCATTTTTCCTTTCTTTGTTTGAAAATCTGTAATTTTATTCGTTTGCACAGACCTGAACGAGTCATAAATTTTTTAAAATATGAATAATCCGGGTTAAGATGCATAAATTGTAAATTTCGTTGCTTACAACCCTATAAAATATAGGGGCCAGCAAAATTACAAATAAATTGGGATGAACACAGCAAGATATCATATAACCTTCCTTCTTATTTTAACTGCATGTTCCCTGTTTGCAGGCAACGACCCGACAAAAAATGAAAACCCCGGGTGTGCCGGTAGATCCAATGAATTACATGCAGGAATAAAAGGATGTGAACCGGTTTTGGAAGGAATGGATGGAAGGCCTTCTGCTCTTCAGGTTGTTGGAAATGATTCAGCCGCTTATCTTATTAAGCCGGCCAATATCAATACTCCGGGCGCTGAACTGGGGACTTTCTTTTTCAGAGACGGAATTATTTTTTCATCCACATCATGGTCAGGAACCCTGAGAGATAAAAGATATTCACCCGATGAATTGCCTTCCCTGGATCTTTACTTTTCAAAAGAACTGGCACCGGCCCGTTTTTCAGAACCTGTGGCGTTTGCCCCAACCCTGAAAACCCGTTTTAACGACGGTCCGGTTACCTGGGATCCTTTGGAGAACCTGTTGTACATTACCCGGTATGTTCCTCAGGGAGCAAACCGCAGGTACGACCAGTCAAACCTGCATCTTCAGGTTGTTGTTGCAGAAGAAAGAGGGGAGGAATGGGTGTTCCGGGAAGATTTTTTTCTGAACGGCCCGGATGTGTCCATAGCCCATCCTTCGGTATCCCCTGACGGACAACTGATCTTTTTTGCCAGCGATATGCCGGAAGGGTACGGCGGTTATGATATCTATTTCTGCTTTAAAAAAGACAATAACACATGGAGTGAACCCTATAATATCGGCCCGTTTATTAATTCTGAAGGCGATGAACTTTTCCCGTTTGCTGACTCACGGGGATTTCTTTACTTTTCATCGGATGGACATCCGGGACTGGGGGGTCAGGATATTTTTCTGGCTACCGCCGAAACAGGAGTGTACAACACCATTAAAAACCTCGGCAAACCTGTAAACAGCCCTAACGATGACGTAGCCCTGGTACTGGCTCCCAACTCAGAACGGGGATACTTTTCGTCAAACAGAGAAACAAGCAGGGGATATTATGATATCTATTCTGTGGTTTTTAACCGTGTTCAGGTAACCCTGAGAGGAATTATAAAAGACCTGAACCATAAATCCGTCCTGGCAGATACAAACGTGAAAATACTGGATGCCGAAGGAAAAACAGTCAGAGAATCAACAACCGGAACCGACGGTTCTTTTTCTTTCGTTGTCAATAAAACCGTATGTATCCGGATATTGATTGAGAAGCAGGGATATGAACCTTTGCTTAAACCTTTGAACCTGCAATTCCTTCAGTCTGATGAGGAGATGGTCCTTGAAGTATTTATACGAAAAGAATAAGGCCCCAACCCATGGGGACTCCCTGTTTATCCCTTCAGACTGATCATCATGACGTTATCCTCCTCAAAATGGTATATTTTCCCTTCTCTGGCCAGCCAGCCAACTGCCATGTAAAAGTTTGGACTTGTAAGTTTTGCCTTTTTCATTACTCCCTTAACAGGTTGTTCTCCCTCTTCATTGAGGATGTTCCAGATTTTTCCGGCATTTGAGCCAATTTCATTTGTGATCATATAATTTTAATTTCAAATGCATTGTTGTAATTTGCATGAACAATGGATAAAATACTATTACGTTGTGCCACATGCAAAAGAACACTTATAATATTTTTAACAATGATTGAATCTGAAAAAAAAAGATTATTTGTAGTTAATGTCTGGGTGATTTTGTTTTTAATGTCATTTGTTGTGGGGTGTAAGGAAAAGACAGAAACTAAAATAATGTTAACGGACGATTTTGAAAATGGTCATTTAGCTGATTTCTGGCGTCCTGGAGACAAAGGGAGCGGTCGATTTGAAAAAGGTGCCATTTCTATTACCGATCAATTTCATCGGTCTGGCAAACATTGTATAAAACTTTTGTTAAAAGAAGGTTACATCAGACAAGACGGAGGTGATGGCAATTTTACTGAAAGAACTGAGTTAGATTCAAGAACACATTCTTTCCTATATCAGAAAGTATGGTACAAATTTTCAATTCTTATACCTAAAGATTTTCCTGTCATAGATAATCGATTAGTAATATCACAAGTAAAGCATGCTGTTTTATTTGGAAATCCATTCCAACTATACGCTCAGAGGTTTAGAAATGGCCAACATTATCTAACAGTTTATGATATGACAAGTAACAAAAAAGAGCAAGCTATTCGTTATGAGCTTCCTGAACTTACAAAAGAAAAATGGCATGATTTTATTTTTCAGATTTATTATTCTGATACAGCAGATGGTTATATTAATATGTGGATGGATGGAAAGAAAGTCGCTTTTTTTTGTGGCTCAACAGCTTCTAAAAAAGGGAGAAATCAATTCTATCATAAAATAGGGATGTATCGGGATCAATGTCCTGAACCGATGACTATTTATATTGATAACTATGTTTTAACCAATGACACTTTATTTCTTACGAATGAATAGACTTTTAAAAACGGTGATTATTTTAATATAAAGTACGGAATTGCCTAGTTTGAAAGGACAATACAATAGAACAATAAGCAAATGAAAAAAATAGTATTACTAATATTTATTTGCGGGATTTGTTACTCCTGTCAAAATAAAGTAGAACAAATGCTGACTGATTATAATTGGGAAATAGAAAAGGTTGTTGACCTTAAGAATGGAACAATTAAGCAAACTAAAACAAACCAAGAGAAAGTATGGGATTTCGCAAAAAATAACACCTATCAATATAAAACCAAAAAAGAAAATAAAGAGAATATAGTTAAGGGAAAATGGAACTTGAATGGCCTAAATCTGCAAATATTTAATGAGTTTGATTCTACAAATGTACTTATTGAAGAAATTGATATTGAGAAAATGGTTTGGCTGATAAATCAAAACGACTCAATGAGATTTTACCTAAATTCTAAAGTAAAAGAGCCAATAGTTCCAGATTCTCCGAGCATGAACAAATAATAAAATGAGATAAGATGAATTTTTTGTATTATTTTGCAAATTGTTGAAACTTAAAATTAAACACAAACAAATTTTTATACTATGAGACTATTTACAAACGTTATCTTCCTTTTTTTAATTACAGCCGTATTTTGTCTTTCGGGATGTAACCCAAAAACAGACCAAAATCAAAACCCGGTTGTTAAAACCACCTCTGGTGATGTATCTGGCAGTTTTAACGAAAGTGTATATGCTTTTAAGGGGATCCCCTATGCCAAAGCCGAAAGATTTATGCCTCCACAGGATCCGGATGCCTGGGACGGAGTTCTTGAATGTAAGGACTTCGGACCGGTAGCCAAACAAATCGTGCCCTGGTATCCCGATTCCGTTCAAAATGAAAAAGAACTCTTCAGTGTAAATGTTTGGACACAGGGAATTAATGATGCAAAAAAACGTCCGGTTATGCTTTGGTTACATGGCGGTGGTTTTCACACTGGCGCCAGCAATGATCCCATGACCTATGGTGAAGCTTTGGCTAAAAAAGGGGATGTTGTTTTTGTATCAGTAAATCACCGATTGAACATTCTTGGTTTTCTCGATTTGTCGGCATGTGGCTCCAACTATGCAGAATCGGCAAATGTTGGGATGATCGACATTGTGAAATCCCTGGAGTGGATCCAAAAAAACATTGAGAATTTTGGTGGCAACCCTTCTGATGTAACCATTGTGGGCGAATCGGGAGGTGGAGGAAAAGTGGGTACGCTCATGTGTATGCCGGCGGCAAAAGGTTTGTTTCACAAGGCAATCATTCAAAGTGGAACCCTGCTAAATACTATGACGAAAGAGAAATCACAACCCCTGGGTTTAGCCGTACTTGAAAATTTAGGACTTACGCCAAACGATGTAGAAAAACTGGATACGATCCCTTACATGGATCTTGTAAAAGCAGGAAATGACGCAATAGCAAAAATTTCGGGCCCAAGAAAACCCGGATCGCCAACAATGTTTGGCTTTGCACCTTCTGCCGATGGTGTTGTTTTGCTCCAGCAACCTTTCAGCCCCGGTTTTGCCGATATTTCAAAAGAGATACCCCTTATGATGGGAACAACACTGAATGAGCTAATGCCCACAGCTTATGGCGAAAAAGACCTGACAATGGAAGATGCAAAAGAACGCTTAGCAAAAGAATATGGTGATAAAACCGATCAATACATTGAGCTATTCGCAAAGGCCTATCCTGATTATACACCCCAGGATCTTCTTTCTATTGATAATGTTTTCAGACCTTTTACGATAAGGACAGCAGATGCAAGGGCTATAGAGACAAGTGCCCCCTTGTATGTTTATTTATTGGCATGGAAAAGTCCTGTTGATAATGCATCGGGAGGTTCTTTTCATGGTTTGGACATTCCTTTGGCATTCAATAATGTTGACCTGAGACCAGACTGGACAGGCAATTCAGAAGAAGCCTGGAAATTAGCGGACAAAATGAGCTCTGCATGGATAAACTTTGCAAAAACAGGGAATCCTAATGTAGAAGGTGTGCTGCCAAAGTGGGAGCCTTATACTGCGAAAAACGGTGCTACAATGTATTTTGATAATGAATGCAGAATTGTAAATAACCACGACAGAGAATTGATGAATTTCATTCAATCTATTGATTAGTCGTTAGAGCCATTCGTGAATTTTATGAATAACTCCGGCTGGATTTGTATGTTTTAATAACATCGTGTATAGTGTATCTGGCAGATAGTGCTAATATAAAGTGCGTTACATTTAATAAACTGTGTGGCGGTTTGACAGAAAAGTGCTTCGAATCGACAAACGACACCATATACGTAACCGGCTACAAAACTTACCACTACCGTTGTACCAGATTAGAACAAATGGATAAAGCATAGAATAATGAAAAAAATATTGAAATTGACAGGAAAAATTTTATTGGGACTTTTTATAGTATTCCTAATCTTTTCAATTTCAATGTATTTTATTACGAGTGGAGAATATTCTGTTCCCAAAACAGTCACAGATGATAAAACAATCCCTCACATAGAAATTGATGATGTGACTTTTCATTCCGAAACATTTGGAAATGACACAAATGAAACAGTGATTATTATTCACGGAGGACCGGGCAACGATTATAAATACCTTCTTCCATTAAAAGAGTTATCTGAAAACTATTTTGTTGTCTTTTATGACCAAAGAGGAACTGGATTGTCGCCAAGAGTTGATGAAGAAGAGCAATCCCTTGAAAATTCGCTGAAAGATTTAGGAAACATAATTAATTACTATTCACCAGACAAGCAAGTCAATTTAATAGGGCACTCCTGGGGTGCAATGCTCGCTTCGGGATACATTGCACGAAATCCCGAAAAAGTAAGGAAAGTAATTCTTGCAGAACCAGGAATGTTAACCAGTGAAAAAGGGAAGGAGTACATGCAAAAATTTAAAACTGAATTCAACTGGGATGTAATTAAAGCAATAACAATAATTGCATTCGAAAGTCTTCATATAAAAAACGCTGATAAGCAAGCGAGGATTGATTATATTTTTGGGAAAATCGGAACAATGGATATTGAAGGAAACCCTATGAGAAAATACTTTTGTGGTGAAAGTGTAAATAATGGGTATTTCCCTTTTTGGCGTTTAAGTGGTGTTGCTTCACAATCAATTATGAAAAAAGGGATGGATGACAATGGTACTATTCAGATTGACCTGGTATCGGGACTTGAAAATTTTACAAAGAAGGTATTGTTTATTGTTGGTGAATGTAATAAAGTCATTGGAAAAGAGTTTCAAGAAGGTCACATGAAATATTTTAATAATGCTGAAATGGTTGTTATGAATGGAGCAGGTCATACAATGTTTGGAGAAAAAACAGAAGAATGTTTAAGCATAATTAAGAAAGAATAAAATGAAACATTTATTTGCATTTTTATTGCTAGCAGCATTATTAAGCTGCAATAATAAATCTGAAAAAACAGAATTACTATCCCAACTTGAATTGTTAACTACTGAAAAAGATAGTTTAATTAATCTCAAAAATCATCTTGAAACTAAAATTGACTCAATAAATAATGAATCAAATTTCTGGTATAACAATAGAATTGAAGGAAAACAATTATTAGAATTAGGGATAAATAATCCTGAGGAATATATTGTTAATACCTTAAAACAAAAGCCAGAATTGATACCGTTAAAGCCAATTTTAGGTGGGCAAATGAGATTCATGAATATTAAACTCTTGGGTAAAGATTGTTTGATTGCATACTATGAGGATGGACATATATGTGGAAAAACAATTTATAGCTACCACTTTATGAATGGTAAGCTGTTTTTTGAAATTGTTAAAACATGCTCTGATTAAAAACCAGTGTACACACAAAAGTGCAAGTTTCAGGCGGGTGTTTTCCACTTTCCGGAAAGGATTTCAATTTCGAAATCCCGCCCGAAACTTGAACCAAAACGTTGGCAAACATTTGCACCCATTATACAACATGAATAAACCATGTTTTTTAACAATTTAAAAATTCACTATACATGACAACAATTGACCTTAAAGCCGAACAATATGCATCCCTGTCAAGAGCGAGATATCGTTACCGTATAGCCGCAAAATTTTTTTTCTTCGCTATGGATTTGGTTGCCGGGCGTAAACTAACCTTGGGAAAAGCCAAACTACTTGAAATATTGGCATCTATACCCTACCGCGAATGGGAAATAAGACAGTATGCTAAGATTACACATTGTTTTCGGAATACCAACAAGGTAAACCGGGCCAAAAAAGTTATTGAATGGGGGCGTCATGCACAAGATAATGAGTATAATCATCTTCATGTAGTCCATGAAAAAATGAAAGAAGATGGACTTAAAGATCCATGGTATCTTTTCCCCCCAATTACTTTTTTCATCGTGATTACGTATTTCGTTCTATCAAAAATCCTGGCCTGGGTAAATATTAAAGGGGCTTATCATTTCAATGCCCAGTTTGAAGACCATGCTGAACATATTTATGCACAAATGGTCGCATTACACCCCGAGTGGGAGAATCAGCCGGTTACAAATGAACGGATAAAAAAATATGCAGATGTAGCCACATGGGCAGATGTTTTCCGGCGTATCGGACTTGATGAACGCGACCACCGCAACGAAAGTTTTGTTTTTTGCGGTAAAGCTGAATTCGTGATAAAATACGAGGGTATGCCTCCATCATACCATTAAGGGGTTACAACAAATTTCTCTTTTAGATAAATGGATATTTCGGTGATGTTGACCCCCTGTTTCGGAGTGGACTCTTGGTTGGAAATTTAAGAATTATTCCCGTTATTATCCTTCATGATTTTAATAGATGAAATATCTTCATCCTTTCCGGTACCGATCCTATCCAACCGGAGTCCCATCCATTCAATCGCTTTTCCGGAATCAATCTTGGATTTTTGCAGTGTAATTTTCATTAATACGATATTGGTATCGCAGGCAGATAAATTGTCAGGTGTAAAAATTTCAATGGTAACATCGGCATAGATAGGATCAATTGAAATATTTCCAGGCACCATTAGGGGAAAATTATCCTGACTGGATCCGGGAGGTACAATAAACGGTATATCACCAATTCTATCACCATTTTCGTCAGGACCGGTATAATTGCTCCAGAAATTCCCATATCCTTCAAAATCCCAGAGATTCCCATCCGCATCATTAAAGGCTTGAAGTTTATTATTTATTATGTCGTTGTGATGAAAAATATTGTCATGGTGTTCAAGGACTATTCCTGTATCACAATTGCTGATGAGATTATTTGGTGCAAGTACTATTTTACCTGAATAGTATCTGTTTAATATTCCAATTCCACAACTGTCAACCAAATTGCCCAATAAGACACTCCCCCCCAAACCAATTCCACAATTTGTAACTATATTGTTTTTTAAGGTATCTCCTTCAATTCCGTTTCTACAATTGGTAACAATATTTCCTTCAACTTGGGTTGTTTCTTCCATTGACATACCAATTATACAATCAGTAACTTTGTTCTTTTTAACACTGCCTTTAAATCCACCCTCAGTAAATCCCATATAAGAGTTGGATACTTCATTGTTTTGGACAACAATATTTTCACCCCAACTTCGAATTGCAGCAAATGGTTCCTGAATATTTATAAGCTTGTTTCCATCAATAATTGCTTTTTTTGTTCCAAAAATGTGGATTCCCGTTCCCCAAATGTTTTTTATGGTGTTGTTTTTTATCGAAATATTGGAGGTTCCTCCACTAATAGCATGCCTGGCAGAGCCATCTATTAAATTGTCTGTAATAGATACATTTTTGACACTTATAAGACCCAATGCGGAATAACTATTGTATATTCTATTCCCTGTAATAATTCCCCCATCTGTTTCATATAATGAAATAATTGTACCGTAGAAATTATTGTTTTCAATAAAAAAATTTCCTGTTTTGTATATTTGGATACCTCCAGACGACCATTCCTGCCCACATTCGTAAAATGAGCAGTCTTTCATGATTAATGTAGATCCTTCTCTTGCAGCGAAAACAAACCCATTCCCATATAAATCGTGTATGAATTTACAGTTATTCAGAATTAGAGTTCCACCAAAATTTAATTCAATCTGTGAAACGCCATTTGTACTCCGGCCAGTCCGGCCAGTTAGGAGTGTCATATTTCGTAAAGTCAATGTGTCTCCATCCGAAACAGTGGCATTTGAAAAATAGACGGTTTGTCCTTCAACCAACAAATGCCCGTTAAAATTGTTCCATCCAGTAGATTCAATTTCGGGCGGATGAATCGCACCGTTTTCTGTTGGGAGTTCTCCTGCGTAATCGAGATAATTTTCAGCGTTAATAAAATCTGTTTTTCCACAACCGCTAAATGAATTATCGGAGAAAATAAAATTTGAATTTGATTTGTCCAGAATCAATCCTTCGTATATAATATCGGAAATATTATTTTTTGTGAAATAGTTACTGTCACACTCATAAAACAGCGATACTCCCCTGGGAAAATTGCTGATTGAGTTTTGTTCAATTAGGTTTTCTCTACATTTTCGATATAAGGAAATTCCTGAAACTTCAAGTTCCAGATTAAAAGAAAAAGGCAGGGCAGAAACCTGGTTGTGACAAATTTTATTATTTGAACTGTGCCTTACCAAAATTCCAGGGCCAGCAATATTTGTCAATATATTGTTTTCTATCAAAGAGTTATAAGAATATACCATGTAAATGCCCGTAGTTACCTGAAATTTATCGTTTGTTATGGTATTGTTCAAAACCTGGTTATTCCACCCCCAAACCATAATTCCTGCTTCATCCACTGAGATTTCATTATCCTTAATAATATTATCACTTGAGAGAAACATTAAAATAAACCCAATACCATAACCTGAAATGTTGTTATTTTCAAATCGATTCCCATTCGAATCGAACGTTTCAATAATCCCTGTATGGATATATGATACAATGTTGTTGCTACTAAAAATATTATTATGCCCCTGGTTGATTCTTATGGGAGCGCTACCTATTTCGCTCTCACCGTGCTGGACGGAGTTGTTAATAATCTGACATTCAACGCCTTTTTTTAGATAAATACCATGTACAATGTTTGAATGAACCTGGTTATTTGAAAAAATGATTGAAGTATCTGCAAGTATAATACCCACATAGTTATTGTAAAAAATGTTGTTATCGATGAATGCCGATTTTGTACCAACAAACAGACCTTTCTCCCCGGAATATCTTTCCTGATCTGTTCCCACGTCTTCTCCTTTTACTCCCCAACCCACGTCACTTAAACGGGAATTCTTCATTGTAAATGAAGATCCATGAATTGAAAAAGCATAATGGAAACCCGGATTTACAGCGCCGACAATACAATGGTCAAGGATCGATAATTCACCACCTGGTTCCACTTCAATTTTATATTGTCCTTCATATTGACTGTTCATCTTTAAGTCAACGTTACTCAAGGTCAGATTTCCGTCGGATTTTACAATTAAGTTACCGTCAAGGATAATAGTTGTATCTTTTAAAGTATGATTCGAAGAAATTATTAAATCTTGTGCTAAAATCGTTGTGTATGGTGATAAAATTAAGAAGGTTGAAATAATGATTAGATAAAAATGAGATTCGAATGAACGATAATTGTCTGTTAATCTTGTGAACTTTTTCATTTCTATTACATTATGATGAGGTACAGCATAAAGGCTGCTTCCAGGTAACCGGGAAAGAACAGCGTTCTTTAAATTCAAAAATACAGAACCTTTTATCATGATAAAAATGAAACAGGAAAATTATGTTCGGGAACTAAAAAATAATGAGTATCAGACAATATTCCAGGTTCGTTCAAATAAAATACACCCATAAACATCCGGAATAAAAATTCAAAAACATAAAAGGCACTGAACCTTATGCGCAAGTGTAACGCAACCATGAAAGCAAGGAAATCATCTATAAAAGAAAAAGATACGAAATGAGCCCCGATGGGGACACCCCTCTCCCGCTGCGCGGGATCTCCCCCCAAAAGGGGAGAATAGAAGAAAATGAACGGGCGGATTATTCCGATCCCGATATTTATCGGGACGGGAATACCTTATAAATTTAACACTTTAATCGTATGAAAAACAAGATTTTACTTTTTATTGGAATTGCATTTTTAATTTCCTGTGATAAGGAAGATGGAGCAATTTCAATAACAGATGATAGAATAGTAGAACTTGCTTATGATAAAAGCTATCAATACCCTGTTGGCTTCTATCATGAAACAGATTTAATTGGCAATATGTACTATGAAAATACTGTTAGTACCAAACCCATAAAAGAAAGGGAACATATTTGGATAGAACTTAATACAAATGATAAAGAACAAGCAAAAAGATGGTCAGATCTTTCAAATGAGTACTCTTCAGTGGATAGGGAATTAGTTCAGGAAAATGAAACAGATAAATATTTCGAATTTGTGAGAGTGAACATCACAAATGAAAAAGATACGTTGCTTTCGAGAGTTCATCGTACGGATTACTTTGTGTCACACCATGATAAATTTACGGATATTGACGAAGTCGGAATTTTTAATGGCGACTTATCCTTGATTAATGCCAAAGAATTAATTGAGTATTTATGGAGCTGCGGTACATTAGGTTTAGATAATAAAGTTGTAGAATCAAAAATTTCTGAAAAGGAAAATAGATTTGAATACAATATTCAATCTTTGAGAATGGTATATGGTGATTTCGGATTGCACGATATGATTTACGTTTATGATAATAATTTTCAACTGGATAAATCAACCAGGATTTTACTTGTCAATAGAGAACAGGTTAAAGAAATTCAAGGAAATTATCATAAAGGATGGTAAAATCATCAGTGCCTAGTAGATTTGTATAACAAAAGCTGCATGTGTTCTAACCCCCTAAATAGCTGGACAAAATTTGAAAAACAAATCTGAACGCGGTATTTGCAGAATGTTCGGGGAACCAGGGACACACTTATATTTTGTGGTGCCACCTGGAATTGAACCAGGGACACACGGATTTTCAGTCCGTTGCTCTACCAACTGAGCTATGGCACCTTTTCATTTTGGTGTGACAAAAGTAAATATTTTTTTAAAATCACAAACACGAAATGACAATATCGCCCTAAAAAAACCATTTTCCGGTTAAAATAGCCTGTAAAACGGAATTTTTTGTAATTAACATCCGTCTAATCACTTCTTTTGATACTTTTGCGTGCGGTTACAGGAGCAAGAATTATGGAGGAAGGAACATATCAGTTTTATCAGTTCAGCAACGGGATCCGGGTGGTACATCTGGAGAAGAAATCGATCGTAGGGCATCTGGGGGTGATCATCAATGCCGGATCGCGGGATGAGCTGGAATACGAACAGGGGATGGCCCATTTTATTGAACATTCGATATTCAAAGGGACACGGAAACGGAGGGCTTTTCATATACTGAGCCGGATTGAGGATGTGGGGGGAGAGTTGAATGCCTATACCACAAAAGAAGAAACTGCAATTTATGCCTCTTTTCTGACGGAATATTATCCGCGTGCTTCGGAACTGCTCAGTGATATTTTCTTTAACAGCATGTTTCCCGCAAAGGAACTGGAGCGCGAAAAAGAGGTGGTGATGGAGGAGATCAATTCCTTTAAGGATTCACCGGCTGAACTGATCTTTGATGAGTTTGACGAACTGATTTTCGACGGGCATCCCCTTGCCAGGAATATACTGGGAACTCCCGAAACCTTACGAACCTTTGACCGGGAGAAGATTCTTTCCTTTATAGGCAGGAATTACCATACCGATCAGGTGGTGATAAGCTCTGTGGGTGCGGTTCCGTTTCCGAAACTTATTGCCATGCTTGAAAAATTCTTCGGGTCAGCCACCCCGAATCTGCGCACGATAGCCAGGGATCCATTCAAACACTACACTCCCCGGGAAAAGCAACTCCACAAAGACACACACCAGGCCCATTGTGTATTAGGGAATATTGCGTATGACAATCACCACAGGCACCGTGTGGCCATGATTCTTCTAAGCAATCTGATCGGAGGCCAGGGCCTGAATTCACGGCTCAACCTGGCTTTGCGCGAACGCCGGGGAATGGCCTACAACGTGGAGGCAGGGTACACTTCGTTTACCGATACCGGAATATTCAATGTCTATTTTGGTACCGACAAAGAGAATCTTAACAAAGCCCTGAAAATTGTAAACAATGAATTTCAATCCCTCCGTGATTCACAACTGGGAAACCTTCAGCTGAGCAAAGCAAAGAAACAACTGATCGGACAGATGGCTATTGCCGCTGATAACCATGAGGAACTGATGCTGACGCTTGGAAGAAGTTACCTCTTCTTTGAAAAGGTTGATCCGATGTCCAGGGTGTTTGAAAAGATTGAGGCCGTTACAGCCTCCGAGATACTGGAAGTGGCAAATACCATCCTGGATACCGGTCAGCTGAGTCGTTTGATATTCTGTTAACTATGGAATCAAGGCGTGCAATAGAAAAATATATCCTGCAACACATTGATGAGGAAGATCCTCTTCTCAAGGAATTAAGCCGCGAGACCCACCTGAAACTGGTTCACTACAGAATGATATCCGGACATCTGCAGGGACTGATACTAACCATGCTTTCCAAAATGATCCGTCCCAAAAAAATCCTGGAAATTGGAACCTTTACCGGTTATTCTGCTATTTGCCTGGCCAAAGGGCTGGCTGAAGGGGGCAGGATTTACACCATTGAAATAGACGATGAAGTGGAGAGCCTGGCTACGAAGTATTTTGAAAAAGCCGGAATCAGGGATAAAACAGTGCAGTTAACCGGCGATGCCAATACGTTGATTCCCGAAACCGATGAATCGTTTGACCTGGTATACATCGATGCCGCCAAAAAGGATTACGGCAGGTATTATTCCCTGGTTTTTGATAAGGTAGTCCCCGGAGGCTATATCCTTGCCGATAATACCCTGTGGAACGAAAAGATTATTAAGACTTCAGGATCCGATGGAAAAAAAACAGAGGGTATCCTGCAGTTTAATACAATGGTACATAACGACAAAAGGGTTGAGAAGGTGATCCTTCCGGTTCGTGACGGGTTGACGATCATACGGAAAAAATAACGATCATTTGTTGTCTTTGTTGAAAAAAAATCAGAACAGAATCCGCCAGGTTTTTCAGTTAACCTCTCAATATTTTATCTTTGTTTAGGTATTATGGCAGAACAGTCAAGAAAATATGTAGAAACACCTTTGATGAAACAATATTATACCATCAAGGGCAAACATCCGGATGCACTTCTTCTTTTCCGGGTAGGTGATTTCTATGAGACCTTTGGTGAGGATGCCATAAAAACTTCAGAAATTCTGGGAATTACATTAACCCGCCGGGCCAATGGTGCTGCCAGTTATGTTGAACTGGCAGGGTTTCCGTACCATGCCCTGGATACGTACCTGCCAAAGCTGGTCCGGGCAGGCCAACGGGTGGCGATATGTGAACAACTGGAAGATCCCAAACTGGCAAAAAAGATCGTCAGGCGCGGAATTACAGAACTGGTTACCCCGGGGGTATCTGTAAATGAAAATGTGCTTGAGAACAGGGAAAATAATTTTCTGGCTTCGGTACATTTTGATAAGAACCAGGCAGGAGTTTCTTTCCTCGATATTTCCACCGGAGAGTTCCTGACTGCAGAGGGTGGGCATGAATACATAGACAAGTTGCTTAACTCGTTTGCTCCCAAAGAGGTGCTCTTTCAACGGGGCCGGGGCAAGGAATTTACCGAGATCTTCGGACCGAGGTTTTACACCTACAATCTGGATGACTGGGTATATACCGGGGAAGCCGCTTTTGACCGGTTAACCCGGCATTTTGAAACCACCTCATTAAAAGGATTCGGGATCGACCGGATGCCCCTGGCGGTTATTGCTTCAGGGGCGATCCTCCATTACCTGGACCTGACCCAGCACAACCGGCTGAAGCATATCACCGGGCTTTCCCGTGTTGAAGAGGAGAAATATGTCTGGCTCGACCGGTTTACAATCCGGAACCTTGAACTGTTCCAGTCCATTCAGGAGGGAGCAAAAACCCTGCTTCAGGTGATCGATAAAACCATATCCCCCATGGGTTCCCGGTTAATGAGAAGATGGATCGCCCTGCCCCTGAAAGATGTATCTCTTATCAACGAGCGGCTTGATGCGGTGGAATATTTCATCCGTTTTCCGGAAACCCGGGAAAACCTCGAAGATCATATCAGCCAGATCGGCGACCTGGAAAGACTGGTCTCTAAAGTTGCTACCGGCAGGATCAATCCCCGTGAAATGATTCAGGTGAAAAATGCCCTGAATGCCATCGTTCCTATAAAAAACAGGTGTGCCGGAGCCGACAATACAACTTTAAAGCGGTTTTCTGAACAACTGGATCCGTGCGAACAGATACGGGAAAAAATAGGACAGGAAATCGTTCCCGACCCGCCGGCAAGTATCAATAAAGGGAATTTCATCCAAAAGGGAGTATCCGATGAACTGGACGAATTAAAAGAACTGGCCTACAACAGCAAGGATTATCTGTTAAAAATCCAGGATCGGGAAAGCAAACAACACCATATCCCCTCCCTGAAAATCGGGTTTAACAATGTGTTCGGGTATTACATTGAAGTACGCAATACCCACAAAGACAAAGTACCGGAAGAATGGATACGAAAGCAGACCCTGGTGAGTGCCGAGCGGTATATTACTGAGGAATTGAAAGAGTACGAATCCCGGATTTTGGGTGCCGAAGAACGGATTTTCGAACTGGAAATCCAGCTTTTCAATGAGCTCATTTCTGCTTTAACGGAGTACATCCCGGCCATCCGGTTGAATGCATCCGTACTGGCAAAGATGGATTGCCTGTTGTCGTTTGCATCGTGTGCTGTTGAATACCGTTACACCCGGCCTGAAGTGAACGATTCTACGGTTATTGACATTAAAAACGGGAGACACCCGGTTATTGAACGCCAGCTGCCCATAGGCGAATCGTATATTGCCAATGATCTGTTGCTTAACCAGGACGATCAGCAGATCATTATCGTCACCGGACCCAACATGGCAGGTAAATCGGCCCTGTTGAGACAAACAGCCCTGATTGTTCTGCTGGCCCAGATGGGATGTTTTGTACCTGCTGAGAAAGCTAAATTAGGTTGGGTGGATAAAATATTCACCCGGGTGGGGGCTTCGGATAATATATCCCTGGGTGAATCCACCTTTATGGTGGAGATGAATGAAGCGGCAAGCATCCTGAACAACGTTTCGGACCGGAGCCTTATTCTTCTCGATGAACTGGGACGCGGAACCTCCACGTACGACGGAATCTCCATTGCCTGGTCCATTGTGGAATATTTGCATGAGCACCCCAGGATCAGGGCAAAAACACTGTTTGCAACCCATTACCATGAACTGAATGAAATGGAAAATTCCTTTCCACGGGTAAAGAACTTTAATGTGTCGATCCGGGAAGTGGAAAATAAAGTGGTCTTCCTGAGGAAACTCGTGAGGGGCGGGAGCAACCATAGTTTCGGGATCCATGTGGCAGGAATGGCAGGAATGCCCAAATCCGTGGTTCAGCGTGCGGGTGAAATATTGAAACAACTGGAGAATACCCACCAGAAAGAAAAACTTTCAAAACCCCTGGAGAAGATCAGTGACACCCGGGAAGGACTGCAGCTAAGTTTTTTCCAGCTTGATGACCCGGTACTGAAACAGATCCGGGATGAAATAGCCAACCTGGATGTGAATCATCTGACCCCCATTGAAGCGTTGAACAAACTGAACGAGATAAAAAAACTGGCCGGGTTAAAATAAGCATTGAAAAGAGCATGATTTTTAACAATCACCAAGGCAGATGACTAGATTATGCGAGGTCCATGTTTTACCATTAAAAATTGATAATGATAAAAACATGAAAGTATTTTGAAATTTTGGAGAAAGAGAAAATTGGTATATATTTGCATCGCTCTCATAGATAAGGTTCTGTAAAATAATGTATACAAGCTCTGTTTCAGGGGGCAGAGGCATGCGAGAATAGCTCAGTTGGTAGAGCACGACCTTGCCAAGGTCGGGGTCGCGGGTTCGAGTCCCGTTTCTCGCTCAGGGAGAGAGAAACGGGCGAGAAGCCTGTCCCGATAACTATCGGGAAGTCCCGTTTCTCGCTCAGGGAGAGAGAAACGGGCGAGAAGCCTGTCCCGATAACTATCGGGAAGTCCCGTTTCTCGCTCATAGAGAGAGAAACGGGCGAGAAGCCTGTCCCGATAACTATCGGGAAGTCCCGTTTCTCGCTCATAGAGAGAGAAACGGGCGAGAAGCCTGTCCCGATGGCAATCGGGATTTCCCGCGCTTTTCGATTATAAGGATGCCCGGATGGTGGAATTGGTAGACACGCAGGACTTAAAATCCTGTGGCCGTAAAGGCTGTGCGGGTTCAATTCCCGCTCCGGGTACTTAAATGATTTCATAATTAACTCCAGTTTCGCATATCAGGTTTATTGTCATATTATTGAAAATTGTTCAAGATTCGCTTCCTATTTTCATTTTCCTTATCATTCTTGTGGTAAAGTTCAATGAATACAATTTGTTGTTCAGCATGGAAATGTGCATAAACCAAACGTAGCCCGGAGTTTCTTCCACGACCTTTAAGGACTTTGCAGGCAATTTTTTTGATTTTGATAACACAAGTATCAATACCCAGGTTGTCAATCCTGAAGCTAAATGGTGGCCGCTCATCAGGGAAAACTTCCAAAACCTGCTTAATTACCTGAATGTCGTCGTTAAGGGTTCTATACTTCTTCAACAGGCTTTTAAAATCCTTCTTAAACTCTTCCAGTTCGTCAAAAACCATCACTCCTCAATATCTTCTCCATAGTTTCTTACTGAGAAGGGCGCATCCCTGTAAAAAACCAATTCGTAATTTATTTCTTCTCCCTCTTTTGAAGCCAGCCAGGGCAAATCTTTATGCGAATATTTACTTATGGCAGACCCGGACCAATCACTCATTTGCTCAATTACCTTATCAATGACCTCTTTTTCACTTGCTTTGAGTTCGGTAAGATCAGCTTTGGTCAATGGCAGGTAGCGAGTTTGCGGCAAACCATAATACTCTGTCTTAACTCGTTTTAATTCTCCTGCAAGAATCATTTGATTTATGAATGAATCCAGATTCTGTGGAACAGGACCATAAGGCAATTTACGGTATGTTGCTCCGGTTAAATGCTCTTCATAAATCTCGTAGTAATTAAAATCAGAAAAATAGAGTAACTTGTATAACACAGTCTCTCCAACATTGGGCTTACCAGCGCACTTTTCCAGAATATAAAGCAATACATTTTTGAATTTGTTTGCCATTAATTCTGGGGTAGAAATACGTTCCTCTACAATTTGTATTTTGTTTTTTGCGGTCATATCATAAGAATCATAGCTTAAGTAATCTTCTGACATAAATTTATCCAATGAAAAACCCAGAACTATTGAAAACTTCAGGAGTTCAACAGTATCGACACTTCGGTTGCCCAATTCAATCTGAGCCAGTGAAGGCCTTGACATTTTAAGGCTTTTAGCCAAATCGTTCTGTGAGAATCCTTTTAACTTCCGTAAGTCTGCAATTCTCTTACCTATTTGTTTTTGTGTTATTCTATTATTCATAAACTGGTTTTCTTAAACTTACGACAAAGATATAAATGTTTTATTATAAAACAATTTATTGTTTTAATACAAAACACAACAGCCTTCAACCTGATTAATAATAAAAAGATCTTGACCCTCTTCAAATCAATAAGATTTTGGGTAACTTTGTTTATCATTTACTATCATAAATCTGATTCTTTATGAATGCGTACAACAATAGTATCAGAAAGTTGATTGAATTTAGAAATGAAAGGGATTGGGAAAAGTTTCACAATGCCAGAAACCTTGCACTTGCCTTGATGCTGGAAGCTTCAGAACAGTTACGTTAGCCAGTATTTCCATAATGGGTGGGAGCTTCCTTTCATAGAGTTCACCCTATGTAATACATTGACAGTTTAAAAAATGATCAATGAAAAAACACGCCAAAACAAATTTGAGGCAGCAGCAATTACAGAGGAAGTTATTCGTAGGCTCGCCGATCCTGAACTATCAAAAAGAAGTATTGGGATTGTTACATTTAGTTCGGCACAACAAAATTTAATCGAAGATTTACTCAATGAATCTTTCAAACAACGCCCTGAACTTGAGTTAATTGCTATGGAGTCAAATGAACCGATTTTTATTAAAAATCTTGAGAATGTCCAGGGAGATGAACGAGATGTTATTTTATTTTCGATGGGCTATGGCCCGGATAAAAATGGCAACATTAGCTTGAACTTTGGACCGCTCAACAGGGAAGGAGGCTGGAGAAGATTGAATGTAGCGGTTTCACGCGCCCGGTACGAAATGAAAGTTTTTTCAACCCTGCGGTCCGAACAGATTGATATTACGCGGACATCGTCAGAAGGGGTAGCCGGTATCAAAGCATTCCTGGAATATTCGGAAAAAGGTAAAAAGGTTTTAGCACAGAAAAATTTTACCCGTAAAGAACAAAGCAATTCTTTTGAAAATCATATTGCAATGAAATTAGGAATTGATTATGCACTTCAGAAAGGTATGATTGCTGAAAATAATGAACGAATTGTTTTAACCTAACTTTTAATAGAAATGAATTTTATAGCTATCGATGTAGAAACCGCTCAAGAAGTATAGTTACCCCAAAAATTGTGTTTGTTACGATGAAATCGTTGTGAAAAGATGAAAGCTCTCCCGGCACCTCATTTCTCATCCCCTTCCTGGCCTCTGAATTTCCGGATCTGAAAAATATTGTCCCGGGATGGGACATATCTGTCTGGGTTGTATTTTGCTAAACTGCTTATTAACAGCTTATTCCATCTTTATGGCACGCCCTTTGCACTTAAGTAGGCATGAACAGTAAAATGAAAAAACAAACAATAAAAAATAGAAAAATGAAAAAGTCAGTTATAATCACAGCCATCGCAATCGCAGCCTTCACCACCCATAGTTTTGCACAGGAAAACAATTCTGCAAGCCACGATGTAACCATCTCCATTCCCGAAGTAGCCTTACTGGATCTGGAAGGGGTAAACACCATCGAACTGGCTCCTACGGCTCCTGGAGAAGCCGGTAATGCATTGGATTTTACTTCAGCCACCGATAACAGCGTATGGGTCAACTACTCTTCGGTAGTGGGATCCGGCGAAAACCGCAGTGTAAATGCAAAAATTACAGGTACCGTTCCCGAAGGTCTTCAGTTAAAGGTATCAGCAGGCACCTACAGCGGCA
>Ga0307422_1000462_pt1 | contig 22831 bp, 27 predicted proteins | sample SalMarWE160290MG_FD_202153 | JGI IMG/M metagenome (GOLD analysis project Ga0307422, IMG submission 202153) | Salt marsh sediment microbial communities from the Plum Island Ecosystem LTER, Massachusetts, United States - WE1602-90 | ecosystem: Environmental > Aquatic > Marine > Intertidal zone >...
TAAAACCTTTTATCCCCAAGGGGATGAAAGATAGTTTAGTTAAACAAACTATCCCTTTAGTTAAGGAAAGGTTAGTCAAATTAGCCGATTACGAATCATCGGTTGATTTCTTTATTAAAGAACCAGAAATTGATAAGAAACTTTTACTTGAAAAAGGTGGCCGGGACGAAAAATTAATCAAAGAAGAATTTAAAGTAGCCCTAGAAGAGCTAGAAAAAGTTAAGAGCTGGAAGACAAAAAACCTAGAGAATCTTTTTAGAAAACTTGTTAAAGACAATAATTATCATTTAGGGAAATTCTTTATGGCCACCAGAATTGCCATTACCGGGAAATTTGCCACTCCGCCTCTCTTTGAAACAATGGAAGTTTTAGGGAAAGAGAAGACAATTAAGAGGTTGAAGAAAGCTATTTGAAATCTTTTCAAAATCATTTAAAATTAAACGGTGGTTTTAAGCATCGCCAAAAATAAAAAACGAATAGGCTTTGATGATAAAAAATATCTTAAGGAACAAACCCGCTTCATTCTTGATCGCGTAAAGAAGTTAAAAGGGAAATTATATTTAGAATTTGGAGGGAAGATTATTTATGATTATCATGCTTCAAGAGTTCTTCCTGGTTTTGACCCTCAAGCTAAAGTAAAACTTCTCCAAAGATTAAAAAACAAAGCCGATATAGTTTTATGTATTTCTGCTGTTGATATCGAGAGAAAAAAAGTTAGAGCAGATTTTGGTCTAACTTATGATGCTTATACTTTAAGAATGATTAATGAGTTAAAAAATTGGGGGTTAAGCGTCGGTGGAGTAGTGATTACCCGTTTTAAAGGTCAAGCATCAGCAAAGCTGTTTAAAGAAAAATTAGAAAGACAAAAAGTTAAGGTTTATGTTCACTACTTTATTAAAGATTATCCTCATAATATAAATTTGATTGTTAGCAAGAATGGTTTTGGGACTAATGACTATATTGAAACTAAAAAAACTTTAGTAATCGTTGCCGGTCCAGGTCCTGGTGGAGGTAAATTAGCGACCTGTTTATCCCAGCTTTATCATGATCATCAAAAAGACATTAGATCTAGTTATGCAAAGTTTGAAACTTTTCCTATTTGGAATTTAGATTTAAAACATCCAGTCAATATTGCTTATGAAGCGGCGACAGCTGATATTGGCGATTTTAATCAAATAGATTTATTTCATAAAAAGGCTTATAAAGAAACAGCTGTTAATTACAATAGAGACGTAGAAGTTTTCCCGATTCTTAAAAAGATTTTAAAGAAGATTACGGGAAGGGCTGTTTATCAATCACCAACAGATATGGGAGTTAATAGGGCAGGATTTTGTATTACTGATAATGAAGTGGTAAAGAAGGCGGCCAAGGAAGAAATAATTAGAAGATATTTTAAATATGTTTGTGAATATGCTACAGGTTTAGCAAATGAAAAGACAGTTAAAAGAATAAAGTCAATTTTGAAAGACTTAAATTTAAGAGCGGAAGACAGATTGGTGGTAAAACCCGCCAGGGAAGCGGCCAAGAAAGTGAAAAAATCTAAGATAGTTGATGGCATTTATTGTGGAGCGGCACTTCAGTTAGATGGGATAGGTATTGTAACTGGTAAAACCCATCCTTTAATGACGGCTTCTTCTAGTCTAATTTTAAATGCTATAAAAGTCTTGGCTAGTATTCCTGATGAAATTCATCTTCTTTCTCCTGAAGCCATAAAATCAATAAATAGATTAAAGAAAAATATTTCTCCTAACAAAAATTCAACCCTTAATCTAGGAGAAACCTTAATTGCCTTAAGTATGAGTGCGGCTGTTAATCCAAAAGCGAAATTAGCTATGAGTAAACTTAAAAAGTTAAATGGTTGTGAAATGCATTTGACTCACTTAGTCAAACCAGGTGATGAAGAAGCCTTGCGTAAACTTGGTATTGATTTTACTAGTGATCCCCAATTTCCCACAAAAGGTCTTTTTATAACCTAGTTTAAAATTAATAGAAGTTAGAGATATATTAAAAGCTAAAGATAATTTCTCTTTCTCTTGGTCCAGAAAGCTCAATTAAAACTATTCTTTGCCAAATACCTAAGACAAGCTTTCCGTTTTTAACAGGAATAGAAAGTGAGCAGCCAATTATGGATGACATAATATGTTCGCCGACATGGGAAGGATTATGGGGATGACGGTAGTTTCCTTTAGGAAAGATTTTTTCTATCGCTTCTAGCATATCTTTGTCAGTCCCCGGATCAAGATCAGCGGTAGTCAAACAACAGGTGGTATGGGTAACAAAGAGATGACAGAGTCCATTTTTAACTTTGTTTTTGCTTAGAAGCTGATTAACCTGGTCAGTGATATCGACAACTTCTTTTCTTTTTTCAGTGGAAACAGAAAAACTAGTCATTTTCTTTGATATAGACCAATAAGAATGTCTTTATCTAAGATATGGTCTTCGATGGCTTTTTCTAGATCTTTTTTTCGTGAATTAGCGCTGATATTTAAATTTGTATCCAGAGCATAGATTTTGAATTGGTAACGATGAATACCGGAAGGGGGGCAAGGACCACCATAATTTTGTTTATTAAAGTTATTAGTCCCTTGAGCTGCTCCCTTAGGGATTTCGTTTTCCACGATGGATTGAGTTTTAGGATTGATATTCCAAACTAACCAGTGAACCCAATCACCATTAGGAGCGTCGGGGTCGTCAATAATTAAAGCCAAACTTTGAGTATTGGCAGGGATACTACTAATTTGTAAAGGGGGATTAATATTTTCTCCATCACAGGTATATTTTGAGGGGATAATTTTTTTATTTTCAAAAGCGGGGCTGATGATCTTCATACCTTTGAATTAGTTTTGCTTGAAGAGTTTTTATTTACAAGCAGAGAGAGTCTGTTAAAAAGCTCTCTGCTTTTTTTCTTAATACCCCTCTTTGTCTGGAGGGTTACTTCTTCTTCACCAATCAGGATGTCAGTTCCATTTTTGTCGTCCTTTTTCTTTTTATGATAGACAGAGACACGTTCGTTTTCAAGAAGAGGATGCCATTTTTCGTTCATCTTTTACAATTTATTTTTAATAATAAAGTTATTCCCAGAATGATCTGTCGGGCTAGAAATCTTAGTTTCGTAAAATCTTTACATCCCTAGAAATTCTAGTAATTTATAGATTATCATGGCGGGCCAGACTAGGGCCTTGAGGAAGCCAAGCACTCCTCCCCAGAAGGTGGTCGCATGTTGGATATAGTAAACGGCTGCCCCAATTAGGCCAAGACCGTAGACAGCACTCGCGCCTTTGTTGTGATGCATTTTCTTCCAATCCTTTTCTTTCATAAGACATTTAAAATATAACATTAATAATGAAGATAATCAATTTATTTGATTTTTTACTGAGCGGGCTGGCTTAGAACTCAATCACTTTATATTTGAGAAAACAATGCACTTGAAGAGATAATATGTTATAATATGAACATATTCCTTAAGGAGGGATATATATTAACACCTGTTTCTTCTAGTTAGATAAGAAGATATCCTCCAAAGATTTTTTCTATCCGTCAGACAGAGACAGTATTTTAAAACAGAAAGGTGGTGAAAAAATAAATGTCCAAAAGATTATTTGTTGGAGGGCTTCCTTATAGTATAACTAGCTCCCAACTAGAAGAAATATTATCCAAGTTTGGTAAGGTTGCTTCCTGTGATGTAATCATTGACAGAGACAGCGGTCAAAGCAAGGGATTTGGTTTTGTTGAGATGGAAAACGACAAAGAAGCAGATGAAGCGATTGAAAAATTAAATGAGACTGAGTTGGAAGGAAGAAAGATTGCTGTTAATGTTGCCAGACCAAGAGAAGAAAGACCAAGATTCGACAATAGGGGCGGAGGTCCCAGAAGAGACAACCGAGGGCCAAGAGGGGGGGGTTATCGTTAACTCCTGACTTGATTTTTTAGAGAAAGAGAATAATAAAAGATTAAGTTTTACCTGAAAAGTGTCAGAAAAGCAGGTATCTTTTGCGTGGAGTAAAATTGATTATTGTTCTGCGAGTGCTTTTAATATTGCCTCGCGGATATTGCGACCACTAAACCAACCGCTTAAGTAAACAAGTGAAGGATTTCTGCTTTTCTTTTGAAGGTAGAAATTATTAATACGACCGCCCTTTTCCAAGAAAGTAACTATTAAGTTGTCTGTCGTCTCTTCTTTATTAGTGATAAGTTCATTATAGCACAGATGATCTAAGGTTGAAATTTCTAATTTGCTGAGTGAGCTGGTCTAGAAGTGCCCTATTCCTTATAAATTAAAACTGTTTTAACCATTCTTTAAGCTTTTTTGAGCTGAGTTTAAGACGCTCGCTAAAATTTTGATCGGTAATATGTAGGTTTACATTATCCCCAAATTCCTTAAGAAAATTATTGTGATCATCTAAAAGTTTATCCACTTGTTTCATGACTTCATTATATTGTTTGACTTTATAGAGTTTGAGTAAAAATTCCTTACTCAAGTCAAGGCTAATGATGAAAACTTCATAGCTTGATTTGTTAATATCGTCTATGTAGTTTTTCCATTCTCTATCGATACTGGCATCTAAGATAAATGAGTTTCCGCTATTGAGAATTTCTTTTATTCGGCTATCCCGACGTTTCTTATGTTCTTCTTTATCGAAAAATAAGAGATCTTCCCTTACTTCTGTTCTGACAACATCATTGTTGTAAATTGGAAGATTAAAATTACAGCTTAAATAATGAGCGATAGGAGTTTTAGAACTTCCAATGGGTCCTGCGAAAGTAACGATGAATTTATCTTTGTTTTTGTTCATTGCTGAGCATATCGGTCTAGGCCCATTCGATCCCATACCTGCGGTGCTAGACTTAGGGAATTGAGCAGGTTGGCCTGGCCCCCTTCGATCCCTATAACTCAATAATTCGATTGTACCACCTTGAGGCTAAATGAGACAAATGAAACACTATAAAAGGAATATATAGAGCTATTATTTCACGGATTGTTTTTTTATTCAGATGCTAAAATTCAAACATGTTTACATCTTACGACGTAGTCGATAAATCAAAATTTGGTAAAAATTTCGTCAAACCCCTTTATGAGTCATATTGTTTTTCAAATATTCCCGTAACTATTCAGTACCTTCTTGGTGTAACAAAAAATACAGGGCTCCTCAAAGATGTTCTTCCGGAAGGTAAATATAAGAAAGTGGTGTTCATTCTTCTAGATGCTTTTGGCTGGCTTCATCCGAGGGAGGTTTACCTAAAAAGTTTAGGCTTTCTTCAAATTTAGACGATAAATAAGAAAAACCTTGTAGTATTACTTAGCAAAAAGCCTAAATAACCAACCAAACATGCTTCTGGTTTGTTCTTCTGCGGTAATTCTTTCCTGTAAGGCTATGTTTTCCTGAATTAAGGCTTGAATAGTTTTCTGGACAATGGTTATGTCTCTTTGGTTAGAAAGTTGGTTTTGCAATTGTGTCAGTTTTTCAATTCTTAGCTGATTTTGCTCAAGCTGTTGTTTTAGGTTTTTTACAGCTCCATAATTAGTGCCTGTTAAAAACTTGGCTAATTTACCTTTTGATTCAAGTTTGTTTAATTGTTCCTGAATTTGTTTTTGGGCTTGGTTTTGTTCTTGAACAATTTGTCTGACCTGTTTACCAATACTACCAGTTGTTCTTATATGTAGCAATTGCTGAACTTGTTGAGCAATCTTGCTCATATTTTCCAAGGCGTTTTGATTACGAATTTGTAAACCTTCACCTTGTTCATCTCCAAGGCTTTCTTGTTCTTGAGTGTTGGTTTGTAATTGCGAGTCTTCACCTTGGCTTTGTGTTTGAACTTGATTTCGGTTTTGGACTTGGTTACCTGTTGGAGAGGGAGAGACATTTAATTGCTGTTGTGTCTGAGTCTGAGTTTGTTGCTGAACTTGCTGACCATTTTGACCACCAGCTTCGTTATTTTTAACCGCAAAAACTAACATAACTAAAGCAAAAGCAACAAAGACTGGTAGAATAAATAACAATTTTTTCATTTATTTTTTCACCTCCCTCCTATTTATTTTTTATATTTTTTATTAAGCTTTTGGGATACTTCCTTTAACTAAATACTTCACAACGGCTACCAAAATTTTCCAGTCAATAATTATATGTAAGAGGGTAACGCCTAGGGCTAAAAAACTTACCCAAGTATGAAATTCTGACCATCCGTGTTTAGCTAAACCAAAAAGAAGAATTGCCTTTCCAGACCTTTGCCCTTCAGGTGCTAAATAAAGAACGAACCCACTTAGAGCAGAGATTGTCCAAGAAAGTAATAAACATATGCTGACCAAACCACGAATTTTTTGCCTCATACTTTAATAATATATAAATTTTAACTGAGAAACAACTTAAAGACTAATGTTTATTGAGTTTTCTGAACCTAAGCTGCGGGACTTGGATTCGAACCAAGATTGACGGATTCAGAGTCCGCATGCCTACCATTAGCAGATCCCGCAGTGTTGCCTTGATTTTAGCATTTTTTGAACCTAGAAACAAGGAAACTTTTGTAGTAAACTATTTTTGATGAAGTCATTTAGGTTTTTAATTTTATTAGCTTTGTTTTTATCTGTCTTTGTCTTATATTTCTCTGCCCGGGATATTCTTGATGAAGAATCTTGTGGGTGTGGTCCGCCCTTGGCTTCGGCTGATGGAAGATATTCTTATAATGAAGAGTTAGTTATTTTTAATAATCAAGTTGTTGATTATAAATTAGCGGAGTTGGCCCCTTCCTTGGATATTCTATCTGCTGCTGATGAGGCGGTTTTAGGGACGATTAGTGATCAGCGTTGGATTGAGATTGATTTATCTGATCAAAAACTATATGCCCATAATGGCGGCAATATTGATTATGAATTTTTGATTTCTGGTGGTAAATGGTCACCAACACCAAAAGGGGAGTTTAGGATTTGGGTAAAACTTAAATACACTAAGATGGAGGGAGGTAAGAAAGAGAACAATACTTATTATTACCTGCCCAATGTCCCTTATACTCAATATTTCTACCGGGGTTATGGTGTCCATGGGGCTTACTGGCATAATAACTTTGGTAATCCAATGAGTCATGGCTGTGTTAATATGTCGATTCCTGATGCCGAGAAATTATTTTATTGGACATCTCCTTTGGTCGACCAGGGAGGTTGGGTGGCCTATTCTTCAAAGGATAATCCAGGAACAAGAGTTGTTATCCACGATTGACAATTAGCAAATATTATGATAGACTGCTAAAAAAGAATTTGATTTTCTTTTATTTATGCCTGTAATTGTTGGAAGTAACAGACAAAAAATTGTTCCCTTAGTCCCCATCAGAGAAGGGGTCATTTTTCCTCATGTGGAGACGGTTTTAAATATTGGTCGTCCTCGCTCTATTGCCGCTACCGAAGCTGCTTACAAGACTGATCAGATCGTTGCTTTTATAACTCAGAAGAAAGCTAGTACTACTAATCCTGGGAAAGAAGATCTTTATCAAATCGGTATTCTCGCTCGAATCGAAAGATTAATTTATGCTAGTAAAGGGGAGATGAATGCTTGGGTTAAAGGGATTAGTCGTATTAAATTAGATTCTATTGAAGCCCAAAGGCCATTTTTGGTAGCCAAGGTTGATCAACTTCCTGAAGTCATTGAGGATTCGCCTAATGTTAAATTACTGACCAAGGGAGTGATAGATAATTTTCAAAAACTGGTTAATTTAGGAAAACCAGTTGATTTTCTCATCATTCCTAAGTTAATGGGAAGTTCCCCTAACCAATTAGCCGACCAGATTGCCTATACTTTAAATCTTTCCACAGCTAATAAACAAAAGATTTTAGAAATGCTATCAGTTAGAGATCGTCTAAGACAAATTTTAAAACTCTTAGCGGGAGAGATAAAAGTTTTAAGACTAGAAAGAGAGATTGATACTAAAACCCAAGGTCGTTTTGACAAAACAATGAGGGAGACGGTTTTAAGAGAAAAGAAAAAAGCTATTGAAGAAGAATTGGGTGAATTGGGTGGTGAAGATAATGAGATTAAACAACTGGAGCAAAAAATTAAAAAGGCTAAAATGCCTAAGGAAGTTGCCCAGAAAGCAAGGAAAGAACTTAAAAGATTATCAGCTTTAAATCCCGCCCACCCAGAATTCAGTTATATCCGTACTTACTTAGATGTTCTTTTGGAGATGCCTTGGTCTATAAGTACTCCTAACAAAACTTCTATTGCCAAGGCGGCCAAGATTTTAGATAATGATCATCATGGTTTAGAGAAGATTAAAGAGAGAATCATTGAATGTCTAGCGGTCATGAAATTAAAAGAACAATCTAAGAAAACTTTTCTAAAGAAAAAAACTAAAGGACCAAAGGAAGTCGCCGGACCAACAATTCTTTGTTTTATCGGCCCTCCAGGTGTCGGTAAGACTTCGATCGGTAAATCAATTGCTCGTTCATTGGGGAGAGAATTTATCAGAATTAGCTTAGGCGGTATTCGTGATGAAGCGGAAATCCGTGGTCATCGCAGAACTTATGTCGGCGCGATGCCGGGAAGAATTATTCAGGGGATTAAGAATTCTGGCAGTAATAATCCTGTCTTTATGCTTGATGAGATTGATAAAGTAGGGGCTGACTTTAGGGGCGACCCTTCGGCCGCCTTACTTGAAGCCTTAGATCCAGAACAAAATTCAGAATTTTCTGATCACTATTTAGAAGTTGCCTTTGATTTGTCAAAGGTGATGTTTATTACCACTGGCAATATTTTAGATACTATTCCGCCTGCCCTCAGAGACAGGATGGAAATTATCCACTTTCCGGGCTATACCGAAGATGAGAAATTCCAGATTGCCAAGAAGTTTTTGTGGAATAAACAACTAGTGGCTCATGGTTTGAAGTCAAAATCAATCAAGATTGCCGATGCGGCTATCTTGGAAGTTATTGGTCGCTATACCAGGGAGGCAGGGGTAAGAGAATTGGAGAGATCACTGGCGACCATTGCCCGCAAACTGGCCAGAAAGAAGGCGGAAGGTAAAAGAATTAAAAAAGCTGTCAGCAAGAGTGATATTACTCAATATTTAGGGCCAAGAAAATATTCAGAGACTCTAGCCGAAAAGAAAGATGAAGTTGGTATCGCCACCGGTCTTGCCTATACTCAAGCTGGAGGAGAGATAATGTTTATTGAAGCGCTTTTAATGCCTGGAAAAGGCAATCTTCTTTTAACGGGTAAATTAGGCAAGGTTATGCAAGAATCAGCCAAAGCCGCTTTTTCTTATGTTAGAAGTCGTTGGCAGAAACTAGGTCTAAAGAGAGATTTCTATAAGAATTTAGATGTTCATATTCATGTTCCTGAAGGAGCTGTTCCTAAAGATGGTCCTTCAGCAGGGGTCGCCATCGCCGTCGCCTTGATATCGGCTTTTACTAAAAAACCAAGTAAGAGAGAAGTAGGTATGACCGGAGAGATAACTCTTAGAGGAAGAGTTTTAGAAATTGGCGGTACTAAAGAAAAGATTATTGCCGCTCATCGAGCCGGGCTGAAAACGCTTATCTTACCCAAGAATAATAAGAAAGACTTGGAAGAAATCCCGGCTAAGGTTAAGAAAGATATCAAGTTCGTCTTTGTCTCTCATGTAGATGAAGTTTTAAAACTTGCCTTGAAAAAGTAATTTTCTTTTTCTAATGAAACTTGAAGAATATAAAAGATCTTTAGGTAAACCTCTTAAAAAAGCTACCCTATGTTTTTTAGTTAAAAAGGATGAAATTTTATTAGCTAAGAAAAAAAGAGGCTTTGGCAAGGGGAAATGGAATGGTATAGGTGGCAAACCTAAACAAAAAGAGAGCATTAAAAAAGCTTTTATTAGAGAGACTGAAGAAGAGATAAACGTAACTCCTGTCTCTTATCAAGAAGTAGCCATTTTAAACTTTTTCTACCCTTATGATCCAGATTCTAACCAAGAGGTACATGTTTTTCTAGTTACTAAATGGAAGGGAGAACCAGCTAAAAGCGAAGAAATGAGACCTAAATGGTTTGATAAGGGAATTCATCAAATACCTTTTGATTATATGTGGCCTGATGATAAACATTGGTTACCGCTTATCTTAAATGGTCAGAAAATTAGAGGTGATTTTATTTTTGAAAAAGGGGATAGATTAATAGAGTCAATGGTAAGACCTGGACTTCGTTAGAAAAAAGTTACCTCTTTTGTTATAATCTTCTTATGAAGTTGTTTCGTTCTAAAAAGAAAAAATCTTTGTGTCTTATCTCTTTTCTTCAGGCGGTAGGTTTAACTGTTTATTGTGGTATGGTGGCTTTGATTTTTTGGCAAGGTGAACGTTGGTTCGGGAAGATAACTAACTTTTGGGGGCCAGTATTATTATTAGTCTTACTGACGACTTCGGTTTTAGTCTGTGCTTTAATTGCCTTAGGTTATCCAGTTTATTTATTCTGGCAGAAAAAAGAGACAATAAAGGCCATGAAGATTGTTGGTTATACGACTGGTTGGCTTGTCCTTTTTGTTCTTCTTTTGGTGATCTTCTTGGCCATCTTCTAAAAAAAATCTTATTTTTCTTAATAAGGAGCTGTTTCTGTGATAAAGAAAACGGCGCTCAAAAAAGCACCGCTTTCTGAAAATGATGAGATAAGATTAATCTCTTACCTCATTTTTTCTTTTTGCTTTTTTTCTTTTTAGCCATTTTTAGCTCCTCCTTTTGGGTCATTAAAAAAGACCCTTACTTATAATTAAGGGTCGTTGAGTAAAGAATAAAAGAATATTTTTCTTCACGGCAGTTATTTAATTTTCAATATGTTTATTTATAGACTTTTTTTCAAGCTTGTCAATAAGAAAAATGGGTTTATTTATAGCCATTTTTTTGATATGGATGATATATAAAATAATTTTCTTTTAAGTATCTTCGAGTGGTTGGATTTTATTTTTCTTGATAAGATGTAAACATGGCTGCACCAATTACTCACATCGTCCTAGCCGATAAAGTTTTTAACAAGTATTTTACCGGTAAAGATAAAAAGGATTTCTTTATAGGGACAATCTTCCCTGATATAAGGTATTTAGGAGAGATTAGAAGGAGCGAGACTCATTTTGAAGATGTTACTTTTCCTGAAGTTAAGAAAGAAAATTCCTTTTTTGCAGGTTTTAAATTTCATTCTTTAGTTGATAAAGCTAGGCAAAGATTTGTTAGAGAACAAAACCTTTATTCTTTTCTGCCGATATCTAAATTTACATCTCAAATGGTTAAGCTGATTGAAGATAAATTATTATATTCAAAATTAAAAGATTGGCAGGAAACTGAAAATTATCTTAGTAGCTTTTGTAAGGAAGAATTTTCTTTTAAGGTTAGTCGTGCTGGAGTTAAAAAATGGCATAGGCTATTAAAGAATTATTTCTCTAAACAACCTGGAATAGGAAAGATTGTAGACTTTCTTTCTCAGTTAGAGTCATTTAGAGATAACATGAAGGAAATAGAAATTTTATTAAGAAAATTAGATGGTAACTCGAAGATTACAGAAGCAAGCCTTGAATTTTATGAGAATTTTGAGAAACTTCTTGAGAAAAAGAGCTAATTTTTATCTGGTGACCCCATCCGGATTTGAACCGGAGTTTCTAGGATGAGAACCTAGTGTCCTAAGCCTCTAGACGACAGGGCCTTAATGCTTCAATTATACCTCTTTTACCTTCCTTTTTCTATAAACTTGACAGGTCTTTTTTAAAAGAGTAACATTTTCTTTCTAGGACTGGTTTTATGGTAGAAGGCAGAAAGGTTCCTCTAACTAAAGCAGGGCTTGGGCAACTTCAAAAAGAATTACAACTATTAATAGAAAAACAACGACCTGAGGTAGTAGAAAGATTAGCGGCTTCTAGAAAAGTTGGCGATATGGATGAAGATAATGAAGAAACTCAGGCCAAACAAAAACTCTCTTATATTGACGGGCGTATTTCTGAATTGCAAGATGTTGTTGATAGGGCTTTTATTATTGATGAAGGACATGGTTACTGTAAAGAGATTAAGTTAGGCTGTAAGATTACCGTCCAAACGAATGGTAAAAAGTTAGTTTTTCATCTGGTCGGTGAATGGGAAGCTGATCCAGCCAATGCTAAAATTTCCCATCAATCTCCTCTGGGACAGTCTCTTTTAGGTAAAAGAATTGGTGATAAAGTAAAAGTAAAAGCTCCTGTAGGAAAGATCACCTACACCATTACTAAAATTGATTAATTCTTCTCAAAGAGCTAGATTCCAGATTTATGCTATACTTTAATAGGGATTTGTATGTATTGGGCAGATAATGTTGCCAAGAGAATAAAAGAGAGAAAACTTCCTTTTGAATGGGTGGATGACATGAAGACTCCTTCGGGGCATGTTCATGTTGGCGCCTTACGGGGAGTTATTATTCATGATTTGATTTATCGTGCCCTTAAAGATATTGGCGTAAAAACAAATTATTCTTATGTCATTAATGATTTTGACCCTATGGACAGTTTACCTGTTTACTTGCCCCAAAAAAAATTCTCTTCTCATCTCGGTAAACCTCTTTTTATGATTCTTTCTCCAGCAAAAGGTTCCCCTAATTTTGCCCGTCATTTTGCCCAGGAGTTTATTAAGGTCTTTAATTCTCTAGGAGCAAAACCCTTAATCATTTGGTCTTCTGAATTATATAAAAGCGGCAAGATGGATTCTGTTATAAAGGAAGTCCTTGATCAGTCTTCTAAGGTGTTGAAGATTTATCAGGAAATAGCTGGTTATCCCAAAAAGAGAAAAGGCTGGCTTCCTTTTCAGGTTGTTTGTCCTAAATGTGGTAAGTTGGGAACGACAGAGGCTTTTGATTGGGATGGAAAAACAGTTGCCTTTGAATGTCTTCCTAATCTTGTTTCTTGGGCAAAAGGTTGTGGATATAAGGGAAGGATTTCTCCTTTCGGTGGCAACGGAAAACTTTTATGGAAAGTTGATTGGCCGGCTCATTGGAAGGTTATTGGGGTGACCGTTGAAACAGCCGGAAAAGATCATTTCTCTGCCGGAGGTTCTAGAGACATGGCCGTTGCTTTATGTCAAGAGATTTTTAAAATTAAACCGCCAACCGGTTTTGGCTATGAGTTCTTTTTAATCAGCGGTAAGAAAATGAGTTCTTCTAAAGGCTTGGGCTCTTCCGCTGTCGACGTGGCTAAAGTCATTCCACCAGAACTTTTACGGTTTTTAATGACAAGAGTTCATTACAAAAGAGCCATTGACTTTGACCCAAAGGGATATACCGTTGCTGATCTTTTTGATGAATATGATCGTTGTGCCAAAGAATTTTGGCAACACGGTGGAAAAAGTAACCTTGGCCGTATTTTTGAGTTATCACAGATCAATAAGGATTTTAAAAAGAAAGTATTTTTACCCCGGTTTCGCTCAATAGCGACTTTTATCCAGATGCCGAATATTAATCTTAAATCTCAATTTGAACAAGAAAAAGGGAGTAAATTAAATCCTGAAGAAGAAAAAATTCTAAGGCAAAGAATAGAATATGCTCAAGTCTGGCTTAAAAAGTATGCTCCTAAAGAATTAATTTATCAGATAAGCAAGAAAGTTCCTAAGCTAGCTAGAAAGATAACTTCAGAGCAAAAAAAATACTTAGAAAGAGTCCTTCAGTTGATTAAAGCGAAAAGCTGGCAGCCTAAAGATTTTGAGTTTGCCCTTTATGAAGAGGTAAAAAAACAAAAAATTTCCTCTTCAAAAGCTTTTGAATCGATTTACAGTGCTTTTATTGATAAAACTTTTGGTCCAAGAGCGGCTTGGTTGCTATTATCTCAAGATAAAGACTTTGTTATTAAAAGACTAAAAGAAGTGTTAAAATAAAAAAATGAATCGTAGCGAAGCCTTAAATTTTTTAGAACAAAAGATCAAAAATCAAAATATTATTAAACATATGTTAGCCACTGAGGCTTTGATGGAAGACATTTATGAGTTCCTAAAAGATAAGGGCGAGAGTGATTTGGGGATTAAAGAAAATTGGGCCATGGCCGGTCTTTTACATGATGGTGATTATTCTGATGATGTCCCTGAGGAAAAACAAGGACTAGAAGTTAGTAAGTGGTTGGAAAAAGCGGGAATTTCTGTTCCTCAAGAGGTTGCTCAAGCGATGGCTGCTCATAATGTAAAAACAGAAGTTAAACCTCAGTCGAAGATGGATTGGACTATCTTTTGTGGTGACAGCTTGACCGGTTTAATTATTGCCTGTACTTTAGTTCAGCCAGATAAGAAATTATCTTCTTTAAAGTTAGAATCTGTTTTAAAGAAATTCAAAGATAAATCTTTTGCCAGGGGAACGCGAAGGGAAGATATTGCCTTATGTAAAGAAAAACTAGGGCTTCCTTTAAAAGAATTTGTTGAGATATCTTTAAAGGCGATGCAGAAAATTAGTGGCAGTTTAGGTTTATAATATAAATAAATAGTATGCTAGATATTAACTTTATTATTCAGAACAAAGAGAAAGTTAAAAAAGGGACTAAAGATAAGGGTTATAATCCTGAAGTTGTTGATCGGCTTTTAAAAGTTGATGAAACTCGTCGACAGCTAATTGCCGATATTGAGAAGTTAAGAGCAGGAAAAAACAAACTTTCTAAAAAAGATATTAAAAAAGGGAAAAAAATAAAAGAAACACTTCGTCGCTTAGAGCCAGATCTAAAAGCCGTCGAAGAAGAGTTTAAAAAGCTTTCATATCAGATTCCTAATTTGCCGGCTGCCGATGTACTGGTTGGTAAAGATGAAAGAGATAACAAAGAGATTAAGAAATGGGGAAAAATTTCTAAATTTTCTTTCAAGGTAAAGCCTTACAGCGAATTAGGTGAAAACTTGGATTTGATTGATACCAAAAGGGCCGGGAAGGTTTCCGGGACAAGATTTGGTTATCTGAAGAATGAAGCCGTCCTTTTGGAATTAGCTCTCATTAACTATGCCTTTGAAATTTTATTAAAAGAGGGCTTCCTTCCTCTTTTACCGCCAGCGATGATTTCTTTAGATTCGATGAGGGATATGGGCTATCTGGGAGATGAGAATATTGGTGAGATGTATGTTTTGGATAAGGACAAATTAGTTTTAATTGGGACGGCTGAACAATCGATTGGGCCGATGCATAAAGATGAAGTTCTTGATGAAAAAGATCTACCCAAGCGCTATCTTGGATTTTCCGTCTGTTTTAGAAGAGAGGCAGGTAGTTATGGTAAAGACACCAAGGGAATTTTCCGCGTCCATCAATTTAATAAAGCAGAAATGTTTTCTTTTATTAAGCCGGAAGATGATGATAAAGAACATGAGTACCTGCTTTCTTTAGAAGAAAAACTGATGCAGAAATTAGAGATTCCTTATCGGGTTGTTAAGATGTGCACTGGAGATTTAGGCAATCCAGCTGCCAGGAAATATGATATCGAAGCCTGGTTTCCGGCAGAGAAAAGATATAGAGAAACTCATTCCACCAGTACTTGTACCGATTTTCAATCAAGAAGGTTGAATATTAAATATCGAAAAAAGGATGGGGAATTGGCCTTTGTTCATACTTTAAACGGGACAGCTTTTTCTGAAAGACCAATTTTGGCTATTCTAGAGAATTATCAACAAAAGGATGGTTCTGTTTTAGTTCCTAAAGTTCTTCAAAAATACGTTAACTTTAAAAAGATAGGTCCCAAAAAATAAAGCTAATTTCCTGTGTTAAAATTAACTTATGTTGAAAATCTTTAATCGTTTACTTGATTTTAACGAGAAAGAACTTAAGAAACTTCGTCCCTTAGTAGAGAAGGTAAACTCCTTAGAGCCGGAGATGAAGAAGTTGAAGGTAAAAGATTTTACTAAGAAGACAGAGTCTTTTAAGGAAAGATTGTCTAAAGGAGAGACTTTAGATGATTTACTGCCCGAAGCCTTTGCCTTGGCCAGAGAAGCGATTTTGAGGGTTGTTGATGAAAGGGCTTATGATGTTCAATTAATGGCCGCCATTACTCTTCATCAGGGTAATATTGCTGAGCAACGAACGGGTGAAGGAAAAACACTCTCCGCCGCCATGGCCGCTTATCTCAACGGTCTTACTGGTAATGGAGTCCATATTGTGACCGTTAATGATTATTTGGCCAGGCGAGATACTGGTTGGTATGGAGAAGCTTTGGCTTTTGCCGGTTTATCTTTGGGCTGTATTATTCATGAACAGTCCTTTCTATTTGATAAGAAATATCAAGAAAAAGGCCAGGATGATGAACGTCTACGCCATTTGCGTCCGGTAGAGAGAAAGGAAGCTTATAATGCTGATGTGACTTATGGAACTAATAATGAATTTGGTTTTGATTACCTGCGGGATAATATGGCTCAGAGAAAAGAAGATCAAGCACAGCGCTCCCATTACTTTGCCATTGTTGATGAGGTTGATTCCATTTTAGTTGATGAAGCCAGAACTCCCCTTATCATTTCGGCTCCTGATACTGAACCGACAAGCAAATATTATGACTTTGCTAAATTAATTTATGGTCTTTCTTCAGATACTGATTACACCATTGATGAGAAATTAAAGACAGCCAATTTAACCGAGCATGGTATTAAGAAAGTCGAGAAATGGCTGGGGGTTGATAATTTATATGAGAAAGATTTTGATACCCTTCATCACATCGAGAATGCCTTAAAAGCGAAGACTTTGTACTTACGTGATCGTGATTATGTCGTTAAAGAAAATAAGGTTGTTATTGTTGATGAATTTACCGGTCGTCTGATGCCAGGAAGAAGATGGTCTGATGGATTACATCAAGCCATTGAGGCTAAAGAAAATACTCCTATTCAGCAGGAGTCAATTACCTTAGCGACCATTTCTTTCCAGAATTACTTTAGAATGTATGAGAAATTAGCCGGCATGACCGGAACAGCCGCTACCGAGGCAGAAGAGTTTAGGAAGATTTATGGTTTGGAGACATTGGTTATTCCGACTAATTTACCAATGATTAGGAAAGACAATGCCGATATTGTCTATAAAACTCCTCGAGCAAAGTATGCGGCCATTGTTAGAGAAATAGAGGAACATTATCAAAAAGGCCAGCCCGTTTTGATCGGGACAACTTCTATTGAAAAGAATGAAATTATTGATAAGTTCTTAAAGAAAAAAGGTATTCCCCATAATGTTTTGAATGCTAAACAGCATGAAAGGGAAGCAGCTATTATCGCTGAGGCGGGGAGGAAAAAGACGGTGACAGTAGCCACTAACATGGCTGGTCGAGGAGTAGACATTGTTTTAGGTGGCTCAAAGGAGGGAAGAGATAAAAAGGGATGGCAGAAAGAACATAATGAGGTGGTTAAATTAGGCGGTTTGCATGTTGTCGGCACCGAACATCATGAATCACGAAGAATTGATAATCAGTTAAGAGGAAGAGCTGGTCGACAAGGCGATCCTGGTTCTTCAAGGGTTTTTGTTTCCTTGCAGGATGATATCATGAGGCTTTTTGGTGGTGAGCAGGTTTCTAAATTGATGGAAATGTTGCGCATTCCTGAAGATCAACCGATTGAGCATGCTTTGGTTACCAAGGCCATCAGACAATCACAAGTGAAAGTTGAGGGTTTTAACTTTGATATGCGAAAGAGAGTTGTCGAATACGATAATGTCATGAACAAACAAAGAGAAATTATTTACAAGAAGAGACAAAATATTTTGAAATCAGGAGAAGAAAACAAGGAGAATCTTAAAAAAGAAACCCAGGAGAAAATTAAAGAAACCATAGATAATTTAGTCAGCCTTTATGCTTTTGAGGAAGGTAGTGAGAAGATTAATGTTGAGAACGTCGCCAATAACTTCTTTGAAATATTACCTTTAGACACTAATTCCCAAAATGAATTTAAGAAGAAGGTAAATACTTTTAAAGATAGTATTAAACTAAGGGAGTTTTTAGAGAAGATTCTTATCGACGCTTATAGTGCTAGAGAGAAGCAAGTTGGGGAGCAGATAGCTAGGGAAATGGAGAAGTTTGTTTGGTTGCAGGCGATTGACAGACTTTGGGTTAATCATTTGGACATCATGGAGAATTTAAGACAGGCGGTTGGCTTGCGAGGTTATGGGCAGCAAGATCCATTGGTAGAGTATAAAAAAGAAGGTTTTGCTGGTTTTGAAAAACTAATGGGGATGATTGAGTACGAAGTGGTTAGAAGAATCTTTAGAGTTCAGGTGGCTAGAAGACCGACGATTATACCCGAGCAAGTAGAGACTAATATTGATACTCAAGATCAGATGGGCTTGAAACAGACGGCGACAGCCAAGGTAGCTCAAGTGAAAAGAGAGGGCCAGGAGAAACCGGGACGGAATGATCCCTGCCCGTGTGGAAAAATAGATCCTAAAACTGGTAAACCAATGAAATATAAAAAATGTTGTTATCCAAAATATGGATAGTTATGTGTGGTAAAATTGAAGAATGGAATTTATCGATAAGCCTTTAACGAAGGGAGAGATTTTAAAGATTCAAAAGGATTACGGAGATTATGTTAAATTGACAGTGGATATTGAGAAAGAGTGGGTAGTAGCCGGAGGCGAATTACATGCTGATGGGGAAGAAGTTTTACTTGAGAAAGGTAGTCAGCAAGATAATATCTGGGGAGGTGGGATAGACTTGATGAATAAGCAAATAGATACCACGGCTGTTTTAAATATTCGTCCAGGAGTAGATAATAGTAATTTGGAAATTTTAGATTCTGCCAGAAGAAAAAAGTTTATTGAGATAGTTAAAAAATACTTCGATAAATTATGATTTTAAACAAAAACAGTTATCAGTCTGATGCAGTTATTAATCTTTATCGGGCCGCTTTCTATTTAGCCAAAGAATCCAGAGAGGTTGGTATAGATTTTTTGATTAAAGCCCAAAAAAGACTAGGCAATAAGTTTAACCCGCAAATTACGTCTTTAATAGAAAACAAAGAAAAATATTTAAAGAATAATAAAGATTTTCTTTATTGGGCCGAAAAAGTTCTTGATGAGTACTATAGATTCAGATAGAGTAATGCTTAAGACGTATTCTTATTTTAAGCATGTTTAAAACAAATACTTTTCTTAAATTAGTTTTCTCTTTATTAATTTGCCAGGTAGCTGGTTTTGTTGGTTCTTTGTTTACTTCACCAGCTATTCCTAATTGGTATCAAGGTCTAGAGAAGCCATTTTTTACTCCACCTAGCTGGTTATTTGCTCCGGCCTGGATTACTCTTTATCTGCTAATGGGGATAGCTTTGTTTTTGGTTTTAAGGAGTGGATTAAAGAAGAAAGGAATAAAGATAGCTCTTATCTTTTTCTTCATTCAATTATTTTTGAATTCTTTATGGTCGATTATTTTCTTTGGCTTGAAGGATCCTCTCTGGGCTTTTATCGAAATTATTATTCTTTGGCTTTTTATTCTTTTAACAATTATTAAGTTCCTTAAGATTTCCAAGGCCTCAGGTTGGTTAATGATTCCTTATATCTTGTGGGTTACTTTTGCTTCGGTTCTAAATTTCAGCATCTTTTATTTAAATCGCTAGTTTAATTAATTAAACTAAAGCATGAAGAAGGACAAAGACATTTTAAAAAGGCTAAAGTCTTTAGGTAGCCTTAAGAACAAGGAAGGAATGGCTCGTTTTGGTATTAATCCTCAAAAAAATTATGGTGTTACTATTCCTGACTTGAGAAAGATGGCCAAGGAAATAGGTAAGGATCACCCTCTGGCTCTAGAGTTATGGAAAAGTGGAATTCACGAAGCCCGAATTTTGGCTTCGATGATTGATGATTGGAAAAAGATAAGCGAGAAACAGATGGATCGATGGGTCTCTGATTTTGATTCATGGGATGTTTGCGATCAGTGCTGTCTGAATGTGCTTGATAAGGTGAAGTTTGTTAATCAAAAAATTAAAAGTTACTCTAAAGCTAAGGAAGAGTTTGTGAAAAGAACCGCTTTTACTTTAATAGCCTGCCTTGCCGTTCATGACAAAGAATTAAAAGATAGTGACTTTGAGAAGTATTTTGAGATTATTAAGAAGGCTGCTACCGATGAGAGAAATTTTGTTAGAAAGGCAGTCAATTGGGCCTTAAGACAGATTGGCAAAAGAAACAAAAGTCTAAATAAAAAAGCTATCAGGATTGCTCAAGAGATTTTAAAGACTTACAAAGATAATAAAACAGCTAACTGGATCGCCAATGATACCTTGCGAGAATTAAAAAGTGAACAGGTTCAGAAAAGACTTTCTTAAATCTTTAGCTTCTTCCCACCACAGCGTGGAGATTATATAATAGTATATAGTAGATAAGGAAATTAAATATGTGGTCAACAAGACTTAAAAGAATTTTGCTTATTTCTGGGATTCTTGTTTTTCTGGCTTTTGGAGCTAAGGTTTTTGCTGATTGGCAGGTTAAGAGAAAAGCGGAAGGGAAGGAGATTTCTTTCCCAACGGAAGAGATAAGCGAAAAGATCAGTGATTTTGGCCAGAATGTTTTGGGAAGAGCAGTGGAGGTTATTCCCGGTAATGAGGGATTAAAAGAAAGGTTAATAAAGGTGGAAAGTGAGGCTCAATCTGAAGGAGAACAAGAGGTGGAAAAAATTGAGATTCGGAGCCAGGAAATTATCGAGATTATCAAAGAGTTACCTCAAGAACAGGCAGAAAAGATTAAAAAGCAGATTTTTAGGGACTTTTGCCAAAATGTTTTGGAAGTAGAGGTAAAGGAGGAGGAATAATGGAGGATTTTAAGAAAAGAATAGAATTGGTCAAAAAGAAAATTAACCCCCAAAAATTAGAAGAAAAAATAAGAGAATTAGAAAAAGAATCAGCTCAACCTGGTTTTTGGCAGGATAATCTCCGGGCCACCGAGAAGATGAAAAAGCTAGGGGAGTTGCAGAAAGATTTAGATGAACTTAATAGGCTGGATGAATTATTAAAATCTGGGGATAAAAAGCAATTAGAGAAGAAATTAGATGAATTAGAACTAAAGACTTTTTTGTCAGGAGAATATGATGAGTTACCAGCCATCTTCTCTATTCATGCCGGACAGGGAGGGATAGAGGCTATGGATTGGGCCGAGATGTTGAAAAGGATGTATCTTAAGTATTTTGAAAAGAAAAGCTGGGAATACAGATTCTTAGATGAGACATTAGGCGATGAAGCGGGTATTAAGAATGTGACTTTAGCGGTTAATGCTCCTTATGCCTACGGCTATTTGAAATTAGAGGCCGGAACGCACCGTTTAGTCAGACAGTCCCCTTTCAATGCTGATAAATTAAGACAGACGTCATTTGCCTTGGTTGAAGTCTTACCTCAAATAGAAGAATCAAAAGAAATAGAGATTAAGGATGATGATTTGGAATGGCAGTTTTTTAGGGCTTCTTCTCAAGGCGGTCAGAATGTCCAAAAAGTTTCCTCGGCTGTTCGCCTCATTCATGAACCAACCAAGATTGTCGTTAGTTGTCAGACCCAGAGGTATCAAGAACAAAATAGAAAAATTGCCTTAGATTTATTAAGGGCTAAACTTTGGTCTTTAAAAGAACAGGAGAGGAAGAAGGAAGAAGAACAGCTAAAGGGAGGAAAGAAGATGGCTGCGTGGGGGACCCAAATCCGTTCTTATGTCTTGCACCCTTATAAAATGGTCAAAGACCTGCGGACTAATTTTGAAAGTTCCAACCCAGAGGCGGTTTTAGATGGTGATCTTGACGGTTTTGTTGAAGCAGAATTAAAAAGTATGCTAAACTGAAAAGCTAGATAAAAGGAGGTGAGTATGGAAGAACAAAATCAAAACCCAGAAGAGAATTTAGTTCAGCAATTTCCTAATCAGGGAAAGAAGCCATCTTGGAAGGAGATTTTTATTCCGACGATAGCCGTTCTTATAATTATTGGCGCAGGAACTTTTACTGGTTATCTTATCTCTAAAAAAGGAAGTCAGTTGGGAAGAACAACTTCCAAGGAACTAATTGGTGGGGCAGAGGTTATCGAAGGCCCCCAGGAGGTGGGGATTAAAGATGAAGCAGCCTTTCGTGACACAGCTCAAGGGAAAATTGAGGTCAATGATAATGGAGAAGGAAGTCATAAATTACTTCGTCCAGGGGGAGAGAGTCAGACAGCCTATCTAACGAGTTCTGTTTTAGATTTAGATCAGTTTGTAGGGAGATGTGTCCAGGTTTGGGGGGAGACTTTCGCCGCCCAAAGCGTAGGTTGGTTGATGGATGTTGGTCGTGTCAAAACTTTGGATAGTTGCCCTGAAGGAATTTAATTAATGGTTAAATTTGAAAATGTCACCAAGAAATTTGGGGAAACAACTGCCCTTAATCATGTCAGCTTTGAAATAAAAAAGGGTGAGTTTGTTTTTGTTATTGGTTGTTCAGGAGCCGGTAAGACGACCTTGGTAAAATTAATTTTAAGAGAGTATCTTCCGACCGAAGGAGTCATCACCGTCAGCGGTCTCGACCTTCAAGATTTAAGAAAAAAAGAAATCCCCGATTACCGCAAGAAAATTGGCGTTGTCTTTCAGGATTTTAAACTCTTAACTGACCGAACTGTTTTTGAAAACGTGGCCATTGCCTTAAGAATTTTAAGAGAAAAACAAGAGGATATTGATGAGAGAGTGGAGAGTATTTTAGACTTGACTGGTTTAAAGGATAAAAAAGATTTCTTTCCTTCTCAATTATCTGGTGGAGAACTGCAGCGGACTTGTTTAGCGAGAGCGGTGGTCACTGATCCAGACATTCTTATTGCTGATGAACCAACTGGCAATCTTGATATCGGTATTGCCCGCCAGATTGTTGAAATTTTTCAAAAAATCAACGAAGCAGGTAAAATAGTTATTATGGCCACTCATAATTTTGAGATTGTTAACGAGATGAATAAAAGAGTTATTGAGTTAGATAA
>Ga0307422_1000464_pt1 | contig 22727 bp, 18 predicted proteins | sample SalMarWE160290MG_FD_202153 | JGI IMG/M metagenome (GOLD analysis project Ga0307422, IMG submission 202153) | Salt marsh sediment microbial communities from the Plum Island Ecosystem LTER, Massachusetts, United States - WE1602-90 | ecosystem: Environmental > Aquatic > Marine > Intertidal zone >...
TATAATTCACCAAAAAACAACAATACATCTGACTGATATTCAGCCCGTTCAACTCTTAAAAAAAAGTTTAAATTGAAATTCGTGATAAACTCACGCTAGATACGTAGTTCTTTTATAAGCCAATAATGTATAAAGCATTTCTAATTTATTTATTCTTATTTTTAAATATTTGTATAATTACCTGCCAAATCCCCCCCTCCCTCGCTGGGAATACTAACAACAAACTCGGTGGTCACTTGTAATGGTGTAATTATTCCGATCGAGGCCAGTAAGTTTATCGACAAGAGATGTTTATAACTATTTAATAAATAGTATTGATAATTAATGAATTAAAAGAGTGTTTTTTACTATATTGCCTATAATTCAACTAAATGAACAAAGACCTCTTTCGCATAGATAGTGTCTGTCAATAAAGTTGGTAGAATGTTTATCCAGACACTAATTATTATGATCGCACTCTTTGCAAATAGTACCGAAACGCTCCCAGGGGTAGCAGTTGATTTCCTTGAAAGAGTAAAAGGGAAAAGAAAGTTCGCATTTTACGGAGAGATGGGGGCAGGGAAAACAACCATCATCATTGCTATCTGCAGGGTGCTTGGTGCAAGGGATGCAGCAACAAGCCCTTCTTTTGCCCTGATAAACGAGTATTTTACCACAAGCGGGGATAACATTTACCACATCGATTTTTATCGCATTGATTCTTCAGATGAACTCTATGATATCGGGATTGAAGAATACCTTTACGATCAGTCATATTGTTTTATTGAATGGCCTGACAAAGCGGAGGAAGTATTACCCGATGATATCGTTAAGGTTTATATTGAAGAAACGGGAAACGGGGCAAGAAAGATTTCCATTTTAACGGATGACTGATGGGTTATCTTTTAGAATTCATTTTTTCAATTTTTTTACCTCTACCGGGGCTCGTTTTACCCGGATAAAGTCTTAATTTTGAAAAATCCTTGAAATTGTGTTAAATTAGTCAGCCTTTATCCGGCTTAAATAGTGTCTGTCCATAAAGTCCCATTTGCCGCGTTACGCTTGTCAGAAAATTGCTCATTTACGAGAAGTAAACTCCGCATTTTCGGACCGCGCGAGCCTTGCAAATGGAACCTTCTGAACAGACACATGTTTGGTAAAACATTTTGACTACTATATAGACGGACTCTAAATATACTTGTAATGGTAGACCCGAAATCCGAAACGAGCAGTACCCCCCTGATGTACACAGGTTTATTACCCAGGGAAGAAATGCTTGAAATAGGAAAAAAACAGAAAAAACTGGTCATAGGTATACCCAGGGAGAACCATAATATCGAACACAGAATACCGCTTACACCTGAGGCTGTTGAGGTGTTGGTCAATAACGGCCATGATATTATTATTGAGACAAAAGCCGGTGAAGGTGCCAGATATTCAGATACCGATTATAGTGAACGTGGTGGTTTTATTGTTGAGAACAGGAAACAAACACTCACGGCCGACATAATTTTAAAGGTAGCTCCCCTTGATCCTGGTGATATGGAAAATCTCAGGGGTAACCAGGTGCTCATATCTGCCTTACAGCTTTACAATCAAGATGATAAGTATATTCGCGGGCTTATGCAGAATAAGGTTACAGCTGTTGCCTTTGAATATATAAAGGATGAATTTGATCGTTTTCCGGTATTACAGTCCATGAATGCCATTACCGGGAATGCTGCAATTATCATTGCCGGTGAATATCTTAGTAATAATAACAATGGCAAGGGAGTAATGCTTGGAGGCATTTCAGGAATAACACCAACCGAAGTTATTATCATTGGTGCTGGAACAACTGCCGAGTTTGCAGCGCGTGCAGCATTGGGACTGGGTGCATTCGTTAAGGTGTTCGATACTTCTGTCCATAAGCTTGAACAATTACAGAAGAACCTTGGTGCACGGTTGTACACTTCTATTTTTCACCCGCAGGTATTAAAACGAACTTTAAAATCAGCTGATGTGCTTATCGGGGCAATTGATCTGCAGGATTCGGGGCCCCGGTATTTTGTGACTGAAGAGATGGTCAGGAAAATGAAGAAGGGATCTGTAATAATTGATCTTAGTATCGAGCAGGGGGGCTGTATTGAAACATCGGAATACCGTACCCATAACAATCCGTCATTTACAAGGCACGGGGTTATTCATTACACTGTTGCAAACCTGCCTTCACGGGTGGCACGGACAGCGTCTATAGCTCTTAGTAATATCATATCCCCCATTTTAGTGAACATTGGAAATTCAGGGGGGATCACACCTTTCCTGAAATCAAACCCTGATGTAAGGCAGGGTGTTTATCTGTATAACGGTATACTTACACGTGAATATATTGGAAATATTTATAATATTCCGTCCAAGGATATTGACCTGCTTATGGCAGCATTTTAACCTGCATAATTGACTATGCCGTGTATAGGTTTATACAGTAATCGTGTAAAATGTTGAATATTGTTTTCAGCATACGGTGTTTTGCATCTGCCCGGACTTAAAGCATGAATAATGCAGGTTAAATTATTAATAACTAATATTTATATATCATGAATGAATTGTTCTGGCTGGTAATGTTGCTGGTCAATTTTCTGTTTATCATTATTTCATACAGGTTATTTGGCAAACAGGGCCTGTTTATATGGATCCCCATAGCTACCATTATAGCAAATATTCAGGTTATACAGGCCATAGAGCTGTTTGGTTTTGCAGCTACACTGGGTAACATTGTTTATGCCAGTTCTTTCCTGGTAACGGATATCCTTTCGGAGCTTTACGGGCGAAAAGAGGCGAAACGTGCCGTATGGATCGGGTTTTTCAGTGTAATTGTTATGGTGGTGTTAATGAATCTGGCATTATTGTTTGCACCTCTTTCCGGTGATCTGTTTGCACAAAAAACCCATGAAAGCCTGCATACCATTTTCAGTATTATGCCCCGGATCGTGATTGCCAGTCTCACTGCTTACCTGATCTCCCAGCAGCATGACATATGGGCGTATCATTTCTGGAAAAAGAAGTATGAAAAAAGGAAATTTATCTGGCTGCGTAATAATCTGAGCACATTGGTTTCACAATTAATAGACAGTCTGGTTTTTACGGTGATAGCATTCTGGGGGGTGTTTGAGGGGCGTGTCTTAATTGAAATTTTTGCTACAACATATGTATTAAAGTGGGTTGTGGCTGTTGCTGATACTCCTTTTATTTATTGGGCAGTGAGGATAAAAACCAAAGCCGGTAGCAGTAACAGGAATGATGTTCCTGATGGAAGGTGATTGCCTGGTGCTGCTTAAATTTTCCGGGCTCCCGGTTTTTTATTAAAATTCCACGCAGGGTACCATTTTCCGGCGCTTTTTAATCTTTTTTGTTTTGAAGAGTATGGAAAGTGAAATTTCGTGTGAGCCCCCTGTGCTGGTGATCAGCCGTGAGATGGTGAAGTCGTAGCTATAGCCGATGTTCAGGTTATTTATTTTATAACCTGTCAGCAGGGTTAAAGCATCACGGTTAAAGACTTCTTTGTACAATGGAATTCCCCGGTACCATAGTCCCAGTACAATGGGTTCCCTGTTCCAGTAGGCACCTATATCAAGTTGCCTGAACTGATCCTGTTGTTTGTAAATGAATGCCAACTGAACGCTGGTGGGTACCGGCCTCAGGAGTTCCTGGCGTGTGATGATCTTTACACCGCCAAAAACGGCATATTTGACCGGCACAAGGCCCATATTGCCTTCTTCCTGTTCATGATCATACAGCGACTGGTTGGGGCGAAGTAAATGATCCACATTCATTCCAATCCAGAAATGTTCGCTATATGCCATCGCAGAAACCGTAAAATCTATATCACCGACTTTCTCAAGCGGCATAACCTCACCCGATACCGGGGCATTGCCACTCGCGGAGATCTGGTCATTCCACAGGAGGTCTTCGAAGTTTATATCGCGCTCCACATAGGCAAATTGCATTCCCGGACGTATATGAAGCCTGTTAAATAGCCTGAAATCATATGAATACATTAATCCGATATGTGTAGTGCTTAGCTGTCCGCTGCCTGCCTGATCGCTGAAGATCAGCACTCCCAGGCCGCTGTTGAATTTATCAAAATGGCGATCCAGTGAAAGGGAATAGGTTATAAATCCTTTAGGGATCCGCGGCCATTGGTTTCTGTAATTAAGCGAAACGCGGTTCAATCCTGTTATTCCTGAAAATGAAGGGGCGAGGTACAGGGAATTTGAGTAAAACTGCGAGAATTGGGGATCCTGCCCGATCGTTATCAATGAGATAAGTATCAATATGAATAATATGAATATACGTTTAAACATTTCCCTGTTTCCCTGTTAATGTTAATGTAAAAGTGTCACATCGCCCGAGTCAACGAAAGCCTGCCCGTTAGTATAGCTGCCTTCAACCTTCCATACATAGACATCCTGTTTTGCCATTTTCCCGTCAACATAGCCGTCCCAGCCAACATCCCTGTCATGACTTTCAAATATCAGTTCACCCCAGCGATTGAAGATCATCAGATGATATTCTTTCACCTGGTCCATAACACCTGGCTTGAACACCCTGTTTTCCTTCAGAGGTGAATCGGGGCGGAAAACATTCGGGAAGATCAGCTTACCGCTTGGTTCAACAAAAACCGCGTTTTGCTTTACATACAGATCGAAACAATCTTTATCGGTCCATACCCTGAGAGTAATATCATAAACTCCTTCTTCAGTATACATATGGGTGGGATTAAATTCATTCGATGTTGTCCCGTCACCAAAGTCCCATTCATAAATATCACCATTATCCGAAAGATTGAAAAAGTGTACTTCTTCATCATTTACATATACATGACGCGGAGCAAGGTCAAAAAAGGCATTGGGCAGTATGTAAACACTGTTTATGGTTGAATAAGTATCTGTACCGCCGGGCCCTGTTGCTTTCAGCCTGATATTGTACTTGCCGGCCTCATAATAAGTGTATTCCGGATTGGGTTTGTTGGATACTGCCCCGTCACCAAATTCCCAAAGGAATGTTGTGGAGTAGGAAGATGTATTTTCAAACCGGATGGTGAGTGGCATGCATCCCGGTTGTACAGGGTTAAACCGGGCTACCGGCGGATGGGGTACAATCTCAATGTTTTTGGAAACACTGTCGTAACAATGCTCACTTTTCACAACCAGTGAGATAGTGTATTCATCTGCCTCACCATAAAAGTGTTCTCCCGGATCTTTTTCATATGAGATGGTTTTATCGCCGAAATACCATTTATAGTCCCAGTTCGCATCTTCCGTCATGTTATCAAGGTACACCGTTCTGTCGGGATACATCTGCCATTCGGGTGATGCTTCAAAGACGGCTTCCGGTGACGGGTATACAGTGATCTCAGCAAATGAGGTATCAAAACAATTGAAAAAAGATGTTGTGATCAGGGTGATAAAATAGGAAGTATCTTTTCCCGATTCGTTAGTATACCTGTGCAGTATGTTATATCCACCTTCTTCGGTATTGCCGTCACCAAAATCCCAATTGTAAGTGTACCCCCCGGGTGTGGCGGAAAGAAGCACATCGGCCGGGTTACATGCATGAAGGGGATCGGTGGTTATTCCGGTTACCGGATTGGGATAAATTGTAATATATTTATTTGCAGTATGTGAGCAGCCATATTCACTTACCGCGGTAAGGGTAACATTATAATATTCAACTGATGTGGTAGTATTGCGGAATTCGTGAGTCGGATCCGGTTCGCCCGTAGTATTTCCGTCACCGAAATCCCAATGATATTCAACGGCATCTTCCGACTGGTTGAAAAAGCTGAATGTTGCAGGACTGCAGGCTGGATAAGCATCGGTAGCAAACATTGAACGGGGAAGGTTATTGTATATGCTGACCGAGTCCCGGGCGGTACATCCTTTATCATCCTGAACGGTGAAAAGAAGGTCGTAGCGACCGTTAACCAGTGAGTTGAATACAGTGTGCCGTGTATCGGTTGATGATAAGGGGGTAATATCGCCTTCCCAGTTGTATTGTTCATAGTTACCCGAACCACCGCTTACAGTAGCATTCAGGGGTAACTCATCACCCGCGCATACAATAGTATCATTGTATATGATACTGGTATTTGGATTGGGATGTACGGTTATGGCCAGGCTTTCAGTGGCATCATTTCCATTCACATCATATACCCTGAGAAAGAGATTGTAATTGCCGGGTGCATCTGCACTGAAGAGAGGATCTGAGCTGCCTTTGGTATTGAGGAAAGCTGTGTCGCCCGTCCATTCGAAAGTGTAGGAGGGCGTACCTCCCGATGCCTCCGCGTTGATCTGCAATGGCTGGCCGGCACAGATTTCACCGCTGAGTATATTCAAATTGATAAACAGTATATCTTCCAGTACTTGTATTGTTCTTGTTTCGACCGGCCCCGGACATCCGAAGCTATTGGTTTCCTGCATGGAAATGTTGTATGTCCCGAGATTTGGAAATTCCAGGATCACAAAATTTTGATTTTCCAGAAGGAGATTGATCCCCGGCGGAATATCCCAGTTATATGTTGATCCCTCGTGGTAGGCAACGGAGTAGATAACATTTGTCTGCCCTATTCCTGCCTGGCCGGCTCCCAGTATAGGGTTCACCCCCGGTACGGGAAGTATGGATATATGTAGAGGGGTGAAACTGCCTTCACATTGTGTTGAGTCATTATAGCTGGTCAGCCAGTATTCGGCATCTGAGCTCAGGTATGGAGTTAGAAAACGGGTATCTTCACCAAGCAGGTTCCCGTTTAGCAGGTTGTCGTACCAACGTACTGTTGTGCCGTTTGTTCCCGGGCTAGCCATTAATTCAAGCGAATCGGGTCCGCAATGATCAATATCGCTTGTAACAGGTGGCATCGGGACAGGATGGATGATGGCACGTACTTCCCTGCGACTGCTTTCACAACCGGTGACCGTGTCACTGCTTGAAACCCAGTAGGTAAGAGTTGAATCCGTGTGAGGAGTGGTGAAGGCTGGTGAATTGCTTACCAACATTCCGCCGGTTGAAGAATTATACCAGTTATTCCGGTTCCCGTTCATTCCGATTGATGAATTCAGGGTAAGGGTTCCCGGGCCGCAGATGCTTTGTGAGTTTGCCACAGGCATATCCGGTACCGGATGAATGATGATACTTGTTTTTGTGCGGTCACTTTCACAAGCTGTAGTGTCATTAAAGGTGCTTACCCAATAATTAGCTGAATCGGTTATGAGCGGGGTGTTATAGTTTTTTGATGCGCTAAGCAGTGTTCCCCCGGAGGGAGCATCAAACCAGTGATTGTTCGTTCCCCCGCTACCAATGGTTGCCTGGACAGTAAAGTTATCCGGGCCGCAATTTTCTACAGGCAGGGTAACAGGTGCATCAGGTACCCGGTGAATATTAACGTTAACCCGTCTGCGAATGCTTTCACATCCTGTTGTATCATTGTATGAAGCTACCCAGAATGTCTGACTGGAAGTAAGTACATCCGTGGTATAGTTTTGGTTTGTGCCCAGCAGGTTACCCCCTGTGGCTGCATCGTACCAGTGATTTGTATTTCCGTTGATGCCGATCGTAGCGTTAAGTGTTACCCGGCCGGGCCCGCAAAGAGATTCATCACCTGCCGATGGTATGCCCGGCAAGGGTTTAAAGTAGATGGCCACTGTATCGAAGGTGGGAGGGCATGAGCCACTGCTGATCTTCCATTCGAACAGGTACAGGCCTTCATCTCCCGGGTTGATCCTTGCAATAGCATTGGGTGTATGCAGGTTCGGTAAAAAGGTAACTGTCCCGGGTCCGCTGACTGTTGACCATGTACCGGTGCCAATACCAGGGTCGTTCGCGTTCATCGGTACTGTATAGCCACATATTGAATCATCGTTTCCTGCATCTGCAGGTATGGTAGGAACACCAAAATCAATAGTTATCGTATCGCTGGTTACACAACTGTAATTAACAATGGTCCATGCCAGTTCATAGACACCTTCATTACCCGGCTGAATTTCAATAGTTGCATTTTCATTATGTATGGAAGGGGCAATGTCGGGCGTTGTGCCCGAGGGGTTGGTAACGACTGTCCAGGTACCGGTTCCTGCCGATGCCGGATTTGCCCCGAGAGGGGTAGTTATAACATTACACAGGGACTGGTCAAATCCTGCAAAGGCCGGGTCAGGGGCTTCATCACGCGTGACAGTGACTTCATCAGAAGATCCGGGGCATATGCCAAAATGGCTGCTGATCTCCCATTGAAGGGTATTATCACCAAAGCTAAGGTTGGATACAATGGCATTGGGCTGGTCAGGGTCGGCCAGGGTTCCACTGCCGCTCAACACCGTCCACATGCCGCTGCCTCCGCCGGTAACTGTATTTCCGTTAAGCATTATCCGGCTGGAATCACAAACTCCCCTGTCGGCCCCGGCATTGGCCGGATCGGGAGTAACATCACGAAGGATTTCCAGCGTGTCGGTTGTTGTTTCGCAAGCCGAGTAGCGGCTCTCAATGGTCCATACCAGTCCGGTGAATCCGCCGGGCAGGTCATTGATGTTTGCTGACGGGCTGGCAGGGTTATTGATCGTTCCGCCGCCACTGATGATGGTCCATGTCCCTTCTCCGTCATTATCGGGTGTGTTTGCATTAAGGACAGCCGAGGTGTTGTCACAAAATGATTGATCGGTGCCGGCTGATGCAGGCCCCGGCTGCAGGTCGCGGGTGATGATAACCTCGTCAACAGATACACAGGGTCCGTTATGTATTGACCATCTGAAGAGGTTGGGCCCGGGATCGAGATCACTTACACGGGTAGCCGGATCGAGGGGGTCGCTTATGACTGCTCCTCCTGTAGTAGTCCAAATTCCCTCACCGATTACCGGAATGCTTCCTGACAATGATGTGGTGTCGTTGCATATGGCACGGTCAGCACCGGCATCAGATGGTGGTGTGGGGTTATCAAAAATCTCAAAGGAAATTCTGCTCGGTGCACTGGTACATTCACCAATGGTTTCTGTTACCCAGAAAGAATGCTCACCGGCAATACTGTTATCTAAATAGGTAGGTGGCCCGGTAGGGTCAAATGAATTGCCCGTGTGAACAGGCATGGTAAGACCGGAATCGGCATACCACTGAATATCCCCCCCGGAAGTGGAAAGGGTAAGATTAACAGGATTATCGACACAGAATTCAAGTGAAGGATTGGTTATTCTCGGCGGTGTGGTAATGATCTCTATCAGTGCTGTTGTAGTTATGGGGGCATAATCGCCGTCTACCGTGTCACCTGCCGGGAGGCTGTCAAAGGGTGTTGCATCATAAGGATTGCAGATGTTCCAGTTGCGCATGGTTATCTCGAAAATATCCCCGGCAATACCGCCGGCCGGTGCGCTTATCGACCATGATGTCTGGTTCGGGCCATCGGCAGGGATGGGGATTTCAATCACCGGACCGGCAACCTGTGGAGATGAACTTCCCGAGGCATCTGTCATCGGATAAGTATTACCAAGCGGATCGGTGACCGTTATCAGCGGTATCCTGTCACCCCCAATGGTTTGTGTTCCGTAGATGAACTGAACCCAGCGGGTGAGCCTGTTGGGTTTGTCCGGTTCAACAGCTATATTGCAATTGAATGTTGAATTATCATCAAAAGTAACATCCACAATGTCATCACCTTCGCAGAACTGTGCAACAACGGGTTCGGTTGTTATCACCGCACCATTCTCATTATCCCGTGCCCATGCGCTGAAGGTTTGCTCCTGCCGGCTGCTGCTCACACATTGGACACCGTCGTAAATAACATAAGCCTCAGCGGTATAGGAACAATTATCGGCAGGGGGATAAGTATGGGTCTGTGAAGCAGTGAAAACGGTGTCTCCCTGTGAAATGCCGGGTACAGTTGTTGTAGCTCCCGTGCCGTCATTCCATACATAAAGTATTTCTACTTTATCGGGATCAACATTTGTTATGAATTTGTAGCGAACCTCCATTGTGAGGTCAACAGGTGCACAAAGGCTGTTAGGGCTCTGGCCGCTGTAATTATCGGTTATCAGGCTGCACTGACCACGGGCAATCTGTTGAAAAAAGATGGACAGAAAGAAAAATGCTATGACTGATCTGACCAGCATATGTGTAATAGTTTTGCCCCGGTTGATAAAATGACGGAATAATTTGATTAACGGCCCTAATCCAATGGTTTTTTGTTATCAGGTTTATGCGCTCCAAAAAATATCTGATTTTGTAAAAACCACTGATACAATAAGTTAAATATATATTCCGCCTAAATTCATTAGATATGTATACGAAATTTTTAGCATTTCGTTTCATTATTTACACTAAGGAAACCCTCACCATTAAGAGAGTTTAAAATATGAGGTACAAAGATAACAGGACATAAATATTTTTATAACCAGGTTATTGGTGAGGGTTACTCATAATAATAATAATAATTTATAAGGTATTCGTGAGCTCCCTTCGGTCGGTTCACCGAGCACCTTATTAAATTATTAATTTGCGAGGTAACAAATACCACAAGCATTGATTAAAGGATTAATAATTTGTAAACTAGAACATTAATTATATTATATACATATGAAACAATGAGGGGAAATATGAATAATGCAGGCTAAAAAACAAATGCACGAATAAAGTGAATTATTCGTGCATTCCCAGTTCGTATTAAAGATCAAAAGATTATTTCACCAATAATTTTTCCGTATGTGTCTTTGTTTTGCTTAACCGGACCTTTACAATATAAATACCTTTTTCAATTTCATCCAGTTGAAGGATGACTTTATTCTCCCCTTCGTATTCTTTATTGAATACACTCTTTCCAACAATACTGAGTATCTCTATATTGTAAAATCCTGCTTCGGAAATGATCGTGATCATATTATCCGTAACAGGGTTAGGAAAAACCGATATTTTTAGTTCGGGCTGAGAGGTGGCTTCATTTTTGAAGATCTGATCTGTTCTTTTGGAACTATCATCCTGTGCAACAGTTAGTGCAATGTTATAAGTTGCTAATATGCTGATAATTAGTATAATTTTGTTCATTTGTTTAAGATTTAATAATAAAATGAAAACAGATTAACTGATAAACTTTTGTGACTCTTACCTTTTATTTTATTGTAAGAGATGTTACAAATATCATACCTAACAGATGTACGAAAAAAAAAGAATAATGTTTGTTATTTAATAATTGTGTTTTTGGCCTGTATTTAAATAATGCATGTTGCATCCGGTTTCCCTGTTTTTTTATAGCATTCCAAGTTCCAGTAAGGCTTCTTCCGACATCATGGACTGATCCCAGGGCGGGTCAAAAACCAGGTTCACATCGGTTTCCTTTACACCTTTAACAGAACTTACCCGGGTTTTTACATCAAGAAGAATATCATCGGCGATGGGACAATTGGGGGCGGTAAGTGTCATGGTGATCTTCACCCTGTTTTCATCATCAATATCTATATCATATATGAGGCCGAGATCATAAATATTAACAGGGATCTCCGGGTCAAATATATTTTTCAGTGTCTTAACAATTTCTGCTTCCAGGTGCAGCATTTCTTTTTTATCTTCCATGATACAAATCAATTAAGTTTATGATTTTGTCATTTTGGAATGATATGCCAGTGCATATAATTTTATTTGTTTCAGCATTGCAAGTAAACCGTTTGAGCGTGTTGGCGAAAGGTTTTGCCGCAACCCTATCTCATCGATAAAGTACAGATCGGCATTCATGATCTCTTCGGGTTTCCTGTTTGATAACACACGGATCAGCAAAGCGATGATCCCTTTAGTGATGATCGCGTCGCTGTCTGCCGAAAGCCTTATCACACCTTTGCTTTCATCAAATCCGGCATTTAGCCATACTTTTGACTGGCAACCGTTGATCAGGTATTCATTGTTTTTGAACTTTTCATCAATGAGGGGGAGATCTTTGCTCAATTCAATAAGGTAATTGTACCTGTCCATCCAGTCATCATACATCCGGAATTCTTCAATAATCTCGTCCTGTACTTCCTTGAGTGATTTATTTGTATCTGTCATAAAAACATTTGTTTTGTCCGTTCAATGCCTTCACACAGCAGGTCAATATCTTCCCTTGTATTATATAAACCGATAGATGCCCGTATTGTTCCGTCAATATGATAATGCTGCATGACCGGTTGTGTGCAATGTGTACCGGTTCGTACTGCTATCCCCATCTTGTCAAGTACCATACCGGCATCGTATTGATGAATACCGTTAATAAGGAATGACAGGATGGATGTTTTATGTTTTGCTTTCCCATAGAGGGTGATACCTCCTGAATTTTCAATTTTTTGGGTGGCGTATGATAACAGTTCTTTTTCATGAGCTGCAATATTTTCAATGCCCAGCTCGCTGATATAAAGAAGGGCTTCGTTAAGGCCTATTGCACCGATATAATTGGTGGTCCCGGCTTCAAATTTAAACGGCAGCTTATTGTAGGTTGTTTTCGCGAAAGTTACAACATCTACCATATCACCACCCCCCTGAAAAGGAGGAAGTTCATCGAGCCATTTCTCTTTAGCATAGAGAACACCGATACCTGTCGGGCCGTATACCTTATGACCTGAGAAAGCAAAGAAGTCACAATCAAGTTGCTGCACGTCAATGGGAAGGTGCTGGACTGCCTGTGCACCATCGACCAGAACGGGAATTGCCCTTTCATGTGCTTTTTTTATGATCTCTTGCACAGGATTGACGGTACCAAGTGAGTTGGATACATAAACAACAGCAATCATCCTTGTTTTTTCCGTGATCAACTGGTTAAGTTTTTCGATCATCAGTGTTCCCGAATCATCGAAAGGCAGGACTTTAAGTTTTGCTTTTTTCCGCTCACATACCATTTGCCAGGGAACGATATTGGCATGATGCTCCATTTCGGTGAGAATTATCTCATCACCTTCATTCAGATATTTTTCACCGAATGAATAGGCTACTCCATTAATTGAACCGGTGGTGCCGCTGGTAAATATTATCTCGTGGGAGTGTTCGGCATTAAGGAATTTCTGCACGGTTTCACGTGCTTCTTCATATTCCACTGTTGCCTGTTCACTCAGAAAATGGACTCCCCTGTGAATGCTGCTGTTAAGTGTCGAATGAAAACGGTTAATACCTTCAATGACAACAAGAGGTTTTTGTGTTGTTGCACCATTGTCAAGATAAACCAGGGGTTTGTTATAAACCATCTGGTTAAGTATGGGGAAATCTTTTCTGACCTTTTCTATATTGAATTTCAATGTTATATGACTTTTAGCAGGAATTATATTTTTGTTCCCTTTTTTTATTTCTTTTTGCAAAGCTATGCATTTTTTCAGGTCGAATACCGAAATACCCTGAACAAAGGAACAGGGTATTTTGCTAACCGCATTTTACATTACAATTATTGCATCGCGACAACTCTCCCCGTAATCGCTTTTCAACCAAATCCGTTATCCTTTCTTTCAGAGGATCAATCGTGATATGTTCAATTATCTCGTTGGCAAATGCATACATCAAAAGGAGCCTGGCTTCATGCTTACCGATACCGCGTGTTTGAATGTAAAACATGGCTTCATTATCCAGTTGCCCTGCTGTTGCACCGTGACTGCATTTCACATCATCGGCATAAATCTCAAGCTGGGGTTTTGAATTCATGCGTGCATTCTTTGAGAGCAGTATATTATTATTTCGCTGGTATGCCATTGTTTTTTGAGCATCTTTAGCCACATATATTTTACCATTAAAAGCTCCCGTGGCTTCATCATCAAGGATCCCCTTAAACAGCTGGTTGCTGGTACAATGGGGTTTAAGATGCCGGATCTCGGTATAGCTCGCGATATGCTGATGATCATCGCATAAAAACAGTCCCGCAGTATGGTTATCACATCCGGCGCCGTTAAGTGTGACATATACATTGTTACGGATCAAACCGCCATGAAGGGAGATGGCATTGGATGTTACTTTACTGTTCTTTTCCTGGTGTACAAAGATATTTGATAACTGTGTTGATTTGCTGTTTTCATTCTGGACCCTGGTGTAATCCACGATACTGTTTTCAGCAGCATAGGTCTCGGTTACCGAGTTGGTAAGATAGCCCCTGTGTGTAAGGGTGTGGTCACACACAACTATTTTGACTTTGGCACTTTTTTCTGTTACGATCAGGTTACGGTTATTGACCCGCAGGTTCCTGTTCGAATAACAGAGATTAATGATCTGGATAGGTTTATCCGGAACAGTGTTCTTATCCACATGAATGAATACACCATCCTGTGTGAACAGGGTATTCAGGGCAGCCAGACTTTCAGTATCCGTTTCGGCGTATTTCCCATAGTGTTTTTCAAAGATATCAGGATGTTTCCGGGCACCCTCGGAAAGACTGGATATGGTAACTCCTTCGGGAAGGTCCGGAAATTCGTTCAGATGATAGTAAAACCCGTTCAATATCAGTACAACGTGTGTATCCAGTTCGGGAACATCACATTTGAAAATATCTGAAAGGTTAACGCTGTATTTCTCAGGAGATAGTACCGGGGTGTATTTACCCTTAAAATAGGATTCAAGGTTTGTATATTTATACGATTCGTTTTTTTTGGTGGGTAAACCGAGCTTTTTGAAGGTGTCAAATGCTTTAGGCCGGTATGCATTGAGGATTTCCGGACTGTCTTTCCTGATGGTGTCCGAATTTTTGGAATATAGTTCTATAAGCTCTTCCGATAATTTGTTTAATGTATCCTGCATCGATATATTCTTACTTTAGTGTTTGTCAATATACTTAAAGTGTTTGTTCAGAATGTTCGGGATAAAGGCGTGCAAAAATTTTAAACCGCAGTATACTAAGGTATTCGAGGATTTAAAATTTTAGCAACAACTCAGATATCGGACATTATGGACAGACACTGCTTATATTGTTATTTCTTCATTCAGCCAGTCATAGCCTTTGGCTTCCAACTCATGAGCAAGCTCTTTGCCGCTTGATTTGACTATCCTGCCTTTATACAGCACATGAACATAATCAGGAATGATAAAATCAAGCAGGCGCTGATAATGCGTGATCACTATGGTTGCATTTTCTTTTGTCCGTAGTTTGTTCACCCCTTGTGCAACAATTTTCAGGGCATCGATATCCAGGCCCGAATCTGTTTCATCAAGGATGGAAAGCTGAGGTTCAAGCATGGCAAGCTGAAATATTTCATTCTTCTTTTTTTCACCTCCGGAAAACCCCTCATTTACACTTCTGTTGGTCAGTTTGGTATCTATGCCCACAAGATTTGTTTTTTCCCGCATGAGCTTAAGAAAATCAGAGGCTGACAGGGGAGCCATATCCATGTGTTTCCGTTTTTCATTTAAAGCGGTTTTTAAAAAATTAACCATGCTTACACCGGGTATTTCGACAGGGTATTGAAAACCCAGGAATAAGCCTTTCAGCGCGCGTTCCTCGGGGTCCATTTCTAACAGGTCTTCCCCGTTGAAAGTAGCACTCCCTGCAGTTATCTCAAAAAGCTCTCTCCCTGCAAGAGCGGCTGCAAGGGTACTTTTGCCCGATCCGTTGGGCCCCATGATGGCATGTATTTCACCGGGGTTTACAGTCAGGTCGATTCCCTTCAGTATTTCTTTTCCTTCAATCTCAACTTTCAGGTTCTTTATATCCAGTATTGACATGGTTCATATTTTTTAAATAAGATCTTATTGTTGTTTTATTATGCAGTTCAAAACACAAACTATCCCACACTTCCTTCCAGGCTTATCTGAAGGAGCTTTTGAGCCTCCACAGCAAATTCCATAGGCAGTTTGTTAAGCACTTCTTTGGCATAACCATTAATGATCAGTCCTATAGCCGTTTCCGTATCAATACCCCGCTGGTTACAATAAAAGATCTGGTCCTCGCCGATTTTTGAGGTGGTTGCTTCGTGTTCAATAATAGCAGTATCGTTATCCACTTCAAGATAGGGGAATGTGTGAGCACCGCTGGTATCACTCAGCAGAAGCGAGTCACACTGCGAAAAGTTACGCACGTTGAAGGCATTTTTTGCAACCTTTACCAGTCCGCGGTAGCTGTTCTGGCTATATCCCCCGGATATACCTTTGGAAATAACAGTGCTTTTTGAATTTTTACCGATATGGATCATTTTAGTGCCTGTATCAGCCTGCTGGTGATTATTGGTCACAGCCACCGAATAAAATTCTCCTGTCGAATTTTCCCCTTTCAGGATACAGCTTGGGTATTTCCAGGTAATAGCCGAGCCTGTTTCAACCTGCGTCCAGGATATTTTTGAGTTATCACCTTTGCATATGCCGCGTTTGGTAACGAAGTTGAATATGCCGCCTTTACCGTTCTTGTCTCCCGGGTACCAGTTTTGCACAGTTGAATATTTTACCTCCGCATTTTCATGAACAATAATTTCAACGATAGCTGCATGCAGTTGGTGCTCATCGCGCATGGGTGCTGTACAACCTTCAAGGTAACTCACGTAACTGTCATCTTCGGCAATGATCAGCGTCCGTTCAAACTGGCCTGTATTAGCGGCATTAATCCTGAAATAGGTTGACAGTTCCATCGGGCAACGCACACCTTTTGGGATATAGCAAAATGACCCGTCACTGAAAACTGCCGAGTTTAATGTTGCAAAATAGTTGTCGGTATAAGGAACAACTGATCCCATGTATTTCTTTATAAGATCGGGATATTCACGGACGGCCTCACTGAATGAGCAAAAAATAATACCCAGCTCTGCCAGTGTTTCACGGAAAGTTGTTTTTACCGAGATGCTGTCCATTACAGCATCCACTGCAACGCCGGAGAGGTGCTTTTGTTCTTCCAGGGGAATCCCCAGTTTTTCAAATGTTCTGAGCAGTTCGGGATCTACCTCGTCCAGACTTTTAAGTGCTGCCTTGCGCCTGGGTGCAGAATAATATATGATATCCTGGTAATCGATCCGGGGGACCACAAGGTGCGCCCATTTTGGCATTTTCATGGTTTTCCAGTGCCTGTATGCTTTTAACCTGAAATCCAGCAGAAATTCCGGTTCTTCCTTTTTTGCCGATATCAGACGGATCACTTCCTCACTCAATCCTCTGGGAATGGAATCGACATCAATATCAGTTACAAACCCGTATTTGTAATCACTTTGTGTAACCTCGTTCAGTATTTTATCCTGTTCAACTTTCATAATCCTGCAAAAATATAAATAATACCCGTTGATCCTTTTGATTTTTGTAAGCTTACTTATTTTTATTTAGTGTCTGTCCATAAAGTCCCATTTGCCGCGTTACGCTTGTCCGAGAATTGCTCATTTACGACAGGTAAACTCAGCATTTTCGGACTGCACGAGCCTTGCAAATGAAACTTTATGAACAGACACATGGTCAATTAAATATTTTGTCAACTTTATAGACAGACATTATTTAGAATAATTATAAATAAAGGTAAATATACAAAATCATCTCAAATTAATAAGGATATTTGCGGCAGATTGTTCAAAACAGAAAGTTCGAAGTGCAAAGACCGGAGTTTGAATGTAAACCGGAGATCTGAGATTGAAGAAAAGGGAGTGTTGAATTCTGAACCGGCTTCGCTGAACTCCCTTTAGCCGGTTGTTGAACTGCCGGATCAAATTCAATTGTACTATCCGTCGATTAAACAGAAATAAAGCCTATGGCAGATAAAAAGAATGATAAAAAAAGTATTAGCAGGCTCGGTGAATTTAAGCTTATTGAACTGCTGACAAAAGGAAGCAGGAATAAGAACAGCAGTACCCTTCATGGTATCGGTGATGATGCTGCCGTAACCGGTTACAAGTCCGGTTGCCAGCTGATCACTACCGATCTGCTTACAGAGGGTGTCCATTTCGATCTTATGTATTCGCCCATGAAGCATTTGGGGTATAAGGCAGCTATCGTGAATTTCTCTGATATTTATGCCATGAACGGACGGCCGAAGCAGATGACAGTAGCGATTGCTGTATCGCGAAAGATATCGCTGCCCATGCTTGAAAAAATATATGAAGGTTTACATTTGGCATGTGAGCGTTATGATGTTGATCTGGTCGGGGGTGATACCTCCACTTCCATTACCGGGATGCATATAATGATAACAGTGGTTGGAGAGTGCGACCCGAAAAGAATAACATATCGTAAGGGAGCAAAGGTGAATGACCTGATCTGTGTGTCCGGAGACCTGGGGGCTTCATACATGGGATTACAACTTCTGGAGAGAGAAAAGAAGGTTTTTCAGGAAAGCAGGGGTTCACAACCCGACCTCTCAGGGAATGATTATATCCTCGAGCGGCAGCTCAAACCCGAAGCCCGCGAGGATATTATCGAGCTGCTTGGAAAAGAGGACATTGTACCGACATCAATGATCGACCTTTCAGATGGTCTGTCTTCCGATCTGATGCATATTTGTAAACAATCGAATGCCGGATGCCGCGTATATTCCGATAAGATTCCCATTCACCCTGATACAGTAAGAATGGCTGAAGAGTTTCATCTGGATGGGATAATCGCCGCCCTGAACGGAGGGGAAGATTATGAGCTGGCATTTACGGTTCCGGTTGAAATGCACGATAAGGTTAGTGCCCTGCCCGGCATTTCTGTTATCGGCCACATTACCGACGCCCGTGAAGGAAAATTCCTTGTTACCCCCCAGGGGCAGACAATTGAATTACAGGCCCGTGGCTGGGATAGTTTCAATGAGTAGCCTGAAATTGCAACCTGCTTTTTTTTGCTTTTTCGAACGATCCAGAATTAAACAAAATATTTGATTTATTCCTATTTCTCGTCAAAATACCCACGGATAATACCCCGTTTTGAGTTGTTTACAAAGAGAATGATCTCGTCGCGTTCGTTGGAGGCGGGGAGGTTAACCTCGATGTAGCGGATGGCATCGGAAATATTCAGTCCGCGCTGGTATATGATCCTGTATATTTCCTGGATCTCGTATATTGTTTCATTTTTAAAGTTCTTTCGGCGCAGTCCGATGGAATTGATGCCTGTATAGGAGAGGGGTTCGCGGCCTGCCAGGATATAAGGAGGGACATCTTTCGCCACTTTACCGGTTGCCTGAATAAATGCATGAATGCCAATGCGGACAAACTGATGAACCACTGCATAAGGGCTTAGGATAGCATAATCATCAATCTCCACTTCACCTGCCAGTCCTGCATGACTGCCAAGAATACAGCTGTTTCCTATATTACAGTCGTGGGCTATATGCGCGTACGATTGAATAAGGCAATTACTGCCGACTTTGGTAATCCCTCTTGCCTTGGTACCACGGTTGATGGTAACAAACTCCCTTATGACTGTGTTATCTCCAATTTCAGCCGTGGTATCCTCACCTGCGAATTTCAGGTCCTGGGGTATGGCTCCGATAACTGCTCCGGGAAAGATCCTGCAGTTTTTTCCTATGCGTGATCCGTCCATGATCACTGCATTGGGCCCAATCCAGGTGCCTTCACCAATTTCGACATTCTTTGAAATGCTTACAAAGGATTCTACAGTAACGTTATCGTCAATTTTTGCTTCGGGGTGAATATTGGATAATGATTGATTCATAGAGTGCATTTTTTAATTAGTGTCTGTCCATAAAGTCCAATTTGCCGCGTTACGCTTGCCCGAAAATTGCTCATTTACAACTAGTAAACTCCGCGTTTTCGGACCGCGCGAGCCTTGCAAATGGAACCTTCTGAACAGACACATGACCAGTTAAATATTTTGACTACTTTAAAGACGGGCACTAATTATATTCTGCTATTTCCGCTTTTTCAGTTTGCATAAGCCTTAATATTAAAGCTGTGCTTAATAAATAATATAGTTGCATTTAAGAAATAAATAAAATATAACGGATTTTTTGAACGTTTATTTTGCAGGGTATAAATCTTATTGTTTCTAAGGGGATCCATTCAAAAATCAGCTTTGCTCCTTTTTAGCAAGTTGCGCCATAAAATCCCCTTCCATAACCATGGTGTTGCCTACGAAGATATGTCCGTGTGTTAATGCAATCCCGTGTTTAACAGGTCCAAGCAGCTTCATCCGGATATTCAGGGTATCTCCGGGCACAACTTTATTTTTGAATTTTATATTTTCAATTTTTAGGAAATACAGCAGATAATTTTCAGGGTCGGGCACTTTGCTTAACAGCAGGATCCCGCCAACCTGGGCCATGGTTTCAATCTGAAGCACACCCGGCATGATGGGTTCTTCGGGGTAATGACCGACAAAAAAAGCTTCATTCATTGTAACGTTCTTTATACCACAAATGATCCATTCATCCATATAGGTTATTTTATCAACAAACAGGAAAGGAGGCCGGTGAGGAAGACGTTTTTTGACCTCATTTAAATTGTAAAGCGGTTGTTTATTCGGATCATAATCCGGTGGTAAGGGTTTTTTTGAGCTTATTTTAATGTTTTTCCTGATGATCTTAGCAATTTCGGTATTGGCATGATGTCCCGGACGTTTTGCGATAACCCTCCCTTTCAGGGGCTTGCCGATCAGTGCCAGGTCACCTATAACATCCAGCAATTTATGACGGGCGGGTTCATTGCTGAAGTAAAGGTCAATATTGTTCAATATGCCTTCGGGCATTACTTTAACTTTTGGTTTATTGAAAAGTTCGGCCAGGTGGTCAATCTCTACCTGGGAAACCTGCCTGTCCATTATCACTATGGCGTTATCGAGATCCCCGCCTTTTATGAGGTTATTTTTCAACAGGAACTCAAGCTCATGCAGGAATACAAAGGTCCGGCATTTTGAGATATCATTTTCAAAGTCTGACAGATCCTCAAGTGTCGCGTATTGAAATCCAAGTACTTTGGAATTATAATCAATTTGTACGTCAATGGTTAATTTATCATCCGGATAAATTTCCAGGGTCACATTGTTCCCCGGGTCATTATATGTAATTTTTTCATTAACCGTATAATACTCCCGGTCATCCTTCTGTTCCCTGATCCCGGCCTTTTTTATCAATTCGACGAAATGTCCGGAGCTACCATCCAGGATGGGCATTTCAGGCCCTTTAACTTCAATAATCGCGTTGTCAACCCCTAATCCGTAAAATGCGGCAAGTACATGTTCAATAGTAGATATAGTGTGACCGTTTAATGATAATGTAGTGCCCCTGTTGGTCGTTACAACATATTCCGCGAGCGCCTTTATTTCAGGAGAGTTTTCCAGATCAGTCCGTTTAAAAATATAACCGGTGTTTCCCGGGGCGGGCCTGAATGTAACCTTCACATTTTCGCCACTGTGTAATCCCCTTCCTTCAATAGATACATCTTTGGAAATGGTCCTTTGTTTTTCTGCCATTGATTTATTAATAAATTAGGAACGATTAAAGAAAACGCAAGATATAAAAAAAATAGTAAACGCGGTCAATTTACTTTTCGTCTGGAGATTGACTTTTTTTAAGTTCATTAAGTTCTTTTTCAAGCTTGTTGAGGCGTTGGAACATATCCGGCAGATTCTTGAAAACTGCCAGGGACCTTTTATTGTCCATAAAGTTTGTTGCCGGTGAACCCATGATAACAGTTCCTTCCTTTTCTACATTGTTGGTTACTCCCGACTGGGCCGCCACTTTAACTCCGCTGGCAAGCTGAATATGCCCTACCAGTCCTGCCTGGGCACCGATCATACATTCACTGCCAAGCTTGGAAGACCCGGCAATCCCCGCCTGGGCAGTTACTATGCTGTTTTTTCCGATCTCCACATTATGCGCGATCTGTATCAGGTTATCCAGCTTTGACCCTTTGCGGATGATGGTCGATCCCATGGTTGCCCTGTCAACGGATACATTGCTGCCGATCTCCACATCGTCTTCAAGAATAACATTTCCTATCTGCGGTATTTTTTTATAGCTCTTATCCTGCTGTGGAGCAAAACCAAATCCGTCTGATCCGATCACAGTGCCCGAATGAATAATACAATCAGCCCCGATAATACAATCATGATAAATTTTAACACCCGGATAAATAATGGTGTTGTCACCAATCCGGGCATTATCACCAATATAAACCTGAGGGTATATTTTTGCACCTTTTCCAATAATAGCGTTTTCCCCGATAAAGGCAAAAGCCCCTATATAATTTTCCCCTCCAAGACTTGCAGTCGGGCTAATGAAGGCCGGTTTATCAGTTCCGGACTTTTCGGGCAGGTTTTGTACATAAAGGTCGAGCAGCATGGCAAATGCTTTATAGGCGTCATCAACGCGTATCAACACGGGTTTGATGCCTTTACTTACCTGCAGGCTTTTGTTTATCAGTACAACGGATGATCGAGTTGTGTATAAGTATTTTTCATACTTGGGATTGGACAAAAAGGACAATGTTCCTTTTTTACCGTCCTCAATTGCCGAAACGTTTGTTACTAAAACTTCGGGGTCTCCTGTCAGTTCTCCGTCTAAGAATTCGGCAATTTTCCTGGCTTTAAATTCCATGTTCGTAAAGATTTGCGCACAAAACTAATTATTATAATTTTACTCCACAATCTTTGGGATAAGATATAAAGTATTTTTTTACAGTTTTGTAGAGAGATGAAACGTTAAGAATATCCGAAGCTTCCGAAGCATCAACGATTTTCCCGCTTTTATACAAAATTTGTATTTTTTCATCCAGTACATTATATGCATTGTTCAGTATGTTGCCTTCAAAGACAAGGAAATGTATATCCTCTTCTGATACAGGATGGTTTTTCAATACACTTTTTTTAATTTTTCTGATCTGTTCCACTGGGAAAGGACTATC
>Ga0307422_1000466_pt1 | contig 22691 bp, 17 predicted proteins | sample SalMarWE160290MG_FD_202153 | JGI IMG/M metagenome (GOLD analysis project Ga0307422, IMG submission 202153) | Salt marsh sediment microbial communities from the Plum Island Ecosystem LTER, Massachusetts, United States - WE1602-90 | ecosystem: Environmental > Aquatic > Marine > Intertidal zone >...
AAAAGAATTATTTGTTAATTTAAAAAATGAAATATTCTCTTATAGCATTCGTGTAATTTGTGTGATTCGTTGTTGAACTTAGATTCTACTTCTTCGCCTTTAGCTGTTATTAAAAAAACAAAAAAAAATGCGCCCTTTGTGTCTTTGTGGCAAAAAACAGGTATTGACAAATAACAAATAATGACAAAATTAAAAATAATGAATATGGAAAAGATATACAACAAAATCATTGAAGAAATAAAAAAATATTTCAAAGAAAATAATCTTACGCGGGCGGTAATAGGGATGAGCGGAGGTATAGACTCGAGTCTTACAGCTTTACTTACAAGTCAAGCAATAGAAAAAGAAAACATCGATTGTATTTCTATGCCGACGGAATTCACCTCAGAAGCCAGCAAAAAAGATGCTCAAAAACTCTGTAAGAATCTTTCTATTATTCTTAGTGAATTCGACATAACTAAGATTTTCGATATTTATATGGAAACACTCGCCAAAAAATTTATTATTAAAGGAATTAATATCCCCGAAGAAAATCTCCAGGCAAGAATCAGAGCAAACCTGCTGATGTACGTAGCGAACAAAAAAAACGCGCTCGTGATTGCGACCGGGAATCGTTCGGAAATCTTGACCGGTTATTGTACTCTCTATGGTGATACAGTAGGCGCTATTGCCCCGATTGGAAATCTTTACAAAACCGAGGTTTATGAATTGGCGGAATGGATAAACAAAAACAAGGGCGATTTGATTCCTGAATCGGTTATAAGAAAAGCTCCTTCGGCGGAATTAAACAGAAACCAAAAAGACGAGGAAGAACTCCTACCCTATAAAATACTCGATCCGATCCTTAAACTCTATATCGATAAAGGTAAAAGTAAAGAAGAAATTATAGATGCTGGTTTTAAAGAAGAACATATCGAAAAAACAATTAACCTTATTAAATCAACATATTTCAAACGTATCAAACTCCCGGTAGTTATTGAAATAGAATAAAACAGAATCTAGAAGCCAGAAGACAGAAGTCAGAATCCCATCCCAACCAAAAAACATTGAACCACAAAGGACACAAAGAGCACAAAGTTTATTTTTTGTTGTTTTTTTACTAGGAACTCCTAACTCGAAACCCGAAACCCAAACTCACACGAAGACACTGAGCGCACAGAATTTTCCTTTTTCGGTCATCTTTATATCTTTTCTTTGACTAGTGACCAGCGACTAATAACTGGTGACTATATTCCCAAAATCATAAACCGCGCTCTAACAATTCCACTCCTTCAAAACATAGGGTTTTTATATAATAATAACGATGATGATAGTAATAATGATTTTTTATCTTGACATTTTATTTATTATGCTTACAATGAAAAAGTATGCTATACGCATATATACTGTCGTTAAGAATTTTTTATATGCAAAATTGTTTTATTTTATTGGGGGGCAATTGAATTTAATTCCTAAAAGTATTGTTTTTTATAGTCAAACCAAATTCATACATAAACCAAAAAGGGGGTAAGTATGAAAAAACTAAGTGTTGTAGTACTCGTATCGTTGTTGGTCAATATGGTAGCCTATGCTGCAGGATGGGAATCGGACGGGACTAAATTGTTTGCTTCTCCTATCTCGACAAATGTCGGTATCGGAACATCCGACCCTGGAAACATAAAATGCTACATCAAGGGAAGCCATGTCAGTGGCATTGGAATGATGATGTTAGAAGGTTATAATCATGCCTACATGTCATTTAAGGCACGCAGTGGATATGACGCAGGATTCTGTATATGGGAAGGAGAGGAGCGGAAATGGTTAGTGGGATATGAAAATTATGATTCACGTTTCCGTTTTCGTAGCGATGATTTCGGAGAAGATATTCTGACCATAACAAATTATGGTAGCGTCGGCATCGGGACAACGGACCCGGAAACAAAGTTGCACATTAAAGGAAGTCACGTCCCCGGGATCGGGTTATTAGAGTTAGAAGGCAATAATAGTAATCATGCCTATATGACACTCAGAGCGGCTTCCGGCAAAGATGCGGGAATCAAAATATTTGAAGGCGAAGATGCAAAATGGATAATCAGCTATGATGATTATGATTCACGTTTTCGCTTTCACAGCTACGATTTCGGAGAAGACATTTTGGTTATAACAAATGACGGCGAAGTAGGTATCGGAACAGACGATCCACAATCCAAACTTGCGGTCAACGGAACAATTACCGCCAAAGAAGTCATAGTTACAGCAGACGGATGGTCCGATTTTGTTTTTGAGAACAATTATAAACTTATGCCTTTAGATAAACTTGAAAATCACATCAAGAAAGAAAAAAGCCTCCCGGGTATTCCGACAGAAAAAGAAGTACTCGAAAACGGAGCAAAACTTGGAGATATGCAGGCAAAACTTTTAGAGAAGGTCGAAGAATTAACATTGTATGTGATTGAACTGAAGAAAGAGAATATCGAATTGAAGAAAACAAATGAAGATTTAGAGAACCGAATATCTATATTAGAAAGGTAAACTTGATAATGTGTTATCTATTAAGAACTTGAACCTTAAAGGAGGACAAATGATTACAAAAAAATCAAGTTACCTTATCTTACTATTGCTTCTGCTCTTTCCAATAGTCATATTCGCTGCTGACTATCCGATTATCTTTGTGCATGGTATTGAAGGCGACCCACGGCCAACAATAGCTTGGGGCACTTGGAATGATCCCAACTCAGCAATGAAAAAGATTATAAACGAAGGATATGACGGATATAGATGGGGGAAAAAATCAGATGGAAACGATGCAGATCAATGTGATAAGAATACTACTCTACAGGGAATGGGAGGAGATAGAAAAAGAATATATCATTTTTCCTATTACAATCCTGATGGCTCGTGCGGTGTAATAGGTACTAATAGCAAATACATACTTTATGATCACGGATTTGACCCTATGGTAGATGAGATTAACTATAGGTTTGAGTACATTTCACAATCGATGGATGCAAACTGGTCTGAGCATTTGGCAGATTTTATTGAAGATGTTTGTGACGCAACAGGATCACCGAAGGTTAATCTAGTAACTCATTCTATGGGTGGAGTGGTTTCAAGAGCAGCAATAGCATTTTACGGTTGCGCATCTCGAGTAAACAAATTACTTACTATAGGAACTCCAAACAATAAGTTTGAAGAAAATCAACCTTTGGCCAATCTTATAGCCGGCCTTACCTGGATAGAATGGCAAGGATATGGAGAACTTCGCGAAATGGGATTGTTGGAACCTTATTTATTCGTAGGTCCAGGTGATCCAGATGATCCAGCTAATGTAGACGATTACTATGGATGGATGCTAAAAAATAGTCCTCCAGTTACAACCGCTTGCATTGCAGGAAAAAAACCTACAACTCTTACGCAATTTTTTGAAGAAAATGATGGAGTTATACAAGTAGAAAAAGCCCATTTAGATTATGAAGAATTTGGGCCTACAATTTATGCTACCCACGCTCGGAGCAATACAAGTTGGGATGAAGAGGCTGAAATCACCTCTACTTACACAAACGAAATTATAAAAAGATGGATTATAGATGATGATGAGATGGACATGGACGCACAGGTAGACGGATCGTTCCAAGTTCTATACGATAATACAAATTGGCCGAACAATAATGACAGATATTGCGGTTCAATCCGGATCAAAATCCCGGTAACCGACTATCAGGATGTACTAAATGTTGTTGCCAAGATAAAAGTAAATACATATGCTGCTTGGGCCCAGGCTAGGGCTAAGGGGAACGAACTTGAAGCCGAAGGGGCTACCATTTCCGTCAAAAGCATTCCGCTCTACGAAGGTACTAAATCAGGTACCGGAGAATATGTAAGCATACTCTTAGAACCGGGTAAATTAATAAATACATATTTTGAGGGAAATGATTGGAAATTAGCCTGCACAATTTATCTGTATGTTAATGATATAGAAAACGGAGAAGTGGAAAGGGAAAAACTAACATTTTTTATAGATAAGCCCAGTAACTTCCAAGAATACAACGGCGAAAAAATTACAGGGTCGTTTGTTGATGTTACGGAACCCGTAGCCGGATCGAAAATACCAGGAAATACATTGGAGATTAAATGGGTCTCGAACGAAAATGTGCTTTCAAGAAAGGTTTACTTTTCGACCGATGGAGGTAACACTTATACCGAAATAGGCAGCCTTGGAAGCAGAGGAAACGGAACCACTTGGGTGAGAGGGGATTTCTTTCTTGGTTGGAGACTCCCAGCAGTGGCATCGGATCAATGTAAAATAAAAGTCGTCGAGAGTATTGATGATATAACATTCATTAGTGATGAAAGCGAAACTTTTACCGCACCCGGGGATGTCGTTCTCGAAGATATTGCAGTTATGTATTACGAAAACAGAACATACCGAGCATATAATACGATTACGGCTTCAGACTTCACAATTCAAGCTGCTGTAAAAGGCGGAGCTAATGTTACAATGGGTGCTGGAGAGACCGTTTATCTAAAAACAGGATTCCAAGCCCAGGAAGGTTGTTATTTTCATGCCTTCGCTGATCCATCAATAAGATGGAACCCTTCAACCAGCTTAGAAACAGAATCCATGTCTCTCATCCCTAAACCCAAGAAAGATTCCACTAAAACCACCAAACCTTCTGTCGAGCTTTCATCAAAAGAAATAAAAGAAAAGATCCCGAAAGTCTTCAGCTGCGCGCAAAATTCTCCTAACCCTTTCGGGGATAATACCACCATAAAATACGGTCTCCCTAAGAATTCACACGTAAAACTCACCATCTTTAACCTTGCAGGGCAGGCTGTTCGAACTTTGGCAGATAAAAACGAACCGGCAGGATTTAAACAGGTTAGATGGGACGGAAAGAGCAGCAGCGGAAAACAAGTACCTCAAGGAATATATTTCTACGTCTTCAAGGCAGGGGATTACACAAAACACCGTAAGATGGTAATGGTTAAGTAAAAAAGTTAAAGAGTTAGAATGTTAGGAAGTTAGAAAGAAAAAACAAGGAGAGGAAAAAAGATCGGCTCAGGTTTTCATTTTCGTAAACTTGAGTCGATTTACTTTTAAAAAATTATTTGTGGTTTTCTTTGCCGTCGGCGGTCAGCTGTCAGCTATTCTTCTCACATGTAGGACATGTAGAGACCTGTAGTTTTTGTTTTTCCTATTTGACTATTTTTCAATTTAACCATTTAACTCATTTCCGGCCAAGGGCCTTTATAATCCCCGTTCCGTTTGAGACCCAATTTATCCCTTTACACTTAAGCCTTTCAAATCCTCCGAATCTATTCAGTCCAATTTTAGCAGAAAGATTAAAAAGTCCATCTATAGTATATACAGCCCAACGCCCTATACAGTAAGGATTATCTGTCTCACGAGGAGTCGATATAAAAGCTTTTTCATAACCTACCTGTCCTGCAAATTCTCTTTCCTCTTTTCTTATTCTGCCAAAAGGATAAGAAAGATATTTAACTCTCTCCCCTATTTTATCGGATATTGTTTCTAAAGATACTTTCATGTCCTCTTTTACCAAATCAACTGGACTGCGTGAATAATCGGGATGAAGATGAGAGTGAGAACCAATCGTTATGCCATATCTATACATTTCCTGTATCTTACTCCAGGAAAGATGTGTGAATGATTTACCTAACGTAATTTCCCATTCATTTTTCTTTCCGGCGTAACCGGAAACCACAAAAATAATAGCCGGAACATTCTCCTCTATAAGAATAGGAAAAGCAAACTTATATAAATCGACAAATCCATCATCGAAAGTCAGTAAAACCCCAGAATCCGCTTTAAAAAATTCATCAGGACTGAGAAATTTTATACCCTTACTTTTTATAAATTTTAAGTGTTTTCTGAAAGCATCAGGAAAAACAATCGACCCGTAAGGAGAGAAAGTCTTAGATATATTATGGTAGAGAAGGATCGACTTCATAATAAAAATTCAAAATTTCCTTCGCGACTTTATCCCAGGAGTATTTCTGAACTGTTTTAAGGCCTCCCTCGACCAAATTGTGACACAGATTTTTATCTCCAAAGAGCCGAATAACTTTTTCGGCGATTTCCTTTGAATTCGCTGGGGTTACAAGAATACCATTCTTACCATCTTCAACTACACATCTATAACCGGGAATATTTGAAGCAATTACGGGAGTCTCCGTTGCCATAGCTTCTAACAAAACAATACCAAAACTTTCCCCGCTAATAGCCGGAGAAACAAATATGGAAGCCTTACTGAAAATATCAGGTAAAGCAGAGGGTTCAACAAACCCTAAAAAATCAATCGAATCTTTAACCTCCAAAGGAACATTCATCTTCATCTCTTTATAACCCCCACCCGCAACAGTAAGTTTTGCTTTTGGGAACTCTTTTTTAATACGAGATAAAGCGTTGATCAAAAATTGCAATCCTTTTCGCGGTTCTATCCTTCCAACAAACAATATTTCAAAAGGATTTTTTTTCTTTCCTGAATTTTTAAATCTATTGGGATCTACTCCGTTAGGAATTATTCTATAATCACCCGGAAAATATTTAGCAATAGAATCCCTCGCGGTTACCGAAACAGCAATTTTCCCGTGAATTCTTTTAAAATAATGCTTTAAATATTGTTTGGAAATTTGATACAAATTAGAAGATTCAAAAGTCGGATGGAAAGTAAATATATTTGTCTTCCTGGATACTTTAAGCGAAAGAAGAGGTAGGGTCGGAGCAATTATACCATGAATATGAATAACATCATAATCGTTTACGACATTTGAAAGCTTTGAAAGATCGACCCATCCCGTAACCCTGGCATTAGACTGATTCATAGGAATTACCATAGATTTACCCAGACGAATAACCCTTCTCTCGTCGGGCTTCAACTCTCCCTCTATATCCGCTGTAAGTATCGAAACTTTATGACCCATGTTCTCAAATTCGTTCGCAAGATGGTATATATGTTCTGTAATACCTCCAATATGGGGATAATAAAAATCCGAGACGAAAAGAATTTTCATTTCCAAATTCTCTGAAAAACAAACCATTGAAAAGGATACATTCTTATACCCTTTTCCATTAGATTAATAACTTCCTTTAATATTTCATCGGGCGAATCAAAATCCTCCGGATAAATAGGAGGAAAAACTATACCCGAATAACGCTTTACGCTTTTCCCGAGCGCTGAAACCCCTACTAAAATGGGCGCGCCTGTTTTTTTAGAAAGCAAAGCGGTTCCTCTCGGAATTGAAGCCTTACGATTAAAAAATTCACTCGTTGAACCTGAATCCGTGATATCCCTGTCTCCAACCAAAACAACTATTTCATTATTCTTTAAAACTCTCATCAATCGAAAAGGCAATTTCTTGCTCTCAAGGGGCAACAATTTACTTCCAAAACGCCCTCTATAACGTTTATAGAACTTAAAGAAATCAACACCAGGACCTTTAGTTTCCGCAACGGAATTAATAGGAAAACCCAGGCTCGCAAGATATATGCCTGCCAATTCCATCCCCCCCACATGGCAGGAAACAATAATTACACCTTTTTTCTTCTTTAATTCTTTTTCAATAAAATGTTCTCCCTCGATATCTATAATCGACTTCATATATGTTCTACTCATATTGGGTACATTGAGAATATCGCCATACACTTTCATAAAATTGATAAAAACTTTCTTTACGTCTTTTTTTTCAGCCTTACCTAAAACTGCTACTAAATTTTCTTCTATGATTTTCCTTCTATCCGAAGAGAAATAAAACCATAAAGTCCCAGCTGCTTTTGCCAAAAACTCCCGCAAGAAACCGGGAGTGAACCTCAAAAACTGAGTCATGAAAAGCATAAAGATTTTCATCATAATCAATAATCTGTGGAGCCGAATCCACCATCCTCTCTCTTAGTATTCTTTAAATCTTCCACCTCAACTAAATCGATCCTCTCCACCTTGGAAATAATTAACTGAGCTATTCTGTCTCCTTTTTTAATCTCAAAATCTTTTTTACCAAAATTAAAAAGAATAACTTTGATTTCACCCCTATAGTCAGAATCTATAGTTCCGGGTGAATTTAATACTCCGATACCCAATTTTGAAGCAAGACCGCTCCTCGCCCTAACTTGTCCTTCATATTCAAAAGGTATTTCTAAGGATATTCCCGTAGGAATCATTCTAAAATCACCAGGAGCTAAAAAGCAATCCTCCGAAGCATGTAAATCCAGACCTGAACTACCTTCAGTCTGATAAGTGGGAAGCGGCAGGTTTTCATTTAGTTTTTTTATTTTTATTTTTAAAGACACACAAACCTTCCATTGAAACATCCATAATTCCCCGTCAGGAACCCGAAGATATTATTTCTTTTTTCCGATATCATTGTTCAGCTACATTAACCCCATTTAATCCCACATACTGATCAAGCGCGTCCTGTAATATATCCAATCCTTCTTCCAAAATTTCAGGATTAAGATAGCGAAAATCAATCAAAACTTCCCCTTCGTCCTCATATGCATCAGAGTGAAAAAAAACTGAAGGCGCCAGGAAAACCGTTCGTTTATCACGATTATATTCGCATAATAACCATTCCACAAAGGTGTTTGCGTTCGGCACGGGCAACTTCAGAAAAACTGAAGAAATATTTTTAGAATAAGTCGCCAAAACATCCTTTCTGTTATCAAGAAAATTATTTATTATAGTTCTATTCTGTTTTAGCTGTGCTAATCGATTCTTCAATATACTGGAATAATTTCCAAGAAAATAGTCAATCAAAGAGAGGTCATATGGCGTTACAGGAAATAGATCTTTCGCTATAACTTCAATTTTCGAAGGTAAGGTCGCATGAAAAGCAATTATAGTCAAATCCCCCAGAGAAAGGTCTCGTAAAAAACTATTGATTCTTACTACTCTTTCATTATTAAGAGAAATATCTTTCAAGAAAATTAAATTTCCTGTATCAGGAATTAAATGGTTAAGAGTCTCATCAACAGCCAGAAATAACTGATAATTACGAGATAAGAAAAGCATTCTCTCCAGACTCTCTCTTGGATACATAATACTTCCTGAAAAACCGGGCTCAGAAAAATAAAACAACTTGGATCTTGGGGTTAACACATCTTCCACATCTCTTCTCAAAGGTAAATCAAAATCTTCCGCGGAACTTGTTTCTATAAATTTAGTATTCAAGGAAAGAACATCCGCATATTGTTTTATAAAATAAGGAACCGGAGCCGGAGTTAATATTTCATCCCCAATATCAGTCATAGCAAAAAGAACCAGATAGTAAGCGGAAAATCTGTTAGGAAGAATCAATAGTTTATAATCATCCGTCAGCCCAAAGTACAATTTTAATCTTCTTATAATTTCTTCTTCGGTAACAAATTTGATATCACTTAAATGATGTTTATTAATAGAGTCTACAGAAAACAGATTTATAATCTGAACATTACGATTCATAAAATAGAAAAATCTATCTTTGTAAAAATTAAAAAGAAATGAATCGTACAAAGAAAACCTTCTTGAATTGTAAGTTTCACCAAGAGACATTATCTTCCTCTCCCAATACTGTAAGATTAAATCTATCCGGCTTCAAGTACTCCCGATTAATAAGCTTAATTTCTTCCATAGTAACACTATCTATCCTTTTTAGAAGAGAATCTATTGAAGAACGCTTTCCTTTATATATCTCTTCTTTCACATTCCTTTCCATTCTGTTTCCGCTGTTTTCTAAAGATATCATAATGTTACCTCTCAATCTTTCTTTCGCGCTTTCAACTTCTTCTTTGGTAAAATTGAGTTTCTCCAATAAATCCCGCGTTGCTTTCAAAGCACGAGGCAATTTATCTCCATCAGTAGAAAAATAAATACCGAAAATTCCGGTATCACTAAAAAATTCATTAAAAGCCGAAACTTCATATACATAACTCAATTCTTGACGTAACTTCTGAAACAAACGAGAACTCATACCGGAACCCAGAATGGTTCCTGAAATCAAAAAAGCAAAACGCAAATCATGATTATAGTGCAAAGAAGGAAAAGAAAGAGCTACATATTTATGGTTTAATTCTGGTTTTGGTATAGTATTTACCTTCTTGCTTTTTATGGAAAAAGATTTTCTCTTAAAAGAATTACCTTCCTTTTTGCTTATTTTTTTGCCAACCAAATCACATAAATTATCATGATCGACTTTACCGGCTGCAGATACAAAAATCCTATCTGATGTCCAATTTTTATCGCAAAATTCGATGATATCTTCACGTTTTATACTTTGCACGGTTTCAAGATCGCCCAAAATCAATCTGGACAATGGATGTTTTTCCCCGAAAGTACTCTTAAAAGCATAATCGAAAAGCAAACTTTCGGGAGAATCTTTAAACATCTTAATTTCCTGTAAAATAACTGACCGTTCTTTATCCAATCCATCTTTGGGAAATTGAGGGTTTTCTATCAAATCGGCAAGTATATCGAATGCCAGATCAACTTCTTCCGGAAGAATATGAGAATAAAAAGAAGTCCACTCCCTGGAAGTTGAAGCATTTAAATATCCGCCCTTTGATTCTATAGCAAGAGAAATTTCCTTTTCGCTGCGATTTTCTGTACCTTTAAAGACCGAATGTTCGATAAAATGAGATATCCCAATTTTTTCTTCCTCTTCATCCCGGGAACCAACAGATATATAAATTCCAAGCACAGTAGAAAGCGCTGAAGGAATAAATTCAGAACATACCGTAACCCCCGAAGGCAAAACATTTTTTTTATAATTATCCATCACACCTAACCTATTTTTAAAAATCTTAAACTTATAAACACTTTACAAACAAAACCCTCTAAACATTTATTCTTCCTCATAATAACGCGCTTGACAATATATGTCAATGGAAAAAACATCATATCCGGGAAAATCCGTGCTTCCTTTTAGTATTTATGTATACAACTCCATAAAAATAAAAGAATAAATATTGAAGAAAACTTTTATTGTTAATTCATTCTCAGTTCTTAATTCTCAAAATTTTCTTTATACCTAACAATAGACAAAAACAAACAGATATTATCAAACCGATCGAATATAACAAAAGAGATAAATTAAATATTCTTGATTCATAAACAAAATGGACTTCATGCTTGCCCTCAGGCATAAAAACACCATAAAAGATATAGTTAGCCCTGTATATTTTCTCTTTTTTACCGTCTATATAACATTTCCAATCTGAATGATAATTCTCCCTGACAATAAGAAAAGCCGCTTTATCGGTTTTAACATTTAGAACCTTCTCATTTGCTATAATTTTATTAATATTCACCTCACCACTACCCTGCGACAGAATGATTTCAGGCTTTTCCTCCAGAAAAACAATATTTCCCGGTATAAACGCCGGAGATAAAATTTGACTTAATATTTCTTCAGCGCTGTCGATTACAATATAATCGTATATAAGAGAAGCCCGCGGTAAAAAATCTTTGTTTTCCAAAACCTGGTATTCCCTACCCGTAAACGCAACATTAAAATTCGAATAGAATCTGTTAAATTCTGCCACAGCCGCTTTAACTCTCTCATCATAACGAGTCAAATCCTCTGGCAGCCTCGGGCCTACTATGTATTTAACGTTCAGCATAGATAACAAGTGAGGATATTTCATTAGATTTCCGGGAGTAAATATAACACTTTCACCGGCTCCGATAAATTCCTGATATCTTTTTGGAGGATTCGGACTCATTCCCGATATATTTTGGATTTCATGATATTGGAAATATCCGGATTTTCCGTTTTCGTAATTAAGAGGAAAAACGCGGAAAAAACCATTATCTTTCTTTATATAATTAGTTACATCGTCGGCGGAATAATAACGCGTGGGAGCAGGAACGGAAGAAAGATACTTACGGTCTACTGCCCACTGATCAAGAATTAAAACTACAGCAAGAATAGGAATTGCAACGCCGAAACTCAATTTACGTTTTATAATTGCTATAATTAGCCCTCCGTTTATTATAAAAAGAAGAGAACTAATCCATAAACTCTTTTTAAAATTTCCGAAATTCTGCTGCATAAGAAAGATTTTCTGCTGCAAGCTTCCTCTACCCATAATCCCCATCCACGCATTTCCGAAATGGCTTTTCATTGCCTGTAAAACGCTTACATCTCCAAGACTCACAATAATAGCCACGAGCAAAATTACTCCCGCCGCAGAAACCAAAAATATAAAAGCTTTTCTTTCCGTTTCATCATCCTTCTTCCTTACAAGATCCATCACAACCTGAGCGCCAAAACCTGAAAGTACGGCAACGCCAAAAGTCGTAAGGAAGAAAAACATCGAAGGACCTCTGAATTTATTTGCCATTGGGAGTAAGTAATACAATCTAAATAAGGGAGTGTTTTTACCGAGCGCGAGCAGCAAAGTTATTCCGGTAAAACACGCAAAATATAGTATTATATTTTTTTTCTTTCTATACAGAAATGCCAGACCAAAAAGCATTAAAGGAAGTATACCAAGATACCTGGAATCGAGTTTGAAAAAATTTTCTCCCCAGTAATTCTCTAAAATACCGGAGAAATGAGGAACAATAAGGTTGAAAAGTTCAGAGGTGGGAAGAGACCAGGAAGTCGAATATTCATAACCTCTTGCAACCCCTCTGGCTCCATAATCAAGAGAAAGAAAAGCAGGAAGAAGCTTTACGGAAAGAATCAGTGCAATTAAAATCCCACCTATTGCAAAAAAACCGGACGATTTCAAAACTCCGTTTAACTTAATCTCTTTTCTCCTACTAAAAATCTCATAAATAAAATATACGCATACGCTTATCATAGACCAATAGTCGATCTGGACCTGTCCGGCAAGCAGCATCAATCCGGTAATTCCGCCGAACAAAATAAAATAAAAAGGTTTTTTCCTGTCTAATGCCCTATGTATAAATAAAAAAGAAAAAGGAAGAACTATTACTCCTATCGACCTGCCGAGGTGCCCACCATGAGTCGTGGTAATCAGCTGTCCTGCAAACATAAAGGTAACCGCCCCGAGCATCGAAGCAAGATGAGATAATTTGTATTCCCGCAGTAACAACCACATTCCCAGCCCTGCTAGAAAAATATGAATTATAAAGAGTACAGTATGCACCAAGTGGTAGGGCAAAATAAAGTAAATTAAATTCAAAGGATACAGAATACCGCCCGCTCCTTTTGAAACCATCGCGGGATAACCGCTGAAATTATACAAATCCCACATCGGAATCCTATGATTTAGTTTTATGTAATCAAAATTCGTTTTCAGATTGGGATATCCCGATACCAACCAGTCCGACCCATGAATCATTTTCCGTGGTGTTAAAAAACCGCCGAAATAAATAAGGGCCAATGCAAAAAATAAAAATATTATTATTTTATCTTTTTTTTCTTCCCATAAAACATTAAGATCCATTAAAACCCTCCCTCTATTATAATTTTATTATATTGACTCCCCGGATTTTCCATATAATTATGTTTAAATATAATAAATAATCAACCCTTTTTAGAGAAAAGTCTTACGAGAAACACCCGGAGAGGGCTTCAATAATTCGGTATAGTTTTTTCCCGTGTTTTAAAAAAATACGCAAAAGCCTTGACATACAGTATAAAAAGCTTATTTTTTAAATGCCTGGTAAAAAACCCATGCTTTAAGTTAAAAAAATATGTATCAAATAACTAAAATTCTATATTTTGCAAAATGAGTCAGGGAGTCAGAAAAGGTTCATTTTTTTCTTTAATCGGATATGGTCTCGCGGGCGTGTTCCTCGCTCTATTTCACGCGTTTTCCGGAAGATGGCTCGGAGTCGAAAATTACGGATTGTTGAATGTACTCCTTTCTTATATAAATATCGCGACCGCTTTTGTGGCTGCCGGTATAATGGAATGCGTCACTCGTTATATTTCCTTTTACAGGGCAAGAACCGAGGAAGAAAAAGAAACAGAAGTAATACAAACATCTTCGATGCTTTTTCTGCTTTTATTCTCTATAGTTATTATAATATCTTTCCTTACTAAAGAACTAATTCTTAAAAATCACTTCAACAATAATATTATGATATTTTACCAATTCCTGCTGGGAACGGTTTGTTTATCTGTCTTTCGTTACTATAACGGACTTTTAAAAGGTTACAGGAAATTTGAATTATTTTCTACAGGCAACGCAATCCAAGCTTTCTTAATGTTTCTCACTCTCTATTTTTTTATAAAATTTTTAAGACTAAACGAAATGACAGCCGGATGGAGCATAGCCATAGCCTCATTATTAGTCATTATTTTTTATCAACTCTCTTTGAAAGTCAATTTTTTCCCGAATTTAAAAAATATTAAAACTCTCAATTGGGATATAATTAAGTTTATTCTTGCGGCTACCTTTATATCACTTATGAATATCTGGCTTTTCCGAGCCGGACCTATTTTGTTGAAAACATTTGGGGAAAGTGAAGCTGATAAACTCGCCGGGCTTTTCGGCGCAATAGTTATGCCGTTAAATCTCCTGAGAATTGTCGTAATGTCCTTACAGGCAGGCCTTTACCCAAACTTGAGTAGAGCATACTCGATTAAAAATAAAAATTTAATAAATAGATATATATTAAAGAGCTTTGCAATCATCATAGGAATCATATCTTTTGTATTAATCGCTTATTATTTCTATGGACCCCAGATAGTTTTATTAATATACAAAAAACAAGAATTCATGGTATCAAGGTTAGACACTACTTTATTAGCTCTTGTTTATTCTTTTTATTTTCTCGGTCTCCATCTTACTAAAATACTGATGGCAAGGAAAACTCCGGGATATTCATCTCTCTCTTTAGCGATAGGAATTACCGGAATGTTTGTCGTACTCTCAACTATCGACCTTCCTCCTTTTAAATTGGTAGGAGTAAGCCTGCTGGTATGCAATTTTCTATATTCTGTAATTCAAGGAATTTTCTTTCTGATTATTAAAACTAAAAAGGTGAAATAAAACCGTATAATTTGGACCAAATATTTTTATCTATTATTCTTTGTTTTTTATAATTTTTTTATAAATTTCACGATGCTTTATAACAAGCTTTCGTGCAGACCAATTATTAACAACTCTTTCCCGTGCAAATTTTCCTTTTTTCTTCAACAAATTAATATCCTTAAGAGCTAAATTGATTTTTTGGGCTATATCATCCGGATTCCCCGGATCCATTAAAAAACCAACATCTTCATCGATTATCTCCGGTAATCCTCCTACCCTGCTGGCTGCGATAGCCTTTCCGCATGCCATCGATTCGAGAGCAGCAATGGAAGTAGCTTCCATAAGTGAGGGTATAACGATTAAATCCGCGGAAATAAGCACTCCAGGCATCTTCTCATTGGGAACAGAACCTAAAAAGGTTACTTTCTCATCCATATTGAGTTCTTTAAGTCTTTTTTCTATCTTTTGCCGCAGGGGACCGTCTCCCGCAATCACCAATCTAATATTTTTCTCCGAAGAAATTTTTGGCATTGCTTCTATTAAGAAATGTACACCATTTTTCTCCACAAGACGCCTGGGACAAACCAACAGGTATTCATCCTTATTTTTGTCAATAGCAGGTTTCCTTTCCGGGGAAAATAATTCAGTGTCTACCGGATTAGTAAGAGCTTCTATCTTTTTACCGGGAACTAAACCTTGCGCAATATCTTTAATTTCTTTACTCGCGGCAAAAACATAATCCGCTCTTTTTATTCCCCATCTAAGATATTGCTTGAACAAAATTTTCTTTGAGACTTTTATAAAATGAGAACTATGTAAAGTTAGAACAAAAGGTTTATTTTGAAAAAGTTTTGCAAACATACAGGGCAATATCGAAGCAATATCATGTCCGTGAACAAGATCCGTTTTTTTTGAACTTTTTAAAAAAACTATAAGGGAAAAGATAGTAGTCAAAACCCAGCCAATTAAGTTTTTCCCGAAAAAAGGCGTTCTTCTTATTAAAATATCATCATAAATTTCAGTTTTAAAAGTTTTAAGAGAATTAGAAGTAACGACTTCGACCTTATCTCCCAATCTTGTAAATCCACGCGCAAGATTCAAAATATGCACTTCCATCCCCCCCACCTCCGGATAAAAATACATTCCGTTAAATAGAATCTTCATCAAGCTATATTGCCTTTGTAAAGAATTCTCCAATTGCTTTTAGAATTCTATCACTCGCTTTGCCATCACCATAAGGATTTTTATCTTTTATCATTTTCTTGCGTTTGCTTTTATTTTCGAGTAGCGATGTAACTTCTTCTACTATTTTATTTTCATCTGTTCCGAGAAGTTTAGAAACCCCAGCTTCGACTCCTTCCGGACGTTCGGTCTTATTTCTCAAAATAAGTACCGGAGCATTAAAAGAAGGCGCTTCTTCCTGAATGCCGCCGGAATCCGTCAAAACGATATAAGATTTTGACAAAAGAAAAACCATATCTTTATAGCGAACCGGACCAATCAATTTCACGTTCGTCAAATTACCAAGAATTCGGTCAGCCGGTTTTTTAACATTTGGATTAGGGTGTACAGGATAAACAATGACAACATCTTGCCTCTCAGCTATTTTCTTGACAGCTTTAAATATATTTTCAACCTGTTCCCCGAAACTTTCTCTTCTATGACAGGTAAAAAGAATTAATTTTTTATCCTCCGGTACTAATTTCTTTATATTTTTTTCCGGTTTCGTATTATTTATAATCCATTTCAGAGAATCTATTCCGGTATTACCGGTCACATATATTCTTTCTTTAGGCACACCACATTCAATTAAATTATTTTTTGACCACTCTGTCGGAGAAAAAAGCAAATCGCTAATATCATCGATAAAAACTCTATTTAATTCCTCCGGAAAAGGCTGATACTTATCAAACGTTCTAAGCCCCGCTTCAACGTGACCAACAGGAATCTTTTTATAAAAAGCGCACAAAGCAGCAACAAAACTGGTGGTGGTATCACCTTGAACCAACAAAAGATCGAAATCCTGTGCCTCCAAAATATTTTTCATATTCTTGATCAAATTCTCAGTTATATAAAATAGATCTTGATTTTTCCGCATTATGTTAAAATCGACATCTACTTTTAAATTAAAGGAATTAATAACCTGATCCATCAATTCTCTGTGTTGCGCACTTGCAATAATAAACGGTTTAAAATAATTTGATTTCTTTAAGGCCAACGCAACAGGAGCCATTTTTATCGCATCCGGTCTGGTACCCATTAACAAAGCTATTTTTTTCATTTGAACGAATATAGATAAAGCAAAAAAATTGTCAAGTTAAAAATCCCAATATATCTCTATAATACCCTTGACTATGGAATTTCTAATACTATAATCAATAAAAATTAAAATATGTAAAACAATACTCTTTTACATATTTTCTCAGAATAGGAAAAGAATGATAACAAGCAAAATTTGTATATTGGCATTTATCGGATCCGATAATACGGGCGATGAAGCGATATTATATTCTGTTATATCCGCAATCAAAAATATTGATAATCTTATAAATATCTTCTCATTTAATACAGAAAAAACCAAGGCATTACTAAAGGATATACCCAATGAAAATATTGAAGTAATAAATATTAAAAATCATAGAAAAGTAATAAAGAAAATTATAGAATCGGATATTTTACTCTGCGGCGGCGGAGGCATTATTCAGGATCAGACAAGCTTTTACAATTTACCTTTCTTTCTATCCAGGGTTCTGTTCGCAAAAATACTAAAGAAAAAAATCGTTTTCTATGGAATCGGCGTGGGACCTCTTTATTCCAGATTCAGTAAAATATTGACAAAATTTGTTTTGAACCGATCGGAAGTCATAACAGTAAGGGACAAAAAGTCAAAGGAAACTCTTATAGATTGCGGAATTAAAAGTAGCCTTGTTAAAGTAACCGCCGATCCGGCAGTTTCTTTAGGTAAAATCTCAAAAAAAGAAGCTCAAATTTTGCTCCGTGAGCAGGGTATAAATGTTAATAAGAAAATAATGATCATATGCTTAAGACAATGGTTCGCTATTTACAGACTAATTCCGGTAAAACTTGTTAAAAAATTTAACATTCAGACAAAAAAAGATAAACAAAAATACGAATACTTTATAAAAGAAATATCAAAATTCTTAGAATATTGTGAAAACAAACTAGATTTCCAACTCGTCTTTTTACCCTTCTGGAAAGAAAGAGACAATAAAGTTCATAAAGAAATCAGTAAACTAATTAAAAACAAGGATAATATTTTTATTCTGGAAAAGTATTATAATCCTTTGCAAATTAAAGGTATAATAAGTGCTTCGAATTTTGTATTGGGGATGAGACTACATTCGATAATTTTCGCAAGTACAGATAAAAGAAATTTCCTTGCTATAAATTACTCTCCAAAAGTTAAAAATTATTTAGATTTATTAGTAACCAAAAGTTCCACTATCGAAAACATACATGTTAACCCCGAAGATTTCTCTTCAGAAGAATTAATAAAGAAACTTGATTTTATAATAAAAAACAAACCTTACCACTCGTCGAGCTTTATAAATAAAATATCCGAGATTATAAGCCAGGAGAAGAAAAATAGGTATTATTTACAAAAAGTCTTTAAAGAAAAATAGAATTTAATCCAGATATCCCAGATTTTTTAAACGCTCTTCTATTTCCTTATTAATTTCGACTTCTCCATCATTATGATAACAGGCTTTGTTTTCGACAAACTGCTTCAATTTTCCAAACAATTCTTCTTCTTTTTCCTTTTTTAAACCGGAAAGGTTTTTCTTTTCCCCCGGGTCTGAAGAAAGTTCAAACAATTCAATATTATTTGTTTTAATAGTTTTATCTTTTTCTTTCTGAAAGATTTTTTTAACTTTTTTTCTAAAATAACTTTTCCCCGCTTTCATTAAACCTCTAAGCATCTTGAATTCTCCTTTTCTTAGAAAGGTTATCAGTGCAGAGAACCCCTGTTTAAGCATACTACCTTCTTTTTCATACAATATTATTTTCCACGAATCTTCTATCAGAGTTCGTAGCTTTAACTGTTCGTGCGTTCTATCCCTTTCAGAATAAGCAGGAAAATCACAATGAACTACCGTTTCATCCTCTACATATTTCTTTAAACTAATTCCCTGAACTGTATCCGGCACTGTTAAATTTGAATATTCAAGCAGGGTCGGGAACAAATCTACAGCTCTAACTCTACCGCTAATAAATTTCCCCTTTTTTATGCCCGGACCCACAATTATTAAAGGAACAGATATCATTTCATTATATAATTTAGCACTATGATACAAACCACCGTGCTCAAGTAATTCAATACCGTGATCAGCAGTTAATACAACAATAGTTTTTTCCAGGAGATTTTTTCCTTCAAGATGCTTCACTAAATTCCCAATAACACCGTCCGAATATCTAACCTCTCCCGCATACAGTTCTTTAAGTATTTTTAACTCATCGGGTAAAATATCAACCTTGCCTGTAGATCTTAGCCCAGCCTGAAATTTGCGCATAACCTTTTCTTTTTCTTCTCTGCCTTCAGCAGTATGAACAGTATACGGCTGATGGGTATCCATGTACTGCACGTAGAAGAAAAAAGGCTTGTCAGCGTTCTCATTTATCCCTTTAATAATTTCCTCATTTAACAAATTACCATCATCGTTATTTATAAAACCACTAATATTAAATCCCTTTTCATAGCCTGTTCCGGAACTTAAATACGGATTAGAAGTAAAATGACCTGTTTCATAACCGGCGTCTCTATAAACTTCCGCAATAGTCGGTAACTCATTGGGTATTTTGTGTAATATCTTAGTAACATTATGCGTAAAAGGATATGTACCGGTAATAATAGAAGCAACAGAAGTTTTTGTCCATGATGATTGCGTTATCATTTTCTCAAAACATACACCTTTTTTTGAGAAATCTTTCAAAAAAGGTGTCAAACCCTTAGCATCATTTTTGTTTACATCGACATAATCTGCTCTAAGACAATCTACAACCAGAAATAAAACATTATTTTTCATTCAACCTCCAAATCAAGGGACTATCTCTCTCAAAGTTAAAATTTCATAACCACTATTTAACGCAGATTTTATTATATTTTCTAAGATAGTCAAGGCACGAATCCCTTCTACAGAAGGATGGCCGTAAAAAACGGCTATTTCTCTTTCTTCTACTTTACTTAATACTTCTTTCACAATCTCCTTTTCATTCATCCCCATATAAAACAGTTTATTTATTAAAGAAGCTCTGGGGGTAGTGACAATATTAACAGGAATTTGATAATGATTAAGTTCTTTATCTCCTAAAATAGGCTTAAAGGGGACTTCCCCTTCCATATCACTCGAATATTTGAACCCAAAATCATCTATAAGATTCAAAACATCTTCATTATAAGAAAATCCCGGACAACAAAAACCATATGGTCTCCCAAAAAATTCCGTAAATCTATTATAAGCAGGTGTTAACAAATCTCTAATTTCTTCATAATTCATGCTGTTCAGTTTATACTGCCACAACATGTGATCCATACCTCCGTGTAAGCCCAACTCATGTCCGGATGATGCTGCTTTGGATAAAATATCTTTGTATTTAATTCCAATATAGGGATTTTCAATCACGGTTTGCAAAATACCCATTAATCCATGTTTTTTTAACAAATCCTTTCTTTTTAATGCGCTATTAACTTTAGAATTAACTTGTTCTGTTTTCGCGGAACCCCTCCTTGCAGAAAATACTTTCCAGTTGAAAGATCTTCCCATGTTAACATAAAAAGAAAATCTTACTCCAAGCGAATTGGCTAAAGAAAGAAGTTTTGGTACTCCCACTTTAATATCTCCAATTCCATCAATATCGAATCTAAAAGAAAGAGTTTTCAATATAATTCCCTTTGCCTTTTCATTAATATAAACCTATATATAAAAACATAAGAAATTTACAAGGAAAATCAATTGGACAATTTTTCAAGTATTATTCTTAAGGGATCTTGAATCGAATTCACCAAACTCAAATCAAACCCTTTACCAAAAATAACCGCATCTTCATATGTATGCATTCCATCTATTGCTCCGGGTTTCTGGCAAAGTTCACCCGTATTTACATTACCCTTTAAATCAAAACCCCATCTTGGATGAACTATTATGTCCGCCGCATTCTTGATATAATCCCCTGAATATATCTCTTCGCGCAAAAAAGCTTTCTCTATTATCTGCTCACCTTCAGGAGATTTTAAACCTAATAATTTATCTTTGAGTTCCGCTCTTAATTTATCATACTCGTCAGTCGAAACGGAACCCCTCGCTTCTCTTCCCTCGAGATTTATAAAAACCCTGCCCGGAATAAGGGAAAAAGCTTTTGAGTCACGTGAGAGTTCTGTAACATTACGGGGATTATCAACCTCCCAGAGAAGATAACCTTCATCCTCTAAAAATTGGTTTAACTGAACATTATATTTAACTCTACAGAAACCGTGATCGGATAAAACGATAAATATATCTTCATCATTGAGTAATTCATACGTCTTCCCTATCCATTCATCCAATTTAGTGTAAAATCTGTCAAAATCTTCCTTAAACTCACCATTATCCTCATAATCTCCCCAGAAGAAATGATTAATTCTATCTGTTTCCATTATATGACACTGGGCAAGAAAATAATCGTCCTTTGACAACAGATCAAAAAAAACTTCCATTCTTATATCGAGCGCCCTATGTAACTCGTCCATAAATTTTCTTCTATTTGTATGACCAAAACGCGGATCAACATCTATTACGTAACCTTTTTCTTTTAAATAATCAACATAAGAAGAAGGTTTAACTACTTTTTCTATAACCGGAGTAAGAAAACCGGACACCAAAATCCCATTAACTTCTTCGGGAGGAAAAGTAACGGGAACATTCATAACAAGAACTTTCTTCCCTTCCTCGGAAAGTTTTTTCCAGAACGTTTTGGCTGTTCTATCCATAGCCAGAGGAATCTTTAAGCCGAAAGGGCTGGTAGTTCGATCAACAAAACCAAAAATAGAATGTTCTGCGGGATTTTTACCTGTCATATATGAAGTCCACGCTACAGAAGAAACAGTAGGATAAACCGAATTATACTTTTTCAAATCTTCGTTTTCTTTAGTTATTTTTTCTATGTTTTCAAATCTTCCCAGATCCAACCCTTTTTTCAAAAAACTATAAGGTACACCATCAATACCTAAAACAACTATTTTTTTCTTCCTTTTCTTAAAAAACATTAAATTCTCCCTTATTTATAAAACTTTGATCAAAGTAGCCAATCCAAGAAAAACGGTTATCACTCCAATCGCAATAACATGCTTCTTTCCATCGCTCCTCTGCACCATACGAACCGCAAAAGGTATAGCAAGAATACTGCCAAAGAGTAATGGCAGGACAGGCATAAAATCTATAACTTGCACCTTTAAAAGATAAACCAAAAGCGCCACAAGACAGGTTATTGCTTCAGTAAATGAACTTATGCTAACCGAACTCTTAGAATCCAAACCGGATAAAATTTGTCCGCTTGTAATAATCGGACCATAACCACCTCCGCTAATCCCTTTATTAAAAGAAGCAAAAAAACCTAAAAAATTTATCTTTAACCAGCTAAAAACAATCCTTTTCTCCTTAAATACAAGAACAAGTATACCCATCAAAAAAGCTATTAACCCAACATAAATTTTTACAAAAAACTGAGAAATATTAACTGCAAGAAATGCGGCGCTACCGCCACCTACTAT
>Ga0307422_1000467_pt1 | contig 22637 bp, 20 predicted proteins | sample SalMarWE160290MG_FD_202153 | JGI IMG/M metagenome (GOLD analysis project Ga0307422, IMG submission 202153) | Salt marsh sediment microbial communities from the Plum Island Ecosystem LTER, Massachusetts, United States - WE1602-90 | ecosystem: Environmental > Aquatic > Marine > Intertidal zone >...
AATCCGAAAAAATGGGAATAATGGGTATATCATATCTTCCAAGTAAATGCGCATAACCTATCGTCCAGCCATATGTAAATATACCAACCTTATCGGGATTACTTAGTGTATCATCCGCAAGAACTATTAGGAGTAGGATAACTGCTTTCTCCCGGCGATTGATTATCATCCGGATGGTCAAAGCCAGGGAATAACTCGGCTAAGATCGATAGGGTTTCCCTCTCCTCCCACCTCAGGAATCAATGGGAATTTGTCAAAAATTGTGTCTGCGAAGCCCCGTGGTGCCTTTCTCCGCCCGCATCCTTCGATCATCAGGATGACGTAATGTTAATCTTAAACTAACATACCGGCATGATTTTAACTCTTTCCCAGCCGGTTCGGTATTGCAAACTCCCTGATAAATGATCTGTCCATCTTCTCTCTTCGAATCGCCAAAAAGTAGTTGAAAATACTTCGCGTCCCGGTAAAGCGATTCAGCTACTACTCTGGAAAAACTATATCGATAAATTAAGTAGTTCGTATATAATGCTAATGCCGTCTTTTCGTTTAACCTTTCACTAACTGAAATTGTTGCTTTTGCCATCTTTTTCCTCCTTTGTTATAGTTAATGTACTATAAGTATGTGGCATATGTAACAATCACGAGATTACACAGATTAACACAAGATTTTTCTTTATTTTGTTTCCCTATAATTCCAATCATTCCAAACTATTGACAATTCTATTGACCAAAAAGATACCAAGACAAAAAGCCCAAACCATACCTGTACTTTCGTTTATGTTGTCATTACGGGTCTGACATCTTGCCAGATCCAGGCGAAGTAATCTTAAGAGTTATAGAGAGATTGCTTTACCCCATAAAATAGTTTGTCTGCCTGAATGTTGTTTCTATTTCATGGGACGAGCTGTGGAATGGCAAGAAGAAAAAGAGTTCGCAATGACAATTTTATGGATTATTCCCTTAAATTTGATATTATTAAATCGACTATCGATGCTATGTAGATAGCATAAAAAGAATAGTTATAAATATCTTTCCTGTTTTCATTTCCCATGGGATCTAACATAGAAATGAGAGTCGCGCCGCCTCCGTATAAAAAACCTTTCTTCTGATCTCCCATATACATATGACCGGCTCCGGGAAACATTAAAGATAAAGGATAAGCAAAACATTCATTATCTCCTTCCGTCAAATCAACAGAAAGACTTACATGATGATTTTCGGTATAGAAAGCATAAATATCTGAATCATCGGCATAATCTAACCTGATGTTACCTAATCTCAGTCCAAATCCGCGCGTCTTCCCCACTCTACCGCCTTCTTCATCTTCAAAACGTCCTTCACGCATATAAACGCAATTAAAGAACTCAAATTCAAAACCTGAAGAATACCAGGTCTCGTGCTCGTTTTCCTCGTTTCCAACTCTATCTTTAAGTATCTCTCTTGTGTATTTAACCTGAAAATAATCCGTTAAATTATATGGAAGAGAATAGTATTTTTCTAAAGCATAGGAAAATAAGTCAACGGGGGAAAGCGAAAATCCAACTCTTACAACTGCTGGTAAATGGTCTGAAGTACCATTTTCTATATATTTTAAAGACCCTACAATATTGCTGTATGATGTCCCAAAGGCTAAAAAGTTAATAGGGTCTTTTAATAAGAAACCTATATCAAATGTAAAAGAAGAACCTGTTCCTCCATTCATTTCAATTCCGGTAACTTCCTCAAGCCACTCAAGTACTTCTTCGGAAGCCAAACAACTAAGTATATATTTAATAGTTATTCCCGTAGATAACATATCGTCAAGTAAGGATCTTCCAATAGTAGCAGAAATCGCATAATCATATGATGAATATGTTAATATTTCTTCTGGGGTAAAAGTTTCTCCCGTGTTAAGAAAAGTATAATTTATTCCAAAATTAAAATCTTTAAATTCAGGGAATTTAATACCTCCGTATATATAATTCATACCGGGATAAAGACCCGGCAGCCAGCCAGGAGAATAGGGTACATTATCCGAAGGATAATACTTACTTGCAACTTCGTTTATAATATTATTTCCGAATTTGGTAAAGCAAACATTCCAGGGTGATTTTACTGGCGTATTCTGGACATAAATCCCGGGATTCACCAAATTAATGCTTGCGGGATTATAGTATACACTTGCAATATTGTCGTAATATGCAACTCCTCCCTTCCCCATACCTGTTTGCGCCGGACCGGGAGAAATCAACAAAAAAATCGCACCGGCATCTTCTATTAGCCCAAAAAGTAAAATTAAAAATATCATTTATACCTCCCAATATATTGAATATTAAAATAACTATTATAGTCTGTTCGTCAAGGGTTTTTACTTTTTAGTACTCTAATTTATACTTCATGTATTGTTATTTTAAAATTAAGTATTAATTTATAAATCAGACATGTTTTATAAAATAATCGCCGATATAATTGTTGTTTTACATTTTATCTGGATAATTTTTATGCTCCTTGGATTCTTCTTGACCATATACGGATTTTACAGGAAAGATTTTTTCGATTGGTGGCTATTCAGAACTCTTCATCTTCTGGGAATAATCTTCGTTGGTATACTTACTCTTTTTAGAATGTTTTGTCCTTTAACAATACTTGAAAATTTATCGAGAATAAGATACGATCCCGGAAGCACTTATCCGGGGTCGTTTATCATTCACTATATCGAAAATCTGGTTTATCCCGATGTCAATCAAACCCTTTTACGTATACTGACAGTACTTGTCGCTCTTTTTATACTTGTTGTCTATTTAATTAGACCACCGAAAAAGATCAAGAATTTGCTAAAAAAAAATTAAATACGAAGAATACAAAACTTTTTCTCTAACTATTTTTTACTCGCTACTCACTAATGTTATAGCCTTCGTTTAAAATGAAGGGAATCAAGCCTTTGTTTTCCAGAAGCTTAATCATCATACCTTCAAGTGATGGAAAAGAGTATTCTTTGCCTGAAGATTCACATTTTATTAATCCTTCTTCAAGGCTGATATTCAGTATATCTCCTTCTTTTATTTCATCGGCTAATTCGGGTTGTATTATAAGGGGTAATCCGATATTAAAAGAATTACGGTAGAAAATTCTGGCAAAAGATTTAGCTATAACGCAGGATATACCGCTTGCCTTTATGGCAATGGGGGCGTGTTCTCTCGATGAACCGGATCCGAAATTATCTCCACCCACAACAATATCTCCCCTATCGATTATTTCATTGAAGTTTTCCCCTCGCTGTGGTTCAAAAACGTGCGCTGCAAGTTCATCAGGGTCTGTCATATTGAGATAGCGAGCGGGAATTATCACATCCGTATCGACGTTGTCGCCAAATTTCCAGACTTTTCCGTGTATTTTTTCCATTAAAGCACCTCCTCGGGATGAACGATTCTTCCGGCAATAGCGGAAGCTGCCGCGACCGCGGGGTTAGAAAGATAAACTTCGCTTTCGTAATGCCCCATTCTTCCCACGAAATTCCGGTTTGTCGTGGCAACAGCTTTTTCGCCCGCCGCGAGAACACCCATATGTCCACCCAGACACGGACCACAGGTAGGAGGACCTATTACCGCCTCTGCTTCACCGAAAATTTTAAGCAATCCGTTTTCTAAAGCCTTCATATAAATTTCAGGTGTAGGAGGAATAACTATTAATCTAACATTCGGAGCTACTTTTTTATTTTTTAATATCTTGGCGGCAATCTCCAGATCGTCGTACCATCCATTTGTGCACGAACCGATAAACACCTGATCTATTTCGATTTTCTCTATGTCTTTTACGCTTACGGCGTTAGATGGAAGATGAGGTAAGGATACCTGGGGATCAAGGTCAGAAACATCGAACTTACGAATATCGGAATATTTCGCGTCAGTATCACTCTTATACATCTTATAACTTCTTTTAGCTCTGCCTTTAACATATTCTTCGGTAATTTCATCTGGAGCGAATATCCCATTTTTAGCGCCTGCTTCTACAGCCATATTACTCATAGTCAACCGCTGATATATACTTAATCCGGAGACGGTACTTCCTGTAAATTCAAGAGATTTATATATAGCCGCAACATTACCTATCTTTCTTAAAGTCATCAATATCATATCTTTACCGTAAACCCAGTCTTTTAATTCACCTGAATACTCGAGTTTTATCGTCTCCGGCACCCTGAGCCATATTTTTCCTGTCAGGAGAGCTCCGGCAAGATCTGTGCTTCCTATACCGCTTGAAAAACACCCAAGTGCTCCGTATGTACAGGTATGACTATCAGCCCCTATTACAAGATCTCCGGGTACAACAAGACCATTTTCAGGAAGCAAGCAGTGCTCTACCCCACACCTTCCGGTCTCGAAGAAATATTTAACATTATGCTTTTTCGAGAATTCTCTCAACAATTTTACATTCTGAGCCGATTTTATATCCTTATTGGGTGTAAAATGATCCGGTACCAGAGCTATTTGTTCGTTTTTTATCCGGGCGTTTTCTATATCCTCGATTATATTGATGGTTATCGGTGCTGTTATATCATTCGCGACCATAAAATCAACATCAGCGACGATATGTTCACCTGGATAAACTTCATTCTTACCTGCATGCGCCGCAAGTATTTTCTCTGTTATCGTATGTCCCATTACTAAACCTCTTTTTCCTGGTTCTCGTTCATTTTTTTCTTTAATGCGAGTCGATTCAAAGCGTTTACAAGTGCTTCAGCGCTCGCAATAACAATATCGGTTCTAGCCGCTCTACCTACAGAAGCAATTCCATCTTCCTCTATATATACTGTAACTTCGCCCTGCGCATCTGAACCTCCGGTTATGGCGCTGATACTAAATCGGTTAATCTTGAATTCATCCGGTACAGCTTTTCTGATCGAGTCGTATATAGCGTCCACCGGTCCGTCACCTGAACCTTCTTCCTTAAATCGTTTCCCGTCCATTTCTATTTCAACCGTGGCGGAAGGATTGACATTGGTTCCTCCGGAAAAATTAGCGGAAAGCAATTTATATTTTTGCTCTATTTTAGAAAGTTCGGACGCGATAAGCATTTCAAGGTCTTCATCGTAGATTTCCTTCTTTTTATCGGCAAGCGCCTTAAATTTCTTGAAAAGTTTATCTATTTCATCATCAGAATACTGATAACCGAGTGTGGTAAGCTTATTCTGAAAAGCATGTCTTCCGGAATGTTTTCCCAGTATCAATTCATTGGAAGGTAATCCTATATCCTGGGGTTTCATTATTTCGTACGTGCTTTTTTCTTTCAGTACTCCATCCTGATGTATTCCGGCTTCATGAGCGAAAGCGTTCTTTCCCACAACAGCTTTATTTGGCTGAACCTGTACTCCGGTAATTAAAGAAAGAGCTCTGCTTGTAGGATATATGTGTTTTGTATTTATATCCGTTTTAAACTCGAAAAGGTCTTTCCTTGTATCTATTATCATTACAATTTCTTCCATAGAAGCATTTCCCGCCCTTTCTCCGATACCGTTTATTGTGCATTCAATCTGCCTCGCTCCTGCTTTTATCGCCGCAAGAGAATTAGCCACGGCAAGACCAAGATCATCATGACAATGCACACTAATTATTGCATCGTTCTTGATTTGGTCTTTAAGATAAGCAATAAGTCTGGAAAATTCATCGGGAGTAGTATATCCAACGGTATCCGGTATATTTACAACCTTCGCCCCGGCTTTTATCACGGCTTTACAAACTTCAGCCAGAAACTCAGGTTTAGTCCTCGTAGCGTCTTCCGCCGAAAATTCAACGTTATCAGTGTATTTGCAGGCATATTCTACTCCTTTTATAGCCGCTTCCAGCACTTCATCCTCTTCCATTTTAAGCTTATGCTTCATGTGAATGTCGGATGTGGCTATAAAAACGTGAATACGGGGCTTTTCGGCGTATTTAAGAGCCGCCCAGGCGCGGTCTATGTCTTTTTCTCTGACTCTGGCAAGACTCGCGATTTCAGGACCTTTTAAAGCTTTCGAAACCTCTGTTATGGCTTCGAAATCCCCGTCGGAGGTAATGGCAAAGCCGGCTTCGATGCAATCGACGTTCAGTCTCTGAAGATGTAAGGCTAATTTAACCTTCTCATCCACATTCATACTGAATCCCGGAGCCTGTTCGCCGTCTCTGAGAGTTGTGTCGAAAATATAAACCTTTTCTTTCATTTTTTCCTCCTTTTTGGTTTAAGGTCCATTAAAAAAATAAAAACAGCAGTTAAACACACTGTTGGTAACCATAAACAGACTCAAAAAGTCTTATTTTCTTTGGAAATTATACCCGTTTGGTTTTTTGTCAAGGGCAATTCAAATTCGACTAATTTGAATTGAGTCATCAGTAATAAGCCTTGAGTCAAGAATAAAAAACTTAATAAAAAAAACGAACCAACTGCAAATCATAAAGGTTTTTTTACTACTAAATACTTACTACAAACTTCTATCTACTATATTATTTCTTACTTCCAATTATGGAAGTTATCACCAGGCCCAGGCCTAATCCCCCGATTATAGACCCTACAAATGCCAGAACGGATATCTTTAAGAAAAAGAATCCAATCCCCAAACCCAAAAGTAACCCTCCGCCTATTGCCCAGGTACTCTTATCTTCTTCTTTTTTTGCCATGTAAACCTCCTGATTCGTTATTATATTTCAGAGTTTTTTTACTTTTCTATTTTGATAAATCCTTATAAATGTAAGCTAAGCAAACCGGTTTTAACATTTTCATACACGTGAGTATTATAAAAAATAATCTTATCCTTGTTAATATACGAGGCTTTAAGCCTTTGATCAACATTAAGAAAATCTGCTGTTGTCCCTCGACAGCACCGTTGTCCACAATACCTTGATGTGTGTTTAAGACTTAATAATTATTATATTACCGTAATAATAACATTCTACGGCTTTGTTCAAATGCACCAGCCTTAAGTTTATAAATATATATTCCACCGACTAAACCGCTGGCATCAAAAGTTACAGAATGTTCACCAGCACTCTGGGCCTGATTTATAAGTGTTTTAATTTTTCTTCCGGTAAAGTCATAAATGGTAAGTTGAACGTTACTTCTCGTTTTCAATTGATACTTTATAACTGTTTTACGGTTAAAGGGATTTGGATAATTATTGAACAAAAAGGTCTTTGAATGAATATTCGACAAATCATCATCAACAGAACTATACTCCTCGCCCGTTCCCATTATAGAAAAATTATACGGATTCTCATCGGAATCGTCGTTAGCTATGGAAATTTCAGCGTTTCGGATTCCTGTTGCGCTGGGATCAAAAGTAATCTGAAAAGTTGTTGTACCGCCGCCTGCTGCGATGGAACTGCTCGGAATCGATGTAACCGAGAAATCCGAGGCATGTTCACCGCTTATTGCCACAAACGGTGAACTACCGGTAAGATTTAAAGTAGCTGAACCGCTGTTAATAATAGTGAACGTTCTGACAATCGATCCGATAGCTGTATCAGCCTCACCGAAGTCTGTATAATCATCTAAGGAAGGTGTAATATCACCATCTGCTATTTCAATACCATTACCTTCGACACTCATTTCAGGAGCAGCCGGGGTTGTACCCTGGACCAAAATATTATCAAAAGCAAAATCTTCTGAAATATTTAACAAACCCCTGAATCGTATTTGTAAGGATGATCCGGTACCTGGTATACTATACGTCCGTGAGGTAAAATTGCTGTCAATCCGTACGCCATCACCTACTCCATCGAAATCCGTATCTTCATAAAGCCACGTCATGCCTGCAGGAACATTGCCCGAATAATGCATCAGAGTAGTCCAACCTCCGCCATCCAGATTATATTCAAAGTACAGGATTTCATCTGTCTCATATCTTGTGCTGGTGCCTACTGCCGCAACATCAACGGTCACCTGTAAATCTGTGTAGCTCGATACATCTACAGTATCGACCGTTACTATTCCTTCTACATATTCGTCGTTATCGCAAACACCAAAAAAATAACCTGACGCATTGTGATAACTTCCTGCGGTAGGTTTGCCCGCACTATCAGTTCTGGTAAAGTAATCTGACCCACCATCGTCATATTGGTTTGTAACAGTATAATTCGAATCTTCTGTTTCAAAATCGACGGTTAATAAGGTACTCTGAGCGAAAACAGTCAAGCTCAGAAGCATCAAACTTAAACAGTAAAAGGTCTTCATATTTTCCTCCTTATTTATGTAATTCTAAAAAAGCCTTCTATCAAAGAACCTATTAATATTATTGAAATACCGTGATTCTTTGCTTTGTTTAGAATCACAACTTAACAATTTTATAGAACTTTATTTCATATTTTAAAAAATCAACTTCTACTTGGATAAATTCCCTGTAATGCGATACACCAATTCAATACTAAATAAGGTTGTCTGTTTTCAAGAGGCTGATTATTGCCTGCAGGTAATGTGTTACCGCCGCCGGTTATTTTTATTGAACCCAAATGAAAATTTTTTGTTTCATCCGGAGCTTCAGTACTATAAAGTTCGGAAGTTTCAGACTTTGTAAGCGTACAATTTTGGGGTACCAAACTATCAGCTCCAGCATCATTTCCTAATAGTTTGGCTGTTGCCGAAGATAAATCCTGCTGGTGATAATGTGAAGCTAAATTAGCTACTGACATACTAATCACTTCAGATCCCCCCCTTTGTCCAATCGAATAAGGAGATAATCCCGGTCCCTGACCCTGACCTATGGGTATACGTCCACGAAGATCGGGTAAACCAAATGTAGTGCGTCCGTCACCGCCAAAGTAAGTACCTATTAATGAAAAAAGAGCTTGATTTTCGTTAATCGGTAAAAGCTGGCCATAACATAATGCCCAGCCTCTGGGCGCCCAATTAAATGGGAAAAGAATTAACTGTCCTAAAATTGGATCCATTATTTACTCCTCCTTTTTTTATTAGTAATAATTAAATGTTATTTTTTTTCCTTCAGCCTGTTAAAAATTGCTTCATAATAAACTCCGTCCTGCTTCTTGTAAATAACAGGACCGAGAAAAAGACTGAATTCCCCCATTTTTTCATGTTTAACAGCGTGAGTGTCTTGCGGCAATACAGGGTCTTTCGGTCCTTTGAAAAGCAATGAAAACATTTCGGTTTGATCCGTATTTCCTTCATCGATTTGTACTAGTTCAACCTCGATTTTTCCGGAAAGTTTGGACGTTATTTCGAATTTACTGTTTAAATGCGGATCAAAATCGGCCTTTTTGAGTTTTTCAGGCATTTAATCCTCCTTTGTTTGTTACAGGGGTAATCGTGATTCGATTGTACTTTTCAACCTTTAAATGGTTAAAACAAACGTCTTCAATTGATTCCTTCCTTCCCATAATATAATAATCCATAATAAAGTTATCAAATCTATTTTTTTTGTCAAGGGCTTAATTTAGAGCTTGTTGAAAAAGTCGCACCTTTCTAAATTAGGTGCGGAACACCTTTTGTACTTTTAACTCTTTTTTCTTTTTTTCTTCTTTTTAATTCAAATTCTTTTAATATCCGCTTAAAATACTGTTTCTTTTTCCGTTTTCGGAAAACTTCGGCAATAATAAAGGAAAAATTGACCGGGAGTATAAACAAAAGACCTGTTTGAAAGTAAAATAGTGTTATCCCCATAAAGGAAATTTCCCGGATAAAGGTTATCCTTTCTACGAGAAGGATAAATGATAAAATCAGAAAGGTCAGGAAGGGCATGTTTGTTTTTCTTTTTTATCCATTAATCTTACAAGTCTTTTCGCATTCATAACGGTAAAAGTTAAAAAACCCTGAATGGCTGTTTTCCATTTGCCTCGCCATCTGGCTTTACCCAACCCATGCCAGCATTTACCTTCTCCATGTTTGCCTTCAATACGAGACCTTATATTCTTTGCCACTTCCCTGGTTACGGATTTTCCCGTTTTAAGTCTCTCCTTTTCCGCGTCGCTTACCCATACTCTCTGCCTTGTATTTCCTTTTAAACACTCTTTATCAGGACAATTCTTACAGTCTTTGACCGAAAAATAATGCAACCATCCATTCTCCTGTCTTATTTTTCCGGTTGAATATTTTCCTGTCTTGCAAATTACTTTATCTTTTTCCCAATCATAAAGGAATTTATCCAATTTCCTTTTTTTCGTATTGGAGAGAATATAAGGCTCTAAACCTAACTCCCGTATATCTTTCCTGTTTTTTCCACTATCATAAAGAGCGTCCATCGTGGCCCCAGTTCCCCCGATTCCTCTCTCTTTTTCTTCTTTTAAAAGAGAAATTACCCGACAGCCTTCATTGACATTACCGGGCAAAGTATCGAGAGAAGTTACAATTCCGCTCTCATCCATTACAGGATGTAATTTGAATCCAAAAAAAGATGAATCTTTTCTCTTATGTCCCCATCTGGCGTCAATATCGGTGAAACTGTATATCCTGTCCTTTATACCATTTTCTATATTCCAGACAGTCTCCCTCAACAATTCCAGATATTCTTCTCCTTTTTTGGTACACCATCCTTTCACCTTTATTATAAAATCCTTTGTCTTTTCAATCTCTTCTTTTATCTTTTCCGGGGTGCTTTTACCATGAGGACCTTTACTTACAAACTCTTCCTTCATTTCTTTTGTTTCTTTTTTTCTATCTTTTTTGAAAAAAGAAATAATTTTCTTTCGGGCTCTATTTAAAAAACTTACCGTACTCTCTTTTCTGGCATTCGCTTCAATATGAGTGGCGTCTATAGATTTTATCCTTTCAGTAAGAACTCCCGCTTCCTTCGCCTGCCTTACAATCCCTTCAAACATCTTTTTCGCCCCCTCTTCTCCTATGCGATCGCGAAATCTCGAAAGGGTTGAATAATCGGGTTCCTCATCATAAAAAGAAATATCTAAAAACCATCGATAAAGAAAATTGTGCCTTAACTCTCTTACTATTTCTCTATCCGATACATCATAATAAATCTCTAAAAACAACATTTTTACCATTACTTCAATAGGCCAGGACGGTCTGCCCTGATATGAATCATAATATACTTCTAATTGCTTCGCTATACTCTTGAAATCTATCTTTTCTTTTATTTTTACTAAAATGTGTTTCCTGGAAATCCTGTCAAATACCTCTCTATCTATAAAACTGAACCGCTTATCCTCTTTTCCAATCACCTGTTTTAACCCCCTTTATTTTACTTCCTTTTTTATACTTGAATCCTTGCCATTACTGACTTTTAGTTAATTTAATGCCTTATCGCTGTTTGTAAAGGGGAAAAATAAATTTAATCACTGATTGTCAAAAAAAATAAGTCCTATCTTCGCAAAATTAGCTATTTCAAGGAGACTTTTTCAACAAGCTCAATTTAATATGATTAATATTGCTAACTATTTTTTTAACCCATAACAAAGTCTATATATACCAATACTAACCGCTCATATTTAATATTTTTTGTTGAATTTAATATAAATCGATAATCGTAAAAGTAACCTTATCTTTATCTTTTGTTAACATAAATTGTATTTTTATGATTCGGCTATTTTTCAATTCAGCTATTCAACTGATTAAACGGCCTTGCCGCCTAATATCCCCTCTCCCTTACCTCTTCCTCGTTAAAACCGAAATAATGGGCTATTTCGTGAACTAAAGTCCTGTAAATGTGTTCTTTCATTTCTCCGGTGATTTCACTGCCAAAAACTCTTTCAAAACTTTCTTTGTAAATTTCTATTCTTGTAGGCTGTGTTTGTACTGAAAAAGTCCTCTTTTTATTTTTAGAAATCCCGGAAAACAAGCCAAATACAATTTTCCCGGGAAACTGATGCCTTACACCGGCTGGAACATTTTCCCTGCAAAGAATCTCGATGTCCTCATCCCGCAATATTTTCCTGTATCCTTCGGGTATATCTCTTGCGATTTTATTTACTTCTCTTTCAAATTCTTCAAATTCCATATTTATTTTTTTTGCCACAAAGGCATGAAGACACAAAGAACAAAAATTCTATTTATATTAACCATAAAATTATTTTATGTCAAGCAAGTATTCCTTTGTAGTTCTGCCGATTAATTTGTCTTTTTGTAAAAAAATTAGCCACGGCAGTTGGTGTTGTTTCCCTTTTCTTGGGATGATGGTGAATTCAATCGATTATATTAATTTTCTTGTTTTTATCTGTGTTCTTTGCTTGCCCTATGGAATAATAAATCGTATTACATGAATGGCGTCTTTGCGGTGCATAATCGCTTAGTTTTAATCTATCACTATTTCTTCGAAATCACAGAAAAGATGGAATAGACTTCTCACATAATAAAGGAGAGCCAACCTGTTATTCTTTAATTTTTCATTATCCGTCATTACCAGAACATTATCGAAAAGGTTATCTATATAAGACCTTATTTTTTTTAATCTATTTATTCCTCCAGTATAATCTCCTTTCTTTATTAATTCCCTTAAAACAGGTTCCGTTTCCTTTGCCTTTTCGAATAATTCTTTTTCTTCTTTTTCTTTTAAAAGCGATTTATTTACCTTGCCGGGATCTTTACCTTCTAAGATATTAGAAACTCTCTTTTGTCCTATAACAAGTTTTTCAAACTCCTCGTGATCTTCACGTATGTTCATCATGGCTTTAGCGACAAGATATGCGTCATAAATATCGTTCCATTTCTCAGAAAGAACAGCGTTAGCGATATCGTATCTAATGGCTCTGCTTTGAAGATTCCCATCTACTCTTTCTATGATAAATTTTTTAATTTCTTCAAATACATTTTTAGACTTTTTAACTTTAAACAATTCAAGATTTTTTTTAATCAATTCTTCCAGTGAAAAAGAAAATTTAAACTCCAGCAAGATTTTGATTAACCCATTCATAGCCTGGCGCAAACCGAACGGGTCTCTGGAACCTGTAGGCTTCTCTCCTGCTAAAAAACTACCTACGACAAGATCTATTCTATCTGCAATAGAAACAATCGCCGCTTCTCTTGAACGCGGAAGTTCATCCTCCACATTCCTTGGTTTATAATGGTCTTCTATGACTTTACAAATATCTTCCGATAAACCTTCCGCTTTACCGTATTCGGAACCAATGTATCCTTCAAGGTTTGTAAATTCCTTACCGTCTCTTATCATTAAAGTAGTAAGGTCTACTTTAGAAAGTCTTGCTCCTTCCTTAACAACATTTATATCGACTTTACCTACATTTTCCCCTATCCATTTACTTAATTTTTCGAGTCGTTCGGTCCTTTCTAACAAATTACCCAGATTCTTATGCCACATTATACCCGATAATTTTGGTATTCTCTCCTTAATGGGAATTTTTCTGTCTACTTCCCAGTAAAACTTCGCGTCTTCAAGTCTCGCTGTAAGGACTTTTTCATTTCCCCTGATTATTTCCTCATTCGGTTTATTGTTTATCGCTGAAATAAAATACGGCATGAGTTTTGAGTTTTTCCTTACCGGAAAATATCTCTGATGAGTTTCCATAGCTGAAACCACTACTTCATCAGGCAAATCGAGGAATTTCTTATCGAAGGTACCGAGAATCACGAAAGGATATTCTATTAAATTCGAAACTTCGTCAAGAAGATAGGGAGAAAAAATCGGTTCAGCGTTGATTTTCTTAGCTTCTTCCTCTATTAGACTTTTTAGAAGTTTTCTTCTTTCTTCATGGTCCACAATAACATATGATTCTTTTAGTTTCTTTTTGTAATTCGAAGGATCGACCTTAATCTTTTCGGGTGAAATTAAACGATTACCTCGAGTAAAGTGCGAGCTCTTAATACCGGCAACAGAAAAGGATAGAAGTTTATCATCCATCATTGCTATGAGCCATCTTATTGGTCTCGCGAATTGGAAGTTACTTTTCTCCCAGCGCATTTTTTTAGGGAATTCTATGCTTTTTATTAAAGAAGATAAACTTTCTTTAATGATTTCTTCTGAATTTTTTATCTCTTTTTCTATTTCGGCAATTACGTATTCTTTTCCATTTATTTTTTCGATTTTCAAGGAATTAACAGAAATACCTTTTGATGATGCGAACCCTTTTGCCGTTTTCGTAGGCTTTCCATCTTTATAGGCAAACGCCGCTGGTGGTCCTTTTACTTTATTCACAATTTTTTCCTGTTTTTCAGCGATATTTTTTATAATAATAGAAAGCCTTCTCGGTGTATAAAGCATTTCTATTTCTGAAAAATTAACTTTGTTTGAAATCAATAAAGTTTCTAAATTTCTTTTAAAAGAAGAAACAGCGTCCTCTAAATATCCCGCAGGAATTTCTTCCGTACCGATTTCTATGAGTATATTTCTATCCATTTTTTAGCTGCCATATTTGCCAATTTTCTTATTTCGAGTATGTGATTATTTCTCTGTTCAACGGAAAGCGCTCCGCGTGCATCGAGAAGATTAAATGTATGTGAAGCTTTTATAACAAAATCATACCCAGGATAAAGTAAATTTTTATTGATTAATCTTTTGGCTTCTTTTTTACATTTATCGAAGTAATAAAAGAGCGAATCCACATCTGCCTCGTCGAAGTTATAAACGCAAAATTGATATTCGTGTTCCTTATTCAAATCCTTCCAGCTTTTATTATCCGACCACGGTAAATCGAAAACCGAATTTGCCCCGGAAAGGATAATGGCTATTCTTTCCAGTCCATAAGTTAACTCCGCGCAAACAGGTTGGAGATTTATGCCTCCTACTTGTTGAAAATAGGTAAACTGAGTTATCTCCTGACCATCCAACCAGACTTCCCAACCAAGACCCCAGGATCCGAGTGTCGGAGATTCCCAATCATCTTCAACAAAACGAATATCATGTTCGCTGATATTTAATGAAAGATATTCAAGACTTTCAAGGTATCGATCCTGCACATTATCAGGAGGAGGTTTTAAAATTACCTGATACTGTTGAAACTGTTGCAAGCGGTTTGGGTTCTCTGCGTACCTGCCGTCTTTAGGCCGTCTCGAAGTTTCTATATAAGCAACACTCAAGGGATCCTTCCCCAATGCCCCGAAGAACGTCAGGGGATTGAAAGTCCCGGCTCCGACTTCAGAAGTATACGGTAAACCGATAGTACAACCCTTTTTTGCCCAGAATTCCTGTAATTTTAAATAGGCTGTTTGAAAATCTATTTTAATCTCCTTTCTCTGGACAATATATATATTTTTTTTTATTTGTCAAATAAAAAATCCTTTTAAAAAGACTTTGCAAAAAAATTGTATTTTATTATGATATATATAAGTAAAAATACGGGGATCAATTCAAGCGTTTAGATATGCGTATTATAAACCTAAGGATTACAAAAATACTAAAAAGGTTTAGGTGTATTTTTTTTTAAACGGACCTAAATTTAACAGTAGTTATAATTAGGTTAAAGCTTCCTAAAATAACGTTTATACTACCGGTCAACTTTTTTGTAAAATATTAGCCACGAAGTTACCAAAACACAAAGTTTTTAATTTTTAGTTTTATATATTTTTCTTTATATCCTTCAGCGAATGTTGGAGACAAGCTCCAACGCCAAATTTTTTCTTCCTTTTTACTCAAATCAGGCTGTAAAACCCTCAACTCCGCTTGTAGGGCACAGCTTTAGCTGTACAAGCATATTGATAACCAGATGTTTTGAAGCCCTGAAGGTTAACCCAATGGTAGGTTTTTTGTATCTTTGTGGAAATAATTTTCAGGAATGGGAAACGAGGATTGAAAAACAGGTATTGACAACCAATCAAACAATATTATAATTGAATAAATTATGGGAAAAACTTTAGTAAAAAAAATACTCGAACACGCGAAAATAATATTAGATATCAACGCTCAAGAAAAATTTCAAATAATTAGAGAATTAGTAAAATCTTTGAAAATAAGCAAAGATAACGAAGAAATGCTTATTAATGCGGTTATTCAGCGAGAAAAAATTGGCTCTACTGGCATTGGCAATGGTATAGCAATACCGCACACAAGAAGCCTGGTGATTAAAGAATTAATGGTTGCTATAGGACGCCTTATAAAACCTATAGATTTCGACGCACAGGATAAAAAACCTGTGCGTCTTGTTTTTTTGTTGGTGGCTCCCCCATATACATCTAAAAGAGAATACTTGATATTGCTTGGTAAAATTGCAGAAACTTTTAATGAAATTTCGTCTGACGAAAAATTGTTTTCGGTAGAAAATGAAAAAGATTTTAAAGAAGAACTCAGTAAACTTTTTGGAGTTTAAATGGACAAACAACTTTTGCTTTTAATTTCACTGCAGGAACTGGATATTTTACGGAAGGATAGAATTAAGGAAGAAGAAGTCGGTTTTGAGATCGACAACATAAAAAAAATGGAAGAAGCGAGGACCAGCATTGTGTCTCAGTTGAAAGACCATATATACCGAAAATACACGAGACTGACCAAAAGGTATGGCAGTGCCGTAGTACCTGTTGTGAACAATATATGTCAGGGTTGTTATTTACTCTTACCCACACAGATGATATCTCCCGATCAGGAAAACAAATCCGTAGTCACCTGTCCTAACTGCGGTAGAATATTGTATTGGGTTGACTGATTTTATTTGTAATTGAGTTCAGTTAATGTTAATACCCAGAAGTCTTTTCAAAGAAAGACCGTCTTTCAACAAAACGAGATTAAAAGATAAACTTTTCGAAATTAGATTTAAATCTGAGGTAAATACTTTTAATAAAAAAAACGACAATGTTTATCTTTTGCTTAAAAACACACAGGACAAATCAAAAGCCTGCATACTTGTCCATGGACTGGGCATGGAAATCGGTTCTAAATGGGACTCTTATTTAAGGGTTATCCCTGAAACTATAGGAGCTTGCTACATTGATCTCCCCTATCAAAGGCACAGAAAAGTAGACAAAAATTTATTAAGTTCATTCAGTAATGGACTTTTTACTTTCAACTTTTTCAGACAGGGAACGCTCGATATTATCAAAACCGTAAGTATATTAAAAAATCTTGGCTATAAAGAAATCTCCATAATAGGAATAAGTCTCGGGAGTATTTTTTCAATTATGTCCATGGCTCTCGACAAACGAATAGAGAAGGGAGTTTTCATCTTGGCCGGAGGTGACTACAGTATAATTACCTGGAAAAGTCCGATCATGTATAAAGTCAGAGAATCTTACAAGAAAATAAATATTACCCGTCAGAGTTGTCTTAAAGCCAGGGCTCTTCTTCATCCTTTTACCGATTCCGTGAAAAAATGTGAAAATCCATTTAATGTAAAAAGTAACATAATATGCCTTTATTTCGATCCTCTCTCTTTCGCGCCATTAATAAATTCGGAAAGAGTCCTTATGATAAACGGATTATTTGATTTTATTATTCCCCGACAGGCTACCCTCCGTTTACACAGGGCTTTAGGTAGACCTAAGATAATCTGGTTCCCAACAGACCATCTTTACCTTTATATTTTCAAAAACAGAATAATTTCCTATATAAAAAGTTTTTTAAGATAAAATCAGCCACAAAGGTACCAAGACACTAAGTCAGACCCTCTATCGGGTCAATTAGTGTATTAACAGCATTTTTTTGCTTTGTGTAAATTCACCAACTTTTAAGGTACAGATATAAACACCACTCGGTAACCCATTTCCATCAAATGTGTATATTTTTTTACCAGTACTTTGTAACTCGTTGTTCACAAAAGTTCTTATTTCCCTCCCTGTAACATTAAAAACCGATAGTCTAACATAACTTTCCTGATCCAAATAATAACCTATTGTAGTGACCGAATTAAAAGGATTAGGGTTATTTTGTTCAAGATGGAAATCACCTACATAAGCAGATGATTCTATAAGTTCTGGTGTATTCCAAGTAATCCAGGCTGAGAGATCTGGGTCGTATGGACTAATTGCTATGCCGTTAGTATCCACAGTATCGTTTCCAAGGAGGAATTTTCCCACAAAGGCGATTATCTCCGGTTTTTGACTAATAGGAAGTACACAGTGGTCACCGTGACCGACTTTGGAAAAGCCGAACCTGTCGGGTACCCCGAGTGCTTTCCAAACTTCGTGCGCAGCCTTGCAAGCTACATGCCCGGATTCTTCAGCCAGCCATACCATGTCGGGATTTCCGATTAATAATAAAGCGCGGGGAGCTATCATTGCCATTACCTCGTGATGATCGTATGGTAATTTGGTGACCGCATTGTTGAATTGGGAAAGATTCTGGTAATACCAGTATTGCCCCTGAGCGTTCCTCAGGGTTTCTACACCGCTCAATGTCTCCGAGACTCGCCATGCCGCGTCCCCTCCGCCGCCGGGTTCCTGCGGAATAGTTAGGGCGATCCGTTCGTCTAATGCGCCGGAAAAGAGAGCGATTTTACCGGCATAGGAACAGCCGGTGACGGCAAGATGTGACAAATCAATGTTGGCTTCAGGACATCTCTCCAGCCCGTCTATGATACGGCTTATGGCCCAGGCAAAGGCGACAAACTTGCCTCTTTTTGAATCCGGATAAAGCTCGAAGAAAGGTCCGTCGCCGCGGACGTAGGACCATGCGTCAGTTACCTGCCAATCCATAAACTGGATGGTCGCGATCCCACGGTCTGTAAAAATATCGGATGGAAGACTACCTGTCGGAGAAAATCCCACCCCGATTACAGCCGGAAAGGGGCCTTCACCATCGGGCAGGCTGATAGGCGCGTACAGCGTAAGCGAGTCTTCGCCCTCAAATATAGTCACTATGAGCAAGTTACCGGACAGCGGGATAGTGTATTCTCCTCCAAATATTTTTGCGAGCAAAGTGACCGATGTATCCTCGGCAAAGATAGCTTTTATTCTGTCCGGAGGCTCCGGCTTTGTGCCTAGTTCGTAATACTGAAGCTCGGCGGCGATTTCTGCTCGGCGGCACCGCCACTCGTCACGAGTTGCAATACGACCCAGGGTTGTATCGGACCACATAAACGGGTCGGGTAAAGCCTCGATAGTAGGAAGTTCGTCCTTCGAAGGCAAGGGAGGCTCCGCACAGTCCGCGCCCGTGTTTTCAACTCCATAGACAAGTGGCATTTCCTGAGCTAATGCTGAAACGACTAACAGCATATTCAATAAAAACGTTAATAGGATTGTTTTTACTCTCATTTTAATTTACCTCCGGATATAAAATATTATTAATCTCTTACTATTTATTATAATGTCAAATCACATCATTGTCAACATTGTTGTTATTAGTGAGCAGAGAGTAAAGAGCAGTTAGCAGTTAAGAAAACAACATGAAATTTGGTGTGTAGTTGGGCTTTGTGGTCTTAGTGGTTTTGTGGATAACTGCGTCATGCGTCGAGCGTCACGAGTCAAAAAAACAATAAAACAAATCAGTGTTAATCCGTGTAAATCCGTGGCAATAAACACTTACCACTTAATCCATAATCCCTGAACTTCTGACTGGCACTACTTCTAATCCCCTCATGGTCTCTGTGGCCTCTGTGTCTCCGTGTGAGAATAATTTTTAGTGTGTTTTTTTAAGAACAAAGTCAAAAGGGTCGGTGGGGTTTCGTGTATTTTGTGTGTTTCGTGGTTTGAATTTTTTAATATCATTTCGGAATGATTGTTAATATTACCCTTTTATATCGTGTTAACGGCGGGTTACCTTTATCCGTAACTTTCAAAATAAAATGAGCTGTTTCATTTTTTTCGACCTCAGGAGCTCTCAACCAAACACCTCGTGCATTCTCGGCTGAATTCAATGGTATGAATTTTTTAAATGACCCGACCTCAGGATAGTTAAACCACAGGAAGCTTAAATTATCTCCGTCGGGATCATAGGATTCAAAAGCATTTAAACCAAAACCCTCTCCTGATTTTACAGTTATATTTTCGGAATGACCTAATACAGGAACTGGAGGATGATTGGCATCCCCGTAAGATTTGACGCACCAATCCATCCTTGTTGCAAAGTCGTTTTGAAAATCATCTCTCCATCGCCATAAAGTGATTTTGTTACCGGTAAATGTAACCGTATCCTTTTGTACAGACCGCCCATATTCATTTTGTATATATGGGGTAAATCTGTCGATTGCGTTTGTCCATATTTCCCTTGTCTCGGGTTCAATTTGAACATCCGATTCCCCTTCCCTGATAGTAGCAAAATCCGGCTTGTAGAATTCGTAACGACCACCCCAACCTCCCCAGTCAGGATGTTCTGGCACACTTAACCCATTAGGAATCAAGAATAACCAGGACGGTGTATCCCCCTCCATTCCGTATGCTACATCGGGATATTCTGCTCCGAGAGGACCATGTCCCTGTTGAATGTTTTCTGCTATCCAATTATTGCTGATTTCATTATTGTCTATACCTTTTACGTATGTATTAATTGCGTTCCATGTCGCGCTTCCGTAATCGTCACCCGGACTTACAATGTAAAACAAATCGGGAAAATTATTTCTGGTCCAAATGCCGCTATCGTCCTGGTCGGATATGGTATAGACTCTGAGTTTACCGATTAACCTTTTAGCCTCTTCCCCACTTTTTGTTTTTTTTATATCATATAACGCCTGAGCAAGAGTATTGACTCCTCCCCAGACAGAAATCCATAAAGGACGCTCGTCATCTTCTTCAAGTACTTTTATAATCCAGTCAGAACCCTCTGAATCTTTCCCTTTGCCTACCCCTTTCATTCCGTATTCAGGTAAACCCTGTTTTACGAGCTCCAATAAATCTGATGCCTCGGGATGACCGTCTTCATGCTTTTTGAGGTTAGGCTGTACTTTACCGTAGGCTTTAATTAATTTTTTTATCGATTCGGGAGCCACTCGCGTTTTCTGCCAACAGGATGTTGTTGCAATTAAACCTTTTATGTCTATAACGTTCGAGTAAAGCAGTAATCGAATCAAAGTTTGAGTGTCGTCCGGATCCGCCCCGATATCCGTCAGCACTATCATTCGATGTTTTTTGTCGGATTCATCCTGTCTGAATTGTTGTAGTGAGTTTGGTAGCTCAAGGTTGAAAGTCGGAACGCACGCCCAAAGCATTAATATTGACATAATTACTATTGAAGATAATTTTTTAACCATTATTAAATATTTATCGGTATTATAAATAGGAATCAGACCATTGTCAACATTTTATAAGAGTTGGAACGTTAATGCGTAAAAACAAAACAACAAAAAATCAGTATTAATCAGTGTTTATCCATAGTAATTTAGTAGATTCAAAGAATCTACCACTTCACATTTCAATGTCTAACCCTGTTAATACTCTTTTACTGCTTAAGTTTCACCCTTTGCGACAAATCTTTGGATAGTATTGATTGCCTCGCTTGATAGCCTAAGACCTCGATCTGCCTTCTCATAAGCAGCTTGCGTACGGACAACTTCGGCTGTGTCGCCTAAGGCTTGATAAATATACATAAGATACATCGGAGCTTCGTAGCTATTGGGATTTATTTGCAACGCTGTTTCAAAATAGCGTATAGCGTCATTAAGTCTCCCCATATTATTATAGACACACAATTCCCCTAACTCTAGAAACAGAAAATGTCCCCGAGGATGTTTCTTAAGCTGATCCTCTCCCACAGTAGAAACTGCTTCCTTAAGGGTATTCCAAGCACCTTGAGGGTCGTTAATTCTCTGTTTTTGAATTCTCGCTTTCCAAACATAGGCATCAATAAGTGACGAATCCAAAGCAATGGCCTTGCCAAGTCGCTTTACACCTCTCTTTGCTGTATCGTAATTTTGATAGTCAAGTATTCCAAGACCAAGATGACAAATGGCACATGACTCATCCATTGTAACGGCTCGCTCAAACAATTCCCGTACCTCATCACGCTTGAAGTTGCTGCCAAAGATATTGATTATTCCAAAAAGGGCGATTGCTTTCGCGTTTGACTTACCTTTACCCTCTATGTAAAATTTAAGGGTCGCAAATGCTTCCTTCATTTTGTTAAGACTTTCCGCTCTTGATTTAAAGAATCTATCGAGTTCTTCGTTCGCATCAATGAGAATTTGTTCTGGTGAAAGTTCTTCTGCTCTTATTTCCGCCTTCTCGAATTCTTCAATACAACGATCGTGTTCGCTAAGCAATTGTCTCACTAGTTCGACGTCTATGCAATCTTCTGCAACCGTAACACAAGCATCTGGAGGGATATCTCTTCCCCAAAGTCTGAACGTATCACTTGGAGGAAATTCCCGATCACTATTTACCTCTACATTTTTACCATACCAATTCCAGCGATTTCTGTTTCCATAACGATCGATATCCCATTCAGCAACCAAAGACCCGCAGTGCGGACAAAATGCCTTTGGTCTTAAGTTTCCATGACCAGGTGGATTATGCATATGGGAACCTGGTGTGTAAGATTGTTTATAAGCTTCGTTCCAGTCGAACTCTTTCATACATTTTGCACATTGTACCAAGCTCATTTTTCTCCTCCTTTTATATTTTTTTAATCACGGCTAACATAGTTCATACGTATTAATACTCATCACAAATACTCTATTATTACATTGATTTCAACATTTCTAGGTAACTTCATTATACATGAAAATTGTAATAAAAATTCTATCATTGTCAACGTTTATGGTTTGGGTCAAAATGGGCTCACGGCAGAGACTGTGTCAAAAGTCCAAAATTAACAGATTTCTAAAAAATAAGCCTTTGAAAAACAAGAGCTTAGTTTTCGGCAATTTGTGGAAAAGGAGGTTCTGTCACAGTCTCGGCTAACAGCTCACGGCTGA
>Ga0307422_1000468_pt1 | contig 22548 bp, 19 predicted proteins | sample SalMarWE160290MG_FD_202153 | JGI IMG/M metagenome (GOLD analysis project Ga0307422, IMG submission 202153) | Salt marsh sediment microbial communities from the Plum Island Ecosystem LTER, Massachusetts, United States - WE1602-90 | ecosystem: Environmental > Aquatic > Marine > Intertidal zone >...
CGCCTCGGGATGCCGCTCCTGGGCGATGCTGCGGATCTCGGCCACGGCGTCTTCCATGATCTTGCGGGCTTCGGTGTTGCCATAGGTCGAGGCCAGGTCTCCCCCACCCGCTGCGACCGGCGACGCGGCTCCGATGTTGGTGCTCGGCGCCATGTAGGCCAGGTTGGCCGAGAGAGTGATGAAGGTGCCGGCGCTGGCCGCCTTGGAGCCGGACGGCCCCACCCAGACGATGGTCGGAATGTCCGCATGGAGCGACTTGACGATGCGGTTCATCGAGTCGCTGTCACCGCCCAGCGTGTCCAGCTGGACGACGACCGCCACGGCGCCGTCGGCCTCAGCTCGCTCGATGCCGCCCGAGATGAAGTCGGCCATGACGCCGTCGACGACGCCCGAAGCCGGCAGGACCACGACTTTCGAGCCGTCGGCAGCGGGCTGTTGCGAAGGGTCGGGAGTGGCGAGAGGCGGAACCATGCCCACGTTCGAGCCGCCGGTGCGCAGGTTGGCCACGGCGAACAGCATCCCCGCCGCCACGGCCAGCGTGACCGCGACCCGGGCGGCGCCCGCTATGGCTCGCCCGGCTGTGCCGGGCATGCCCGCGGCGGATCCCAGCGACCATCGCTGCCGGGGCCGGGACTGAACCGACCATGGCAGATCGGCTACCTCGTCCGGAAGGGCAGGCGCCCTGGTGCTCGCCGCGAAGCGCCGCAGGCGCTGCTCCATGTCGAGGTCTTCGTCGTATTCGGCGCTCACTTCGCGCCTCCTTCCAGAGGTTCGATGCGGCGGCGCAGTGCCTGCATCGCCGCGTGATGCCGGGACTTGACCGTGCCGACGGGTATCCCCAACCGGTCGGCGATCTCGGCCAGGGGCATGTCGCCCCAGTAGCGCAGGATCACGACCATCCGTAGTTCCGTGCTCAACGCCGATAGGGCCCGGCCGACGGCATCGCGAGCCAGAGAAGCCCGGAACGGATCGCCCGCCTCCAGGTCGGCTTCGTCGATGTCGGTCGTCCGCCACTTGCTCTGCCGGCGCAGCTTGGAGCGGCAGACGTTGACCAGGATCTGGTTGAACCAGGAGTGGAACTTGTCCCTGTCGCGGAGCTGCGACCAGGCTCGCCAGGCCCGCACGGAGGCGTCCTGGACGGCATCCTGGGCCTCCGAGGCGTCGGCCAGCATGTAGCCGGCCAGCCTGTATGCGCCGGGCAGCTCTTCGGAGAGCGCCGTCGCGAATTCGGTATCGATGGCCTTGGCGGGCGCAGACTCCTCCCGGACAGGGGCGCGGACTGCGTCGGCAGGCAAATATGCTTCCTCGGCGAACATGCCGCTCTCTCTAGACGGACCTCGGCGATTGCTCATCGGTTAGACCCCGCCGCTGCCACGGAGGTTCGGTCCCGCAGGGCGTCCAGGACGAGCTGGCTCCAGGTCTCCATCTGCCCGTAGGCAGCCATCGTGACCTCGATCGTCTCGAACGAGCCGCTCAGCTTGTGGGTCTCGCGGACCGCCACCGGTCGTGCGGCCGCATCGGCCAGATAGACGACCCCCAGGTGATGGCGGCCCACGTCGACCTCATCGTCGTTGAGGAGCCCGAAGTAGGTGAAGTCCGGCATGAAGTCGGCCACGAGCTCCTCGTGCCACTCCCGCTGGAGGGTTTCCATGATCGAGCCGTCGCCCGGGTTCATGTGGCCGCCCACGCCCACGGTGTAGTGGTCATGGAGGCGGGCATCGCCGCCGGCCCGGGTCCGCTTCATCAAGAAGATGCGCTCGCCGTCCCGCAGCACGAGGTACGGGATGATCTGCTTGATGCTGGCGTCGACCTCGGCTTCCGGGCGGGGGTAGAAGGAGCCGTGACGCCCGATGGTTTGCAGGATCTGCGTCGGGTCCACGGTGCGCACGCCTCGCCAGCTCCCATCCGGCATCAGGATGTCGCGCGGCACCGCGTAGACCATCTCCATGGCGCCGGGGGTCACGACCGCTCCTCATCGAGTCGCGCCCTGGCGGCCGCGAAGCGTGCCTTGAGGGCCTGAGAATCCGGCCCGTCGCCGGACTCCAGGGCGGCAATCCACTCATCCAGGACGGCCCGAAGCTCGCGCAGTCGCGCGGCCACGGCCGGACCGTTGGTGGCCACGATGCCGGCCCCCATCGAAGGTTCGCCGCGCGCCAGGCGGGTCATGCTCGCCCAGCCCGTCGCGGCCAGGGTCGAGATCGCCTCCCAGTCGCCTCGATCCGGCTCCCCGGCGCGGCCCACTACGGCCTCCACGAGCGCAGTCGAGACCACGAGCGGCATGTGGCTGATCGCGGCCACGGCCCGGTCGTGGGCTTCGGCGTGCATCGGGATGGCCACGGCGCCGCATGCGCGTATCAACTCACCCACCCTCTCACCATCCTCGAGGCGCGCGTACCGGCCCGGCACCGTGACCCAGGGGCGGCCCACGAACAGCTCGGGCAGCGAAGCGGAGTAGCCGCTCTGCTCGCGGCCGGCCATGGGGTGCCCGCCCACGAAGGGCAGGCGGGCGGCATCGGCCCGGGCTACGACGCTGGCCTTGGCGCTGGCGACGTCGGTCACCGTCGCATCCTCGGGCAGGGCGGCCCGCAGAGGCCCTCCGATCTGGTCGAGCAGCTCCAGGCAGGTCAGCGGCGGAGCCGCCAGCACCACAAGGTCCGAGCCTTCGATGACATCTTCCAGCGCCGGCCTCGCGGCGTCGACCACGCCGTCGGCCACCGCCTGCTCGACCGTGGCCATCGTCCGGCTCCAGGCGGTCACATGCCAGTCTTCCGACCCGGCGCGGGCCCGCAGGGCGCGCGCGATCGAACCGCCGATGAGCCCGAAGCCGACGATGGAGACTCGCACCCGCCCATTATGGCCGCGCCGCCCGCGCCGGATCGCGGCCAGGCGCGGGACAGATGGCTGCGCGCGGGCTCGCGGGCTCCGTTTAGAATGCGGGCGGCGGCGATTTCACCAGTTCGCTGGGCCGCAGGCCATCGCTGCCAGGGAAAGGGCGCGCGAGATGCTCGAATCGCATGGCGAGACTCGACCGATCCGGGTCCTCCTCGTCGACGACCATCAGCTCCTGACAGGGGCGCTGTCCCAGATGCTGAGCCGCGAGCCTGACATCGCCGTCGTCGGCGTCGCGGGCAGCGTGGCCGAGGCCAAGGCCCTGGCCCGTGAGCGGCTGGACGTCGTGCTGATGGACTACAGGCTGCCGGACGGGACAGGCGCCGAGGCCACTCGCGCCATCAAGGCTCGCTGGCCGGCAGCGCGGGTCGTGATGCTGACCGCACTGACCGACGACGAAACGGTCCTGGAATCGATCCAGGCCGGCGCCGACGGCTACCTGACCAAGGATCGGGCTATCGACGAGGTCGTGAGTGCCGTCCGGGCGGCTCACGCCGGAGAGACGCTCTTGCCGCGCTCGGTCATCGTCGGCATCGCCCAACGGGTGGCCGCCGCCCGGGAGCGCGGCACGGAGCGACGGCAAATCGAGCCGCTCACGCCGCGCGAGCTGGAAGTCCTGAAAGCGCTGACCGAAGGCCTGGCCACGCCGGAGATATGCGAGCGCCTCTACATCGCGCCCAACACCCTCCGGACGCACGTTCAGAACATCATGGGCAAGCTACGCGTGCACTCCAAGCTGGAAGCCGTCGCCTTCGCCCTCCGCCACCGCCTGGTGGAGCCCCCCAAGCCGGAAGACACCCTGTTCTAGTCCGGTCCCGGCGCTACCCTCAGGCCACGCTCCGGCGTCGCTGGGCCACCCTCCGGTCGCTGAACCGCCGCTCGCCGGTCTCGGGTACTCCCATGGTCATCTGGCGCCGAACCCAGAAGCGCCGATCCTCCACCCGACGATCCTCGTCGAGCATGGAGCCGCAGCGCCGGCACTGCTTCTCCTCTGCGAACAGCAGATTCACCGGCACGGTGGCCCACATCGATCTTCCGCAGTTGCGGCAGGCAAGTCTCGGCATGGGCGAATGCTACTTCAAGCCGCGTTTTCGGGCCGCAGGCCCCGCTACGCCGAAACGAACGAGGCGCAGACGCAAACAACGCCAACTAATACGGTGAACGGATGATGTCCCGGCCGCCCCCGCGGGCGATCATCTGGATGTTCGCCAGGAATGGCGACAGACGGCCACTCGGGCAAGTGGCCGTGTCGGCGGGTCGCTTCGCTCCCCCCGGGGCGACCCGCTCCGCAACAGAATGTCCTTCCCCGCCGATCGCTTCCTCCCTCCTCCAGCGATCGGCTGCCCTGAGAAGGGATCAAGAGCCGCGTCGATTGACGCGGCTCTTGTCGTTCTCGGGGCGACAGCCTCAGCCGACGCGCGCCAGGGCCTCCTCGATCTCCTTGGCCGGGAGCTCGTAGTCCTGCAGCTTGCCGGACAGATAAGCCTCATACGCGGCCAGGTCGAAGTGACCGTGGCCGGACAGGTTGAACAGGATGACTTTCTTCTCGCCCTTCTTCTTGCACTCGAGGGCTTCATCGACGGCCACCCGGATGGCGTGGTTCGACTCCGGCGCGGGCAGGATGCCTTCCGTGCGGGCGAACAGGACGCCGGCCTCGAAGCAGGGCACCTGGTGGACAGCTCTGGCCTCCACATAGCCATGCTCCTTGAGCAGGCTGACCTGCGGCGCCATGCCGTGATAGCGCAGCCCGCCGGCATGGATCGGCTTGGGCACGAAATCGTGGCCGAGCGTGTACATCATGACCATCGGCGCCATCTTGGCCGTGTCGCCGTAGTCGTACATGAACTTGCCCCGGGTCAGAGTCGGCGCCGCGAGGGGCTCGACGCAAATGACCTGGTACTTGCGGCCGCCGCGCAGCGTCTGGCCGATCCAGGGGAAGAACAGCCCGGCGAAGTTGGACCCGCCGCCGACGCAGCCGATGATGATGTCTGGCTCCTCGCCGGCCATCTCCATCTGGGCGATCGACTCCTCGCCCACGATCGTCTGGTGGAGCAGGACGTGGCTCAGGACCGATCCGAGCGAGTAGTGCGTGTCATCTCGCTTCATCGTGTCCTCGACCGCCTCGCTGATGGCGATGCCGAGGGACCCCGGGCTCTTCGGATCCTGGGCCAGGATGGCCTTTCCCGCCTCCGTCTCGGGGCTCGGGCTGGGCGTGACGCTCGCGCCGTACGTCTCCATCAGGATGCGGCGATACGGCTTCTGGTCGTAGCTGGCCCGGACCATGTAGACCTTGATCTCGATCCCGAAGACGGCACCGGCGTGAGACAGGGCGCTGCCCCACTGGCCCGCCCCGGTCTCAGTCGCGATGCGCGTGATGCCTTCTTCCTTGTTGTAGAAGGCCTGGGCCAGGGCGGTGTTGGGCTTGTGACTGCCGGCCGCGCTCAGGCCCTCGTACTTGAAGTAGATGTGGGCGGGCGTGTCGAGAGCCTTCTCGAGACGGTGGGCCCGGACCAGCGGGCTGGGGCGGTACTGCGCGTAGGCCGCCCGCACCGGGTCGGGGATCTCGATCTCGCGCTCCGTCGAGACCTCCTGCATGATCAGCGCCATCGGGAAGAGGGCCGCCAGATCGGGCGGGGTCAGGGGCTCGTGCGTGACGGGGTGGAGCGGCGGCGACTGCGGGACGGGCAGATCCGCCGAGATGTTGTACCAGGCCCGAGGGATCTTCTCCTCGTCCAGCAAGAAACGCGTTCGCTCGACCATCGATCTCCTCCAATCACTCTGCGGCGACTCTCGGATCCGGTCCCCCGATCCACCATCCAAGCGGTAGCGTGAAGCCTACGACCTGCAGCAGCAGCCCTGCACGGCAAGTGCGCACAATGGCCCCGGGCGATCCCCTCTCCACGTCCCGCGCTCCCGCGCTCCGATCTCAGCCCAGCCGGGCCTCCGAGACGACATCGTAGCGCGAGGGCCCGCGCCCGATGTGGCTTCGATACAGGACCAGGCCGCCGGCCTGCCAGCCCAGCCGCATGTCTCGCGCCAGCTCGACAAGGCGCCTCGCCCGGGCTTCAGAACCGGGCACCCCATCGGTCCGGGCCAGGGTCAGATGGGCCGACAGCGGCCGCTCGTCGCGAGGCCAGCCGCAGGCAGCCAGCTCGTCGTTGAGCCGATCCGTCAGCGTGGCCAGCTGTGGCTCGCCCGCGACCACGCCGATCCACAGAACCCGCGGCCGGCTGGGCGACGGGAAGGCCCCTCCCCCGCCGAGCTCGATGCGGAACGGCGCCACTCCGCGGGCGGCGGCAGCCAGGGCCTGGCTCAGCTCCGGGATGCGGTCGTTGGGCGTGGCGCCCATAAAGCGCAGGGTGAGGTGCAGGCCCTCGACGCTGACCCAGCGCGGCTGGCCCGGGGCGCGCACCTCGATCGGTGCGCCCGCCAGCTGCCGCATCAGCTCGGCGACAGCGTCGCGAACATCGTTCGCGACCGGCACGGCCACGAACAGCCTGCTGGTATCGGGCGGGTCGTCGGCCGGAGTGTGGTATCGGCGCATGCCGCAATCCTAGTTCCTGCTCGATCGAGAGGCGCCTTGGCGGCGGCCTCGCGCCGCGAGCGGTGCCGGGCGCGAGCGCATTCGGCGACCGAAGGTTGGTTATGCGCGAAGCGAGGGCACCGTGAGAAGGCGCGAGGCAGCGGCTCGCCGCGAGCGGTGTCGGGCAGCCTCAGTCGTTGTAGAGGCGCTCTTCGATCAGCTTCTCCTGGACGGTCCGCCCGTTCGGGTCGAAGCAGGAGTACTCGAAGTGCTTCTCGAACTCGAGGTCGACCGCGTCCTTGCCGCCCCGGTTCTTCTCAACGGAGACGATCACCCAGTCGCGGAAACGCTGGGCCTGGTAGGGGTTGAACTCGATGTTGACCTTGGCCACGATGTGGTACTTCTCGTTGAGGATCAGGATGATGTCGGCCTCGTAGTTGATAGCCGACGAGCCACGCAGGTGGTGGTTGCGCAGCCGCTGGGCCTTGAGGCCCTCCTTGTCCGCGGCCACGATGGAGATCATCGCCACCTGCTCGGAGAGGGCGATGTCCTTGAGGCCGTTGACGACGAAGGTGACCTTCTCCGACTCGGTGGGCGGCTCGGGGTAGACCGGCACCTTCTGCAGGTAGTCAACGACCACGAACAGGCGCCGGTCCCCGGACAGATGGCGGTGCTCCTGCACGAGCTTGCGGATGTTCTCGACGGTGCTGGCCGTCTGCGAGCCGCGCATCAGGTACAGGCTCTGGCCGAAACGGGCGATGCGGTCCAGGCTCGGTCGGAGCTTCTGGTTCGCCGTCAGACCTCCCCCACCCTGGCCCTCGGCCATCATCGTGGCCAGGATCTCCTTGCGGACGTCCACGATCTTGATCGCGCCCGCCTTCTGCGGCAGGTGGGCCATGAGCGATTCCATCGCGATCATGCGGTTGAGCAGGTACTGCTCCTCGTGCTCGAAGCAGATGTACAGGACGTTGGCCATGCCGCTGGAGGCCACGTTCCGGCCCATCTGAAGCGCCATCGTCGTCTTACCCGTGCCCTGGGCCCCGCCGATGAGCAGCAGCTCGCCCGGCCGGAGACCCTCGCCGATGGTCTTGTCGAGCATGCCGAAGCCAAGCGGAATGGGCTGGTACTCGCCGAACTTGCCGGTCGACAGGTTGTCGTTGAGGTCGACCATCACGTCCAGGGCGGACCGCGGCACCATGCTGCCGTTGTCCGTGTCGAGGCGCCAGGTCTTCCCAGAGGTGGAGTCGGATTCGAGCGGACGGATCGGCGTGGTCACCAGTGCCTCCAGCCTGCTGCTGTCGGGTTTCGAGCAGCGGCAATCCTAGCAGCCCATAGGGGGCCCTTCCAGGCGCCGAAGGTCCCCCCTCGACCTACAGCCCGCCCGCCTCCACGCTGGCCGCTTCGTCGTAGAAGCGAGCGATCGTCCTGATTCCGGTCTCGAAGTTGGACATCCACATCCACTCGTTGGGGGCGTGGAAATTGCCGTCCGCCGGGGCAAAGCCCAGCAGCACCACCGGCCGCCCCAGGATCTTCTCGAAGCTGGCGCAGACCGGGACCGAGCCGCCCTCGCGAATGTACAGGGGCGAGACGCCGAAGGTCGACTCGATGGCCCGAGCGGCGGCCTGAGTGCCCGGGTGGTCGATGGGGGTCAGGCTGGGGGCGCCGTCGCCCAGGCGCTCGATGGCGCATTCGACGGTCGGCGGCGCAACCTGGGAGATGTACGAAGAAACCAGCTCGAAGATCCTGTCCGGATCCTGGTCGGCCACAAGCCGGCAGCTGATCTTGGCATGGGCATGGGCCGGAATGATGGTCTTGGGCCCCTGGCCTTCGAAGCCGCCCCAGATACCGTTGACGTCCAGGGTCGGTCGCGCCCCCAGGCGCTCCAGCGTGGTGAAGCCAGGCTCGCCGTGCAGGGCGGGCACGCCGATCCCCTCCCGGTAGGCCTCCTCGTCGAACGGCAGCTCGGCCAGCGAGCCGCGGTCCAGGTCGGAGAGAGGAACGATGTCGTCGTAGAAGCCGGGCACCTTCACGACGCCGTCGGGGCCCTTCAGTGCGGCCACGATCTGGCACAGGACGTTGACCGGGTTGTCGACCGCGCCGCCGTACACGCCCGAGTGCAGATCCTGACGGCCGCCGGTGACGTCCAGCTGGATGTACACGATCCCGCGCAGGGCGACGGTGATGGCCGGCAGGTTGCCCTCGAAGAAGCTGGTGTCGGAGACGACCACCAGGTCGGCCTTGAGGCGCTCGCGATTCGACTCCAGCCAGGGGTCGAGGTGGATCGAGCTGGTCTCCTCCTCGCCCTCGATGACGACCTTGACGTTGACCGGCAGCGCTCCGCGCACGGCCAGCAGAGCCTCCAGGGCGCGGGTGTGCATCTCCACGTGGCACTTGCAGTCCGACGCGCCGCGGGCCAGCATGCGCCCCTCGCGCACGATCGGCTCGAAGGGGGCCGCCTCCCACAGCTCCAGCGGGTCGGCTGGCTGGACGTCGTAGTGGGCGTAGACGAGCACCGTGGGCTTGCCCTCGGCGTGCAGCCAGTCGGCGTAGACGACCGGGTGGCCGCCCGTCTCGCAGACCTCTACGTGCTCCAGGCCGGCGGCGCTCAGATCGTCCGCCACGAACTGGGCCGCGGCTCGACAGTCGCCGGCATGGGCCGGCAGGCCGGAGATGCTCGGGATGCGCAGCAAGGCCTCGTACTTCTCCAGGCGGCGAGCCTTCGACTCCTCCAGGTAGCGCTCCAGCTCGCCTTCCACGGCGATGGGATGTGGTCGGTCTCCGGCCATCGGCTGTTCTCCCGCTGCTGCTTCCGCCCGATTCTAGCCCTCGCTCCGCCCGTTCCGAATCGAGACCGGCGGCCTCTCGACCGCCGGTCTTGCCGTTCTCTGCAGTGGCTCCGTCCCGTCAGGAGGGGCTCGGCTTGGGGCTGGGAGTCGTCGTCGGCGCAGCGCCGGGGCTCGACTCGCCGGGGGCCTCGGCGCCGACCGAAGCAGCCCGGCTGATGCCGTGGGTGTTCTCCTTGGGCGGGAGGTCGGAGAATATCTTCTCGAACTCCTCCGCCTCGACCGTCTCCTCGGCGATCAGCTTGTCGGCCAGAGCCAGCAGCCGCGCGCGGTGCTCGGTCAGGACGGCCGTCGCCCGCTTGTAGCCGGCATCGATCAGGGTCCGGACTTCCTCGTCGATCAGGCGCGCCACGTCGTCCGAGTAGTTGCGCTGCTCGCCGATCTCGCGGCCCAGGAAGACCAGCTCGTCGCGCTTGCCGAACGCCAGCGGGCCGAGCTTCTCGCTCATGCCCCACTCGGTGACCATCCGCCGGGCGAGGTCCGTCGCCTTCTCGATGTCATTGCTGGCGCCGGTCGTCGTGTCGCCGAAGATCAGCCGCTCGGCCGCATTGCCGCCCAGCAAGCCCGCGATCTTGTCCTCGAACTCGGTCTTGGACTGCAGGTAGCGGTCCTCCACGGGCAGAGCCATGGTGTAGCCGAGAGCCATGCCGCGGCTGATGATCGTCACCTTCTGGACGGGGTCGCACTTGGGCAGGACTCGCTGGACGACGGCGTGGCCGCCCTCGTGGATGGCGATGATCCGCTTCTCGGCGTCGGAGATGATGCGGCTCTTGCGCTCCGGTCCGGCGACGATCCGCTCCAGGGCCTCGTTGAACTCCGGCATGGTCACGACCTTGCGGTTGCGCCGCGCGGCCAGAATGGCGGCCTCGTTGACGAGGTTGGCCAGGTCCGCGCCGGAGAAGCCGGGAGACTGCCGGGCCAGGTTCTCGACATCGACGCTCTTGTCGAGGGGCTTGCCCTTGGTGTGGACCTTCAGGATGGCCATGCGGCCACGCAGGTCCGGCCGGTCGAGGATGACCTGGCGGTCGAAGCGGCCCGGCCGCAGCAGCGCCGGGTCGAGCACGTCCGGACGGTTGGTGGCGGCGACCACGATCACGTTGGTGTTGGTGTCGAAACCGTCCATCTCGACGAGGATCTGGTTCAGGGTCTGCTCGCGCTCGTCGTGCGAGCCACCCAGGCCGGCGCCACGCTGGCGGCCGACAGCGTCGATCTCGTCCACGAAGACGATGCACGGGCTGTTGCGCTTGGCCTGGTCGAACAGGTCGCGGACGCGGCTTGCGCCCACGCCCACGAACATCTCCACGAACTCCGAGCCGGAGATCGAGAAGAACGGCACGCCCGCCTCGCCGGCCACGGCCCGGGCGAGAAGGGTCTTGCCCGTGCCCGGAGGCCCCACCAGCAGCACGCCACGGGGAATGCGCGCGCCGAGGCTGTTGAACTTCTCCGGATACTTGAGGAACTCGACGACTTCCTGGAGGTCCGTTTTTGCCTCGTCCACGCCTGCTACGTCGGCGAAGGTCACGACCGTCTTGTTGCCCAGGAACATCCGGGCCCGGCTCTTGCCGAAGCTCATGGCCTGGTTGTTGCTGCCCTGGGCCTGGCGCATGAAGAACAGGAAGATCAGGACGATGACGATGACCGGCAGCAGAGTTGAGAGCAGAAGGGCGATCCAGGTGGTGTCGGCCGGCTTCTTGATCTCGTAGGTCGGCCACTGACTCTTGTCGATGCCGGCGCTTCGCATCCAGGACTTGATCGTGTCCCACTCGCCGTTCTCCGGCGAATCGGACTCGACCGTGTAGGGACTGTTCCCAGCCTGGAGAGTCACCGTCAGCGTCGTCCCCTCGCGCACGATCTTGGTGACCAGGCCTGACTCGACGTCGTTCTCGAACTGCGAGTAGACCTTCGTCGTCGGCTGGGCGGGCTGGATCAGGATGTAGAGCAGCAGGACCGTGGCCGCCACCAGGACGACCATTACGACCCCGTTGCGAAGGAAACCTCTGTCCAAGATGTAGCGGAGCCTCCGGAGTGTCATGGCCGGCACGAGTCCACCGGCGGCCGCAGTATACGCCCGAGGGCGCCCAGCCTCGACGCAGCGGTTCTGCCCGTTGCGAACTCGGCATCCGGTGCCCGGGGCGGAAGCCGCCCCACTATCAGAGACTCGTCGGCGGGCCGCAGTGTTCAGGCGCGGGGTTCTGCCGGTGCCGATCGGCCCCAGCGTTGCGCCGCGTGAGCCGGCGAAGGCGCGACCCGGGCGGCGCCCGGGTCGCGATTGGCGGCGTTGGTAGCGGAGACTGGATTTGAACCAGTGACCAAGGGCTTATGAGTCCCCTGCTCTACCACTGAGCTACTCCGCCGTAGCGCGGGGTAGTTTAGCGGATGATCCCGGGCGAGACCAGCAACCGCCCCGCCGGAGCCCGGCGGCCGGCGGCTGGCGGTCAGCCTCCGTCGAGAAGCTCCAGGGCCGGTGCCAGGCCGTCCAGCGATTCGAGGGTGATGGGATCGACGACAAGCTGGACCTCTGCCACTCCCGCCCTGGCGTAGGCGCGCAGGCCCTCGGCGATGATCTCGGGTGAGCCCGTAAGCGGGTTGGCCGTGCCGTCCAGGTAGCCGTCGCCCTGGCGGCGGCCCATGCCGCCGGGCATGCGGACCAGGACCACCACGCTCGCCTCGACGGTGGCCGGATCGCGCCCCACGCCGCGGCAGACTCGCTCCACTCGCTCGCGCAACGGAGCCACTCCCTGGGGGCTATTGCCAACGTCCGCGTGCCATACGTTCCAGGACCGCGCATAGGGCATGGTGATGGTCAGCATCCGCTCACCTGTCGATCCGACCATGATGGGCGGCCCGCCCGGCCGGGCGCGCGGGACCAGCTCGCAGTCGCGAGCGCTGAAATAGCGGCCCTGGAAGTCGATGCGACCCTCGGTCAGCAAGGTGCGAATGATGGTGAAGGCCTCTTCGAAGCGCGAGATGCGATGGTCGAAGGGCACACCGTAGGCCGCGAACTCCACCTCGTTCCAGCCCGCCCCCAGCCCCAGGACCAGCCGTCCGCCGGATATCTCGTCCACCGTGGCCGCCTTCTTGGCCAGCACCGCGGGGTTGTTGAAGCCGACCGGCGTGACGAGTGGGCCCAGGCTGGCCTTCGAGGTGATCGCGGCCGCCGCCGCCAGCAGGCTCCAGGCGTCCCACGGGCCGTCGGCCGAGCCGTCCTCCATGCGATACAGGTAGTGGTCGCCCGTCCAGATCGAATCGAAACCCAGCTCCTCGACGCGCCGGATCATAGCCGCCAGCTCCGGCCAGCGTACCGGGCGCTCGATCTCGGGCAGCTGCACACCGACCCTCAGGGGGCGGTGAGCAGGACGCAGCGCATCCACGCCGATCATCCTAGCGCCCGGCCGGGCGGCTGCCTCAGCCGTCGCCGAAGAGCGCCTCCAGCCAGGCCTCCAGCGGGCTCCCGGCAGCCGTTGACGACGACTCGGCGATGCCGACGGAGCCAGGGGCGTCGGACGCCAGGGGCCGGGCGTTGGGATCGAGCGTGACCGTCAGCTCGCCCGCGACGCCCAGGCCGTAGCCACGGGCGGTTGAATCGACGAACCCCTGCTGCTGGATCAACTCCAGCTCGTTGCGCAGCGAATCGAGATCCTCGCGCAGAGCGGCGTTTCGATCGCGCATTGCGTCGGCCTGCTCGGAGGCCGCGGCCGCCTCGCTTACCTGGCGGGCGAAGACCCCCACCAGGTACAGGCACAGGAAGCCGGCAACCAGCACCGCCAGCCGCCGCCTGGACAGCCCGAGCGACGGCCCAGGACCGCCCGAAGCCGCGATTTCGGTCCGGGCCTCCTGCTCGGAAGCAGAGTCGACCTCGTTCCTGCGCATCGCCTGAATCGTAGCTGTGGGCAGCTGTCGTGTCAACGTGTGCCCACGCTTGCATCGCGCTGCTAGACTGACGCTTGGATTCGTACAGGCGTTCGCTTTCAGGGAGCCCCCGATGCGCTACTACGAGCCTGCCGACGTCGAGACTGCGCTCGCCCGGGCCATGGCAGAGCCCTCGCTGGCCGGCGGCGTCCTGCACCACGCGCAGATGCCGGCCCGGCCGGCAGACCTGCGCCCCATGCCGGGCTGGCTCGACCCGAGGCTGGTTTCCGCCCTGGCCGGGCGCGGCATCGAATCCCTCTACGCCCACCAGGCCGAGGCCCTGGAGGCAGTCCGGGCCGGCGAGGACGTGGTCGTCGTCACGCCCACGGCCTCGGGCAAGTCGCTGTGCTACCTCCTGCCCACGCTCCAGGCCCTGGCGGAGGACCCGACCGCTCGAGCCCTGTACCTCTTCCCCACCAAAGCGCTGGGCCAGGATCAGGTGGCGGAACTGGGCGAGCTGACCCGGGCGGCCAGGCTGGCGATCAACTCGTCCACCTACGACGGCGACACACCGGCGCCGATCAGGTCCGCCATTCGCTCTGCCGGGCAGATCGTCGTCACCAACCCGGACATGCTCCACGCCGCGATCCTGCCCCACCACACCAAGTGGTTCCAGCTCTTCGAGCAGCTGAGGATCGTCGTCGTCGACGAGCTGCACACCTACCGCGGCCTGTTCGGCAGCCACGTGGCCAACGTCCTCCGACGGCTGCTGCGCGTCTGTGCTCACTACGGGTCGCGGCCGGTCATCGTCTGCTGCTCGGCCACGATCGGCAATCCGGCGGAGTTGGCCACGGCGCTGACCGGCCGGCAGCCGCGGCTGATCGACCGTAACGGCGCCCCATCCGGCGCCCGGCACGTGCTGCTGGCGCAGCCGCCGCTCCTGGACCCGGCAACCGGCGCCCGCGGCTCGGCGCTCACCCTGGCCACTCGCTGGGCCCTGCCGTTCCTGCGGGCCGGCCGCCAGACGCTGGTCTTCGGCCGCTCACGCATGGGAGTGGAGCTGATGCTCTCCACTCTGCGGGAGGCCCTCCTGCTGGGCGACGGGCCCCGTAGCCGGGTCCGCGGCTACCGGGGCGGCTATCTGCCCACCGAGCGGCGCGCCGTCGAGCGCGGCCTGCGCGAGGGTGAGCTGCTGGGCGTGGTCTGCACCAACGCCCTGGAGCTGGGGGTGGACGTGGGGCAGCTGGACGTGGCCGTCCTGGCCGGCTACCCGGGCTCGATCGCCGCCACATGGCAGCAGATGGGCCGGGCCGGGCGACGGCAGGGCACCAGCGTCGCCGTCCTGATCGCCGGCGGCGGGCCGGTCGACCGCTACGTCGTGGAACACCCCGAGTTCCTGCTCCAATCGCCGCCCGAGGAAGCCCGCCTGGACCCCGACAACCTGCACGTCCTGCTGGCTCACCTCAAGGCCGCCGTCTTCGAGCTGCCTTTCGAGCCGGGTGAGCGATTCGGTCCCGGCGAAGCCGCCCCCTTGCTGGCCTTCCTGGCCGAGGAAGGCCTCGTCCGCCGGGCCTCGGACCAGCGCTGGTACTGGTCCAGTGACAACTTCCCGGCCTCTGCGGTGTCGCTGCGGGCGGCTGCTCAAGAGAACGTGATCATCATCGACACCACGCCGGACCGGCCCCGCGTGATCGGCGAGATCGACATCTTCGCCGCCCAGACCCTCGTCCACGAGGACGCGATCTACATCCACGAATCCATCCAGTACCACGTCCACCGGCTGGATTGGGACGAGCGGAAAGCCTACGTCCGGCGCGTCGACGTGGACCACTACACCGACGCCGAGCGGGCCGTGACCCTCAAGCCACTCGAGGAGTTCGCTCGGGCGCGGGTCCCCGGAGGAGAGCTGGCCCACGGCGAGGTGATGGTCTCCAGCCTGGTTTCGATGTTCAAGAAGCTGAAGTTCGGAACGGACGAGAACCTGGGCTGGGGGCCCGTTCACCTGCCGGAGATCGAGCTGCAGACCGCCGCCTGCTGGGTCATGCCGGGCCGGGCCGCGGAAGGCTGGCGCCGGGCAGACCTGGACGTGGCCCTTATAGGTGCCGGCCGGGCCATGCAGGCCGTGGCCGCCGTCCTGCTGATGGTGGACCCGCGCGATCTGGGCCTGGTCTCGCAGGTCCGATCGCCGCACTATCAGACCCCAACCATCTACCTCTACGAGGCCGTCCCGGGCGGTGTCGGCCTGTCGGAGCGGCTCTTCGAGCGCTACGGCGAGCTCGTCGAGGGAGCGACGGACCTGATCGCCGCCTGCGATTGCCAGGCCGGTTGCCCGGCCTGCACGGGACCGCGCCTCGAACCGGAAGTCGACGCCAGGCAGCTCGCCCTGCGGCTGCTGCGGGCGATGGCCGCGGCCTCGCCGGGAAGCCTGCCCGCCACCGGCGCGCCGGGCGCGCCTCCCGCCGCGTGATGCCGGCCGACGCTCACCTGCGGAGCCGCCTGGACCGCCTCCGGCGGGAGCGGGCCGCCGACGCGCGGGCAGCCGCGGCCCGGGCGGAACGCGCCGGAGAGACGGACCCGCACATCCGGCAGGCGGTTGCTGCCGTCTTCGCCGCCGCCGACGCGTACGGGCCGCCACAGCCGGTCTGGGCCGGCACCGGGCCGCTGGACGCGGCCTCACTGGCCCGCCGCATGGCCCGAGGTTTGGACGGCGATCCCGTCGAGACGGCCCACGGCTGGTATGTCCGCCGCGAGCTGCGGCCCGTGTACATGCCCCTGGATCGCCGCCGCCTGTCCGGCCTGCCGATGATGCCTCCGCCCGGCGCTCCCCTGGTCTGCCTGGACACTGAGACGACCGGCCTGGGGAGCGCCGCCGGCACGGTCGCCTTCCTGATCGGCCTGGCGCACTGGGACTGTGCCCACCTGAGGCTCGTGCAGCTGTTCCTGCCCGACCACTCGACGGAGCCTGCGTTGCTGGCGGCGCTGGCGGCCGAGATCCGGCCCGGCTCCTGGCTGGTGACCTACAACGGCCGGAGCTTCGACTGGCCCCTCATCGAGACGCGGTTGCGCATGAACGGCCGGCCCCAGATCCCGCTCGGAGGCCACCTCGACCTGCTCCATCTCGTCCGCCGCGTCTTCCGCCATCGTCTGCCCGACGCGCGCCTGCAGACAGTCGAGCACGCCCTTCTGCGCCGCCGCCGCGCCCCCGATATCCCTGCCTCGGAGATCCCGGCCGCCTACCACTCCTTCCTCCGGGGCGGCCCGGTGGAACCGCTGCGGGTCGTCGCCCGCCACAACGTCGAAGACGTGGTCACGCTCGGCCGGATCCTCGCCCACCTGGAGCGCGGCTACGGCGCCGGCCCCGCCCGCCATTGGGCGCCCGCGGGCGATCTCATCGGCCTGGCCCGCCTGTACCGCCACGAGGGCAAGGCGGTCCTGGCCGCGCACCTGCTCGGCATCGCGTCCGAAGGGCTGGCAGCGGGCCAACCCGGCGCCGCCCAGGCCACCGTCGAGCTGGCCCGACTGCTGCGGCGCGAGGGTCGTGACGTAGAGGCAGGCCTGACCTGGGCCAGGCTGGTGGAGGTGGACGGGCCGCTGGCGGCCGTGGGCTGGATAGAGCTGGCCAAGGAGCGGGAGCACCGCCAGCGCGACCTGCCGGGCGCGTGGGAGGCCACCGACAGTGCCCTGCTCAAGCTCTACAGCTGCCACAACAACGGCCAGGCGCTGCTGCGCAGAAGGCTGGAAGCCGACCTGGCCAGAAGGCGGGCTCGCCTGGCTCGGCGCCTGGATCGGGCGGGTCTTGGCGCCTGAGAAGGCCGGCGCATCGGGGGCGCCCGGGTCAGGCCCTTCGCAGCCGGGCCGCAACCTCCTCCCGGGTCGGGACGCCGGCCAGGCCCACTGCTTCTACTGCGCAGGAGGCCGCGGCCGCGGCGTAGACGAGGGCGCCCTTAGTCGCGAGCGCATCGCCCGCCTGCCAGGCTGCCATCAGCGCGGCCAGGAAGACGTCGCCGGCGCCGGTCGGGTCCACGACCGGATCCACGACCCGCGCCTTGTACTTGATCTCCCGCGTGCGATGCAGCGCCACTCCCCCTTCGGCGCCGGCGGTGGCGACTATGACGGCCTCCGTCAGAAGCCGCAGCGACTCCGGCGCTTCTTCGGATGGCAGGTCGTGCGCGCTCAGCACCACAAGCCCCGCGCGCTCGATCAAGCGGCTCGGCCGCGGAGCCACCGGCTCCACCCAGCCGTCGGGCGGAAACTCGCGAGTCAGTCCCTGGAGCCCCAGCGCCACCCTGGCCCGCGGGCCCGGCACGTCGGCCCACTCCTCCCCTACCTCGCCCGAAACCGGCACCAGCAACCAGCCGCCGGCGGCTCGCCAGGCCTCGGGTAGGGCGGGCACCTGGATGGCATCGCTCTTCGACAGCCAGCGCTGGCGCCGCGCGCCGCCGGCAACCTCCGTGTTCTCGAACACCGCACCGCTATCCAGCGGTACCGGCACTACAGTCGCACCCGCCTCCTCGAGCAGCTTCACCTCGTCGCCGGCCTGACGCGCCTTCCTGTCCAGGCCCACCAGGCAACCGACGCGGAGCCCCAGCCGCGCCAGGCCCAGACCGCAGTACAGAACGGAACCGCCCATCCGCCAGCCGCGCCGGTCGTCAGGGGCGATGTCGCGCGCGGCGGCCCCCACGACGACCACGTCGGGCAGCGGTGTCTCCTCGGTCTGGGCGTATACTCGATTCTCAGCCAGCACCCACCTCCTGGAGTAGAGCGTGTTCTTCTTCGAGCTTCGCGAGGGTGACGACGACATCTTCTCGGATCTGATCCTGGCCCGGGAGGAGGAGATGGACCCTGAGGATTTCCTGGAGCTGGTGCAGTCGATCCGGCGGCGCATCCAGGACGCCTATGAGCACGACACCCTGATCGAGGCCATCGCGGACGAGCTGGAGCGGGACCACGGCTTCATTGCCGTCACCGACGACCGCCTGTCGGCCTCAGTCAACGTCTCGAAGAGCGACGACGACAACTACCTGGCGGACCTGAACACCGACGACGAGGGAGCCGACTACAGGGGCGTCTACGTCGACTTCGACCAGGGCAGCCGCGCGCACTGAAGGCCGGCCCCTCCTCTACTTGCTGAACAGGATCTCGATCACGTCCCCGTCGCGGACCTGGTAGGTCTTGCCCTCGGAGCGGAGCTTGCCGTGCTTACGGGCCTCGGCGGTGGAGCGCAGCTCCAGCAGGTCCTCGTAGGGCACCACCTCGGCCCTGATGAAGCCCCTGGCCAGATCGGTATGGATGGCACCTGCCGCATCCACCGCGGTTGAGCCGTCCGGGACCGGCCAGGCCCGAACTTCATCCGGCCCGGCGGTAAGGAACGAGATGAGGCCGAGTAGCCGGTAGCTGAGCTTGATGACCCGGTCCAGGCTCGATTCGGCCAGGCCCAGGTCGGCCATGAAGGCCGCGGCCTCCTCGGGCTCCAGCTCGCCCAGCTCCATCTCGATCCGCGCCGAGAGGCCGTCGACGATGCTGCGCTTGTGCTGATAGCGGCCTGCCACCCCAGCCACGATATCCCGCGCCCGGGGCAGATCGTCCTCGCCCACGTTCAGCAGCACCAGGACCGGCTTCTGGCTCAGGAACCGGAAGCCGCGGATCGCTTTCTCCTCTTCGGGGCCGATCTCCTGGTCGCGCAGCGGCGTGCCCGCGGCCAGCGGCTCGTGAAGGCGCTCCAGGAGAGCCAGCTCGCGGTCGTTGGCGTCGCGCTCGGCAGGAGTGCCATGGTGACCGCTGGCCTTGAGACGCTCGAGCCGCTTCTCCATGACCGACAGGTCGGCCAGTGCCAGCTCCAGGTCCAGGCGCTCAAGGTCCCGCCAGGCGTCGACCGGGCCGTCCGGGTGCGGCACGGCCGCGTTCTCGAAGGCGCGCACCACGTGCAGCAGGGCGTCGGCCTCGCGCAGCCGGGCCAGCTGATCGGCCGGCAGCTCTTCGGTCGCTACCCGCCCCTCGCTCGAAGCCGGGGGCGCCGGCAGGTCGAAGTAGGTCACGTCGGCGTGGACGATCTTCTTGGGCTTGAAGATCTCGGCCAGCCTGTCCAGCCGCTCGTCCGGGACCTTGACCGTGCCGACGTGCAGCTCCATGCCGCCGTAGCCGCCGGTCTGGGCGTGGCCCCGCGTAAGCGTATTGAAGACGGTCGTCTTCCCCGAGGCCGCCAGCCCGACGATAGCTATCTGCATGGCCCTAGTATCCCGCCTCCAGGTCGACCCCGTACTTGAGTGGCCTGCCCTCGCGGAAGAGACGCAGGTTGTCGCAGAAGACCTCCAGCGTCCGATCCAGCACCGCCGGCGAGGACCAGCTCGTGTGGGCTGTGACGATGCAGTTCTCCAGGCGGTAGAAGGCCGAGGTGTCGGGCAACGGCTCCTGGCGGAGAGTGTCCAGGACGGCACCGCCCAGCGGCCCGTCGCGCAGGGCCCGCAGCAGCGCCCGCTCGTCTACCAGCGCCCCGCGGGCGACGTTGATGAGCCAGCTGCCAGGTCGGGCGGCCGACAGTACGTCATCGTCGACAAGGTTCTCCGTCTCGGCCGTGAGCGGCAGGGCCAGGACGACGAAGTCGGAGGCGGCGAACAGCTCGGGCATGGCCTCGGGGCCGCCCAGGACCTCCACCCCGGGCGGCTCGTCGCCGGCACCGGGACGGCGGCGGATGGCGACCGTTCGGGGCCCGAAGGGCGCCGCCAGCCGGGCGACCTCGCGGCCTATGCCGCCCAGGCCGGCCAGGCCGATCGTCATCTCACTCAGCTCGGCGGCTTGCAGAGGCTGCCATGTCCGTTCGGCCTGCAGCTCCAGCAGCTGAGGCAGCCGGCGGCAGACGGCCAGGATCATCGTCATCGCGTACTCGGCGATCGGCCGGTCGAAGACCCCACGGCTATTGGTAAGGGCCAGGCCGCGCACCTTGATCGCCGGCGTCAGGATCGACTCGACCCCCACCGAGGCGGAATGGATCCAGCGCAGCTTGGGCGCCCGGCCCACCACGCGATCGAGCGCCGGCCCCTCCATCGACCAGCCGCGGAACAGGACCTCGACGTCCTGCAGCGATTCGTCGGCCACGCCTTCGGCCGAGACGGGCACGAGCCGCGAGCCGGGGACAGCCTCCAGGATCCTCCGGCGCATGTCGTCGAAACCGTCCCGTCCGCTCAGCACGGGGCTGATAGCAATCGCCAGGGGCGACCCGCCCGGCCCGTGGCCGGGGCCTACCACCATCGCTTCGTCGGCCATCGTCTCGCTCCTTCGCCGCCCGAGCCGAGCAGCGCCGCCATCCCGCCCGCCGTCCGGCCTCATGAGTATGCCGGACCCGCGTCCGGCATGACCCGCGCCAACCACAACTCCGGGGCCTTGATCTCCTCGAGATCCGGCAGACACTCGGGCCCGCGCCACATGGCCCGCAAGCCCTCCGACCCTCGCGCCCGGGCGACCTCGGCCACGAAGGCCTCGCCGAGCCGGTACTGCTCCATCTTCAGGTCCAGCCCGGTGAGCCGCATCATCACCCTCTCGAAGCCAGTCCTCTGCGCCCGCCGGGCATGGAAGCGCTCGCTGATGCGCTCCACGTCATAGACCAGATCCGCTCCGACGCGGTCCATGACGTAGTCGCTGAATCCCTCGAGCAGGCTCATCACCGCCTGTATCTCGCGGAAGCCACGCCGCTGCTCTTCGGTCATCAGGTCCTCCAGCCAGTGCTGGCCGGCGCCCTCCTCGCGCAGAGCCCGTCGCAGCCCCCTCAGCGCCTCGCGGCTCATGACCGAGACGCCGGAGGCCATCGAGTCCAGCTGCTTCTCGAACCTGCCCGCCAGGTACGGCCTGAGCCAGGTCTGCCCCTCGAACTCGAAGGCATGCGTCGTCTCGTGCAGCACGATCCAGGTCCGGAAGGGGTTGAGCGGCACCTCCAGGGTCTCCGCCACTCGACGGATGTTCTCGTCGACGAACATCAACCGGCCGGGAGTCGCCTCGGCCGAGAGCAAGGCCAGGTCGTACTGGCCCAGGACGCGCTGGCCCAGGAAGCCCAGCAGGTAGCCGAACTGCCGCGTCGTCACCGCCCGATTGGCAATGGTCATGCCCGAGCGAACGATGCCTGAGCCAGGAGGCACCGCCTCATCCAGCAGCCGGCCCTCGATCCGGCCCACGAGATCGGCGAAGGTCGAAACGTTGGCCCGAACCCAATCCGCCCGCGAGACCACTCCGGCACGTTCCACGACTCCCGGCAGCCGGGTCTCCAGGGCCGCCTCGAGCGCCGGCACGACGTCCCGCATTGCCGCGTCGTAGACCGGCTCGGCAGCAGCCAGCTCGTCCTTCGGAAGGCTCCCCTCCGCACGGCGCGCCCGGGCCACGGCTATGCGCACGACCTGCGGCCAGTCGACCAGGCCGCGCCGCGCGGACCGCTCCATGCGCCGTCCCAGGACCGTGATCCCGGCCCCGATGGCGGCTCCGACCAGGAGCCCGGCCTGCAAGAAGGCGTCGCGGCGCCACCCGGGGCGCTTCGAGGCGCGCTCTGTCTGAGGGCCGTGGCCGGGGCGGCGATCCGGCCGCTCGCTCATCTCGAGCCCGCTTCCAGCTCGACCCCCTGCACATCCGGGAACGCCTCGCCGAACATCCGCTCGGCGGTGCCGCGGAAAGCACTGACGTCGCCGGTCGTCAGCTGCACGTGGGTCCCCGCCTCAGCAGCGGCGGAGGTGGGCGTGTCCAGGCCGTTCACAGATAGCAACTCCGCCAGCGACGAGGCGGTTGCCGTGGCCGAATCCACGATCGCCACTCCCTCGCCGACACAGCGCTGCAACGCCGCCACCAGCAAGGGGTAGTGGGTGCAACCCAGCAGCAGCGTGTCGATATGGGCCGATGGCGGCAGCGGGAAGACGAACTCACCGTCACCGTCCCGATCGCCGAGCAGAGGGGCGACCGAGCGGCGCACGGCCTCCTCCACTTCGGGCCCGGTCAGCCGGCCGGCCTCGACCAGCGGGACCAGCTCCGGGGTGGCGTGCTCGTATGCCTCGATCGCCGGGTTCTCGTCCTTGATGGCGTGGAAGTAGGCCCGCGACCGGACCGTGGCAGGAGTGGCGATGACTCCCACGTGCCGGGTCCGCGTGGCCAGGGCCGCTGCCGCCGCGCCGGGGCGGACGACGCCCAGCACCGGCAGGTCGTAGCGCCGGCGGAAATCGGCCAGGGCCACGGAAGTGGAGGTGTTGCAGGCCACGACAATGGCCTTAACGTCGCGCCCGGCAAGGGCGTCGAGGGCCTGGACGCTGAAGGCTCGGACTTCGTCGTCCGGGCGGACGCCGTACGGCGCGCGAGCGTTGTCCCCCAGGTAGATCGTCGATTCTCGCGGCAGCCGACGAAGGATTTCGCGCAGGACGGTCAGGCCGCCGACGCCCGAGTCGAAGACTCCGATGGGCCGTGGATCGGGCACGGGCC
>Ga0307422_1000472_pt1 | contig 22486 bp, 19 predicted proteins | sample SalMarWE160290MG_FD_202153 | JGI IMG/M metagenome (GOLD analysis project Ga0307422, IMG submission 202153) | Salt marsh sediment microbial communities from the Plum Island Ecosystem LTER, Massachusetts, United States - WE1602-90 | ecosystem: Environmental > Aquatic > Marine > Intertidal zone >...
CTGCTTTTTGTTTTTATACATTCTTACCTCCTTACTCTATTCAAAATAACATTCTTAAAAATATAACATCTTACTGCTTTTACAACAATTCTCAACGTATTTTGCATTCTACTCCATAATCAATTCCGGAAAGGTATCCTTCACTTCCTGGACAAATTGTTTGATCGCCTCTTTTTGAGTTAAACTTCCGTCCAGATAATCATTAATCGCGTTCGTTAACAGATTGGATATTTCATAATCATATTCGGTTAAGAGCGTTCCGTCTACTTTAGGGGCCTCTGCGGCAAAATAATGGAAGTACTCCTGACCTTCAAGATATTCGGATTCCATCTTGTTTTTCAGCTTGTTGACCACAGCTTTACTATTTACAAACTCTTCGGTCTCTCCCACCCACCACTCCAAGGTTTCGCGGTTTAAGGTTATAAACTTGATAAATTTCCAGGCCGCGTCTTTATTGCGCGAATCCGAATTGATACCGGCCCACGAACCTCCCCAGAAATAGGGAAAAGGTCCTTTGCATACAGCCCAGTCACCGCTTGAGTCGGAAGCGTTGGGCTTAAGTACATACTGAAGCCCCCATAACGGGAAACTATAACCGAATATTTCCGAATCTTCCTGCATGGCCTCAAACCACTCCGGCGACCACATGTTATAGTCCGCCGTAAGCCCCTGTTCGCGCAGCACTTTGGCCACGGCAAACAATCTGACCACGGCATCATCAAGCACAAAACGGCCATCCTTGGTTACAAACGGTTTTTTTCGTGCCGCAAGGGCATACTGCATGTAGTCCTGCCAACCGGCAATAAGCTTGATTTTTCCATTACTTTTTTCATGCAAGCGCAGTCCGGTGGCGATAAACTTTTCTTCCGTGGAAAGCATCTCTCCTATTTTTGCAGGATCATCCGTACACAGATACTGTTTGGCGATACTGCGCCGGTAGTAAAAACCTCCGACATACGCCTGCCATGACAGGGCCCGCAATTTACCGGCAGAGTCCTTACCTGCCTGAACCATAAAGGGAAACATATCCGAAACATCTGCTTTATAGGGTGCCGCGGAAAGATCTTCCCAAAAATTACTGTCGATGAATTTACCTATGTGGCCTGACTCGGCCATAAACACATCGGGAACATGTGTTCCGGCTTTAAGAACCGGGATAATCTTATCTACATACTCCATATAGGGAATTATTTGCAGCTCAATGGTGATATCCGGATGCTTTGCCTCGAACCTATCAATCATTTTTTCTATTTCATCAGAAAACGACCAGACGGAAAGCACAACCTGTTCGCCAGAATCATCTTCATAAGCTTCATCACCTGTACCCGCAGCGGAATTGTTCCATTCCGCATATGAATCCAGATAATCTTCTACATTCTCTTTCCAATCATCTACGGCTTGCGGTCTGGTCTTACTGCCTTCAGCATAGGCACTTACCTCGCTCATCATAAAATTGTGTATTTCAAGATCATGTTTTGTCATTACAGAAGCGTTTATTTTAAGAGCCTCCTCCGCGAAGAATTCATAAAAATTCTGACCGCCAAGCAGCTCATCGTTAAAATCCTTTTTAATTCTATTTATAACTTTTTTATTGGCTATAAATTCACCTGTTTCTTTAGCCCACCACTCCAAAGTCTCATGGTTCAGGGTCATATATTTTAAGAATTCCCATGCCGCTTTTTTATTGCGCGATCCGGAATAAATACCAAGCCATGTTCCACCCCAAAAATAGGAAGCAGGACCTCGGCATATACCCCAGTCTCCGATAGTATCATGTGCGTTAGGCTTGATTACATACTGGAGTCCCCAGGTGGGGAGTATATAGCCCATAAAATAAGGTTCATCACTGTTCATATTCTCAAACCAGGGCGGGGACCATGTGCCGCATTCGGCTGTTAATTCCTCGTCAACCATAAATTTGGCAGTTTCGAAATAATCAAGCAAGGATTGCTCAATGTTTAATTTATTCTTCTTATCCACAAACTGCTTTGTTCTGGCAGCAACCGGGTAGTGCATATAATCACCGTACCCGGCGATAAGTTTTACGGCGCCAGAGCTTTTTTTGTTTATAAGACGGGCCGTGTCTAAAAACTTCTCAGGAGTGGAGAGCATCCGGCCTACCTTTTTAGGATCGTCTGTGCCCAGATATTGCTTGGCAACACTCCTGCGGAAGATGAATCCGCCTACAGCTGCCTGCCAGGATAAACCACGCAGCTTACCTTTGGAATCCGTGCCCACTTTGGCTACATAGGGCAGCATATCCGATACATCGGCATGATATGGTGCCTGAGACAGATCATCCCAGTACCCGCTTTCTACAATTTCCTTGACATGTGCATACTCACCCATAAAAATGTCCGGAGCATTTCTGCCCGACCTTAAGATGGGCTTAAGCTTATTTAAATATTCTTCACAGGGTACAATAGTCATTTCAATTTTGATATGAGGATTCTGATCTTCGAACCGTTCAATAAATCGTCTGGGCTCATCCCAAAAACACCAAAACGAAAGCACTACTTTTTTTTCTTCGGCCTGCACGGTCTGATTATTGCCGGCTATAGACGCCAAAAAGCACAGACCTATTACCAAAGAAAAAATTATTATTGTTTTTATTTTATTCATATATTTCTCCTTGAATTCATAAAATCTTGTTATTATATATATCTTACCTTAACACATCCAGAGTAAATTTACCTCATACTTTAGTATGAGGGTTGGAATTTACCTGTATCTTAATAAGCTGATATATACTTCACTTGACAACTCCCGTTCTTATTCGCCATAGTGAATAGTACACAGAAAAAAGGAGGCACATCATATGCTGTACCGAACACTTGGTAAAACGGGTTTCAAAATTTCCGAAATATCACTGGGCACTTGGCAGGTAGGCGGCAAATGGGGAGATGAGTTTAATGAACAAAGCGCCGAGCAGATAGTTAACCGCGCCATAGACCGGGGTATTAATTTTTTCGACACAGCCGATGTGTACAGTGACGGCCTCTCAGAGCGGGCGGTAGCTAAAGTAGTGCGTTCACACCAAAAAAAGCTTTATATTGCCACCAAATGCGGCCGACAAATTAATCCGCATGTATCTGCAGGTTATACTCCTGAGGTGCTTGAGCGGTTTGTGGAAGCAAGTCTAAAAAATATGCAGGCAGACTGCATAGACCTGATTCAGCTCCACTGTCCTCCTACGGAGGTCTATTACCGTCCGGAAATCTTTGAGCTGTTTGATAAACTAAAAGCTCAGGGTAAGATCCGTTTTTTAGGTGTGAGTGTGGAAAAGGTAGAAGAGGCCTCAAAGGCGATTGAATACCCCAATGTGGCCACCGTGCAAATCATTTTTAACATGTTCCGCCACCGGCCTGCTGAGCTCTTTTTTGAACAGGCCAGGAAACATAATGTGGGTGTTATTGTAAGAGTGCCTTTGGCCAGCGGTCTTTTAAGCGGGAAAATCACGGCTCAGACCACGTTCGGAAAAGACGACCACAGACAGTTTAACCGAAAGGGGGAAGCCTTCGATAAGGGAGAAACCTTCTCCGGAGTCGATTTTGAAACAGGCTTAAAAGCTGTTGAAAAAATAAAGGTCCTGTTTCCTGAGGACTCTTCGCTTGCTCAGTGGGCACTACGCTGGATTCTGATGTTTCCTGAAGTAAGCTGTGTAATTCCCGGAGCTTCCCGTGCCGAGCAGATGGAACAAAATATAAAAGCGGCCGAACTGCCTTCTCTTACTCAGGAACAGTTATCGGGTGTAAAAAAGATTTATGATGATTATATTAAAAATCCTGTTCATCACCTGTGGTGAAGGTAGTACTACTCCACAATCACATCGGGAAATTTATTCTTCACATCTCTTTTAAACTGCTCGATGGTCTGTTGCTTTGTCATTTTTCCTTCAACATAAGTTTCGACAGCCCTCATTAATAAATTGCGAATATCAAGATCGTATTCTCCCAATAAACGGCCATTAATCTTAGGCGCCTCTTCGGCGAAAAATTCATAGTAACTCTGACCGGCTAAAAACTCATCACCGAACTCTCCTTTGATTTCATTTATAACCGTCAAATTGTTCACAAAATCGCGCTTTTCTCGCGCCCACCATTTGAGTGTTTCATGATCCATGCACACGAACTGCAAGAACTTCCAGGCTGCTTCCTTTTGCTTGGATTTGGTATATATACCAAGCCATGTGCCTCCCCAAAAATATGATGTAGGTCCTTTGCACAGAGCCCAGTCACCCTTGGTGTTTTGAGTATTCGGCTTGAGTACATAATGATTACCCCAGGTGGGCATGACATAACCTAAAAAATCCGGTTCCTGCATATTCATATTCTCAAACCACCATGGTGACCAGGTTCCGATATCCATGGTCAGCTCCTCATCAACCATAATTTTAGCCAGGTCAAAATAATCCAGAATACACTGCTCGATATTAAGTCTGCCGTTTGTAATAAAAGATTTTGTACGCAGGGCAAACGGATAGTGCTGATAATCACCGTAACCGGCTATAAGCTTTACCTTACCCCCGCTCTTTTGATTCAGCAGGCGCGCAGTATCTAAAAATTTTCGGGGTGTTGCAAGCATTTCTCCTATTTTTTCAGGATTATCGGTACCGAGATACTTTTTGGCGGGGCCCCTGCGGTAAAAAAAGCCTCCCACACAGGCCTGCCAGCTTAAGGCCCGCAGTTTGCCTTGAGAATCCTTCCCTACCTCAACTGTATAGGGAGGAGCGGACAAATCCTCATAAAAGCTTTTACCTTTCTCGTGCGCAATAAATGCATATTCAATTGTGAATACATCAGGAGCATTTTCCCCGGACTCTAAAACAGGTGTTATCTTTTTTATGTATTCTTCGCATGGAACTATAGTCAGTTCAATCCTTATGTCCGGATGCTGTTCCTGAAAACGCTCGATAAAAGCTTGAAGCTCATTTGTAAATGACCAGACAGAAAGGATAATCTTATCATCGTCCGCCCATATATTATTTTTATTAGTATCCATAACGGTAAAAAAGACTATAAAAGCCATGACGCCTAATAAAAAGTATTTTTTAATACTATACATTTATACCTCCTGTTCAATAGAGTCACATCATAGCACCTGAAAGACACCATTTCAATCCGAAGCTTAAGCCTTAAGATTTTTTATTCTTGATTCTCTGCTAATAATAATTTATCATTTTTTATTATTAATTTTTATAGGAGATTTATGAATGAAAAAAGTAATATCTTTGATTGTATGCTCCATTATTCTCTTATGCGGATGTACTACAAAACAAAATAAATTGCACACCATACTCGATCATCTGGATAAAGGCGATTACAACCAGAATATCAAAGCTGCAGAGATAATGATTGAAATTGATCCTAAGAACCCAGTAGCCTATGTACTAAGAGGAGAAGCATACCATATGCTTGGGGAATATGATAAGGCTATCGATGATCTAAATATCGCAATTGAGCTTGATCCAAAATATGGAAGAGCATACGCATACCGTGGAGAGACTTACCGGTTAAAAAAAGAATACAGCAAAGCAATGATGGATTTAAATAAGGCCATCGAGCTTAATCCGGAGGATTCCTGGGCATACGCGAACCGCGGAGTGATATACAGGTTGGCAGGTAGAGAAGATAAAGCAATCCGGGATCTTAATAAAGCTATTGAACTTTCACCAAATTATTCCTGGGCATATTCAGAAAGAGCTGAAATCTACCTGAAAAAAAAGAATACGACAAAGCAATCAAGGATCTGGACAAGGTTCTGGAACTTGATCCTGACAACACGTATGCGCAGTCAAAAAGAAAAGAAGCTTACGAGTCAATGGAGAAATAGAAATGTCCTCTTTCCTCATGCAAGCCCCAAGGGCTGCCCGTTTAAGCAGCCCCTTTAACTTTGTCAATCTTTTCTTTGCTTTTGATATGAGAGCTTTCTTACAAATTTGGATTTAATCCGAGAGAATAAGAGTGACATGGAGTTCTTAAGTTCAACTTCGATAGCACGCGGTTGGGCCTTGGCATAGTTATGTTCAAATTTCCCAAACTCGTATTCAACTTTCTCATCCGCCTTACCCGTAAACACATGAAGCATGGCTGCCTTTATTACTTTATAGAGAGAAATAAACAGTCCTTCATCATGAATCCGTCTTACTGAAAAATTAATATGGATATCTCGCAGAACACAAAATTTACCAATCTTTGAGGCGCGTAAAATGTAATCGTGATCTTCGGAGAGCCTGCGTGATTCGTCAAAACCGCCAATGCTGTTGTGCAGGGTACGGCTGGCAAAAATGCAGGCACCGCTGCCCTGTGGTTTTATCTTCTCCATGATTTTAAGATAAATCGCGTGCAATCTGAAAATAATAACATAAAAGAGGTTTTTTTCATGAAGCGGTTTTAATCTGGGAACACAGATATCGATGTCCTTTTTTTGAACTTTTTTTACTAGACGAGTTACAAAAGAAGGAGGTATTTCCTGATCCGCATCTATAAATAAAAAATAGCGTCCGTGGGCAATTTCAGCTCCCCTGTTGCGGGCAACCGAGGGAATACCGCCATCCACTACTTTAGCGCCGTATTTTCTGGCAATCGCACGGGTCCTATCCTGCGAATGATTGTCGGCAACAATTATTTCGATTTCCCTATATGTCTGCTGCTTTATTGTTTCAAGCAAATGAGTAATAAAATATTCTTCATTATACGCTGGAATTATAATACTAACCATACTACTGGACAAAAGCCCCCTTTTCGAATAGTATAGGTACGATCTTTTTGGCGCCGTACCCAAGTGGTAAGGGAGAGGTCTGCAAAACCTTTATGCACCGGTTCGAATCCGGTCGGCGCCTCTTTTCCCTTATAATATATATTATACGACTTTATCGCGTTTTTTAAAGACCCTTCTTAAAAAAAGGTTAATTAAGCCCCCGCTTATACTCACCGACTGTCCCATCCTTAAGATGAGCGAGTAAAGCAGCCCGTCCGCGCGGAACATACCAAATAGTGTAAAAAATATCACATATACTCCTTCTACCGGCCCTAGTCCGCCGGGAGTGGGATAAGGAATTAAACTGAAAATAAGAGATGAAAAATAAATGATAAAAGAAAAAATCAAAATCATTAAGGGTGAGTACCCCGTAGGATATAAAAACGAGATAATATAATAACTTTGAAATACTTCAATAAGACTGATAACAAATCCAACTACACTGGCAAGATAAAAAGCTTTCTTTTCCTTTATAATTGTAGAAATATCGGTTTGGAATTCCTTAACTACCATTATTACCTTTACCGCCGTTCTGGGACGAACTTTCAATAGCGGACGCAGGAGAACTTTAAAGAATTTATTAAGAAAAGATTTATCTTTAAACAGCTTGATAAGTAAAAATATAAACAGGCTGACAAAGAAAACAATAAAGAGGGTAGAAATAAAAATAACAAAGAACTCGGGTTTTAAAATAATTATCAGCAGTGCGAATCCCGTAATAATACAGGGGAGTTTGGTGAAAAGCTCTATATATTTATCTAAAATAACCGATGCCAGTGCTTTTTTATATGTTATGGAAGGATCATTGAGCACCGCAGCCCGCGCCGGTTCTCCTCCCAAATATAATGACGGAGTGAGATAGCTAATAGCAAAACCGGTGAGTCTGGCGGTAAACAGGGTAAAGAAAGATCGTTTTGATCCTGCCTGCCTGAGTAAGATAAGCCATTCCACGCTTCCCACACCGTGTTTTGCAACTTGAATTAAAATAAGCCCGCAAAAAAAAGGAACAGTAATACGTGATAGTGTACTGGCAAATTTGTCATAATCCTGGGCAATAACAAAACCAAAGTACACAAAAAGAGCGATAATAATTACTAATTCAATAAATATGATAATTATCTTCTTTGTCTTACGCTGCATAACCTCATTCCAGCCAAACCTATAGAATGTTATACCAATACCTGGTATATGGAGCATGCCTGTTGCTTAATCAATCAACCATCAAGAATGTATACTAGATACATATTATTATTCTAATATTCAATTTTTTTAATTATTTTCTTCAGGATATTTATACAGCTTTTTAGCATAATTTTCTATAATATAAAAGCCTTTTTCAATGCTTTTTATTGCTGATTTCTCTAGCACCACCTTGCCTCCCCCCTGCGGCAGATCTACGGCGTACTTGGGCAGACATAATCCGGAGATCCGGCAGCTTAACTGCCTCATAAGTTTTAATCCCCGGCTGATACCGGTTCTGAAATGAGCAGTCCCCTTGGCTAAATCACCCTGAAACAGGTAATAAGGCTTTACCCGAAAGTAAACTAAGCGGGAAAAAAGATCTGCTAATGAATCTGCATTATCGTTAACACCTTTTAAGAGCACAGTTTGATTTAATACCGGAATTCCCGCATCGATCAACAAGCTGAGGGCTTGCACACTGTCTGAGGTTAACTCTTTGCTGTGATTATAATGGGTAACTAGCCAAAGGGGTTTGTACCGTGCCAACAAGGCAATTAAACCGGGGGTAATACGCTGGGGCAGTACTACGGGAGTCCTGGTTCCGATGCGTACTACCAAAAGCGGATTTATTTTCCTTATTACTCGTAAATATTTATCAAGTACAGCATCCTCCACCATGAAAGGATCTCCCCCCGTAAGCAGGAGCTCTCTTATCCGTTTATCTTGAGCAATATAGCGAGATGCTTGTTGCACTTGCGTAATTGTAAGAGCTTTTTCCCGTGTTCCGGTGAAAAACCGTCTGAAACAGAATCTGCAGTGCACCGCACAGCTATCCGTTAGTTTCAGAATACAGCGGTCGTGATATCTTCTTACCAGCCCGGGCATAACCGTACATTGCGATTCACAGAGCGGATCGGCAGCTTCATAAGGCGCGTATACGAACTCCTCAGCAACCGGTATTACCTGACGTCGAATCGGGCAGCATGGATCAAGCGGATCTGCTAATGAAAAATAGTATGGAGTTACCAAAAAAGGAAGTACCTGTGTATGGGAATAAGTCTTGAAAAAATTTTCCTCAAGCCTTGTAAGCCTAAATGAGTCGGGAATATCTTGTCGCTTTTTCAGCCTGTGTCGCAGTTGATAGTGCCAATCCGAACTATCCATCAGTTATCCAAAGTAGCACGTTAATTTGCTTTCAATCAAGCTGTAATTAATGTAATCTGTGGTTAATATGTGTTAGATTAAATAATGTATGACGTTTCTGAACTGAAACTGGAGTTTTACGTGGCCCCGATTGTATGTCTTTTAACGGATTTCGGTGACAGCGATGCCTATACGGCCAGTATGAAAGGAGTATTGCTGTCACTTTGTCCTGAGCTTAATCTGATTGATATTACCCACCAAGTTCCCCCGCAGAATGTGCTTTCGGCGTCTTATCTGCTTTTGAGCGTATGGGATTACTTTCCCAAATCAACCGTATTTATATGCGTAGTTGATCCGGGAGTGGGCTCGGAACGCAAGGAGATGGTCTGTTTTCTAGAAGGCAAATACATAGTCTGTCCTGATAACGGAACAATAAGTTTGCTTTCAAGAATGAAAAAACAGCCTGCCTGCTATCTGTTACAAAGGCAGGTTATAGAACGCACTATAAACCGCAAGATCAGCACTACTTTCCATGGCAGGGATATCTTTGCTCCTGCCGCAAGTCTTATCTGTAATCAGAAACAGGATCAACTCATGCAGCGGGAGATGGATCCCCTGATAATTCCTCATGTTTATACGAAAAGCGACAGAAAAAAGCGACTGCTCAAAGGTAAGATTCTGCATATCGACAGATTCGGCAACTGCATTTCCTCTATCCATAAGAGCCAATTAAACCAATCACCTTCGCCCCATGTCGAAGTGGAATCACACGACATTAAAATCAATACAATCAACAATACGTTCTCAGATGTAACCCCGGGTAAACCGGTAGCGTACTGGGGCAGCATGGATTTCTTGGAAATAGCTATCAGAAACGGGCACGCGGCTGATACATTGGGTATCGCACAATTAACTGAAGTAATACTTCAACCCGTAACTACCCGCTCTTGACAATTTATTAGCAGAAGTCTATACAGGTTAAAAGAATACCTTCTGATCCCACAGTAAAGAGGAGCAGCTGCATGAAACCATGCGCATTGTTAGTATATATCCCCGCTCTTTTAATTTTCTTGTTTTTTTCCTGCCAGGAAGATTTGGCCACACCTCCACAGCGGGTAAGCTATGGGATTGGATACAATCTAGGGCAAAGAGCCCGCTATGATTACGAGAGAGCAAATATAGCGGTGGATTATAATCTGGTCGTACGGGGTTTTAAGGATGGAATTATGAAAAATGATACGCCTATTCCCTTAGACCAGTTAATACATGAAATCGAAAGCTTTTTCTTAGAAAAACAGTCTGAAATAAATATTGAAAAAGGTAAAAGTTACCTGGAAATGAATATAACACGGGAAGGTGTGGTAGGGCTGTCTAACGGTATGCAATACAGGATACTTATTCCCGGCACAGGGGCCAAACCCAAAAGGAGCGATAGCGTGGTCTGTCATTACCAGGTGACATCAGTAGACGGAGATCTCTCCCAAAGCTCATACATGCATGGAGAACCGGTGGAGTTTGCCGTAGACGGTGTAATCAAAGGCTGGACTGAAATCCTTCAACTTATGCCCTTGGGATCAAAATGGGAAGTAGTCATACCGCCCGAACTTGCCTACGGTGACAGCGGTTCGGCTGAAATCGGACCTCATGAGACTCTTGTTTTTGAAATTGAACTCTTAGAAATAAAGGGAATAAAATAATGGAAATAACCATTAATCCATCTCATGTTCGAGGACAGGTGCGGATTCCCACCTCCAAATCTCATACCATACGTGCACTGCTTATAGCCACACTGGCAGAGGGTACTTCACATATCCTTCATCCTCTTGTTTCAGCCGACACCCTTTCCTGTCTTAAGATATGCAGACAGCTGGGTGCTGTAATTCATGAAAAACAGGATGAATGGCAGGTTTTAGGTACGGGTGCCCACCTGCAGATACCTGACAATGTATTGGATGCAGGCAACTCCGGCACCACACTCTACCTAGCCTGTGGCAGCACAGCCCTTTTACCGGGCTGGTCGGTTTTAACAGGTGACGAACAAGTGAGACGCCGTCCTGTGGACCAGCTGCTGCTTGCTCTTAACGACCTTGGTGCGGAGGCGTTTTCCACACGCGGCAATGGCTGTGCTCCGCTGGTTATAAAAGGGCGTTTAAAAGGCGGAAAAACCCGTATTAAGTGTCCGACCTCACAATACCTTTCCGGCCTGCTTATCAATACACCACTGGCAGAGGGCGATACGGAAATTGAGGTTACGGAGCTGAACGAAAAACCATATGTTCAAATAACTCTGGACTGGCTGGATTGCCAAGGCATACATTATGAGCATGATAATATGCAAAAGTTTTTTATTAAGGGCAATCAAAAATACAAGGCATTTAACAGGCAAATTACGGGTGATTTTTCTTCGGCCACCTTCTTCCTCTGTGCTGCGGCAGTAACCGGTAATAAACTCGAACTTTTAGGCCTAGACATGAACGACTCACAGGGTGATAAAGCGGTTGTAAGCATGCTTGAGCGCTTAGGGTGCGAGGTCAGCATTCAAGATCAGGGGCTTACAATTGAAGGCAAAGAACTTGTCGGACAAGAGCTGGACATAAACAGTACTCCGGATGCCTTACCCGCCTTGGCTGTAACCGCCTGTTACGCGCAAGGTTCAACCCGGCTGGTAAACGTACCCCAGGCACGGCTTAAGGAAACGGACAGAATCAAGGTAATGTGCGCTGAACTGAAAAAGATGGGAGCACATGTGGAAGAACTCCCCGCCGGCATGGTTATTCACAGCAGTAAACTCAAAGGCGCACGTGTGGAAAGTCATCAAGACCACCGCGTTGCTATGGCCCTGGCAATCGCCGCTCTGGGCGCAACCGGTCCAACTACAATTAACAACGCCGAATGTGTTGATATCACCTTTCCCGATTTTTTTAAACTGCTGGAATCGATTACTGAAGTTTAATCTATTGTTATTATTGCTGATTAATTGATCTCATCAATGTAAACCAGAAATTTGATCCCTCACCCTCCTTGCTCTCTACTCCGACTGAACCTCCTTGCATCTCCACCAGTTGTTTTACTATAGCCAAACCCAAACCGCTCCCTGCGGATGAACGGCTGCGTGAATTATCAGAACGGTAAAAGCGTTCAAATATATGAGGCAGGTCTTTGCGGGGGACACCTATTCCGCTGTCTTTAACCTCAACCTTGATTTTATCGTCCTCTAATAGAGTTGTTATCAGTACGGCGCCTCCATCTGAAGTAAATTTAAGCGAATTGAAAACAAGATTTGACAGGATTTGTGATACACGCTGGATGTCGGCATAAACAGGCGGCAGATTTTCTGCAAGAACTGTATTTATGGCAATCTTGTGCTTAGCCCACGCTATTTTTTTAAAACTACGGACAGTTTTAAGCACCACATCATTTATAATAATTGAATCCAGCTCAAGCTCTATTCCCTTTGTCTCCAGCTCGGATAACTCAAACAGATCATTAATCATTTTGTTTACGATATCAATTTCGTTCTTGATGATGTTCAAATATGTTTTCCGCTCACGGCTTTTCTTTTTGTCATTTGTTGATAACGATTCAATATGAGCCCGTATTGAAGATATCGGGGTGCGTAATTCATGGGAAACATTGGCCACAAGTTCCTGTTTGGCTCGGAGTAAATCCTTTGCATATTTCTTTTCTTTATTCAGTTCTGACATGGCCTGTCTAAGTTTATCCGACATCACATTGAACTGCCGGGCCAGTTGGCCGATCTCATCATTGGTATTGATTTCGATAGGTTGAGAGAAATCCCCCTTGGCAATAGACCTACTGGCTGCGGAAAGCTGTTTTAAAGGCTTTGTTAGTTTAAGGGCCGAACGGAAACCGAATATTCCCGCTATAAAGGCGGAGAAAAGAGAAGATATTATCACAAAAATGGTAATCAAAATAAAGATAAAAGCCATCCCCAGCCATTGATCATTATCCCGTAGCGGCATAATCGCAAGAACAACCCATTTTGTACGTCCGCTGCTATCCTGAATCGGATATGCGGCATATGAGCTGTTCGTATCATCATCGGGTGCGACCAGTTTACCGGTTGAGTTCACATCCAATTCCCCAGCTAGAGCGTTTATAATAAGTGGCGCGGCAATCATACTATCAGTCTCAGGAAGACCGCTTCCTCTCTGGTAGTGTTCATGATCTGAAGAAGCAATAATCTTTTTATGAGTATCGAGGACTACAATCGTATTATATGTACCGTCAATATCAAATTTGAATCTAAGATTTTCCTGTTGTTGCGAATATGAGATCCATCCATCTAAATAATTGTTTATTTTCGCTTCTAGATTGGTAATATCCGTGTCTTGTTCCGTGAATTCCGGCTGCAAGTAAGATGAAATTGATTTCGCTAATTCGCCAACCACATGGGGAGGAGGATTGGGAGAATTAAAAATTAGATATGCGATTCCTGCAGCCAGACAGCACTGCATAATAACAAGAGCGAGGATAATTACTACCATATAGGAAAAAGTTAACTTCCAGCGCAATTGGGATGAGATTCTTTCCTTCCACCGTTTCAAAAAAAACAGCATTAGTTAACTCCTTTGAACTTATACCCCATTCCCCAAACCGTTATGATGCCGGATGCGGCTTTACTGTCTTTTCCTAATTTTTTTCGCAGATTCAGTATACAGTTATCCACCGAGCGTTCATAACTTGTGCACTCATATCCCCAGACATGCTCCAACAGATAATCTCTGTTGAACACGCGCCCCGGATGCGAAGCCAGTAAATATAACAGATCGAATTCCATTACAGTTAAATCTACAGCTCGACCGGATACCTTCACAACTCGATCTGCGGTGTGGATGTATAGGTCTTGAATCTCAATTATTTCAGTCTGTACTAGCTGAGATTGCTTTTTTACCATTTCTATACGGCGAAAAATAGCCTTAATTCTCGCCAGTAACTCGCGGATACTGAAAGGTTTGGTGAGGTAGTCGTCCGCTCCCAGTTCCAGACCTATAATTCGATCGATTTCTTCGGTTTTTGCGGTGAGCATTAAAATGGGAGTGGTGCTCTCTGTTCTAATCTGCTTACAAACTTCCAGGCCATCCATTACAGGCAGCATAATATCGAGGATAATAAGGTCGGGATTCTGCTGTTTTGCGGTTAGTAAACCCTTTTGACCGTCGAACTCCTGCAGTACGCTGTATCCCTCCTGTTTCAAATGCTTTTTTATAATGTTAGAGAGATTCCGTTCGTCTTCAATAATGAGGACAGTTTTCATTAATAATATCCCTTGTATACTATATTATATAACACTTTTTTGAATAGACCCTATTCATTTAATTAACGAGTAAAAATCATCTTCATTTCAGCGAAATCGATTGTCCATGAATATTTTTTTAAAAACTGATGTGAAATGATACCATCAATAATAAAATCCATGTACGGTGACCAGTAATTTTCCGGTGTCAAGGGCCCATATTCTCCTAACAGGTCATTCTGAGTCAGAGGACCTATATTTAACTCCTTAATAGGAAAGAATCCTGTAGCAAATTGCCCTCCGCCGCCGCCAACGGAATCATTATGATATTTTATCTCAGGAACCGGGATTTCCGCATATTTCAAAGTCTGGATTGGAGCAGTGAAAGCGGCTTCTGAAGCCAGACCGGAATCGACAAAAAATAGCAGATCATCTCTATGATTTAATCTGCCTTTTACAATCATTTTATGGGTTTCAGCCAGAAAAAAGGGAATCTTCGTGATGTTCTTATTTTCCAGATAGTGTTTTAATGCCTGTTCACCCTGTATGGTCCTGGGACGAAGAATTAATGTTCCTGCTAAATAATCAATTGTGGGCAGAAACTGCTGAAAGAAAGTCGTACCTATAATACCTCCGATTGTGTATTTTCCGTCGGCAAATCCCTTGGAAAATCTTTTGGTAGGTAAAATCGCTATTGGCAGGTTTGAAATAGAAATTCCTCCGATTGTGAGTGAGTCGAGCCTGGCGTGGCCTGTTTCACTTTTTTTCCCACCGCCGTATGTTTCCACCTCGCTGGCTACTGCTTTGATCCCCATGGAGTCGGCGATTTCATTATCCAGAATAAAGTACCACCCCCCGGTATCTATCAGGGCATAGATCGTCCTCCCTTGAATCTCAACCGCTACTATGGGAAGGGGATCGGTTATAAGGAAGGGCACGCAAGTCTCTTTAAGACCTGTCCAGTTAATCTGATTAGGCTTTTTATCATCAAATGATTTCATGAGATCCCATATGGGAAGCTTTATATGTTCTTCCATTCCGGCAAAGAGGTTATGGGATTTTTCATATTGATTTGTTTGGTAATAGCTCCCAAAAAGTATCAAGTAGGCTTCAGCTTGCGCTTCAATGTTAGAGGAGAACCGCTCCAAGATTACCTCGGCATAATATCGCGCGTTTTGGTACTTGCCAAAGAGGTACTCAATTTTGGCCATGAGAAATAGTGCTTCGTATGTGCAGTCTTTTTTTTGCACTATCGGCGTGAGTATATCCTTTGCCTCCTGGAAGTAACCGGCCTGGAACAATAGCGTGGCGTATTCTACCTTAAGTTTGCCGGAATCAGGTACTTTCTCCAGTCTGTTTTTTGCCTCTTCTATCCTTAATAAGATCTGACCCCTGTCTGGTTTGCTTTGCTGACAATCCCATACGAATATAACAATCAGTATCATTCCTATTATTAGTAAAAGGTTAGCTTGCCATGTAAACATAATCTTCCTCCTAAATAAATTCTATTGGGAATATAACAATCGTTTGTCGTGAAAATATCAGGTAATTGTCAAGAAACTGTCATGGTCGAATAACTTATTTATTTTGTTACTCCTCATGCTTTCTCTCGTATATATAACTGAGGAAATTGCAAAACTCAAAATATATTAAGTTAGTAAAATATTTATTCTTTATACCATAATAAGTTAGCAATTTCCATTTTAGGAGCTTCTTGCAAAAATGTTATTTTTGCAAGAAGCTCAACTAAATGCATTATAAAACCTAATAATAAGACATTAGGTTTTTAATTATTATGAGGAGGTTAACATGAACTACCGTTTTTCAAGCATGCTATACTCGAAAGTAGTATTAGTAGTAAGCTGTGCTTTTTTACTGATTACAGGCTGTATGGATACCCATATAGCACAAAATCCCATGGCTCGGGAAAAAGAGCTCAGATCCTTAAGCAAACAAGAGCTCGGCGTAGCGGATCAGGGGGAGACCATCGACGGTCTGCATCCGGACTTTAATACGGAAGAGTATAAGCGTATTTACGAAAATCCCTTTCTTAAAGTAAAGGACAATCCGCTTTCAACCTTTTCCATAGATGTGGATACGGCTTCTTACTCAAATGTGCGTCGTTTTCTTAATAACGGCTCACTTCCCTACGAAGATGCGGTGCGGATTGAAGAGCTTATAAATTATTTTACTTATGAGTATCCTGAACCGGAACAAGATACACCTTTTGCCTTTTTTACCGAGCTTTCAAGCTGTCCCTGGAATAAAGACCACATGCTGCTCCATATCGGACTGCAGGCCAAGAAAATCTCTCTTGAAGAGCTTCCGCCCAATAATCTGGTTTTTCTTTTGGATGTATCCGGTTCCATGAACTACTACAACAAACTGCCGCTTTTAAAATCAGCATTAAAACTGCTGGTTAATGAAATGAGAAGCATAGATAAAATCTCCATTGTAGTCTATGCCGGAGCTGCCGGACTGATACTGCCAGCCACAAGCTGTGAAAATAAACAGCCCATAATCCAGGCTTTGGATATGCTCAACGCGGGCGGATCCACTGCCGGCGGCGCGGGAATCAAACTTGCCTACAAAATAGCCAAAGAAAACTTTATTAGCAACGGCAACAACCGGGTAATCCTGGCCACTGACGGTGATTTCAACGTAGGTGCTTCCAGCGAAGGAGAACTGGTACGCATGATCGAAGAGAAACGCGAACAGGGCATCTTCCTAACCGTACTGGGTTTTGGCATGGGTAATTATAAGGATTCCAAGATGGAAAGTCTGGCCGATAAAGGCAATGGTAACTATGCGTACATCGATAACCTTTTGGAAGCCAAAAAGGTGCTGGTTTCGGAAATGGGCGGTACCCTGTTTACTATTGCCAAGGACGTAAAAATCCAAGTAGAATTCAATCCTGCTCTTGTTGATTCTTACCGTTTAATCGGATACGAGAACAGAATGCTTAGGGCGGAAGACTTCGCGGATGACACAAAAGATGCAGGCGAGCTGGGCGCCGGCCATACGGTCACCGTACTGTATGAACTGGTGTCGACTACAGACGGATCATCATCAGGCAGCGATCTCCGCTACCAGGATATCGATATCAAAGATGATGCTGCTTCCGGTAATGAACTGATGTTTATAAAATTCCGTTATAAAGAACCTGACGGCAAAGAAAGTAAATTACTTACGGAGCCTATAACTAATAATATGATTCCCTTGGAGAAGACTTCGAATAACTTCCGCTTTGCAGCAAGTGTTGCGGAGTTTGGTCTGCTCTTACGAAATTCGGGATATAAAGGAGCAGCCGGTTACCGTCAGGTACTTGATCTGGCCCAACAGGCGCAGGGTCATGATAAAGAGGGTTATAGAAAAGAGTTTATCGAACTTGTAAAACTGGCTCAAAAGCTGAATGCGCAGAATTCTAACTAACAAACCTTATAACATAGAAGGTTTTAGGTAATAAAGAGATTTTTAGAAGAAAAGTTGGCATCACTGGTGAGGTTCACGCCTAATTTGCGTAGCCCCGCTTCATCACCCGGAGTGGGAATGTGAGTGAGGTGAACCTCACAGCCTTTAAACTCCTTTAGTTTTTCCATAGCGATTGCGGCAACAGGATTGGTCGTGGCGCTCATACTTAAAGCGATGAGAGTTTCTTCCACATCCATGCTGGCATTCTTGGAGCAGAACACTTCCTTTTTTAACTTTTCAACCGACTTAACAATATTGGGCGGAAGCAGATGGATATTATCCGGTATTTGAGCCAGTTGTTTAATAGCATTGAGCACAAGACTGGAAGCAGCGTGCAAGAGAGGTGAGTTTTTACCTGTTATCAGCGTACCGTCTTTTAATTGTATGGCCGCACCACAGAATAGACCTTCATGCCCCTTCTGTTTCTGCACAGCATCATCAGCCGCCAGGTGTGCCTGCTGCACAACAAGTCTGTGTTCCGGAGTAATGCTGAGTTCTTTCATCAATAAAACATTTTTTTCCACAGTATCATATCCTGCCAGCCCCATCGCATATTCACAAGAATAGCGGAAGTAGCGGCGGATAATTTCCTGTTTTGCCGCCTCCTGTACGGCTTCATCATCAATAATTCCGTAACCTGCCCTATTCACTCCCATATCGGTCGGCGATTTATAAAACGAATCTTCACCACTGATTTTTTTTAGAATACGCTTGAGTACGGGAAAGACCTCCAGATCACGGTTATAGTTTACCGCGGTCTGTTTATAGGCCTCAAGATGATAGTGATCAATCATATTTTTATCGTTCAAATCAGCGGTAGCCGATTCATAGGCCACATTCACGGGGTGATTAATAGACAGATTCCAGATGGGAAAGGTTTCAAACTTGGCATATCCGGAACGCATCCCGCGTTTATGATCATGGTAGAGCTGTGACAGGCAGGTAGCCAGTTTTCCGCTTCCCGGTCCGGGTCCGGTTACAATGACCAGAGGATTCTTGGTTTCGATATAATCATTTACTCCGTAACCTGCATCACTGACTATAACATCCACATCAGTGGGATAGCCTTTTGTGTAGTAGTGTTTATAGACTTTAATACCGGCACGCTCCAGTTTGTGTTTAAAGATATTGGTAGCCGGTTTATCTTCATAACGTGTAATCACCACACCCAATATATCAAGCCCCCAGTCCCTTAGGTCATCGATCAACTTTAAGGCATCGGCATCATAGGTTATACCGAAATCGGCCCGCATCTTTTTTCTTTCGATATCACCCGAGTAGATACAAAGCAGAATATCGATCTTGTCTTTTAATTGACTTAACAGACGCATCTTTACATTCGGATCAAATCCTGGCAGTACTCGTGAAGCATGGTAGTCAAAAATCAGCTTCCCACCAAACTCCAGATACAGTTTATTATTAAATTTTTTAACCCGCTCCAGGATGGCCTCGGACTGTTCTTTGAGGTATTTGTCGTTATCAAAACCTATTATTTGCACAATCTACTCCGATCATTATGAATATCACTATTTATTAACATAATTAAAATAAAATTACAACTTTACTTGACTTCAATCTACAGAACATATTATTTTTTATATATTCTGTAAGGAGGAATAAATATGGAAAAGTATTATGTATGCCAAGTGTGCGGGCATATTGAGTTCGCTTCAGCCCCTGCTCATTGCCCTGTGTGTTTTGCACCTCAGGAAAAATTCAAACAAGATGAAGCTGCTCTAATGCCTGCGGAAAAAGAAGGCAAAGAAAAGCACGTTCCCCAAATTATCGTAACTAATGAGTGCGTACTCATTCCTGATGTCTGCCGTGACGTGCATATAAAAGTAGGATCGGTTCCTCACCCCATGCAGGAAGATCATTGGATCCAATGGATAGATGTATATGTAAACAAAGTGTTTACTGCTCGCTATCAACTCGCAGCGGAAAACCTGCAGGCTGCCGTAGGTGTGCATCTGAAGAAGAGTGTTACAGGCAGACTGACCGTTATCGAGCACTGCAACAAACACGGCAATTGGATGGCGAAAGCTGCTCTCTAAAATAATATTCATGCCCGGCCTAAAGCGGATTAGGTAATAGCCATAAACAGGGGGCTCTTGCCTTTGACGGTTTTTGTTTTTAATGCCTTAATAATCGCCACCAGCCAGCCTATCCCAAAACAGAGTAACATTATAACTTCAAAAATACTCATAATTAGTTTACCTCTTTCATTTAAATTATAAATATATCCTTATTTTTCCTGTCATGAATTTTTTTATTCTTAATTTACCTATTAAATGTTATAATAAAAAAGAGGATAAAAGCCAATGCGTATACTCCTGATTGAAGATGAAAAAAAAATTGCCGGTTTTATAACACGGGGTCTCAAAGAAGATAAATACGTAGTGGATACGGCTTTTGACGGTGAGCAAGGTCTTTATTTAGCTGAAATTAATCCGTACGATTTAATAATTCTCGATATTATGCTGCCGCTTAAAGACGGTATTTCCGTGTGTAAAGAACTGCGGAACAAGCATATTAATGTACCAGTTCTGATGCTCACTGCCAAAGACTCGGTAGGAGATAAAGTCCTGGGATTAAACTGCGGAGCAGATGATTATCTTACCAAACCTTTCGCGTTTGAAGAGTTCCTTGCCAGAGTACGAGCTCTTATGCGCAGGAAAGCAGGTGACAAATCTACCATACTTAAAGTAGCTGATTTGGAACTGGATCAGCTTACACATAAGGTAACACGTGCGGGTAAAGAAATAATGCTTACCAATAAAGAATATATGCTGCTTGAGTATCTTATGCTTAATGCAAACACAGTGATCACAAGAACAATGATTTCGGAACATGTCTGGCACGAAGATTTTGACAGCTTTACCAACGTCATCGATGTCTATATTAATTATGTTCGCAATAAAATAGATAAGGATTTTACAAAACAACTTATACATACTATAAGAGGTGTAGGTTATATTCTGAAAGAGTAAGGCAGGTGAAATTCAATACAATAAGATTTAAAATAAGCATTTTGTACACCACAATTCTGGGTATTGTAGTTATTATCTACACCGCTGTGCTCTATATTACATTATCATATAATCTTTATGATGATTTTGATAAACAGCTGACGGACAAAGTAGAAAAAATCGAGAATATCACAGATGCTTATCTTGATATTCTCGGATATGACGAACAGTCTATGCTCTTTTCCATTAAAAAGGCCCTCAACCTGGACGCACAACATCCGCAGCAACATAAAGTCGCAGAACTGGAACATTTTTGGCTTAACATCTTTCATAGCTTACAGTTGGCTGAAGATTATATTAATATAATGAATATATCGGGCAAGTCCATTGCACGGTCAGCTCATCTTGATGAAGCACTGTTTACTCTTTTTTCGCCGGATAAAACAGCTGCAGCCGGCAAAAAGCTTGAAGTTAAAGATATTAGGTTTGACAAGCTTGAGCTGCGGCTTATGAGTAAATACTTTAATACCAAAGCTAAAGGGCGCTATATCATTCAAATAGCAAGTTCATTGGAATCCGTTCATGATTTCATGATCACACGATTATACTATAGAATAATCCCTATTCCATTTATCTTACTGTGCGGCTATTTCATCGGATTGATATTTGTAGCCAGAATGCTCAGACCGGTAGCGGAAGTTACGGTAATTGCAGAGCGAATTACGCATAAAGATTTAAGCCAAAGGGTGAATACAAAACATACCGATGATGAAATGCAGGCCTTAGTAAATGCCTTCAACCACATGATAGCCCGTCTGGAGAAATCATTTAGATACATAGCTGAGTTCAGCTCTCACGTTTCTCATGAGCTGAAAATACCGCTTGCTATAATAAGAGGAGAGATGGAACTTTGCTTAAAGAAAAAAAGGTCGGGCAAGGAATATACAAGGGTACTTGATTTAAGTCTGGAAGAAATCGCCAGAATGCTTAAGATTATCGACGATTTGCTTTTACTTACCAGACTTGATTACCGTCCCGGTTTATTGGCTTTTAAAAAAATCAATTTGAATAATTTTTTAAAAGAAATACACGATCAAAGTAGAATTCTGGCTGCAAAGAAGAATATTACTGTCACGCTGCATCCACCGGAAAGTATGATGTCTGTTTACGCAGATATAATACATTTAAGGCGTTTATTTTTAAATTTACTGGATAACGCTGTTAAATTTACGCCTGTCGGCGGAAGTATCATGATAGCCATGAAGCGTGAACAAAAAAAAGCCGTTATCTCTGTTACAGATACGGGGATTGGGATCAACCCGGACGATTTACAAAAGATTTTCGACAAATTTTTTTGCGGAGATGCACAAACGCAGAGTGATGCCTACGGCAGCGGCTTGGGTTTGAGCATTGTACAATCTATAGCTCAAATTCACAACGGGAGTGTCTTGGTTAAAAGTCAGCACGGAGAAGGAACAACGATCTCCGTAACTTTACCGCTCGTTTAAAAAATCATCGATTAAATTAGAAAATATTAATCTTCATTTAATCCTCTTTTAATCTTCGATATGTTAGATTTACCTTAGATAATAAATATTGAAATCCGGTATAAAGGAGGTTTGCATGAGCAAAATCCTCATAGTAGACGATGAAAAGCGAATCAGATCGCTCTACAGCAATTTACTGACAAATGAAAATTTTGAAG
>Ga0307422_1000473_pt1 | contig 22463 bp, 24 predicted proteins | sample SalMarWE160290MG_FD_202153 | JGI IMG/M metagenome (GOLD analysis project Ga0307422, IMG submission 202153) | Salt marsh sediment microbial communities from the Plum Island Ecosystem LTER, Massachusetts, United States - WE1602-90 | ecosystem: Environmental > Aquatic > Marine > Intertidal zone >...
AGAGCAAGGCGCCGGCCTGGGCAGCAGCAGCGCTTGCATCGGTAACCGATGAGGGGATGTCCTGGGGGGCATGGAAGGCCCCCGAGGTGAAGATGCCTGGCCGTGAGCTTTGAACAGGGGAGAAACTTCCTATTGCCGGAAAACTATCGGAATCGAGATCAACATCCAGTATTCCGGCAAGATCTCGCAACTCACGGGGTATAGAAAAACCCACGGAGAGGACCACCATCTCGAACTCTTCTTCAGACCTTTTCCCCTCCTCATCGGTATACCTGATTAAGAGGTTGCCAGAGTCACTGCGCGCATCTATATCTGTAATCTTAGATTTTATAAATCGCACTCCCATCGCATCCTTAGCGCGATTATAATATCGTTCAAAATCTTTTCCGGTTGTCCTAACATCGATATAGAAGATAGCGGTATCGAGTGCTCCCTTCATATGGTCCTTTGCCACCATAGCTTCCTTGATGGCATGGGTGCAGCATACCGCTGAACAGTATGGATTCGCGCCCGCATGGACATCACGAGACCCGATACACTGGAGCCAGGCAATCTTGGACGGTTCCTTCCGATCCGAAAGCCTGCACAGATGACCTCCAGTGGGGCCTGTGGAGGCGAGGATCCGTTCGAATTCTATGCTGGTTACGATGTCAGGTGATTTTTTGTATCCGTACGTGTCATAGATCGCCGGATCAAAGGTCTCGAAACCGGGGGCGAGGATGAGTGCGCCCACATGAACCGTCAGCTCCCTCTCTTTTTCCTCGAAGTTGATGGCCCCGCTGGGGCAGAATTTCTCGCAGGCCCTGCACTTTCCCTTCTCGAAGAAGATGCAGTAACGCTCATCGATGGCGTACTTCAAGGGCACGGCCTGGGGGTACTGAACGTAGATAGCCTTTCTCTTGGTAAGGTCCTCGTTATAGGCGTCATCCACCTTGCGGGGGCATTTCTCGGCGCACAGGCCGCACGCGATGCACTTGTCCACATCCACGTGGCGTGGGGATTGGTGTAAGGTAACGGTGAAATTCCCCCCTTCTCCCTCGACCCTGGTAAGCTCGGTGAGGGTGAGCAGCTCTATGTTGATATGCCGGCCGACCTCGACCAGTTTGGGTGAGATAATTCACATAGCGCAGTCGTTGGTGGGAAAGGTCTTATCGAGCTGTGCCATAACCCCGCCGATCGAAGGGGTCCGTTCCACGATATAGACGTAGTAGCCGGAGTCTGCCAGGTCAAGGGCGGCCTGCATGCCGGTGATGCCGCCGCCTATAACCATTACGGATCCGGTAACATCGTTTCTCATTGCTGCCTCGCGAGAAATCAAGTAATATCTTTATCTCTCCTCCCAGTAAATGCCAGATTGCAAAGCGGAGAGAATGGGAAAAAGTGGCTTCTTTATAAGTTTTCGCTTTTGACTTTGTCAAGAACTAATAACATAAAAGATAAAGGGAGAGGTTAGCGCAATGAAGGATAAAGGGATATTCAGCTTTATGGATGCCATGGATCTCACGACCTTGGAGATTTTCCAGAGCAGAATGGAACATAGATTCCTCATGAGAGGGATGAAGGAGTGGGATGCTGACCTTGAATTTTCTGGCTATGGCAGAGAATTCAGCCCTGTTGATCTCCTCACAGGAAATTACAGGGCAATAGGAACAGAAGAGTTGGTTGCAGGCTTCCGTGAGATGGGTTTAGGGGACTACCTTTCTGGGATTGATCAGCTCCTGAGGGAGGGAAGGCATGAGGGTATTGAGTTCTTCTACCACAGGAAGAAGGATATACGGGTTTGCTTCTGCAAGCACAGTGTCACCCTGGGACTCGGGAACAGACAGCATGCCATACGGGCCGGGGCAATGCGCAGGCACGATCCCGACAAGCCGGAGATCGAGGTGATTACAGACGGCCTCAACCTCTCCAGGGCTATGACTTACAAGAATGCCGTTTCAGCCCTGCCTTACGGCGGGTGTAAGACCGTGGTGCAGTGTGCCCCGGTGAAGTTAGACGACTACGAGACCATGGGCTTTCTGAGTTACGTAGCTGATAGAACCCGGAATTTTCCCGGAGCCGATATGGGGCTCAATGAGGAGATGGTGGATGTGATCCGGCGGACCTTTACGAGGAATTTCGTGGGCGGCACAAAGGGCCCGCTCGCCTCAACAGGAAGCCCCACCGCATACGGAGAGTTTCTGGCCATAAAAGAGGCATGCGATATCACTTACGGCACCAGGGACCTTTCTGGTAAAACCATCGCTGTCCAGGGATTAGGGCACGTGGGCTTTCTTTTGGCTGAGTATCTTCTTCATGACGGGGCCGCCCTAATCACGGCTGATATCGACAAAAACAGGGTGGATGCACTGCAACAGAACTATGGTTCTGATCTAGTCAGGTACGTATCACCTGATAAGATATACGCCGTTGAGGCCGATATATTCTCACCCTGTGCCATGGGAGGGATAATCACCGAAGAGAGGATACCTCGGTTTCGATGCAAGATCATCATCGGCTCTGCCAACAACCAGCTTAAGGCAACGAGCAAGGAGGCTGAGATTGCCCTGGCAAAAAAAGTGGCAGATGCAGGGATCCTCTTTGTGGTGGCTTGGGCGCACAATAACGGCGGCGTCATAGCCGCATCGGTTTTGTGGCAGCTCCAGGAGGAGGCCACAAAGGAGCAGCTAAATCCAAAGATTGAACTCGCCTGCCGCACCAAGTTCAGGAAGCTCCTTGAGGAGGCAAGGGAGAAGGGCACAACACCCACAGAGCTGGTATATGAGAAGGTTGAGAAGATGGTTTATTCCGGTGCCAGATAAGAAATATTTTGCCGCCGCCGACTTCAAGCTGCGCTTCAGTCATTGGCAGGCCAGTTCTGAGTCCCGCTTGCGGGACGTTATATAAAATCGCGAAGCGATTTTATTCAAACCACATAATAATGCCGGATTCTTTCCCTATATTCGATATCTTGCCTTTATGGGCTGCGAGAAAGAGGGCTCGACTATCCGACTGCATATCGGTGACGCAATAGTCAATCTCACCCGCGCTCCAAGCGGGCGAAAGTGCGGTGCCTTCTATCCGATAGGCAATCACCTCGGATTTCACATACACCTTGAAATTGAGCAATTTCTCGATCATGGGGATATTCTCTATGGCTACCACATCTCTCCTTCCATCTCCGTCGATATCAGCAAGGACGAGCCTGCTATTAAAGGAAATTCTTGGTGAAATGCCGTCAGGCTCGGACTCCCCAGCCCTTATGGCATTGTTTGTGCCTCCCAATTCTTTCTTCCCTCGCCACAAGATCTGACCTCTCTCGCCCCATACATGAAGCCTTGATTTTTCACCCAAATTAGGTTCTCCCAGGCCAACCCATTCGTGAGTTCCATCCTCATTGAGGTCGGAACGAATGAGGGTATAAAACTGTGCCCCTTTCATCTCGGGGAGCTCTTCGCCCTTTATGAGCTCGCCCTTGTCATCATAGTTCATAAAATACAGAGGGCCGCTAAAAATTTCGTTCACCTTGGATCCTTGAAATAATAAGAGGGATTTTTTCTCGATCGGATCTTTGATCACCCGCAGGTGGCCTATCTTTCTTTGGAGATTCCGAAATTCTTGCGCCCGCTCATAGACCGAGGTGCGTGCCCTCATGCCATAGCGGCCCGCCACATAGATCTCCGCCTTGCCGTTATTGTCGATGTCTCCAACGCTTACCTTGAAGAACTCCTCTCCCCAGGATGCCTTGAGGGTATCTATGAGCATAAACGATGCCCCCTCACGCCGGTACACCAGCATTTTCTTTCTATCCACGAGAACCAATTCGACCGTTCCGTCGCCATCCAGATCGCCCATGTCAAAGGACATCACCTCCATAGCAAGAGGGATGGTGCCGGTCGGCTTCAATGGCCTGGATTCTTGAGTCGGCTTAAAAGCCATGCCTTTTTCCCGTTCAGATGATCGTTCTTTATCCCCTTCCGATCTTGAGACGATGCCTGGTGCGGAACTCGTTTCGAGGAGCACAGGGGGCTTTGATGGCTGCGTTTGAGCGATGCCCTTTCCTTCAATAGCAGTCCGCACCTGGTTGGCCATATCGGAGAATCCGGGTATAAATTGATCTTCGGCAACTACGGCAGAAAACCTCATGGGAGCCGAGCCCTCCTTCGATCTGAGCAAGGAGAAATCCAGGCTGTAGGTGCTCCCTACAGCCGTGATGCTCCCGAATATGGCATAATCGGCGCCAAGCTCTCTCATGAGCTCCTCAGCCCGTTTCTCTGAGATTATCCCCTTTTTCTCCTCTTCAGTTAAAGAACGCCCAATCGTATCTCCTCTGATAACTGCAAGTTCACCTCCGGCAAGGCGCGTAACGAGCATGCTGGCGGCCCCTTGGCGGATATGATCCAGCGGCCTTTCCGCATAAAGAGCCAGGGGGAGAAGGAGTGCCTTTTTATCGGAGCTATGGACTGGTAGAGCGGTAAAAAGGATTAAGGATAGTAGAATGACAGGAAATAGCTTGCCGAGAGTATCGTGTTTCATCCAATACCTTTGTTTTTCTGGAAGGACGTTGTTCATCGCAACAGAGTAATGATTGTGTAGATTACCCCTGTCTGTACGAGCCGACAACCGATTACACGCGTAATAATCCTTTATAAAAAACCCGGGGCTTGCTTAAAACCCCGGGTTTTTAACCTTAAGGACTACGAAAAGCAACTCCTAGAACGCAACCATCCACCTTGCACCGTAGTAGGTTATTTCACCTCTCTCGCCAGTCCCAGGTTTTACATCACCATAATCGATCTTGCCGATTTCTGGAGTTATGGAAAAACCCTTGGCCAGGTTGATCGGCGCTTGGATATAGTAAAAGGTGGTCTCAAATTCTGTTGTCACACCACCTACTTCCAGCTCATTGCTGATTACACTCATGCCGGCCTCGAGTCCGATCATAGGACTTACCTTGAATCCCACAACTGCCGCCCAGACAAAGCTGTCTACATCCTCTACGCTGGTACCCGCGAGGACTGCTCTTGTTAAACCAATGTCTTGCGTCACACCATAATTCCCGGGGTTCTGTGAGAACCAGACATCGCCATTCACATAGAATGGACCGGTACCAAACCTAGCACCGACTCCATAAATGTTGGAATCAATATCATATGACGTCTCAGTAGTACCGGCAATGGCTACATCTTCGTAGCTATTCATGCCAGCAAAGAAAAGAAGTTTTACTGGACCCACCGGAAGGCTATAGCTTGCCTCTATCTTTGGGATTGAGGTGTCTTGATCGACAGCGCCTCCGACGGGTGGCGCCTTATTAGGCTCTATCAATGCAACCTGAAGGCCTCCCATCTTTAACTTTAACTGAGGAATCCTACCAGGATACACACCACCCCATAGAACCATAGGAGCGTCCTTCCATATCGACCCACTTGGTAAGAACAAGGCAGGGGTATAGTCCTGACCAACCACCAGGGTGCCGGCCCCAAAATTCCACCAGCCATAGGCCAACCTGACGTGAAAGCTGTTGGCATCTGCCGCATAATGCGTATCAATGCCAACCTCAAAGTGGCCACCGATATTGTCTGCCTTTGCCTTAGTTCCAAACCGGTTGGTGCTATTAAACCCATGCCATATCAGATCCTTGTCATCAACAGTGCCTGTTTTCTCTTTTGAGACATCCTGCATCAAGGTATGCAACGACGCCAATCCGTAGAAGCTCCAGTCAGCAGCTATGGCAGGTATACTAGATCCAACCACAAATGCCAAAGCTGCAAACACAATCAATAATTTTCGCATAGCTCTTTCCTCCTAAAGAATTTAGATTAACAAAAACAATAACTTTAGCCTACAGAAACTCTATCGCTTCTTTCTCCTTCACCTCCCTTCTTTGTAGATTTTGAAAAAATGGGATTGAATCTTGGTTTGAATAGCACCTTTAAAGGAAAATGTCAAGTAATAAAATCGCTTTGCGATTTGTAGGTCTTCAGGTTGATAGGCTGAAGACCGAAGCAGGAAAGACCCTGACAGCCTTCCACCTTCAGTCTATCTACCTCCTACGTTACACTACATCTTTAAAATAGAGTAATACTGCCCGTGTCGGTCTATTTTATCACCGACCGGAGTGCCGCAAAACTTGCAGCGGTATTCATACTTATCCCCTTCAGGCAGCACGAGAAGCAGAAATTTATTGACCGGCACCGCCCTTCGGCATTGAGGGCAGTAAAGCTCCACGGCCTCGAATTCATTAAAGCTTGCCTGCCTCTGGCCTTTTTCCTGTTGAGGGTAATAGCCCGGTGTTCCTCGCATATCCATATTCCATTCCCTTTTCCTTACAGCTATGATAATGATTGTATTTTAGCAACGCATGCAAAAAATGCAAGTGGGGAATGGTGTTTGCGATTTATTTTAGCCACAGACCCACACAGAAATTTTGGCCGAGCGACTTGCTCGGCCAAAAGCAGGTACCGCTTCAGGATAAGATGAAATGGATATCAACGAGCTAACATATCTGATCAGAGGCGCGATTTATGAGGTAAATCGTGAACTAGGGGCAGGATTTCTGGAAAAAGTATATGAAAATGCTTTGTTGATCGAGTTAAGAAAAAGGGGACTCAGGGCCGAGAACTAATTGCCGATTAAGGTCAAATATAAGGGTTTGGAGGTTGGGGAGTATTACGCAGATATCGTCGTTGAGAACCAGGTCATTTTGGAAATTAAAGCTGTTGATTCCTTGCAGAAGATTCATGAGGCCCAGTTACTAAACTACCTCAAGGCCACGGGATATAAAATAGGGCTTTTAGTGAATTTTGCGCATCCAAAGGCTGAAATAAAACGATTCGTTCTGTAATTGCCCGGAGGACACACCCATTTCCTCTGCCGACATCGGCAGAGGAAAACGTCTGTGTCCATCTGTGTGGGTCTGTGGTTAATAGAAAGGAGGAAGGCATGAAGATTAGGCGCATCGATCACATAGGAATCGCTGTGAAGAGCATCGATGAAGGGAAGAAGTTCTATACCGATATCCTGGGGCTTGAGATGGAAAAGACGGAGGTCATCGAGGAGCAAAAGGTAAAGACGGGGTTTCTCCCCATTACCGATAGCGAGCTTGAATTGCTCGAATCAACCGAACCGGATGGCCCGGTGGCAAAGTACATAGAGTCCCGCGGCGAGGGAATGCAGCATATCGCATTCAGGGTGGAGAACATCGAAGAAGCCTTGAGGGAGCTCAAGGAAAAGGGTGTTCGGTTGATCGATCAGGAGCCCAGGAAGGGGGCGGGCGGAGCCAGAATTGCCTTTATCCACCCCAAGGAAACACACGGGGTCCTGATAGAGCTATGCGAGAAAGGGTGAAAGGGAGAAACGGGGAAAAGAATGAAGGAGAGAAAGGGTGAAACGGAGCGGGGGGGATATCTCTTGCCCACTACCTTACCCTCACCTTCTCACTCTTTCGCATCACCCCTTCCCCCTCTCCCCCATAAGCGCTGCCATAAGCGATGAGTAGCATCTTTTGAATATCCAATGTCGAACAAGGAATAATGAATGTCGAAGGAAAACAGGGTATTTGATCTTGAGGATCGTTTGATAGATTTTGCCGTTATTCATGAAAATGATGAGTTGATTTCCATCTTTGCGACGAGCATAAAGACTGCCAAACAGAAAGACAAAAAAACTTGATAATTCGACATTCCTTGTTCGATATTCGATGTTCAATAGCATTTGAATAGCGTTTGATCTTTAAAGTGAGCGCTTATGCCCCTCTCTCCGATTCCCCGCTTCTTTTAACTTCAGCATGTCTGCTGCATTTTCTCCGCATATCTTCTTCATATCCTCAGGGGGCAGTCCCGCTTCTCTCATCTCGTTAAAGTATCGGCTCGGTTTAACGAGGGGAAAATCGCTTCCGAACAGTATCTTGTGCCCTCCCACGATTTCTGCGGCGATTGCATAAATCATGCTGTCATAGAGGTAGGGAGAGGCGGCGGTATCAAACCATGTGTTCTGAAGGACTGATTTCACCTCTTTTTTCATCAAATGATAGAACAAAATCCCTCCCCCCCAGTGTGCGAGTATGATCTTATTGTTTGGGAAGCGCTGAAGAAGCCTATAAATATCCTTTACCGTCATCGGCGCCTTGCCGGGATAGGAATGGCCCACCGGCTCATTGGTGTGCAGGAGTAAGGGCACATCAAAGCTTTGGGCCATCTCGGCGATGGGCTTAAGGGCATGAACGGCATCCTCTCCTATGGTTGAGGAGTAAAAAGCGAGTTCTCCAACCCCTGAAAGGCCTGCATTCAGACATCGTTCAAGCTCCCTTTCAGCGCCTTCCACGGGAAGGTAAAAGGTGCAGAAGCCTATGAGCCTTCCCTGGCATCCTTTAACGGCCTCGATGACATAGTCATTGTTCCTTCTGACATGATCCATGGTACGCCATGGAAACCCGAATACCACCGATTTGTCTACACCTTCTTCATCCATAGTTCCTATGAGCTCTTCCATGCCTGAGAGCTTGGATCCGTGATGACTGTAGATGCTTCTAAAGTCAGGTTCACAGTCAAAGAACTTTTCCCTTGCCCCCCTGATCTCCCGCGGAAAGATGTGGGTGTGGAAGTCGATGATCATCTGGTTAGGTAACTCCTTGATAAGTTCGAGTTCTGTCATTGCGAACAAAGCGAAGCAATCTCATATTTCCTCGTATAGATCCATCCATTCTTTATTTATCTTGTTAATCAGGTTAATCTTTCTTTGTCTCGATCCAGCCTTTATCTGTTTCTCTCTCGAAATAGCATTTTCAGGGTCTTCAAAGACCTCATAGTAGACCAATTTTGTGCTGTTATATCTTTTACTGAATCCATTAACCAGTTTTTCTTTGTGCTGGCAGACTCTCTTTTTCAGATCGCTTGTTATACCTGTGTAGAGACCGGCATTGCCTTTATTGGTCATTATATAGACATAATATTCATTACTCGTTGATGCCTTCTCTAGATATCAAAGTCTATCCCAAGCAAACCGAGAAATTTCAGAGATTGCTTCGTTGGCTTCTGGCCTCCTCGCAATGACAAAACGCTAATTATCATTCCTTCCCAAGCGAGCAACCAGCAACGAGAAACGATTAACTAGATCATTTGATACGGATCGACATCGATGATTAGCCTCACGCCGCTTGGCCCGAGGATTTGAGAAGAAATCCTGTCAATCTCGTTTAGCAATTGATTGAGGTAGGCGGGACGCCGGGATTTGATAAGAATCTGTTGGCGGTACTTGCCCTTTATCTTTGCGATGGGCGCCTCTACGGGACCAAGAACCTCAATCTCCTTTTTACTCCTTAGGTGTTTTTTCAGGATATCGCTGATCCTCATTTTCATCTGCCCTGCGATCTGTTCTGTCTTGCTTTTGCTGTTTCCCTGAAACCGGAGATTCACAATGGAGGAGAAAGGAGGGTAGTTAAGCTGTCTCCTGAGCTCTATCTCGCGGGAGAAGAATCCTTCATAATCATGGTCCCTGGCCGCACGAATCGCATAGTGGGATGGGTTGTATGTCTGGATGATAACCCTTCCAGGGGAAGCCCCCCTCCCGGTCCTGCCGGCTACCTGGGAGATCAGTTGAAAGGTTGTCTCCCCTGCTCTAAAATCAGGCCAATTGAGCGATAGGTCTGCAGAGATCACCCCAACGAGGGTCACATGGGGAAAATCATGTCCCTTGGTAACCATCTGGGTGCCGACGAGGACGTCGGTTTCCCGATGAAGAAAACGCTTCAATACCTGCTGGACCTCACCCTTATGCCTCATGGTATCCTTATCCATTCTTTCCACCCTTGCCTGCGGAAAGATCCCGAACAAGGTCTCCACTACCCGTTCCGTGCCGAATCCGTAGGGTTTTAACTGTTCTCTACCGCACGATGGGCACCTGTTTGGGGGCTGAATCCTGAATCCGCAGTAGTGGCAGAGCAAGGTATCGCTCTCTTTATGATAGGTCAGGCTGAGGTCGCAGTTTGGACACCGGAGAGTTGTACCGCAAAACCTGCACAGATACAGGGAGCTGAACCCCCTCCTGTTAAGAAACAGGATAGTCTGCTCTCCTTTTGCCAGGTTCTCACCGATAGCCTCTTGAAGCGGCCGGCTCAAGATGCCTCCGCCGCTTTTTGTATCCTCACATTCGGTCATATCAAGTATGCTGATTTCAGGGGGCTTTTTCTTTCCGATCCTCTCGGGCATGCGGAGGAGCCCGTATTTCCCGGTTACCGCATTCTGATAGGATTGAACAGAGGGTGTTCCAGAGCCTAAAATCACGACGGCATTCGCGAGTTTCGACCTCATAACAGCGGCATCCCTCGCCTGGTAGCGGAATTTCTCCTCCTGCTTATACGATGTGTCATGCTCCTCATCAAGGATAATGATCCCGAGCCTCGGCAATGGGGCGAACAGCGCTGATCTTGCCCCAATGACAACGTCGGCTTCTCCCCTCGCAATGTTGATCCATTGCTCGTAGCGTTGTCCCTGTGAGAGGGCGCTGTGCAGGACAGCCACTCTCTCCTTGAGCCTGGCCTTGAACAAGGATGCCAATGAAACCGTCAGGGCGATCTCAGGCACCATGATAATGGATTGCTTGCCGTGCTGGATCGCAGCCCTGACCGCATGAAAGTAAACCTCGGTTTTGCCGCTGCCGGTAACACCGTGAAGGAGAAAGGTGCGATAGTGGTTTTGCCGTATGCTTCCCTCGATTACCGCAAGGGTCTCCTTTTGCGTAGGGTTGAGTGGTGGAGGTTGTGGTGAGAGAAAAATGTCCTCGCTTGCGAGATCTATCACCACAGGCTTGAGCGATTTCTCGAGAATCCCCTTTTTAACCCATTTATCAACAAGATACCGCCCATTGGAAAACTTCCCAGCGATCTCACTCAAAGGCATCTCGCCCTTGGTGTGAACGAGGTCGAAGAATGCCGATTCATCTTTAGCATGCTTACCACGGTGAACGAAGAGCTGGTGGACCGCTTCAGCCTCGCCTGAGGGCATGCCTAGCGGGCGGACACCGCTTTTGAGGCCAAAAAGAGGGCCGCCGATAACCGAGCCCCTCTTTATGCCGATGAACACCCTTTTCAGCAGGCCGACCCTATCTTGATAGTATGGGAACTTCCTTTCTTCACCCCCTCCCAAACCCTCCCCCTTGAAGGGGGAGGGCAGGGTGGAGGTGGTACCTTGACCGCCCTTGGCAGCCACATTCAATCCCGTAGGAAGGGCGGCTTTGATCACTAGCCCTATCGGATAGTGGTAATAGCTGGAGAGCCATGTGAAGAATTCAACCATATCCTGCGGGAAGAGGGGAAGCGGATCGAGGACCGATAGTATATCCTTTATACCTTTCCTGTCCTCCGGGGGTATAATACTGAGTATATAGCCGATTACCCTTCGTTTCGAAAAAGAAACGATGGCCCTTTTGCCCGCTTCTGCCCTGTCGGCGAGGGCGCCGCTCACGGAATAGGTGAATGTTCCGCTCACTGGAAGGCAAACGGCTACCTGGAGATATTTTTTCTCTAACCTACCACGCATTAATGCAAAAAGCTCCGGCTTTGATATTGTTTAGTATTTGAGAACAAAGATTTCAAGCTCTTATCTTGATTGTATAGGAAATTCGTAATGCTTTAGTTCTTTGAAAAAGTTAAAATCCCTCCCGGCCTCCCTTTAGAAAAGGGAGGGGAATTCTATTATCCCCCTTTCAGAAAGGGGGATTTTGATTTCACAGAATATAATTTACGTCTCGGAATCTCTATAACTCTTTGAATTTACAGTTATTCTAATGGCATTCTGATTTATACCACTCACATGGAATAATGGAATGCTGGATTTTAAAGGAAATAAAAGAGGTTCTTGTTGTTCCCCAATATTCCAGGATTCCAATATTCCAAGCCCCGCAGGGGCTATCCTGGTCGCAGTAAAGCAGGAGGAATGGTGGAGTCTTTGCCTGCGATATCAAAAAGTGACTTGAGTTCGTTCCAGTTTCTCTCCGAGCTGTAGGCTCTACCTTCCGGGGCGGAGTCCCTCCAGGACGGAGTCGAGCCGGAGGCCAAAGAGACTGCCAACAAAGGTTGGGGGTTTGTCACAATGAGGGCATAGCAATGGATCGATACCTGTGTAGTCGGTTTGACGTTCGGCCCATGTGGGTTGGGTATCTTCATCGGAATCATCAGGAACCGATTGGTTCAAGGCAATACGGGCTTGGCTTAGGTACTGTTCTTTCCATCGATTGGAGAAAAGACCTGCATAGCGAATCATAGGGAAGTCTTTATCCGGGATATGACGGATAAGACGGCCGATAAAGGTGTGAATAACAATGATCAAACTGATGATAGGGTTTCAAGGGCAATGGCGGGCAGGTCTCATGAATCGTGATATTTTTCAACGAGGTATAATCTAAACCCAATATTCCAACATTCCATTATTCCCTCCGGGCCGGAGGCCGATTGTGCCTGCCCGCCATCGCTCTCGCTCAGGCGAGGCGGGCGGGAGCGAAGCGAACTAAGTTCGAATTGAATGTCAAGAAACTGGTACGAATGCCCCCTCTTTTTTTGTGCTGCTATACGCATTCAATAGCTAGGGCAAAGCGGCCAGAAACCTCGCAGCCGGCATGACACGCACCTTGCCGTCAAGGAAGTCCTTCTGGCCTTCAAGGTGGATCTGGTAGAGATGTGGAATGCTAAGCCTTTCTCCAAAATAGGTCAGTGAAGGGTTCGCGGAGTCACTCCTTATTTTGCATGGCATTAGGGTTTTTGCCACAAAGCCAATAAAATTGTAATCATTTTTGCTTTTAGGCTTACCTTTGCCGATGGTGAGTTGAGTGAAGAGAAAAGAAAGACCGACATACTTTTTCACCTCAAAGAGGAACTCACTCAACAGCATTTATGTATCCAGACCACGCTCTCATGCCCTTGATATTAACCCTATTGATGGCTCCATTAGCATCCATCCACGGAACAAAGGCCAATCCCAATAATGCTGCTGCAAATCGCCCGGTCATATGATAAACTAACTAGTGCCCGTCCATAAATGGGGTATTTTTTGGATTTGAGGATTGAAAACCTTTCCAGGCGCACCGGCATAACCCAAAGCGCCGTTTAAGCCAGGAGATACCGGACTCCACCCCAGCGCGAAATCTCCGGAGCCGTTTGTAGACCCATGGACTCCGGCACATCTCCTCTATTTCAATGCCGCGTTTCTTGGCAAAGCACACATCTTTGATGTGTTTAGACTTAGCAGGGGTGAGATTCTCTTTGCTCGCAAACCCACCGTCTAAGGCGACCTTGAGGGGATAGCGGCCATAGAGATCACGCTGACGATCAAGCATCTGATCGGTTAGGCTCGTGTCAGCAGGGTTGCCGTCAAAGATTACACAATCGGTAACGAGGTTGGATGCGCCACCGGTTACACAGATTTTATGACCATAGAAGGTGTCTCGATGATCCTTCACAATGATGTCGGTGTGGGGCTCAAAGATAGAGACAATCTTCTCAGGGGCGGGCACCGATTCCCCATGGAGGACCCTCCTCTCGGTCTGATTGATCACCATGCGGGTAAGCTCGCTATAGGTCTCCAGCTCTTCAGCGATCTTCTGTGCCAGGAGTATCTGAGCGGGATCTGCGGAAGAGTATCCGGCAAGGAAAGACACTGCCCGCTGCGCATAGGTAAGGCTCTTACGGGTAACGTTCAGAAAATCGAGACAGTGCCTTTATAGCGTGACAGAGGGCGGATTTCTTGAACCCTTTGTGGGTAATGCCAATACGGCAAAAGCTCCGATAGCACGAGGAGTCAACGATATGGAATGCGAGCTCATCGTAGCTGTAGTCTTCCAGCTGTTTTACTATTGCACACCGGACTACCTGCTCCGCGCTCATTCCCTCGGCTCCGGTTCCGACGTTCTCCACATGCTGGGTGAGGTCTTGCCACGCCAACTCATTTATGGTAGGAATACGATCAAGGATTCGGCTGATGAACTCCAATTCTATCGCATGGGGATGGTCAACGGTCATAGGGATAAGGGGCATCTGTTTTTGATTCTTCTTGCGCATGTTGTAGTGGCTCCTTTCTTCGTTTTACTTGTAATATCAGTTGATTACACTTCTTTTATTACTATGTAACGAAGAATTTGTCCACTTTAAAATGCGCTTTTTTTGATTTATTTCAATTAGTTAACGTTCATGGATGGGCACTGGCTAATCTGGCCTTTCAAAAATCAGAATACCCGACATCCCTTGTTCAGTAAGGAACTAGGTAATTGAAGCCCCGGCAATACTGCAATCTACAAGGATTACTTCAAAATTGGATTTGATATCCATGTCGTAATCAGGGATGATAAAAGTTGGTCCTACAAATCTCTCTTCTCTCATCATCCCTTCTTTTGTTTCTGACCGGCGAGATGTGCAATCTCAAACGTCTTTACTTTTTCGGATTCCTGTCTATTGTACACCTGACAAAGTTGAACTCACAGTATTGATTGGTTAGACAAAGCTGAGAGGGAAAGTTGAATACCCATTGATCGTATAGGCCAGCCAGTTTCAGATATGTTTCAAAGATAGCATAATTACAGTCTACCTGTATTTTCTGGTTATAGATCTCTGCCTCTTCAGGCGTAAGAAGATTCCAGATCACTTGGGTGGTGTAAGGGCAGTCGTAATTGCGTAAAGATATCCTGTCCTCTGTATCCTCCACGATTTCCATAGGATTACCAAACAGCGCAAAACTCTTAATCATAATTTGAGCGATATCGTGGATGGTCCAGTCTTTATCTTCTGGTTTCTTGCCAATCAATTGGCAAAGACCTGGCCACTCCAGCTCTGAGCGTATTGCCCACATCTTCGCATAGAGTTGTACGGCCCTATCACTTCCCACTTCCTCTTCCATGACCTTGAAGGCCGAGTAGTCGTGAAGGGTCCACAAAACCATAGCGTCATTATAGGCCTTCTCCCAAGTATATTCAGGATAAAGTTTCATGATTTCGCGCATATTTTCGACGAAATTGTTATTTCTTATGCCCTTCGCAGATTTATTAGCTACCATAGTGTAACCTCCTTTTCAATTTTTTGAATGGTTATTTGTCTGTGCTTAAAAATGAACGATCTACTCAGATCACCTCCTTTCACGAATCAGATTAGGATAATGATACACAGGGCAATCCAAGACTTTTAGCCACGGCCTTATGAACCACATCTCCCTTGATGACATTTATGCCCCTGGCGATCGCGGGATTTTCTTTCATGGCCTTTTGATAGCCGAGATTTGCGATTTCAAGGGCATAGGGAAGCGTAGCATTGGTCAGCGCCATAGTGGATGTTCTAGGAACGGCGGCGGGCATGTTGTTCACACAATAGTGAACGATTCCCTCTTCCACATAGGTGGGGTCCTCATGGGTTGTGGGGCGACTGGTATCGCAGGAGCCTCCCTGATCGATGGCGATATCAACAATGGCCGCCCCTAACTTCATCTTTTTGAGCAGTTCCCTAGAGATCAATTTTGGCGTAGTGGCGCCGGGGATAAGAGCGGAGGAAATCACAAGATCCGCTTTCATGATCTCCTCTTCCAGGGTGCCTTCGTTAGACATGAGGGTGGTAACGCCTCCCCGCATTACATCATTGATGTAATCCAGGCGCTCCTGGTTAATATCCAGGATCGTGACTCTGGCTCCATTGCCAACGGCGCTAAAACAGGCGTGGAGCCCTGCTACGCCGGCCCCGATGATGACCACGTAGGCGGGCCGCACTCCCGGGACACCACTCAACAGTACCCCCATCCCCCCTGTCTTAGCCTCAAGGCAATAGGCCCCTGCCTGGACAGAAAGTCGCCCTGCCACTGCACTCATGGGGGCCAGAAGGGGCAATGACCCTTTATCGGTCTGGATGGTCTCGTAAGCTATTCCAACTACCTTTTTTTTGACAAGGGTTTCAGCCAGTTTACGATCGGCAGCCAGATGCAGATAGGCAAATATGATCTGATCTTCTTTCATCAGATTGTATTCCTGAGGTAAAGGCTCTTTTACTTTGAGGATCATGTCTGAATCAGCCCATACTGTTGTTGGGTCTGGTCTCATATCAGCACCGGCCTGGATATAGCTCTCATTGGAAAAACCGCTCCCCAAGCCAGCTCCTGATTGGATTAGGACTTTCTGACCACCCTGTACAAAGGCCCTGATACCTGAGGGAGTAACAGCAACTCTTTTTTCGGCTATCTTTACCTCTGCGGGAACTCCAATAATCATTGTGTCTACCTCCTTTACTCTTTAGATATCGAGGAGTTAGCGTACCTGTTTTGCATCTCAATTCCCGAACCATATAAGTCGATTGCCATAAGAACGTGGGTTGAAAAGCCAGTTCGTCTCAGCGTGGAAAGACAATTGTTGTGTCGTTTGCCACACGCCAGGCGGCCACGCCGATCACCTGGGCTACAGCCTTGACCCCGTTCCAGTCGATATTGTCCACATGCTCGTTGTCACTGTGGTAGTTGGGGTCATCGGCCTTCCAGATACACATAGCCGGTACCCCGTGTTCGTTGAGATGACCTTCCTCCGGGGTTCCCCAACTGCCCCACAGCTTCCCGAGATGAACACCTATTTCCTTTCCCACCTTCTCCACAAATTCGTTCAATTCCTTGTTGTGTTTCACCTCATGATCCGGTTGATCCGGGTAGGTGCCCCCGGTCACAATGCGTGGAGGTCCGCCTACCCCCACCATATCAATGTTGAAGCCTGCTACTGCCTCAAGGAGTGTTCCTTCCTTCTCGCGGTTGGCAATATACTGGACCATTCCATCAGAGATCCCCTCCTCAGACCCGGTGGAGATGAACTCGATGGTTCGCGCCGGCTGCGGGAGCTTTGCCATGATTTCCGCAAGCATCATGATACACACCGTGCCCGTACCGTTATCATTGGCGCCGTTGCAGGCACCATCATCACGGTGGGCATGAATAAGCACCCTTTCATTCGGTTTTTCGGTGCCAGGTATGAAGGCCCTGACATGGAATCCATCTCTGGGCTCGGTCACACAGTCCACAATAATTTGTGCCCTCAGACTACCTTGTCCAACAGCATGGAGCAATGCCATGGCGTCAGTGCTGCCGATGGTCACACAGGGAACGCTTTCATCGCTTGATGGGTACTCATTTTCCCACCCTCCGCTGTGATCCCACCTCCCGTAAGAATGGGAGGGTGTAAATGCCACAGGGCTGCTGTTACATACCACAAAGGCAATGGCACCATGCCTCTTGGCCCGCGTGGAAAATGTCCCCAGCCAGAACAGGGGATCTGCAGAACTTGCCTGAGCAATAGCGATCTTTCCCTTCAGGTTGGCCGCGGCGAATTCTTTCTCTGTTCCCTTCTTCACAAACACAAGCTCACCTTCTACGCCCTCTTTCTGCGTAGGATAGGAATAATATGCGGCTCGGGAAGGGAGGGAAGCCTCAAAAGGGGCATCCACCCTGAAGGTTACCCCCTGATAGTCCCAGGAGAGAGTGCTGAAACGGTCCAACTCCGTCTTTAAGCCCAAGGAAGTAAAATGCGCGGACACCCAATCTATAGCCTTTCGATCACCTTCTGTCCCAGACATCCGGTTACCAATATCCTGAGACAGGTATCGGTCCATTGCAAGCATATTCCATGGATCTATCGAATTCAATATTACCTGTTCTTGTTGAGTGATCATATTGATCTCCCCCTATTCTCTATAATTTCGAGTTAGAGTTTTGCGGTCAGTTTTTTGACAATATCTACAACCTTGGAACCGAATTCTATACATACTTTCTTTCCGTCTTGACCTGGAGAACCCATAGATAATGGACAATAGCGTCCGCCGGAAACAAACCCCGGTACAATCACTCCATAGACCAGAACCACCCTTAAAATATCGAGGAAAGCGATTTCACCGCCCCCTCCCAGGCTGCCGACCGACACAAAGGCTAGCCCCACTTTTTTTTCCAGGTTTTTGCAATGCTTCACGCTGTCATCTACAAATCTTTTGACCTCTGCGGTCGTCACACTAAACTAGGTGGGTAAGCCGATGATGATTCCTTGAGGCTCCAGGAGGTCATCTACACTTGTACCTTCTATTGTTTTCATGACAACTTCAACACTTGCCTCCCTCACCCCTTACTCCACGGATTCGGCCATAGCTGTAATATCTTCGGTTTTGGACTGATATATAATCAGGATTTTCAGCATTGTTCTCTACTACTTTCTTTTAGCAAATCTTACCCTGCAAACGCTATCACCACAGCAAATGAATCTATCCATGGTAAACGAAAACCTGTCAAATGCTCCCAATGCCTTTAGGATGGCTTGATAGTAGTTGGTGGAAACTGCAGCTTCGCACTTGAGCGTCATTGACCGAGCGGTCTCTTCACCCAGAATTTCTCGCATATTATCCCAGTACGGACATGCGAGGAGCTCGGCTTCGTGCAGATCCTCATCAGACTTGGTTACCCGGTATGGGCACGCGATTTTTTCCCAATAGATCTGAGAGAGCTCTCCGAGTTTGTCCATGTCAACATCCTCGGGTCCTGATATTCCGACTGCTTTTTTTACCTCTTCTATCTCGGAAAGGGCAAATTTTTCCCACAAGCCCATATAGATGGGGTACCCGTCTTTTGTTCCTATGTGGTTTTCTAATTTCATGTAAATGTTAAAATCTAGAAGCGCAAATAGCTTCACCCAATTCAGGATAGATTCGTTTACGTCCTTTCCAGAGCCTTTAATGGCTGAATGGTTTGCATCTGCCATGATTTGTAAAAGTGTTTCTCCTATCCTGTCAACGTTGATCGGTTCCTTAAGACCAATCTTATCCTTTATGGCATCTGGGGCCTTTTCAGCTACGCTGCTCCAGATGTCCTTCAAAATTGTTTCTTTTTGCGCTTTTCCTATCCCTGAAAGACCATCAAGGAGATTTGAATAATGAAATGCCAGCCCTTGAGACCAGGTTAGTACATCTTCATCTGCCTTATGTCCGATCTCGGCCAGACAACCGAAAAGGCTGAGTGATCCTTCCGATCTTGTTTCCATTGCTGCCCTCCTTATTGTTTGAAAAATTGATGATTAGTGTTTTCATTCCTTCAAATCGCCTCTCTGAACAAATTTGTTCTTCTGATCCGGAGTTTTTGCCCACTAAGGAAGGAGATGAATCGTTTTTCCTGAATCACAGTTGCAACTGCCCCTGCTGTACCATCAAGGATGCTAAATCATAATACTCTGTGATTCTGATGATCTTTCCCTTTTCCATGGTAAAAAAATAGGCAATTCGAATATCCACTTTTCCCCCTGTCGGTTCGATTCCACGAAAAGTACCACTGTTGGTTGCATCCCATCTGACTTGGCATATGATCGTGTTATCATCCACAAAGGTTTCCAGGACTTCTGCGTGACAGTCCGGGTATCCTTGGAAAACGTCCGCATATGACTTTTTAAATGCTTCTACCCCAATAAAAGGCTCGAGTTCGGCCACTTCATCGGCAACAATATCCTCGGTGCAGTATCGCGCCATTTTCTCTACGTCGTGTTCGTTCATGGCACCGAAAAAACTGTCAATGACGCTAAACAAGTCCTCTCTTTTCATCTTAGCCCTCCTTTTCACTGAACGGCGAGTGACAAGTCAATAGAGATCAACTTTTAGCAAATGGCGACAATTTTAATCAGATTACGGTATTTATTGAGGGGTTGCAATAAATTTATAAGGAGTTCCTTTGAGCATATCAAAATATCCCATATTTTTGGCATACTCCGTGGTGTCACCTCCAACGTGACATGAATCCCCTACAATCACATTAGATGCCCCCGCTTCATTAGCAAGGCCACAGACAGCCTTTACCACTTCCAATACAGTCATTGTGCCCGGAACTGGATCACCTCCGATCAAATTCGGTTTCACCAATACTGCATTTCCTTTCTTAACAAACTTTGAGAAGCCCCCAATCAAATCAACAGCCCTCCGGACTGTATCCTTCATGGTCTCTTGTCCCAGTTTGCGTACAATAGATACCCTTGTGTTAGCCATTATTTTCTCCTCCTTGGTGTTATAGAAAATATCGTGTAGATAGAATATGCTATCGGCTATAGTTTAGACGATTCGAAAAAAAATTCAAATATATCTAGATTAACTTCGTCTTAATACCTTGCCTGCTTTAATACCTTTGTCGAATTTGGTCCCTTCAAGTACCAATCGTCCATTTATAAATACATATTTAATTCCGCTAGGACCCTTATCTGGTAGAGTGTATGTTGTGTTATCGTAAATCTCTTTTTCATTAAAAATAGTTATATCGGCACACATTCCTGGTTTAATTAATCCTCTATCGTGAATATTGTATCGCTGTGCCGTCAGTGAAGTCATTTTCCTTACTGCCTTCTCTAATGACATAATTTTTTGTTCTCTGACGTATTGCCCCAAAACCCTTGGGAAAGACCCAAAGGCCGCGGGATGGGGAATGCCTCTGCCTGTAACAATGGCGTCCGTGTTGATTGCTGAGTTTGAATGGGCCAATATTTTTCTTAGTTCTTTATCATCGTCAAGATCGCCGCTAACACCGAAAAAGAGGGCCATGGCAGCGCCTTTTTCTTCGATCAATATATCCGCCGCGGCATCAAAGGGCTCTTTTCTCTGAAGCTTTCCAATCTCCTCCAGGCTCTTGCCTAAATACCCGGCATTCTTCTCTCCCGGCACCCAAATCAGCCTGATATTTTTCCATCCTGATGCACGAACCAGGTTATGGGGCCATCTGCCCGGCAACCAGGTCGGCCATTCAGAACTCAGATTTTCCACATCGTTGCGTATTTTTTCCCTTTGTTCCGGATCTTTAACCCTTTCAACAAACCTGTCTACGCCACCCTCAAGGGCATAGGGCGGAAAGCAAGCCAGCAGAGTAGTATTGGCAGCCACATATGGAATGACATCAAATGTGATATCCACGCCATCTTCCCGTGCAGATTCATGGAGGCGTATCTGTTCATCGACCTGATTCCAATATCTTTCACCGTATGCCTCCATGTGGGAATGCTCAATGGGTATGCCATTGACCCTGCCGATTTTTATAATTTCCTTGGTGGCCTCCAGGCCTGTCTCGCTGGACCCTCGGACATGGCATGCGAAAACGCCGTGATAGGGAATCAAGGGTTTGGTTAATTCCACCAACTCATCGGTAGAAGCAAACATGCCGGGAGCGTAAATCAATCCCGCTGAAAGGCCAAAGGCGCCATCTTCCATGGATTGTTTCACCAAATCCTGCATCTCTCTTATTTGTGTGTCAGTCGGGTAGCCTGTGTTAAAACCCATGACCGCAATTCTCACTGCGCCGTGAGAAATTAATGGTACAACATTGTATCCAACACCTGAACTGTCCAGATGATCCAGAAATCCTTTCATTGTGGTCCAGCCCCATCCTAGTTCCTGGGCCTGCAAGAAACTAGTATAGCTCTTTAGTAGTTCCAGATTGTCCGGATTCACCGGGGCTGGGGAAAATCCACAGTTGCCCGTCACAAGGGTGGTGATCCCCTGTCTCAAATATCCATCCAGGATTTCCATATGGTTTTCGAGGGGCAAGACAAAGTCGGAATGGCTGTGGGCATCAATGAACCCGGGGGATACGACCAATCCAGTTACGTCTATCAAAGAGGCATCCTCGTCTTTAGGAATGACACCAATCCTCGATATCCTCCCGTTAGAGATTGCGATGTCGGCCATGTACCAGGGGTTACCGGTCCCATCCACAATCTTTCCGTTTTTCAAAATAAATTCATACATAAAAAACCTCCTTTCCTCTCTTAGCTGGGGTTCACGCAAAAATAATGTCACTCTTGTCCAAAAACGATTTTAAAAGAAATTGATTGGAAATGTCCTCCTAATGGGAGACCGTAATGGTGACAACACTAATCGGAATCCCAAAAAAAGGAGGGCAGAATCATTATACGACATGCAAGCTTGATGAACTCGTAAAAAGTCTCAAATCTGTCTCTTCAGTCATTCTGGCGAAAGCCATAATCTAGTAAATTCAACAGCTTCTGGATGACGGATCAAGTCCGGCATGACGAGTAGAGGACTTTTTACGAAACCATCAAGCTTGTTTAGTCAACGTATTGCCCTTTTCAATCGAAACCAATTCTACCACCTGGTGCGGAAGCATAACTCAGAGCGGTATGCCAAAGGCTACAACTCCTGGGATCATGGTATCGCCATGCTTTTTTGCCAATTAGCCCAAGCCAAGAGCTTATGAGAGATATGCGGGGGACTTGCCTGCTGCCTGGGCAAGCTCAGGCATCTGGGGATGAGGGATGCCCCTAAGAAATCCACCCTCTCCTCTGCCGATGCCTATAGACCCTGGGAGATGTTTCATAATTTCCATCAAAAAAGTGAAACCTAAAACCTGCAATTAGATTGTTAACATAAAAAAATCACTTAAACAGCAAGGATGCATCCCCATTCACCTGAGCCAAGGAAGGGAACGGTGGCCTTTGAAAAGAGCAAAAGTCCTAATAAA
>Ga0307422_1000478_pt1 | contig 22252 bp, 19 predicted proteins | sample SalMarWE160290MG_FD_202153 | JGI IMG/M metagenome (GOLD analysis project Ga0307422, IMG submission 202153) | Salt marsh sediment microbial communities from the Plum Island Ecosystem LTER, Massachusetts, United States - WE1602-90 | ecosystem: Environmental > Aquatic > Marine > Intertidal zone >...
ACTTTGACAGTGGGAAGCGTTAGCCAAGAGCAAGGGTGTCCATCGTGAGATGGAATCTGAAGGAAGCTGGCGGCAAAATCCCGGCCTGACGAACAGAAATTGCATATAAGGCTTAAGGTTACCGGGACCCGATTTTTAACCTTCAAACAATTCAGCGGGCGCGTATTATCACCTTGTATCAATATAATCTGCCTGATTTGAACAGACGGGAGTAACGACAATCATACAAAAAAAGGGAAAAGATTTGGAATATTGATTTTATAATACGTTACTTTGCTTGTTATTTTTTAATGGTAATTCAGAGCCCGATAAAACTATGCAAGTTGATCGCGGTATAGAAAAATCAGGTTGTCGATATTGATTTTTGTGTTTGTTTGATAAGGATATAAGTAATGAAAATTATTGTTGCAGGAGCCGGAGCTGTTGGGTCTCATCTGGCGAAGATGCTTAGTCAGGAAAATCATGATATTGTATTGATTGACCCTGATGAGGAAAAACTGAAACAGGTTGGCGCCAGCCTTGATGTATTAACACGCGCGGGATCAGCTACTTCCATAAGCCTTTTAATGGATTCGGATATTAAGAATGCTGATCTGTTTATTGCTGTAGCAACATCCGAAGAAACAAATATTACGGCTTCAATACTGGGAAAGAAGCTTGGGGCCAAGAAAACCATTGCCCGGATTGATAATCAGGAATACCTTTATTCCAAATATAAGGAACATTTTACCAGCCTTGGAATTGATTATCTTATTTATCCGGAGAAAATTGCATCCCGTGAGCTGGTGGGATTGATCCAGCAGTCGGGTACACTTGAGTTTGTAGATTTTTCGGGCGGAATGCTGAATATGTTTACCATTAAGCTTGAAGAAGATGCTCCAATGATCAACAAAACCCTTGAAGAGGCTTCGGAAGAAATTCAGAAACATGAGTATCGTGCTGTTGCTATTACGCGTAACGGAAAAACCATTATCCCGAGGGGAGATGATACATTTTTACCCGGGGATCATGTATATATTGTATCAAATCAACCCGGGATTAATGATTTAATGGGAGAATATTCGGGCAAGAAAAAATTCGATATCAGGGATATTATGATACTGGGGGGGAGCCGGATAGGAATGCTTACTGCTAAAGAACTGGGCACCCAGCATAATGTCAAGCTGATCGAGATTAACAGGGAAAAGAGTTACCTGTTATCCAATTTGTTGAACAATACCCTTGTTATCAACGGTGACGGGCGGGATATGAACCTGATGACAGAGGAAGGATTAAAGAAAATGGATGCTTTTATTGCTGTTACAGGTGATTCCGAAACAAACATACTTTCCTGTTTATTGGCCAGGCACATGGGCGTGAAAAAAACAATTGCTGAGGTAGAGAATCTTGATTATATATCACTTGCTGAAAATATGGGGATTGATACGATCATCAATAAGAAGTTGATCACGGCAAGCAGGATATTCAGGTTTACTACAAGTAAGGGTGTGTCTTCTGTTAAATGCCTTACCGGTACCGATGCTGAAGTACTTGAGTTTATTGTCAAGTCCGGGTCAAAGATCACACAGGGTCCTTTAAACAAGGTAGGCCTGCCGAAAGATTCCATCGTGGGTGGTGTGATAAGGGGCGAAAAGAGTTTTATTGCTAATGGATACACATTGATCAAACCGGATGACCGTGTAATGATATTTTGTTTACCATCTGCCATTAGTAAAATAGGCAAGTTTTTCAATTAAAAGCTTATTGCATGTTGAACTATAAGGCCATTGGGTTCATTACAGGTGTGCTTTTACTTATAGAAGGTCTGTTCATGGCTTCTGCGGTGTTTGTGTCGGTAATTTATTCCGAACATGCAAGCTGGCCTGTTTTTTTGTCCTCTATGATTACCCTCTTTTGCGGGGCATTATTGTGGCTTGTTTTCCGGAGATCTGATAAAAGTTTCAGTAAACGCGAAGGATATATTATTGTTACTTTGGGATGGATATTATTTTCCTGTTTTGGGGCGATTCCTTTTTTTATTTCGGGGGAAATACCATCTTTCACTGATGCTTTTTTTGAGACAATATCGGGATTTACCACTACGGGAGCTTCCATTTTGACCGATATTGAGTCACTACCCAAATATTTGTTGTACTGGCGAAGTCTCATACAATGGCTTGGAGGGATGGGGATTATTGTGCTTTCACTGGTTATTCTGCCCATACTGGGCATAGGTGGTATGCAATTATTCATTGCCGAGGTGCCCGGACCGACACCTGATAAGATCCATCCGCGAATTAAGGAAACAGCAAAGAGATTATGGGGCATTTATGTTTTTTTCACCTGTGCAGAGACTCTGCTTTTATGGCTTGGCGGAATGAGTTTTTTCGATGCCTTAAATCACTCTTTCACAACAATGGCCACAGGAGGGTATTCTACCAAACAAGCCAGTATTGCATATTTTGATTCACCTTTTATACATTATGTCATAACGATTTTTATGATCTTTGCCGGCATTAATTTCACCCTTTCATATTTTGCTTTGCATTTGAGATTCAAATTGATTCTTCGTGATGAAGAGTTTCGGTTTTATATAGGATTTATAGTTATATTTACTATTCTCATCACTCTAATTCTTTCACTTAATATTGATCAGCCTTTTGAACAGTCTTTTCGTCAATCTCTTTTTCAGGTCGTATCAATTTTAACCACTACAGGATATACAACTACAAATTATATTGAATGGATGCCAATCGGAATTGTATTTGTATTTTTGCTTATGTTTTTTGGGGGATCGGCAGGATCCACCGGGGGAAGTGTTAAGATAATCAGAGTAGTCCTTTTACTTAAAAACAGTATTCTGGAACTGAAACGACTGATCCATCCCAATGCAGTTATACCTGTAAGGATGAACAGGCAGGCTGTACCTACCGGGACTGTTCATAATGTGCTAGCCTTTGTTTCCTTGTATATTTTTCTTGTGATGATCGGAATTATTGTGATTTCAGCGATGGGTTACGACCTTGAATCTTCACTGGGTGCTGTTGGTGCTACACTGGGCAATATCGGACCCGGCCTGGGTGTGGTAGGGCCGATAGAAAATTATGCTCATTTTCCTGGCATTGGGAAATGGTTTTTGTCATTCCTCATGCTTATAGGTCGTTTGGAACTTTTCACCGTTCTGGTGTTGTTTTCATCCCATTTCTGGAAAAAGTGATCAGTATTCCAGATTGCCAATACCTTCCCTGATGATTTCGGGTACCTCTTCGGTACAGTCGATCACTGTTGAAGGTACATTATTTCCATAACCGCCATCAATAACAATATCAACAACCGACTTGTATTTTTCATGAATTAATTCAGGATCAGTTGTATATTCAAGTACGTCATCATCATCGTGTATGGATGTGGTTACAATAGGATTTCCAAGTACCCGCACAATTTCAAGTGCTATATTATTGTCCGGTACACGTATCCCCACCGTTCGCTTTTTGTTTTTAAACAATTTGGGCACACGGTTATTGGCATGCAGAATAAATGTATAAGGCCCCGGAAGGTATTTTTTCATTAATCTGAATGTATTGTTATCAACCAGTTTTGTAAAATCGGAAAGATGGCTCAGGTCGTAACAAATAAATGAAAAATTGGTTTTTTCTGGGTGAACACCCTTGATCCTTGCAACTTTTTCCACCGCTTTGGGATTAAAGATATCACACCCCAAACCATATACAGTGTCAGTTGGGTAGATGATCACACCCCCTTTTTGCAGGGTTTCAACAACAGTATTAATTTGTCTTGATGACGGATTTTCAGGATGGATTTTTAACAGCATAAGAATATGGATGAAAGGTTACACAAAGTCATAATTCCAAATGTATAAAATTATAACAAAGACGGAATAATAAAGTTTAGTAATTTGGGTTTTGTGATTCCTTATTAATGAATATGCTTATCCATCAATGTTTTAATACATAAAAAGATCGTTAGAGTTTCTCAATAAACTCATAGTGTTTGTCTATAAAGTTGCCAAAATGTTTAATTGGTCATGTGTCTGTTCATAAAGTTTCATTTGCAAGGCTCGCGCGGTCCGAAAACGCGGAGTTTACTAATCGTAAATGAGCAATTTTCGGACAAGCGTAACGCGGCAAATGGGACTTTATGGACAGACACTAGTTAGTGTTTAACGGAATTCGTATGTGTATTTTGTAATAACCTTGAAATCCGTGCTTGGAAAATATGTTACAACACCAGTGCATATTCCTTTTTTATTGTAGTTATATGTTTTGGTAGAAAAATCATCTTCCGGTCCTCTGCGCCATTTCATCTCCGCGATATTATTTTTCCCGTCATATGAATAGCTTTTTTTTATGAACTTTTCATCAGTGGGATTATCCTCTATAATTTCGGTGAGATCACCTGTGGAACTGTACCTGTAATCAATAGAATAAAATTGTACATCGCCACGATACTTTTTCTCGTTTCTCAGTAAACCGGTATTGTCGTATTCGTAAATCTTATTTTCAGTTACCTGCCCTGTATTATCCAGTAATCTTTCTTCCAACAGGTTTTCATCTTCATCGTATATCATCATAAGAGATGATACAAGCTTACCTCCTGCATTGAAAATTTCCACCCTGGTATGGTTTCCTTCATGAGTAAACGTTCTCTTTTCATCAAGCCGGCCTTCAAGATAATACCTGATCTCGGTCAGCTTTCCTTTATCGTTGTATTCAAACTTATTCACAAAGTTTTCAGTGCCATTATACCCCTTTTCTACAAGTAGATTGCCATTTTTATCATATTCCGAATTTTTCTTATAGGTTATTACCAGTGCACCGCCTTTTCTTCTGGTATATTCTGTTCTGAAACCGGCATGATTATAATCATAGGTTTCCAGGGTCAGGGTATCCTTCGACTGGTAGGTGATCATTTCAATGACTTTACCGTTTGTATTATATCTGGTAAATGCGGTCTTTTGTTCCGGCGAATGCAACTTGCCTTTCATAAATGATTTATCCAGTTGCATTTGACTTTCGATATTGTTTTTTATGATGTATTCCCTATGCTTCTCGTCAATACCGGGTTGTGCCTGTAATATTACCAGACCGGTAACCATTACAATTGATAATACAAGATATTTTTTCATCTGTCTGCTATTTTAACTAATTGATTATGAGCTATTAAAAAATTAGAAAACAATGGTATCCATTGGGATAACCTTTCCGTTAGGGTGTAAATTGTTTATACTGTTTTTTTAACGGGTAACGCGTGGAATAGATTCATTTTTATAAAAAAAAATGATATTTTTTTATATGTTCACATAAATTCACTTCTCAACCAAATACTGTTCACTGTTCAATTTTCTTACCGTTTACTGAATACCGATCACCTAATACCATCCCACCCCATTTCATTCTATGGCACCGGTATCCAAACACTATACTGTTCACTGTTCACTGTTCACTCTCTTCTTCCTCCTCTTCCTCCTCCGGCTCAAACGGGTCCCTGAAGAATCCTGTTATTATTTCTTTTAATGATTTCTTTTGTTTGCGCGGTCTGAATTCAGATTCAGACACCTCGTCCCCGGCGTCGTATTCATCAAAAGATATATCATCATCATCTTCTTCTTCAGGTAATGTATTTATTGTTGGAGGGGGGCCTTGTTTACGGTAATAAGAAGCAAGGATCAATCCCGCGAGGGCTCCATACAGGTGGGATTCCCATGAAACCCCTGTTTTGTAAGGAAAAATGCCCCAAACCATGCTGCCGTATAGAAAAATGACCAGCAGGGAAATGGCTGTAAGGTGTATATTCTTTCTGAAAATTCCGCTGAAAAACAAAAATGCCCCTAAACCGTAAATGATCCCGCTGGCTCCGATATGATATGCTTCACGTGCGCCGAACCATATCCATAGTCCGGACATAAGCCATATAAGGGAAAAGACCCGTAAAGCAATCTTATGATAGAAATAAAACAGTCCCCAGGTAAGTAAAAATGCCGGAATGGAGTTGTTAAATAAATGCCTTAGGTTGCCATGTACCAGTGGGGCAGAAATAATACCTGGCAGTCCTTTGATATGAAGGGGGTATATTCCAAGAAATGTGAGATCCGCTTGCAACACTGACTCGGTAGCTTTGACAGCCCACATTAATCCGAGGAATAACAAAGGAAAAACCATGCTTAAGAATACTCTTTTTTTTTCTTTTGAATCCATTTCAGGTACTAAAGTGTATTTTCCGGATTTGATGCTTAAAAGTAATTAAATTCTGACTAACTCTTAAAATAATAAAGTCGGCTATGAGATAGCCTGTATTATTGTCTTCGCCGGGCTAAAGGTTAATAAAAATGAATTATGCAGGTTGGAAGGTAATTGATTATAATCAGCTACGGGAAAATTACCCGTTATTAATTTTCATATGAAACCCTCATCATTAAGGAATTTAATTTATATAATACAAAGACAATAGGACATGAATATTTACTAAGAACTTATTACGCGAGAGCGAAGCGGTTACATTCGTTTTCAAATTTTTAATTACTTTTTTATCGAATAATTACAAAATTTTAAACGAATGAAACAAAAAATAAGTACATTTATTTAAATAGGTAGGATACAGGCATTTCTTTTTTTTTGTTTTCTTTTTATGCCCAAACAGAAATTAACCAAACCCGAAGAACGAAAGGTTATTGAGCTGGAAGCTCAAGTGGATAAATTGTACAATTTAGTTGGTTTAAAGAAGATAATTGCACAATTATCTGCAAAATTTATCAGCCTCTCCATAGACGAGATCGATCAGTATATAGGTCAGGCATTAAACGAAATATCGCAATATTTAGGTATTGAACGAAGTGTTCTGATAGAATTTTCCGGCACGGGAAGTGGCTCGGCAATATCTTATTCTTTCAGGGAAAAGGGAATAGTCAAAGCCAGTGAATTATCAGTAAAGAACGAATTGCCCTTGTTTTACAGTATATTAAGCCAGGGAGAACTTTATTACTTTGAACGAATTGATGAACTGCCTGATAATGCTGTTCATGAAAGGCAATACTGTGAAAGTTCGGGCATAAAATCAAACTTCAGTGTTCCATTGAATATTTCCGGCAGGGTGATTGGTTTTTTAGGATTTTCGACTTTGAATTATATTAAATCATGGACACCCGAAGAGGTTAGGAATCTGAAACTTATATCCCATGTAATAGCTAACGCTCTTGCAAGGAGAAATGCACATTTCGCGTTGAAATCTGAAGAGGAAAAATTCAGTCTTGTTGCCGATAATGCCCCTATTTTATTATCTCATATCGATACCCGTTTCAGATATGAATATCTGAACAAACATTTTAAACGTTTGCTTGGCATTGATCCGGACACGGCAACAGGGCATACAATAGGGGAAATTTTTGGAAGGCATACGGAGGCCAATATAAAAAGAGCTGTAATGATGCTTCCGAAGCAGTCACCGGCTACCTTTGAAAATGAATTAATGCATAATAGCGGTCATTCAATATATACTTACGGGCAGGTTATCCCAGATGTTAATAATCAGCATAATATTACTGGATATTATCTGATCGAGATGGACATTACCATGTTAAAGAAGACCGAAAAAGAGCTTAAACAATCGGTTCTTGAACTAAGTGATGAGAGGTTTAAACTTTTCGAAGCACAAAGGATATCACATCTCGGACACTGGGACTGGGACCTGGAGACGAACGGACTGAAATGGTCTGATGAAATTTATAGAATATTCGGTTTGAAGCCCCAGGAATTTGAGGCCACATATGACGCGTTTTTACTTCGCGTGCATCCTGATGACAGGGATAAGGTTGTCAAAGCAGTTGATTCTGCCATTAAACATAATGAACCTTATAATATTGACCATCGCATTATATTGCCCGGCGGCAGTGAAAGGATAGTGCATGAACAAGCATCCATCAAAAGGAACAGGGAGGGAAGGGCTGTCCATATGCTGGGTACGGTGCAGGATATAACTAGGTTGAAACACATACAGTTACGACTTAAGGAGGCCAATGATGAAATTAGCCGGTTGAATGAAAAGCTTGCAAGTGAGAACTTATATTTAAAGAAAGATATTAAGCTGAGCCGCCATCATACAAATATTATTGGTGAAAGCGAAGCAATTAAAAAGGTATTGTCACTTATTGAGCAGGTGGCAAATTCGGATACGACTGTATTAATACAGGGAGAAACAGGTGTTGGAAAAGAGCTTGTTGCCAATGCCATACATATTATGAGCAAAAGAAAAGACCGGGCTATGGTAATTGTTAATTGTGCTTCCCTGCCTGCATCACTCATTGAATCAGAGTTGTTCGGACATGAAAAAGGTGCTTTTACAGGTGCCTATTCACGATTAGCCGGCAGGTTTGAGATTGCTAATGATTCTACTATCCTGCTCGATGAAATTGGTGAACTTCCATTGGAAATGCAGGTAAAGCTATTGAGGATTATCCAGGAAGGTACATTCCAGCGTATTGGCAGCACGAAAACATATCATACCAATGCCCGTATCCTTGCTTCAACCAATCGTGATCTGGCGCCTGCGGTGAACGAAGGGCGTTTTCGACAGGATCTTTATTACCGGCTGAATGTATTCCCTGTCTATGTACCTCCGCTACGTGAGCGAAAAGAGGATATATCACTATTGGTAACATCTTTTATAGATGAGTTTAACACGAGCATGAGAAAAAATGTCGGTTCGATACCAAAAAAGAGCCTTGAAAAACTGACACAATATGCATGGCCGGGAAACATTCGTGAACTGCGTAATGTAATTGAACGGTCAATGATACTGAGTTATGGAAAATCACTTCAATTATCCTTTATGGAAGATACCAGCCGGAAACCAGGCAAGTTCATCTCTCTCGATGAAATGCAACGTCTACACATTATGAAGGCGATGGAATTGTCGGGAGGAAAAATCAGCGGCCCGGATGGCGCGGCAGATATTTTAGGGGAGAATCCCACCACCCTGCGGTCGAGAATGGACCGGCTGAAAATTCATTATAAAAAGTCATAGAAGCCGGCTCCGGCATTTACGATATTTCGCAAAGTCTGCACACGGCTCATCCGGATTTGTAATCCGGATGTTTTTTTACCCTACTCCATGCAGATGGAGCCGTTGTTACGCGAAGCCCACTTTCTTTAAAACCAGCATGGAGTTTTGCAGTAGCGGGACCCGTCTCAGAAAAATCGCGTACGATTTCAAGGAATGTTTTCGTCGCGGGGGCACTGGAGGAACCCTGTCCGAGCGACGACGAAGGAGGAGTGAGTTTGGGTTCCGCGGGAAGAAAACCTTCCGTAGTAAATCAAGCGATATTTATGGAACGGTGACCTTTTTGCCTACTTTTTGGGTGGCAGCCAAAAAGTAGGTCGAACTGCCTTGCAGGCAGTTCGAAACCCGGTCAGCGGGAAGCAATTAAAAACAATACTTTTCAATATAATACCCGTTTAGCAAATCCACTATGATTATTCCTTATAGCTAAAAAAACGAACACTTTTAATAAAAAAAATTTATAAATAATTAAATACGATATATCGTATACGGTACGATATATCGTAAAAATATTAATGTCTTTTGAAATATCATTGCAAGGGTAAGAAACAGATAAACAGGAAAATACGTAATTTGGTACGGGCTTTGACTATTGTTTTAAACATTTAATAGAAATTTAAAATTTGTGCTTATGACTACGATGGAATTTAATACTCAGTTGGCACGGCTTGGTGACAATCTTCAGAAATATGCCGTGAGCCTTACCATGAATAGTGAGGATGCCAAAGACCTTGTTCAGGAAACATATTTCAAAGCAATTGCAAACAAAGATAAATTTGAAGCAGATACCAACCTGAAAGCATGGACCTATACAATTATGAGAAACACTTTTATTAATAATTACAGGAAAAAGGTCAAAAACAATACAGCATATGATAACACGGAAAACCTTCATTTTTTAAACCGTAAACAGGATTCGGGATATGTTGCACCTGAGGTCAGGATTCAGGCTGAAGAAATTGAAAACAGAATTGCAAATCTTGATAAGGATTACGGAATTCCGTTTTCAATGCATGTAAAAGGATATAAATATAAAGAAATAGCCGATCATCTGGGATTGAAGATAGGTACAGTAAAAAGCCGCATTTTCTTTTCAAGAAAAAAGCTGATGCAATCACTTAAGGATTATGCATAGGATGACCGGGAGTTAGTTGAACAGAGTTTAAACAATATAGGGATTTAACTGGCATGTAAACATATCTTATTTTTGTGTGTTTATATGCTTATCCGGGTGCTGACAAATTTTATCTGAGTGCATAATGTTGCAAAAAAACAGGAAAGTCAATGTAAATGAGATAAACTTTAATGTCATTGTTAAGGGAAGTGGTGATGCTGTAATACTTCTGCATGGTTTTGGTGATACGGCTAATGTGTGGCATAATCAGATCGATTATCTTGTTGTTGCCGGTTTTAAAGTTATTGCTCCCGACCTGAGAGGTTTTGGGGGTACTGATGCACCGGAATGGAAAGAGAACTATGAGATTGAAAAGCTGGCTTCCGATGTGAAAGGCCTTGCGGATGAATTCGGAGTTGATGATTTTCATTTGGTAGCACACGGATTCAGTACCATAGTAGGATGGTACCTTGCAGAGCATTATCCTGAAAAGCTTAAATCAATGGTAATTATTTCTATGGGGCATCCGGGTTCCTATGAGGATGCCGGTATCGAGCAGTTGCAGAAGGGATGGTACCGTTTTGCATTTTTATTGCCGGGAATTGCCGAAAAACAAATATCATTAAATAATTGGGAAGTATTAAGAAAACTGTTTGGTAATCACAGGCAGGTTAAACAAATAATAAAAAATATCAGTCGTTCAGGACGGATAACTTCTGCTATGAACTGGTACAGGGCAAATGTAATTCCCTTATATACGGGTGAGTTTCCCGGGTTGGCCATTCCTTTACTCGGATGCTGGGGTGAACATGATCCGGTTTTTCTTGAAGAACAAATGAAGAACACAAAAAAATTCAGCAATGGCAAATGGCATTATGTGAAAATTGAAAATGCCGGTTACTGGCCACAGTTGGATCGCCCCGATTTATTAAATAATCTGATAGGGGATTGGATTACATATAAATATGCCAATAAATAATAAAGGATATTATCGCGCGAAGGCAATAATATCCTTATAAAGAAATAATACTGTCATTTTCGTTACAGCAATAATAACTATTTTATCGGCCTTAATTTACGTACCTGTGCTCCTGCATGCCATAGTTCGGATTCCCGCATTTCCTTCAGTTCTTTCTCAAGCAGCTCCCTGTAGTTGGATCTACCTGTAGATTCCAGTACGCGTTCGGTTTCTTTTCCCGTTTTCACCTTGTCATACAGTTCTTTAAATACCGGAAGGGTTGCCTCTTTAAATTTAGGCCTCCAGTCAAGGGCACCCCGTTGAGCAGTTGCACTGCAGTTGGCATACATCCAGTCCATGCCGTTTTCGTCCACCAGCCGGATAAGGCTTTGTGTTAGCTCTTCAACAGTTTCGTTAAATGCCTCACTTGGTGAATGGCCGTTTTCCCTTAATATCTGGTACTGGGCATCCATAATACCCGCGAGGGCTCCCATAAGAACTCCCCGTTCGCCTGTAAGATCCGAATAAACTTCGTTTTCGAATGTGGTAGGGAATAAATATCCCGAACCAATAGCAATTCCCAGTGCCACTGTACGCTCTTCGGCTTTTCCCGTATAATCCTGGAAGACCGCATAACTTGAATTGATGCCTGCACCTGCAAGAAAATTCCTTCTTACACTTGTTCCTGATCCTTTTGGGGCTACCAGGATAACATCGATATTTTTTTGGGGAATAACCCCGGTTTGTTCTTTATAGGTAATTGAAAATCCATGTGAAAAGTACAATGCATCTCCTTCCTTAAGGCATGGCTCCAGTAAAGGCCATACAGCACGCTGGGCTGCATCTGAAACCAGATACTGAATTATTGTTCCTTTCTTTGCTGCCTCTTCAATGGGAAAAAGTGTTTCACCGGGTATCCAGCCATCTTTTACTGCCCTGTCCCAGTCGGCCTTAAAATCCCGCGATTGTCCTATGATTACATTGATGCCGTTATCTTTCATGTTCATTGCCTGTGCCGGACCCTGAACACCGTAACCGATAACAGCCACTGTTTCGTTCTTAAGTGTTTCCTTTGCTTTTGATAGTGAGAATTCTTCGCGGGTAACAACTGTTTCGTCAACACCGCCGAAATTAATTTTAGCCATAATAATTGATTTTAATTTATTATTTTTTTTGATTTAATTATTTGATTGTTCTTCATCTATCGCTTGTAGGAAATTGCTAAACAATTCCTGGCTAAGCTTGGTGATGGCAATTCGTCCCGACCGGGTAAACTGTTTCACCCCATACTTACTGAGTTGTTCAAAAAGTTCCTGGGTTTCTTCCTTATGTCCGGTTTTTTCAATAACCGTATACTCATTTGTCACTTCAAGGATCCGTGCATTATGTTTACGAATGGTTGTTTCCAGTGTGGTGCTTTCGAGCAGAGCTTCAGTCGGAACTTTGTATAAGGCAATTTCCTGATGAATGACCTCTTCATCGGGATGATAAAAAGCTTTTAGCACCTCAACCAGCTTTTCGATCTGTCGTACCACTTTTTCTACTTTTTCTTTTGTTTCTTTAACAACGATTGTAAATTTATGTATGCCGGGGATTGCCGATTCGGATACAGTAAGGCTTTCTATATTGACATGCCTCCTGGTGAAAATGATGGTAATCCTGTTTAACAAACCAATATGGTTTTCCGAAAATGCAGTTATTGTGTATGTTTGTATCATCACTTATGTTTTTAATGGTTTATTTATTTTCCTTTCCCAGTATTATTTCAGAAACACCGGCACCGGCAGGCACCATGGGAAATACGTTGTCTTCCTTTTCAATGGATACATCCAGCAGATATGATCCCTTATAGTCAAGCATTTCCTCTATAGCTTCCTTTAATTCCGGGCGTTCAAGTACCTTCCGTCCTTTAATACCAAAACCTTCGGCAACCTTTATGAAATCCGGGTTCATCAGGTAGGTTTGTGAATAACGCTTGTCAAAAAACATTTCCTGCCATTGTCGTACCATACCCAGGTAATTGTTGTTCAAAAGTAAGATCTTTACGGGAATTTCCGATTGTTTGATGGTTCCAAGTTCCTGTATGGTCATTTGCAGACCTCCGTCACCAACAATAGCTATAACCTGTCTGTCAGGCTTTCCCACCTGTGCTCCCATGGCTGTCGGTACACCGAAACCCATAGTTCCCAGTCCGCCCGATGTAACGAAACTTCTCGGATGGTTCAGCTTAATATATCGTGAAGCAAACATCTGATGCTGTCCGACATCGGTAACAATTATCGCTTCTCCCTTTGTTTTCTCATTCATCAGCCTGATTACCTCACCCATTGTAAGTCCAGGTTTTTTGGGATAAAGGTCCTGACTGATCACTTCATAATGTTCCTTTTTGTCTAGTTCTTTGAATTCGGCGATCCAGCCATCAAATTTTCTTTCCTGAACATGCCGTGTTAATAGGGGTAGTGTTTTTTTAACATTACCCGTAACAGCGATATCGGGTTTTATATTCTTGTATATTTCTGCCGGGTCAATTTCCATGTGAATGATCTTTGCCTGCCTGGCATATTTATCCAGATTTCCGGTAACGCGATCGTCAAAACGCATGCCAATGGCTATCAGTACATCACACTCGTTGGTCATGATATTTGTCGCATAATTACCATGCATGCCAAGCATTCCCATGTTCTGCGGATGTCCGGTTGGCAGCGCTGATACACCCAGTATAGTCCACGCGGCAGGGATGCCCGATTTTTCAATAAATTGTTTAAACTCTTCCTCAGCTCCTGCAAGGGTGACCCCCTGTCCGAAAAGTATATACGGCTTTTCTGCCTTATTTATCAGATCTGCAGCTTGTTTTACAGCCTTTTCATTTACTTTTGGCCATGGAAGATAACCACGTATGTAAGAGCACTTTTTATATTCGAAGTCCAGTTTACCGAATTGTGCATCTTTGGCAATATCTATTAAAACCGGTCCTGGACGCCCCGTACGGGCAATATAAAAAGCTTTCGCGATTACACTGGGGATATCCTCAGCTTTGGTTATCAGGAAGTTCCATTTGGTAACAGGCATCGAAATACCTATCACATCTGTTTCCTGGAAAGCATCGGTTCCCAGCAGCGGGCTTATAACCTGACCGGTAATTGCAACTATGGGAGTTGAATCCATCATGGCATCGGCAAGACCGGTTATCAGGTTGGTAGCCCCGGGTCCGGAAGTGGCCATACATACGCCTGTTTTGCCTGTGACCCGTGCATATCCTTGTGCAGCGTGAACAGCGCCCTGTTCATGGCGGGTAAGTAGATGCCTGATTTTATCTGTATGGTTCATCAGTGAATCATACACGGGCATTATTGCCCCACCGGGATATCCAAATATGATCTCTGTATTTTCCTGTATCAATGATTCTAATAAAGCTTCTGAACCGGTGATCGTTTTTGTTGTTGTTTTTATAATGGTATCCGGGGTCATTTTTTTTAGAATTATCCTAATTAAAAGAATAGATTAAATCATTCTTACAGCTCCTGTATCAGCTGATGTAACCATGGATGCATAAGCTTTCAATGCAGCAGATACAGGACGGTTTCGCTTCACAGGGGTATAAGCACTGCTTCCCCTTTTTTCCTGTTCTTTTTTCCGCTTTTCCAGTTCATCGGGGGTAAGTTTGACATTGATAGTTCGTCGGGGTATGTTGATCTCAATAATATCTCCGTCTTTCAATAATCCTATCTCACCTCCTGCTGCAGCTTCGGGTGATACGTGGCCAATTGAAAGACCTGATGTACCACCGGAAAATCGTCCGTCGGTAAGGAGTGCACATTTGTCACCCAGCTTTTTAGATTTGATATAGGATGTGGGGTACAGCATTTCCTGCATACCAGGCCCTCCTTTCGGGCCTTCATAGCGGATAATGACCACATCCCCGGGGACCAGTTTGTCCCCAAGAATAGCATCACATGCTTCTTCCTGGGATTCATACACTTTAGCCGGTCCTGAAAAATCGAATATGGCTGGGTCCACTCCGGCAGTCTTCACAACACACCCTTCGCGGGCAATGTTTCCGAAAAGCACTGCCAGGCCACCGTCTTTATTATAACAATGTTCAATATCCCGGATACAACCTTTTTCCCTGTCCTTATCAAGTTCTTTGAACTGCAGGTTTTGTGATCCGAGTTTCAGATTGCGTATGCCTGACGGCGCACTTTTGTATATTTCGTAGTCTTCCGGATTTGTTTTGCCATTCATGATACTGAATTTTTGAATTGCCTCTCCGAGACTTAGTAAATCAGCCCTTCTGACGGATGAATCTATCAAACCTCCTTTTTCCAGCTCAGCAAGAATACCCAGTATACCACCTGCACGGTTTACATCTTCAACATGATATGGCGAGCTGGGTGAAACTTTACAAAGTACAGGTACTTTCCTTGAAAGTTCATCAATATCTTTCATGGTGAAATCAACACCTGCCTCATTGGCTATAGCTAAAATATGCAATACGGTATTGGTAGAACCACCCATAGCGATATCAAGAGTCATGGCATTCCTAAATGCTTCCCTGGTGGCAATGGAACGGGGGAGTACCGATTCATCCCCTTCAGTATAATACTTGTTTGTAAGCTTTACAATTTGCCTGGCCGCCTGTTCAAATAGTTTTTTCCTGTTACGGTGTGTAGCCACAACAGTGCCGTTGCCCGGAAGTGCAAGTCCGATAGCTTCATTCAGACAATTCATAGAATTGGCTGTGAACATTCCTGAACATGATCCGCAGGTAGGGCAGGCGATTTGTTCCACTGCCTGAATTTCTTCATCCGTGACTTCAGGATCTGCAGCCATTACCATTGCATCTACAAGGTCATATTTTTTATCTTTTAATTGTCCTGCTTCCATCGGACCGCCTGATATAAATATTGTCGGAATGTTCAGTCGCATTGCCGCCATAAGCATGCCCGGGGTAATTTTATCACAATTGCTGATGCAAATCATGCCGTCCACTTTATGGGCATTACACATGTATTCGACACTGTCGGCGATAAGGTCACGGGACGGAAGTGAATACAACATCCCGTCGTGCCCCATGGCAATGCCATCATCAATGGCAATGGTATTGAATTCTGCAGCAAAATAACCTTCTTTCTCAATTATGGATTTAACTTCCTGTCCTATTTCATGAAGGTGGGTATGGCCGGGAACGAACTGCGTAAAGGAATTGACAACGGCAATAATGGGTTTGCCTATCTGTTCTTCTTTCATACCGGCAGCGCGCCAAAGGCTTCTTGCCCCCGCCATGCGCCTGCCTTCAGTTGTTGTTGCGCTTCGTAGTTTTTTTGACATAATGTAATTGTATTTAAGTCGTTTAAAATTAAAAAAGCCATTCTTTCGGTAAGAATGGCTCTTTCATTATTTTGAATATAGCCTGTACCATCCTTACTTTAGCATCTTGACGAGGCTAATCAAAAGGACAGCGACAATGACTATTATATTTTTCATTTGTTATTGTTTTGGTTGACAAATATAAAAAATTAAATATTATCATGTCAAAAAAAAATTAAAAATAATTTCAATCTATTTTATTTTTCCTTGTAAAAAGCATACATAAATTCGGGTGTTAGCAGCCTGTATCGCTCTATGGTTTGCTTATCCAGTTCATCAACATAGTTTTTGTCTTTGATCACAAATCCCACTTTTTTCAGTCTTTCGGGGAAATCGGTTCCGTAAAGCCTGTAATGATCTTTTTGGCGAAATTGTTTTTCACGTTCCAGCGGGTCCTTAACAGAGGGATCCTCATGTGTCGTTTTCATTGAAAAATTAACAGGCACATGCAATATTGCATAACCTCCCGGCTTCAAAATGCGAAGGATCTCCGACATAGCCCGGGTATCATCTTCAACATGTTCCAGTACATGATTACATATGACCACATCGTAACTGTTATCCCTGAAAGGCATTTGCTGAATATCAAGCTTTACATCGGCTATCGGTGATTCAAGATCTGCCGTGGTATAATTCAGATTTTTCTGTTTTTTAAGCCTTTTGTAAAAGCACTGTTCGGGAGCAACATGTAAAACTGTTTGCGGTTTGTCAAAAAAATCAGTTTTGTTTTTTAAAAACAGCCATATTAATCTGTGCCGCTCAAGTGAAAGGCACCTGGGGCACAATACATTTTTTCTGACAATATTGTATCCGTAAGGAAGGAATTTCCGGAACGTACTGTTGCATACAGGACATGCAACATTGTTGCCGTGGTAAAACAATGAGCTGATACGCATAAAAATGTAACTTAGTCGAATAAGGTGCTTTCTTGGTACTGTATTCAGTACCATAGGAATGAATTTTCTCATTGCAATATCATTCAATATTCAAAAAAACGTGTCAAATGTAGGCAAATTTTTATAATTCGCTACCAGGATCATTTTCGCGGATTGAAAAATCCTTATTTTTGCCGGATATGGAATAGCTGTAATATTAAAAACATACAATGAGACCTTTTAAAATTCTGGGAATTCAACAGATTGCCATAGGCGGTGAAGATAAGGATAAACTGAAAAAGTTTTGGATTGATATAATGGGCCTGGAAAAGTTACACAGTTTCAAAAGTGAGAAAGAGAATGTATATGAGGATGTCCTGAAAATGGGAGAGGGGCCGGAGGCAGTGGAGATTGATATTATGCAGCCCATTGATATAAATAAAAAACCCAAAGTACATGAACCTAAACTTAATCATATAGGACTTTGGATCGATGACCTTCAGTCGGCGGTTGACTGGTTAACAAAACAAGGTGTGCGATTCACGCCGGGGGGTATACGTAAAGGTGCTTCCGGTTATGATGTTTGTTTTATCCACCCAAAAGGCAATGAAGATTTTCCGCTTTGCGGAGAGGGTGTGCTGGTGGAGCTTGTGCAGGCTCCGGGGGAGATGATAAAATAAAAAAGCGGGTAAGCTACTCATATCACGCCGCTACAACCGCCTACCCTTGCTTCCTTCCGGACCTGGGGGGATTCAGCAGGAGCTGGCCGTATAAGACTTACCCGCCGGACGGCAAAAATATGAACTTTTAATTAACATGACAAAGAATTTAAAAAATTAATCTCCTGCCATAAAAAAACATTTATATTTGCTTCACTAAACCAATTAAAAACGGAATTATGGAACCCAAAAAAAATTCAATTTTCAATCATGCTCTTACCTATGGAGCTATAGTTGGTATTGCGCTGATTATATGGACAATTTTATTATTCATCATGGATCTGTCATTTAACAAATGGTTAGGTTATGTCAGTTACCTGTTTATAATTGCCGGCATTATTCTTGGTATGAAATCATATCGTGATAATGTACAGGGGGGCTTTATAAATTATGGCAAAGCCTTGGGTATCGGTGTGCTTATTAGTTTGATCGCCGGTATAATATCAGCTTTGTACTTTCTGATACATATTAATTTTGTAGATACGGAATTTTTAGCCAAGTCGCAACAATTCACGGAAGAACAAATGCTTAGTAAGGGGTTGACCGAAGAGCAGGTTGAAATGCAGATTGAGATGACATCTAAGTTTATGCGCCCCGGTTTTATGTTTATAATGTCAATTGTAGGTAATGTTTTCATGGGGACGATCATATCATTGATTATAGCTGCTTTTGTAAAAAAGGATGAAAACCCCGTGGCAGTGTAAATAGAGCTTGTCAATTAAGTTGGCAAATTGTTTTATTGGTCATGTGTCTGTTCAGAAAGTTCCATTTGCAAGGCTTGCGCAGTCCGAAAATGCGGAGTTTACTAGTCGTAAATGAGCAATTTTCGGACAAGCGTAACACGGCAAATGGGACTTTATGGACAGACACTAAATAGAGCTTGTCAATTAAGTTGGCAATATAATTTTAATAAGTATAATGAATATTTCAATTGTCATTCCTTCGTATAATGAAAGTGAGTCATTGCAGGAGCTGATCGTGTGGATTGAATCGGTAATGACAGAACATAAATTCAGGTATGAGATAATTTTTATCGATGACGGCAGCAGAGATAATACCTGGAAGATAATTGAAGATAATGCAAAAAGAAATGCATCTGTCAGGGGAATAAAATTCAGAAGAAACCACGGGAAATCTGCAGCTTTGCATTGCGGTTTTCGTGCAGCAAAGGGAGATGTTGTGATTACTATGGATGCCGACCTTCAGGACAATCCTGAGGAAATCCCGGAGTTTTATACCATGATCATGGAAGAAGATTACGATCTTGTGTCGGGATGGAAAAAAAAGCGTTACGATCCGGTGTTGTCGAAGAACATCCCCAGCAAATTTTATAACTGGACAGCCCGCAGGATAAGCAAGATCAGGTTGCATGATTTCAATTGCGGACTGAAAGCGTATAAAAACCGGGTGGTGAAAAGTATAGAATTATACGGGGAAATGCACAGGTACATCCCGGTGCTTGCAAAATGGGCCGGATTCGACCGGATAGGTGAAAAGGTAGTCAGACACCAGGAGCGAAAATACGGTACTACAAAATACGGTCTTGAACGGTTTATACGGGGGCCGCTTGACCTACTTTCAGTGGTGTTCATTTCAAAATACGGCAAGCGTCCCTTGCACCTTTTTGGTTCGTTGGGGTTAATGACCTTTATTGTAGGTATTATTATGGCGGGTATTATCGGGGTGAATAAGATACTGGCCATGAAGCATCATATACCGGCCCGGCTGGTTACGGATAGTCCGTATTTTTATATCGGACTTACATGCATGATCCTGGGTACACTGTTGTTCCTTACCGGATTTCTGGGCGAACTTGTGTCGCGAAGTTCATATGACCGGAATTCATACCAGGTGGAGGAAGAGATTTGATTTTTATAAAGCTTTGGCCCGGCAAAGCCAATAATGCAGGATAAATATGTTACTTTTGCGGATTATAACGCATAAAAAGGAGATTTTAGATAGTGTTTTATTCTGTAATACTTCCCACGTTCGGGCGGCCGGCAGATGTGTCTGCCTTTCTTGAAAGCCTTACCAGACAATCATATACCAGTTTTGAAGTGATTATTGTTGATGGAAGCCTTGATGATATATTGCAACCGGTGATTAAGAGTTTTTCATCAAAGTTGAAAATAAAGTATTTTTATGAGCGCGGACTCGGTGCGAGTGAATCGCGCAATAAGGGATGTGATAATGCCAAAGGTGATTATCTTGTGTTCATTGATTCTGACTGTATACTGCCATCACATTATTTTGCCGCGATAGATGATTTTATAAAGAGTAACAGGGTTGACGGATTTGGCGGTCCTGATGATGCACATCATAGTTTTTCATCATTTCAGAAGGCTGTAAATTATGCTATGACTTCTTTTTTTACTTCCGGTGGTATACGTGGGAAAAAGCATCACCTGGGAGATTTTCACCTGCGTGGGTTCAATATGGGGATCTCGCGGAAGGCATTTGATACTGTGGGAGGATTTAGCGAAATGCAGGTGGCTGAAGACCTGGATATCAGTATCCGTTTATTAAAAGCAGGTTTTAAAACGGCATTGATAAGCAATGCTTATGTATATCACCGCAGAAAATCCGATTTTAAAAAATTTTTTAAGCAATTGTATATGCACGGAAAGGGGAGGATAGACCTTTATATGAGACACAGGGGTGCACTGAAGCCTCTTCATTTTTTGCCTGCCTTGTTTATATTTTATCTTATTGCCGGAATATTATCGGCATTTCTTGCTCCGCGGATATTTTTAGTTTTTGCCGGCAGTATTGTATTGTATATTATCCTGGTTTTTATAGATTCATTAATACAGTATAAAAGCATATATACTTCTTTCCTGAGCATAATAGCTGCGCTTGAGTTACTTGTTGCATATGGTGCCGGATTGCTGCGTAACCTGGTGGTTCGTGTTATACTCGGCCGCGGAACCGAAAGTATGAAATCTGCCGAGTTAAAGGAATAAGATATGAGCAGCAACGCAGATATCAAACATTAATTTTTCATACTAAAGTTGCGCGTAACATTCTAAATTGGCATATTATACGAACAAAACATTCGTATATAAAACCAGGTCACATTGCAGGACTTCCACGATTACAACAATTTAATGATTTAAAAATGTTATATTTGAATATTAAGACATATTAATAAATGACTGATAAAAATTCAAATATTGATGTTGATAAAGTTGTAAAACATTGGACTGAGACTTCTGATAATGATTTCGAGACAATGTTAAAATTATATAATTCAAAATCATATGGATGGTCATTGTTCCTTGGACATATATCAACCGAGAAATTGCTTAAAGCATTATATGTTAAACGATTTGAGAAACATGCTCCATTTATACATAATCTTTACCGATTAGGAGAATTAATCGGATTAGAAATGACAGATGAACAATCAGATTGGCTTGATGAGATTACATCATTTAATTTAAATGCCAGATATGACGATTATAAAAAGGAATTTTACAAATTATGTACTCCTGATTATACAAAAAACTGGATTGATAAAATCAAAATTATTCGGACATGGATAAAAAAGATGCTTTAAATATAGCCGCAAAGTATGCTGATGCCGTGAAATCAAAATATGATTTTGTGAAAATTATTTTATTCGGTTCATATGCAAAAGGCAACTTCAATGAGGATAGTGATATTGATATTGCAGTGATTTTAAAAGACTATAACAATTTGATTGATATACAATTAGATTTAATGAGAATAAGGAGAAAAATTGATAGTCGGATTGAGCCACATCCATTTAGAGAAAAAGATTTTGATATTACAAATCCTATAGTAAATGAGATAGTCAAACACGGACATGATATTAATATCAACGTGGCCTGATATATAGGTATATGAGTGGTCTGCAAGACCTTTTTCATACTTATTATTTTTACTAAAGCACTCATAATTAGATCCCCATATACAAGTAAAGAACTTTTTTGACTCATGGCTGAAAAAAACTAAAACATTAGTTATGCAACTAATATATTAGTTCTACTTTAACAGATTTATTATATTGAATAAAAACAATCTATGTCCCTTTGTCTTTTTATGTGACGCCGTTGTAATTTCTCGAGCATCAGTTCATCGGTCATTTCCCGATAAAATTTATATACCATAAAATTCATAATGTTCCTTGCCGAAAGCAAAGGGA
>Ga0307422_1000479_pt1 | contig 22213 bp, 17 predicted proteins | sample SalMarWE160290MG_FD_202153 | JGI IMG/M metagenome (GOLD analysis project Ga0307422, IMG submission 202153) | Salt marsh sediment microbial communities from the Plum Island Ecosystem LTER, Massachusetts, United States - WE1602-90 | ecosystem: Environmental > Aquatic > Marine > Intertidal zone >...
TCTTTTATGGTTTCGAAATATCCGAAACTGTTTCCCAGTATTAATCCGAAATCAAAACTATCATCAGGGAAGAACATGCGCCTGGCATCGCCTTCCCTGAATTTTATACTAAGTCCTTCTTTATTTGCCTGGTTTTTCGCTTTACGTATCAGATAACGAGAACGATCCAATCCGTGAATATTTTTTAACCCTCTTCGAGCAAGCTCAAGCGAATGCCGCCCGTGACCGCAGCATAAGTCCAGAACCGCATCTTCAGGATTTAAATTAAGAATATCCATAAAAAGATCGACCTCTCTTTTTGTAGCCATATCATTATTCACCACATCTCCGTCTGTTTTAAGATAAAAAGGATTGAATATGGTTTGCCACCAGTCGGGCTTTACATGTTCTTCGAGGTTGGAAACCGGACCGAGGCTCCTGGGTGTAGCTCTCTTTTTCTTCTTTACCGTCCCGTCTTTAGTCAGAATAAAATCTTTCATTTATTTATTAAACCTCCTTAAAAGGTTTTTAATTATCTTATATAAAGACAAAATCCGGCTCTTCAAAAAGAAGCCGGGTTTCTTTCAAAATTTCATCTTTTCTCATAAATATGGGGTTATACAAAAGAACCCAACCACAGGGATTGGGACATAAGATAGGTGACGATTCTTCGTCCATTTTATTTTTAATATTATAACTACAGAAATATAAAAGTCAATATCATTGCAATAAAATTTATGTATAAACCAATATTAAGTAAAAACACAACATAAAAACGCGAGCATAGAAACAGAGTACTCTGTTTCTATCAAACATATCTATTTACTTCTCACTAAAACAGATTAATCGGTTTCCAACTCCGAAGTACAAAACGGGCAGCGCGTTGCATTTAGAGGTATAGCGGAAAGACAATACGGACACTCTTTTGTCGTCGGCTCGGGAGCGGGCTCCTGCCTTTTCAAACGATTCATGTTTTTTACTACCATAAAAATAGCAAAAGCGACTATAACAAAATTGATTATCGTGTTGACGAATATCCCGTAATTCAATGTAACCGCTCCGGCAGCCTGAGCTTCCGCAAGTGTTTCGTAAGACCCGGCTCCTTCAATAACAACAAAAAGATTTGAAAAATCGACGTTACCCAACAGTAAACCGATCGGGGGCATTATTATATCTGTAACAAGAGATTTCACTATCGCTCCGAAAGCGGTACCTATAATGATACCCACCGCCATGTCTAACACATTTCCTCGCATGGCAAATTCTTTAAACTCTTTTAACATTTTACTCCTCCTTTTTTTATTTTGCTAAACTTATTTTTTGCCGATTTCCCCGTGCAGAGCTTCCCGGAAAAATTCTCCGCTTCCGGTCAGCTCAAAATTGCGCCACGATTTTATCATCGCGGGATGCCAATCGGCGTCGAAGACCCAGCCTACCCAGCTTATATCTCTATCTTCAAGATAACCGACTATAATCTCATCGTAATCTTTATACTCATCCTTTTCAACTTCCTCCGAGTCGAAACCAAACTCAGTTACCATAACGGGATACCGTTCTTTGGCGAATCCGAAACTTTCGTCCCACTTGGGTTCCCATGGTTTTTTTCTTTTAAACGGATAGGGATGAGCAGTATACCCAATTCCTTTTACGTCAATAGGCTTATCACGAATGGGACTTAAATCGAAAGCCCAGTCAAAACCAGCCACGAGAGGAATAGTTTCCTCATCATACGCGCGAATCAAACCGATAATATCTTCGTTTATCTCTTTCCACTCATGCCAGGTCATACTGCCCAGACGCCCGAAAAAACGAGTCGGCTCGTTAAATATTTCATAAAAAGCGACTGTGTTGTTTTCCTTAAAATGGTCGGCGATAGTCCTCCAGAAATCATAAGTTTCTTTCTTCGTGGTTTCATAATAAGGGTCCTGAAAAAGTTCCATCTCAAGATTACCTATACTGTGCCAATCTACAATAACATATAACTCAAGTTCCGTACACCATTTTACTCCATCATCCAGCAATTTTAAATAAACTTCCGGCGTACGTTCTCTCCACGCTACCGGATGAACGGGAATACGAACAATATTCGCTCCCATTTTTTTTATCTCTTCAAAATAATTTTTGTTCCAGTATCCCTGTCGCTCAAGCTTATCAGGATCAGAAGTGGCGAGTCCGCGAAACATGACTTTTTTACCCTCAGGGTTAACGAATTCATTCCCTTTTACACTGATAAGGGGTAAATCCTTTTTATGCGAATTCTCAGGAACCTTCTCCTTAGGAGGCTGATTCCACCAGTAATCCCCCACCTTTATTTCTTTATTTTGTTTAGCATAGACATCGGAAACAAAAAATAGAACCGATAGAACAAACAGCGACAGACGAACAAAATACTTCATATATACTCCTCCTAAAATTTAATAAAATTAAACTATCAGAAAAATAGCTGTCAGACAAAAATTGTCAATAGCAAACTATCCAGCGAGGCAGGCGGGCACGGGATTTTATCAATAAAATGAGCAAGGAGTGTTGTCAGAAAAAGCGTCTCGCAGGGTAAACGGTCACTGCTCTTCTCCGGCAATGTTTCTTTCTCTAAGCCATGGTAAAATATCAAAACGGATAATACCGGTTATAAGCGAAACCAGAATAAACACCTCCGTCAATACACCTGGATAAGAACCGTGAATAAAATTATATACAAGCCATACAGGATGGGGAACAAAAACAATAAAACGTATTCTCCTGGTATTTTTCTGCCATAAGCCAACAGTTTCTATAATCATCGCCGCAATAGGTAAAACACTCAGCCAATTTTGCCATGATAAGACACCGGCTATTAAAAACAAACAGATAAAAATAAACATTATAGCATTACTATCCGTCCATTTCTTTCTTCCCCTGAAAATAAAGAAGAATGTACGGGTCGAACCCACAATATTCATAGCGGCAGCAGTCCATACACCCAGAAGAGCGAAATGAAAAATAAAAAACATCTGCGCCATACCCAGAAATAAAAGAATAAGACTACGTCTGTTATTCTGAAAAGAAAAAATAGCAAAAACAAGGCCAAACATTCCGACACCCTGCGCAACAAGGTTATTGTTTCCGGCGGTATTATTAAATACTTGTATAATTAAATTTGAAAACAAACCTAACTTCCCCAAACGTACTTTATATCAGTTCAAATTAAATAACATTTTTCACATCTCCGAAAAAATCTCAAGGATATATACAAAAAAAGGCAAAAGCAGAACAAGCCACCCTACAATAACAACAATAAATCCTGGTGATGGTTTTGTTATCGTAGGTCTTCCATACCACAGTCCAAACCTTGCGCAGGTTACTTTCCCCATATCTTCCCCAAAAAATATACAAGCCAGAGGTAAAACTAAAATCATTAACACTCTTAGGAATCCCTCCAATCCTATAAAAACTGAAGCAGCTATCAGATAAAATAATGAGACTATCACGACAGCTACTTTACTTATATTGCCGATTATACCTGAAGATTCTCTAAGTTCAACAAATAGAGACTCGACCAACTTATCGACTTCAGGATTACCTTTTATATATTTCGTTATAGCTTTTAATTCTCTTCTATCCGCCCATACACCAAAACAAACCGGGCATCTATCAAGAAAAACATTAGAGTCATAAAAAAAATTAAAAACCTCTAACTCCACCTTGCATCTAGGACAATATCTTCCAAATTTTTCTATATCTTTGGTAGAAACCGCTTTTTTCCCGTAAGCTTCTACCGCCGACTCCGAAGTGATTAAACCTTTGGAGAACAGACTATCTACGACTCCCATTAATTCGCCCTTATCAAACCATATTCCACCGCAAGTTTGACAGACATTAACTTCCTGCTTCTCGTAAACAATCGTTTTAAAATCTTTATTACACACAGGACATTTTATCCTATCCATTTTATCTCTCAAAACCTAAATAACATACACAAAAAGCTATTATACGCAAGCATAAGATGTTAAATCTTGATTAATACAAATTTTAGAACTTTCGATCTTGTTTAATCAACAATTTACTACCAAGACGGTTTAATTCCCGGAGCATAGGGAAATTTAAGACTTTTATAATATTCAAGCGTTCCCGAAGGTTTTTCATGCTCCTGTGGGATGGGTTTTTTTGAAAAAGTCTGGAAATACAAAATACACGCATTTCTCCACCAGATTGCCTCTTTTGCCTGAATCTTCAGAAATGTCGAAACATGTTTGAATCTTTCTTCGTCGATTTTTCCGGAAAGAGAAGACCACTGGTCAATCATCCATTTGACAGAATCCGCCCCTTTGTAATACTTATAAGAGAGCTCTTCCCACAAGGTTTTTCCGGATTTCATTTTGTAATCCCACGGCAAATGATGAAACCATAAAAGATATTCATCAGGACATTTTTTAGGGTCAGAAAATTTCTCTCCGACTTCCGGATAATACTGAGATAACGCGTTAGAACCGGTTTTCGTGCGATCGAATCCGATCCCGTTTGAATCCGCCCGATGATAATACACGGAAGTCCAATCGGGTCTTCCGGACACCGCCACCCATGGACCGGGACCATAATGATGATGTTCCGCCATTATATGATGCAACCCGAGAGGCGTCATATAACTCACAGTTATTTCCCGTGAAGCCATCATAATTTCTTTTAAGGTTTCTACAACCTCTTTATCGTTAGAAAAAGTCATCTTTATCCATTCTTCCGCTATTTCTTCTGCTGTAAGTTCATGATTCCAGGCGAGCCTGCCAAAAGCATACCAGTTAGCCTGACCGAAATGATGCCCCGTCCAGTTTCTGTCGGTTCCTATATTGGAAACTCCGGCGAATCCCGTATTATTATAGCCAAAAAGCGAACCGTCAAGCACCTTAGCTACAGTCGAACCTTCGCCTTTTGCGTAAGTATCGAATTCCAGACATTCCTTGTATAAAGTTGCAAGATACACTAAATGAGTCGCCTGACCTAAATATTCCTGTGTGATTTGAAATTCCACCATAACGGGATTTTTTTTCATGGCGCCGAATAAGGGATGGAAGGGTTCTCTGGGCTGAAAATCAATTGGACCATTTTTTGCCTGTATCAACACATTATCTCTAAACTTTCCATCAAGAGGGACAAATTCATTGTATCCTTCCTCGGCTCTATCCACATCTTTGTCGTAATTGTAAACAAAAGCTCTCCACATAACGATTCCTCCGTGGGGAGCGAGAGCCCCGGCGAGAAGATTGGCTCCATCCGCGTGACTTCGTCCGTAATTCTGGGGTCCGGGCTGACCTTCGGAATTCGCCTTTACCAGAAAACCCCCGAAATCGGGAATATATTTATAAATTTCTTCGACTTTATTTTCCCACCACTTTCTAACTTCCGGATCGAGCGGATCTGCCGCCTTAAGCCCGCCGATTTCGATGGGAGCGCTAAAACGGGCGGTAAGATATACTCTGATACCATAAGGTCTGAAAACATCTGCTAAAGCCGACACTTTCTCCAGATACGCTGGAGTTAAAACCAGAGCCTTAGCATTAACATTTGTAACTGCGGTTCCGTTAATTCCGATAGACGCGTTGGCTCTGGCATAATCTTTATACCTGGAACTGATATAATCCGGTAATTTATGCCAATCCCAGATAGAAAATCCCGCATAACCCCTTTCAGAAGTCCGGTCGAGGTTATCCCAGTGGTTTAAAAGCCTGTATTCGACCTTAGGGCTCTCACTTATATTTAAATCATCTATACTTTTATTTGTCTGGATTAGTTTTAAAAAATGAAAAACCCCATAAAGAATACCGACATCCGTGTTGGCGGAAATTAAAATGCATTTTTTGCCCTTAATATCCACATTATGTATTATATATCCCTCTTCTCCGATTTTTTTCAGCCCATTACTAAACTTAAGAGAACCAACAATCTTTGAAGACTCAGGTGTCCCCACAACAAGAATTCCATTCTCGGTAATTTTTTCCGTGAATCCAACCCTCATACCAAGCAAACCGTCAATACCATTTAAAAACTCTTCCCGGGCGGCTTTTAAAACAGGCGAATCTCCGGGAAAATGGATTGCTTTAATATTTTTTTTATATTCATTTAACTTATTTTCGTCGGCTACCCTATCGTATCTCAGCCACAGTCTATAGCCGTCTTCAGCAAATATCTTAGAGGAAAATAACAATAAAAGAAAAACAGAAAATAATAACGAATTAAATAAATTTTTTCTTTTTAGAACCACCTAATATACCCTCCTTTAATTTAAAAAAGTATTTACATTTTAAATCATAAGAATAATATAAATTATGTCAAGACTACCGAACAAAACATAAGAAAAACTTAAACACTCTGCACAAAAAAGCCAATAAGGAAGAGCCACTTGTGAAAAACAGTAATCATTACATGGGCAAAAACGCCGTTATTAAATGAACGGAGCTACTTTACCCTTTGTTTCGAAGTTTGTAAAGCAAAGATTAATCTATTAAGATTATCTGCCCGTGAAATGGTCTACGATCCAGCCTAAAGCCACGACAATAATTACAATCGGAATCCAGGGTATTTTTACCTTCAAAACATTTAATTCGTTTAAAAGCCAAAAAACCCCTATCAACAAAACAATCAAAGCAAAAGTTGGAAATACTCCATATTTTTCTTCCGGCATAATTCTACCTCCAGGTTTGTTTTGAAATATAAAAAAATTTATGTGAAAAGTCAACGAGTAAAATCAGTGAAAAAACTTTCCCGTCTTGACTTATTGCCAAAAAGATGTATTGTAATAGAAGAAAATGTGGTTTAGAACCTTCAAGATCTTTAGGAATCTATCTGTGTTGTTACTTTTCGTTTCCCTTATGGTTTTGCCGGTTGTAGTCAAGGAATACTCTCTTTACAATTTAAGAGTACCTTAAACTAATCGCATTTTCGAAATGTTAAAATGTTCTAACCTAAGGAGGTAGAATGAATATATATGTAGGAAATATTTCGTGGGACCTAACAGAGGAAGACCTTAAAGGCGCTTTTGAACCTCACGGACAGGTATCTTCGGTTAAAATAATTACCGATAAATTCACAGGCAGGTCGAGAGGATTCGCCTTTGTTGAGATGCCAGAAAAAACAGAAGCGGAAACGGCAATAAACAACTTAAACGGCAAAGAATTAAAGGGCAGAGAAATTGTCGTTAATGAAGCCAGACCAAGAAAGGAAAGTCCCAGAGGTGGCTCAAGAGGGAAAAGATCTTATCGCGGTAATAGGTCCGGGTGGTAAAAAGAAATTACTTCCGACATCACCAACAAAAGGAACACTGAAAGACTATTGAGAATAATTCAACGATAAAAAATTGTCAAAGTCAAACAGAGGAGTTATGAATGTTTATTAAACTTATATCTCCAAGGTCTCCGGTCCAATTTGTAAGCAAAAGAGAACAAGCTATAAATTTTTCCCGTCTAAGTCTCGCGACTGTCGCAGCTTTATTTCCAAGAGACACAAAAATTGAAATAATAAACGACGGTATAGAAGAAATAGATTATAATGAAGAAGTCGATCTCGTCGGAATAACTTCCATTACCGCAACAGCTCCAAGAGCCTACGAGATAGCCGACAGATTCAGAGAAAGAGGTATTACTGTTATATTGGGTGGAATGCACGTCTCAGCCTTACCCGAAGAAGCTATAAAACATGCCGATTCGATTGTAATCGGAGAAGCCGAAGGACAGATAAAACCGCTGGTAAAAGATTTCAAAGACGGAAAATTGAAGAAGTTTTATCGTTGTAAAACCAGACCAGACCTTAAAAAGATTCCTTTACCCAGAACGGACTTATATAAAAAAAAGAACAAATACTACAAAGAAATGCATTTAATACAGACAACCCGGGGATGCCCTTTTAACTGTGATTTCTGTTCCGTTACACATTTTTTCGGACAAACCTATCGAACAAGAGCTATTGAAGACATCGTAAGAGAAATAAAAACCGTAAGCAGGCGGACCCTGATATTTTTTGTCGACGACAACATAGCAGGGAATCATAGATATGCCAAAGAGCTGTTCCAAGCTTTAATTCCGTTAAGAATTAAATGGTTCGGACAGGCATCTTTAGTTCTTGCCAGGAACAGAGAATTGCTAAAATTAGCAGCAAGAAGCGGCTGTATATCTCTTTTTATGGGAATAGAATCCATATCCCAAGACAGCTTGAAAGAAGTAGGAAAAAGAATGAATAAAGTAAAAGAATACAAAGAATCCATAAAAATAATCCACGACCACGGCATCGCTATTATAGGAGCTTTTATCTTTGGTTTCGACTCCGATGACAAAAGTGTTTTCGAAAAAACCGTATCTTTTATCGACAGGAATCAGATAGAACTGGCAAGTCTGGCGATACTTACTCCTCTGCCGGGAACACGTCTTTACGATAGGATGAAAGAAGCGGGAAGAATAATCAGCCGGGACTGGTCGAAATACACTGTGGGAGAAGTCGTGTTTCAACCCAAACAATTGACCCCGGAAGAACTTCAGGAAGGTTATTACTGGTCAAGAAAACAGCTTTCTTCCTTAAAATCTATAGCCAGAAGAACTTTCCATTTGAGAAAATCTTCTCTGTTATATATTCCGGTCAACTTTGTTATGAGAAAAGCGTCCCGGGCTACTTTGAAGCAAGCTGCCAACAGTAATATCTATACCGGATTATTCTAAGAATTTCGAAATCGTGGTTAACGAAATAAGATACAGACCAATAGGAATCATTCACTCTCCTTTTAAAAAATTACAGAGGATACCGATACAACCAACCGCTGCCAAAGGTATAAAAGGAACCGTGGAGATATTCCCCGAATATATCGAAGGTTTAAAAGACATTGAAGATTTTTCTCATATCATCTTAATATATTACTTTCATCTGTCAAAAAAAGCACAATTGAAAGTGAAGCCTTACATGAACAATCATCTCCGCGGAGTATTTGCGACAAGGGCTCCCAGCCGGCCCAATCCAATCGGTCTTTCTGTGGTGCGCCTTGTTAGAGTCGAAAGGAAAACACTTCATATACAGGATGTAGACATAGTAGACGAGACTCCCCTTCTTGACATTAAGCCCTATGTACCCGATTTTGACAGCAGAGAAGGCATAGAAATAGGATGGCTTGAGGAAAACATACATAAACTTCCATCATCAAAAGACGATGGGAGATTTAAAAAATAATCCAAACCTCACCCTACTTCCAAAAGCCAATTTCACACGGAGACGCGGAGAACACAGAGAAAAACAACAAAAATATATATTTATTTAAAAAACCCTTTCCACCATCAAAAAACTTATTTAACCACGAAATACACCAAAAACACTAAACCCAACCACCCCTTTTGAATTTGTGTTAAAAAACACACGAAAAATTGTTCTCACACAGAGTGCAATGAGGACACAGAGGGACAAAAATGTGGGATGGTGGGATAGTTGGATTGTTAGATAGTTTAGAAAGAACCATCCCACAAACCCACAATCCAACTAACCAACAAGAAAAAGTAACAACAAACCACACAAATATCACGAATAGTTTATCTTTTTGACTGATGACTGACAACTGGTAACAGATGACTCGATTTCTCACACAAAGCACAAACAAAGAGTAATAAAAAGTTATTTGTAATGAGTTTTATGGATCTGTAGAGAGTCAGAAAATGGGTTTACAAATCACCTAAATACCATATCTTTACTTCAACTTATATGAACACGGATAACAATATAACCGAAGGCGTAAAGAACTTATTAGGAGAACCCCGAAGGGCAATTTTAAAATTGTCGACACCCATGATTATCGCAATGCTTGTTCATGCGTTTTACAATATAGCTGATGGTTTCTGGGTAGCTGGACTGGGTGCCGATGCCCTCGCTTCCGTAGGCTTATTTTTTCCTTTCTTTTTTATCATAATAGCTCTGGGCATGGGAATAGGAATCGGAGGCAGTTCCGCTATTTCAAGAAGAATAGGATCAAACGATAAAAAAGAAGCAGATAATACGGCAGAACACACAATCATATTAGGATTCATTGTTTCTATTGTTATAAGTATATCGGCTTTTCCTTTTCTCGACGATATAATGAAAGCATTCAGCGGAGAAAACAGACAAGTTGCCGAAATGGCAACAGATTATTCAAAAATATTTTTCCTCGGCACTCCGATATTAATTTTTTCAAATATAGCCAGTTCGATACTCAGAGGAGAAGGAGACGCAAAAAGAGCTATGTACGGTATTCTTCTCGGATCAGTATTAAACATCATACTCGATCCGTTGTTTATCTATACTTTTAAACTCGGTGTCGCCGGAGCGGCAATCGCTTCCGTTTTATCGATGGCAGTCAGTTCTCTGCTATTCATCTACTGGATGTTCAGCAAAAAAGACACATATCTCGACATATCGATACAAAATTTCAAATATAACGGAAAAATTTTAGGTGAGATTCTGTCCGTAGGTATTCCCTCGACACTCGCGCAACTATCAATGTCCATAAGTATGATTGTGCTCAATAAAATAGTTGTTCTCGTAGGCAACACAGACGGAATCGCCGTATTTACCAGCGGATGGAGAATCGTTATGGTGGCGACAACTCCAATCCTGGGACTGGCAACCGGAGTAACCGCCGTAGCAGGAGCTGCATTCGGGGCGAAGAACGAAAAAAAGCTCAGAATAGCATATCTATATTCGGTAAAATTTGGCGTTTTAATCGAACTGGTTGCGGCTTTCCTTGTTTTTTTCTTTACGGAAGAGATTTCGTACATTTTTACTTATTCAAAAGGAGCCGCGAGAATCTCAGAGGAACTCATTGGGTTTTTAAAAATCACCACTTTATTTTATCTGGTCGTTCCACCGGGGATTTTAACTTCCGCAATGTTCAGAGGAATTGATAAGGGATTTAATTCGCTGATCGTTACCCTTATCAGAACTTTCGTTTTCCAGATTCCTCTCGCTTATATATTAGGAACTTACCTGGACTTCGGACTCACAGGTGTGTGGTGGGGAATAGTGTCGGGCAACGTTATTGCCACTATTTTTACCTTCAGTTGGGGATACAAAACAGTAAATCATATCCTTTAAAAGAAAAGTATATCTCTCATCGATGATTATGTTGCAGGTGCAATAATAGGTGGTTCTTTTGAAGTAAGCTTTACAATATCCCTGATCTGAGTCAGTTTTTCAATTTCGTAAGTCGGGGATATATTTACTTCTTTCGCAACTTTTCCGGGATTGAACCAGCACGTGTCAATCCCAAAATCGAGTCCTCCTTTTATATCAGATGAAAGAGAATCTCCGACAATTAAAGCGGTACTTTTATCACTGTGCCGAACCTTCTTAAAAACGCAATTAAAAAAGTCGGGGGCCGGTTTGGCAAACCCAATTTCTTCCGAAACCACAAAAACATCGAAATAAGAACTTAAAGACGACCTTTTTAACCTTTCGTATTGTACCCGGTAAATTCCATTTGTTGCCAGAGCGAGCTTATAATCCGGACGCAAATAAGAAATAATATCTTCCGCACCCTCAGTAACAAAAGAAGTCCTGGATATGAAATAAAGATATTTTTTGCTGAATTCCTCTATATTTTGTTTTATATTTGAAACATCAAATAAGATCTCAAATCTTTTCACTCTTAACTCTTCCAGCCCTGTTTTTCCTTTTTCAAATTCATTCCATACCGATTTATTTATTTTTTTGTACTCTTCGAGACAAAAATTAAAATTACAATCTATATCGAAATGTTCGAAACTCTTTTTTAAAGCGTACTCCTCAGCCTTGTTGTAATCGAATAATGTTCCATCCAGGTCAAAAAGAATTAATTTATATTTTTTACTCATTTATTATTTCAACTCTATTCAAAAAATCTCTTAAGTTTTCTATCCCTTCTTTAATCTTTTTAACATTTTTTTCTTTTCCAGCTATTTCTATAAACCTTCCTATCTCGCTAATTTCTTTAAATCCATAACCGGCGCCCGAACCTTTCATACTGTGCCCCAGCCTCTCTATTTGTTCAAAATTACCCTCTTCGAGACACGATTCCATTGTTTCTATGTCTTTTTCTCTATTATTCAGGAAACCGGGGATTAAATCCGCTATTTCCGGGTCCACTTTTACTATGATTCTTTCTTTCTTATCCATAAAACCTCCTTAATTATAAACCCATTTTATCGGCGAATTCTTTTAAAACGTCAATCAATGTCTCCATTTTTACGGGCTTCGGTACATGAGTATTACATCCGGCATCCAGACACTTTTCAGCATCACCTTTTAAAGCGTAAGCGGTAAGCGCAATTATCGGGGTTTCTTCCGCGCCTGCTCTCTTTTCCCAGGCACGAATTTTCTTTGTAGCCATATATCCATCCATAACAGGCATTTGCATATCCATCAAAACCAGGTCATAAACATTTTTCTTGAATTTCTCAAAAGCTTCTTTGCCATTTTCAGCTTTATCGATCTCAACCGAAGATTTCTTCAAGAAAGCTTCTATCAATAAACGATTATCTTCAGTATCTTCTACCAGTAGAATTTTCATGGGCGGGAGATCTGTAACTTTTATCTTGCCGACCTCTATTTTCTTTTTCCCCGCTTTCCATAAACCCAGCGTGGTTAAAATAGCATTCTTCAATTCGTCTCTTTTTATGGGTTTAACGAGATAACAATTTATTCCCAATTCATCGATACGTTTTAAATCCGAGACCCGGTGGTCTGAAGTAAGCATCATCACGGTAGTTGTCTCTTCGCTCTTTTTATCTTCTCTTATAACTTCAGCTACTTTAAATCCATCTATCGATGGCATTCTACGATCCAGTAAAATAAGCCGAAAATTTTTACCTTTTTTCCTGGCGGATCTTATTATCGAAATCGCTTCTTCTCCACCACCGGCTTCCGTTACATCCGCATCCCATGCCGTAAGGATTTCTTTTAAGATTAATCTGTTTGTAGCATTATCATCCACAATAAGAGTCGAGATACCTCTTACATCGACTTCACGCGGTTCGATAAAAGTACGGGACTTTTTTCTCTTCTGTATTCCAAAACGGACCGTAAAGAAAAACTCGCTTCCCCTACCCTCTTCACTCTCAACCCACATTTTCCCTCCCATTAATTCAACTAATCTTTTCGATATACTCAATCCGAGACCGGTGCCTCCAAATTTACGGGTAGTGGAAGAATCAACCTGTTTAAAACTATCAAATATAGCTTCCTGTTTCCCCTTAGGTATACCTACACCTGTATCTTTTACAGAAAACAACAAACAAACTTCATCCTTTTTCCCGAACTCAGATTGAAGCTTTTCCCGCTCCGCAAGCCTTACATTCAAAACAATTTCTCCCTCATCGGTAAATTTAATCGAATTTCCAATCAAGTTAACCAGAATCTGACGCATCCGGTAAGAATCCCCTATTAGATTTACAGGAACATCAGGAGAAATATGGTCGGCAAGCTCGATCCCCTTTTTATGAGCTCTAATAGCAAGAATATCGCAGACCTTCTCGACGAGACTATCGAGAGAAAATTCGCTCTTCTCGATTTGCACATCCCCGCATTCGATCTTGGAGATATCGAGTACATCATTAATTATGGCAAGCAGAGTCTCTCCTGCCTCTCTTAAAATTGTAAGGTATTCATGCTGTTCTTTGGAAAGAACTGTCTCTTCTAAAATTTGACACATTCCGATTATGGCGTTCAAAGGCGTACGAATTTCATGGCTCATTATAGCGAGAAAGGTAGTCTTAGCCTGAGAGGCTTTTTGTGCAACTTCGCGGGCTTTAATAAGCTCGATTTCCTTGTTTTTAAGCTCGGTTATATCGCTTGAAATACCGAAAGTTCCTATTATATTTCCGTTTTCGTCATACCAGGGAATTTTGTTGGTAGAAACCCAGGTTACTCTTCCGTCCGGATAGGTTTCCCTTTCGATTTTCCCTTCGATCGGTTCACCTTTCTTCATCACTTCCTGTTCGTCCTTATAAGCAGGCTTTGCGTGTTCTTCGGTAAAGTAATCAAAATCCGTTTTGCCTATCATATCCCCGGAACTTTTTGCTCCCAACCACCCGGCGAGCGCATTACTCACAGCTACAAAACGGCTTTTTTTATCCTTAAAGTAAATATGATCGGGTATATTTTCAAAAAGAGAAGTAAGCAAACGACTTTTAAAGACAACTTCTTTGCCTAACTCTTCCAATCTTTCTTCGAGCTCATCTTCTAATTTTTTCCTTTCTGTAACATCCCTTGAGATACCTAAAATACCAATAATATTTCCTTCTTCGTCATACCTCGGAATCTTAGTGGTAGAAACCCAGGTTATTCTACCATCGGGATGTGTTTCTTTCTCAATCTTATTCAACACAGGTTTGCCCGTCTTAATTATTCGTTGTTCATCTTGATAAGCTTCTTTAGCATGTTCCTCCGTAAAATAATCAAAATCTGTTTCTCCGAGAATTTCTTCCCTTGAAAGACCAACTTGATTTGCTTTAGATTTACTGGCCTCAATAAAACGGGACTTTTCATCTTTGTAGTAAATGTAATCGGGTATGCTATCCAATAAGTCTGTAAGTAGTGAACGTTGATAAAGCAATTCCTTTTCTAACTGTTTACGTTTAGATACATCTCGAGTGATTCCCAGGATTCCTATTATATTCCCTTTTTCATCTGTCAAAGGAGCTTTAGAAGTTAATAAGTTCACCTTTTCACCGTCTACAGTCTCCGACTCCTCCTCTCTGTCTATAATAGGTTTCCCTGTCTTCATTACCATCAACTCATCTTCATAAGAAACTTTGGCATGTTCTTTCGAAAAAAAGTCGAAATCGGTCTTCCCTATTAATTCATCTACAGAATTCAACGGAGGAGCTCCTTTCTGATTTAAAAAGTATTTACTTACTCGAAGAAATCTTCCTTCTTTATCCTTGAAATACACTGAAATCGGTATATGATCCATAAAACTTTTGAAGAGTGCGCGCTCGCGCAGCAACTCATTCTCTTTTTCTTTACCTTTACTCTGTAACTCTTCAAGCCCGGCAATTTTGTCACGTAATTTTTTTAACTCGTTTATTAATTGTTTTTTTGTTTTCTTACTATCATCCATAAGAATTTATATTCCCTTTTTTAAGGATATAATATATTAGAAAGTTATTGAAAAATTAAAAAAAGTAAAGTAGGAAAATGATTTTTCCCTGTTTTTAATATAAAATCAGAGTCCCAAATGCCGAGTTGCGAGGAAAAAAAACAATAAAATAACTCGTTATATTTGCCTGCCCCGTAGGGAAGTATAACTGTATCGGGGTGCTATTTGTTGTTTTATATCATAGATTTTTTGAATCTAAGTTAAATAGTTTTTCTCTGCGTACTCTGCCTGCCCTATGGAATAATGACTTCTATTCCATGAGGGGCGTCTTTGCGGTGTAAACTTCTTGAGATTACTTCGCTTAGGCGGAGCGGGAAGTGAAACTCGTAATGACAAATTTTTTCAGGATTAATTGTTGGGGATAAACCCCAACGCTACAAATTGGTCAAATAATTGGATAGCAAAAACAATTCCTGTGATTTGTTATTTCTATTTTTTGGAGGGGGTGGGGTTTAGTGTATTTCGTGCGTTTAGTGGTCAAAATAAACTCACTTCCCGAAATCGAGTTTTACCGGTTCGAAATAAAGATACGGCTCCTGAATCAATTTCAAAACAGGCAGATAGACATTTTCACGCACTCCCAACAGCCTTTCAAAAAATTCAAGCGGTCTGGGCAAAAGAACAACTTTATAATTTTTAATACCCGCTTTTTCTCCAGCGATTTCTATCGCTTTAAGAAGCCCACCGTTTGTATCGGCAAGAGAAATCTGCTTTGCGGCAAGACCACTCCATATTCTCCCCATAGCCAGAGAATCAACTTCTTCAACCGTCAATTCTCTTGTTTCGGCAACCGCTTCCAGGAATTGATCGTATATATGTCTGATCATCTTTTCAAATATTTTTCTTTCGTAATGTGTAAAAGGACGTTGCCCGCTAAAGGCATCCGCGTGTTCTCCCCATTTTACCACATCGTGAGTCATTCCGAGCTTATTATATAAACCCTCAGTAACTAATTTCGCACTCCAGACCCCGATAGACCCCGTAAGGGTTGTCCTGTCAACCACTATTTTATCGGCGGGAGCGGAGATATAATATCCACCCGAAGCCGCCATATTTCCCATTGATATAATCACAGGTTTTTCTTCCTTTAGTCTTAAAATTTCTCTGTACATTAAATCTGAAGCGATACTACTACCCCCACCCGAATTAACCCTTAAGACTACAGCTTTTACGGATTTATCTTTTCTCAATCTTTCCAATTCTTTCTTAACCGATTCTGACCCTATGGTCGAACCTCCGAAAAAAGGTATATCCAGCGGGGAACGTGAACTCTTACCCACCATTATAGTTCCTTCGAGAGCTAAAACGGCTATTTTTGGCGGATCACTTAACAAAAATTCTCTGGGAATACTCTTCCCTCTCCATATTTTACCTTCACCTTCGATTCCTGCCAACTTTTTCATCTCATCGAAATAAGCCACAGTGTCTATCACACCTTCTTTTACCGCTTCCTCCGGGGTAAGACAACCCAGAGAGTCGATAAGATTTTTTATTTTGCTTTCCTCAACACCTCTCGAATCAGAAATTTCCCCGATTAAAACTTCTACCAGATCGTCGAGAAATTTTTGTATTTGCTCCCTGTCATACTGGCTCATTTTTTCTCTTGTAAACATTTCCACGGCACTTTTATACTTACCGGTTTTTTCGACTTCGGCTTTGATTCCCAATTTTTCCAGAGTACCTTTTATGTAAATTTTGGAAAGGTAAAGCCCCGGGAAATAAACCATACCGGGAGGAGAAAGTGAGACGAAATCCGCAGCAGAAGCAAGGTATAAGTCTTTAAAACCGAGATAATCGGAATGCGCCACAAGAAATTTTCCCCCGGCAATATCCAGAAGTTCCTTCCTGACTTCTTCAGCCTGTGCAAGTCCAAGAGAATTGCTTTTTACATAAACAACCACACTGTCAATTTTTTTGCTCTTTTTTATATAATTAAGTAAATTCAAAAGGTAATAAAAAGAATGCTCCTTACCGAAAAAGCCTTCGATATTGGGAACTTCCGGATAATCTCCTTCGATTTCCACAACAACCGATCGGCTTTCTCTTCTTAACAGAGTCGGATACGGCACAACAGAAGCCGTAACGATACCCTCGCTGCTACTTTCTCCATGATAACTTCCAAAAAGAAGATGTCCGAGAGAAAATTCCAAACCACCGCGCAGCTCACCGTCGCCAAAGTCATTACGTGCCGGAAAATATGAAACATTCAGTTTTATTCCATCTAAAATCTCTAACGTTCCGCTTAAACTTGTAACCGAATATCTCGTCTCCCCCCGACTTCTGTCAACAAAAAAATCGGATGTCAAAACCAATCTATCCCAGGTGGGAATGACAGAGACCCCGAAACTAAAATTATATCCTTCGTGACTGGGGAAAATTGTCGTAAAACCGAAGGAAGTCCACTTGTGAGGTCTAAACATCGCACCTAAAGTGTATTTATCATCCCATGAAGAATACATGTAACCGAGGGAAAAGTTATCTTTATAATGCAGGGGGCTGAATCCTGTCATAAACTCCATAGAATCGCTCATGAAACGGACTCCACCCGCAAAACCAAGAAATGGAATATTCATAGAAACCCAGTAATCTTCACTTCTAATTGAAATCTCAGGATAGGAATGTATAGATAATCCGGCGGGATTAGAATAAAGAGCTCTGGATCGCTCAGAACTCGCTATTGAAAGATTGATTTGTGAAAATAAAATTAAAAAAAGCAATTTTCCTCCTTACATTATTTTAAAAAAATATCACAAAAGAAACCACAAGATTTCACAGATTAACACGAGATTACCTCACTTACCCAAAAATTTTTTATTTTTAAATAACAAGCCTTTTTTTCTCTGCGCTCTCTGTAATTATTTTTTGTTTTTTTATCCATTTTAACGTATCAACCGCTATGTTATGACATTCGTTCGACTATAGCCCTCGCAAACTCGGAAGTTTTTATGGGTTTTACCCCTTCCATCTGTCTTGCTAAATCGTAAGTAACTTTCTTATCGATAAAAGCTTTCTCGAGACCGGTTTCTACTAAATCCGCGACCTCTGACCAACCAATATACTCCAACATCATAACTCCGGAAAGAATTAACGAAGAAGGATTGACTTTATCCAGACCTCTGTACTTGGGAGCGGAACCATGTGTGGGTTCGAAGAGAGCAGTGTTATCTCCGATATTGGCTCCGGGAGCCATTCCCAATCCCCCTATCTGTCCCGCCGCGGCATCGGAGAGATAATCTCCGTTCAAATTCGGTAAAGCAATAACATCGTATTCATCCGGACGGGTAAGGAGCTGCATAAACATTTGATCCGCTATTCTATCTTTTATTACTATTCTATTTCCGGGATTCCCGACCGGTTTTCCTCCGCGAAGCGTCTTGAACACTCCTTTTTTTGTCACAGGCGTCACGCCATCTTCGGCTTTAACTTGATCGTAGAGTTCGTCTTCAGTTATAATTTTGTCTCTAAATTCTTCGACCGCCAGTTCATAACCCCACTTTTTGAAAGCACCTTCGGTATACTTCATAATATTACCCTTATGAACGATTGTAACACCACTTTTATTATTATCTATAGAATATTGAATCGCTTTTCTAACCAATCTCTTCGTCCTGGATTCGCTTATTGGCTTCACTCCTATGCCCGCGTCGTATTCGAGCTTTGTTCCCATCTCTTTATTCAGGAAATCGATGACTTTTTTAGCTTCTTTTGTCCCTTCTCCCCATTCGATACCGGAATATACATCCTCGGTATTTTCCCTGAAAATAACTATATCCATTTTTTCAGGATTTTTTAAAGGAGAAGGTACTCCTTTATAATATTTCACCGGGCGAACGCACGCGTAAAGATTTAACAACTGCCGTAAAGAAACATTCAAACTTCTGTAACCCCCGGCCACCGGAGTCGTCAGAGGACCTTTTATTGCTATGTTAAAATACTTAATAGCTTTCAGGGTATCCTCCGGTAATGGTTCACCATATTTTTCTATAGCTTTTTCACCGGCGAATATTTCAAACCATTCAATCTTTTTCTCCCCGTTATAAACTAATTTAACCGCCTCATTCCAAACAAACATGGAAGCTTCCATTATATCGGGCCCGATACCGTCACCGACAATAAAAGGTATTATGGGATTATTCGATACTTCTACTTTTCCTTCCTTAATTTCTATTTCTTTCCCTTTCTGCGGCAAAACAAGTTTATCGAACTGAACCATTTTTATTTTCCTTAAATTATTCTACTTTAAAATCGCCATATTTTTTAACATGTTCTTCTATACCGCCATCTTCAATTAATTTTCTCATAAAAGGAGAAAGAGGAGTAAAGTTTAATTTTTTACCGTTGGTTTCATCTTCTATTTTTCCCTTTTCAAGATAAATTTTAAGAATGTCCCCTTCATCGATTTCATCGGTATTGGTAACGAGAAGCGGCAAGCCTATATTAAAAGCGTTTCGGTAAAATATTCTGGCGAAAGATTTGGCTATGACACAGGAAACGCCGGCGATTTTAATAACCCGGGGGGCGTGCTCCCTGGAAGAACCTAAACCAAAATTTTTTCCCGCAACAATAATATCTCCGGTTTTCACCTTTGAAGCAAAAGAAGGGTCGGCATCTTCGAGCACATGTTTGGCAAGTTCTTCGAGATTACCACGGAGATGAAAATACCTTCCGGGAGTTATATGATCTGTAGAAATATCATTTCCGAATTTCCATGCTCTTCCCGAAATAGTAGGATTTATCATAAGTATATCCTCGGATCCGCGATTTTACCTTCTATAGCCGTAGCCGCTGCGGTCGCCGGAGAACCGAGATAGATAAAACCTTTAGGATTCCCCATTCTTCCTAAAAAATTTCGGTTCTGTGTGGAAAGGACTCTTTCTCCATCCGCAAGAACTCCTTTGTGTATTCCCACGCAGGGCCCGCAGCCGGGAGACTCCACAGCAGCGCCAGCCTCCAGAAAAATCTCTATAAGTCCTCGCCGCACAGCCTCCAAAAATATTTCTTTCGAAGCGGGAACAACTATTAACCTGGTATCTTTTTGCCTTTTTCTACCTTTGAGAATGGAGGCTGATACTTCGAGATCTTCCAGCCTGCCATTCGTACATGTCCCTATAAAAACCTGATCTATTTTAACATCTTCTATATCGGAAATTCTTTTGACATTATCAACCGTGTGAGGAAAAGCTACTAAAGGTTCGAGTTTATTCACTTCTATCTCTATTACTTTCTCGAATTTAGCGTCAGAATCGGATTTTATTTCCCTGAATTTATCGCCTCTACCTCTTTCTTCGAGATAGTTTCTTGTAATCTCATCCGTTGGAATAAGTCCCGTCTTCCCCCCGGCTTCTATAGCCATGTTTGTAATTGTAAATCGGGAAGACATGGAAAGATTTTCTATTGTACCTCCTTCAAATTCCATAGCTTTATAAGTCGCACCGCCAGCTCCGATCTGTCCTATTATGTGAAGAATTATATCTTTTGAGTATACACCCTCCGGCATATCACCATTTATTACAAACTTCTGCGTTTCAGGAACCTTAAGCCATACCTTTCCAAGAGCGAAAGCAAGAGCAATATCAGTAGATCCCATTCCGGTTGCAAAAGCCCCGAGTGCTCCCGCAGTACAGGTGTGTGAATCGGCTCCAACCACAATATTCCCCGGATTAACCCAATCCTCAACCAGTCGCTGGTGGCAAATTCCTTCTCCTATATCGGAAAGAAAAGCACCTGTCTTCTTTGTGAATTCTCTCAATATTTTTTGAGAATTGGACAATTCCTTCCGGGAACTCGGAGAAGCGTGGTCGATAAAAATTATCGAATTTTCTTTATCGAATACTCTTTCCATATTCATTTTTTGCAATTCCTGAACCGCAAGAGGCCCTGTACCATCCTGTGCCATCACGACATCGACTCTTGCGACCACGAACTCTCCGGATTTCACGTCTCTTCCCACGTGTTCAGAAATGATTCTTTCAGATATTGTTTTATCCAAGTTTCATCTCTTTTTTATCGGTATATATTTTATATTAACCGGTCCGTTGTATATTCCGCGTGGTCTGAATATTTTATTGGATTCTCTGTACTCAAGAATATGTGCTATCCAACCCGCGCAGCGCGCCATGGCAAAAATGGAAGTAAACATATCGGTTGGAATACCAAGAGCTTTATATACGAAACCCGAATAAAAATCGACGTTCGGATATATACCTTTAGGCCCGAATTTCTTTTCCATCACTTCCTCGAACTTTAGGGCGGTCTTAAATAAAACTTCGTCTCTTTTATCTGTCAAATCTCTGGCGTATTTTTTGAGAATGCGGGCTCTCGGGTCGAGAACCTTATACACTCTATGTCCAAAGCCCATTATCTTTTCTTTTTTCTCTATCGCTTCTTTAATATAATCCTCTACATTTTCAGGGCTTCCTATCCTTTCCAGCATTCGTATAACCTGTTCGTTTGCACCACCGTGGAGATATCCTTTCAGGGTACCTATAGCGGAAACAATAGAAGAATAGACATCGGCTAAAGTCGACGAAGTAACTAAAGTCGCAAAAGTCGAAGCGCAAACCCCGTGTTCGGCGTGAAGAATTAAACAGAGATCCATTATTCTCTCTTCCTTTTCTTTCGGTTTTTGTCCGTTAAGCATCCACAGAAAATTAGCCGCATAAGAAAGTTTGTTATCCGGAGGAATAGGTTCCTTACCTTTTCTTATCCTGTCGAATGCGGCGATATAGGAAGGCATCTTACCCATAATTTGAATTCCGGCTTTTAACTCGCTCTCCGTCCCCACTTCATACTCACCACCTTCGGGCAAACTCATAAGAGAAACACAGGTATTTAAAACATCCATGGGATGAGCAGCTACGGGAAAATCTTTTAACCATTTTATATCATCAGTATTTAAAGAAATATGGTTTTCAAGATCATTCGAAAATTTTTCTAACTCAACTTTTGTAGGCAAACTGCCAAAAATTAAAAAATAGGCAGTTTCTTCGTAAGTGGATTTCTCGGCTAATTCTTCGATAGGTATGCCGCGGTAAATCAAAATTCCGTCTTTGCCGTCGATATAACTTATCGAAGTCTCGAAAGCTGCTACCCCTTCGAGTCCATGCGAAAAGAATTCGTAATCCT
>Ga0307422_1000482_pt1 | contig 22130 bp, 18 predicted proteins | sample SalMarWE160290MG_FD_202153 | JGI IMG/M metagenome (GOLD analysis project Ga0307422, IMG submission 202153) | Salt marsh sediment microbial communities from the Plum Island Ecosystem LTER, Massachusetts, United States - WE1602-90 | ecosystem: Environmental > Aquatic > Marine > Intertidal zone >...
ATATTGGGATATGTATCCAAAGTAGAGTCCAAAGTAATTTTAATTCAGAAATTATGAAAATATGGTTTCATAACCCATATGCACCTTTTGGATATGCTTGGCTTTTTCCAAAAAATGAAAAAATTGCAAATGTTGGAATAGGAGTGCAAGGAGGTCAAAAATTAGATCTAGTTAAGTTAAAAAATATGTACATAGATGATGAAATCAGAGAAAAATTTGAAATTACCCATACTTTTAGATCGTGTGTTCCTGCATCAAAACCTTTAGAACATTTAACGAAGGATAATATTATGTTTGTAGGAGATGCAGCTAGATTGGCAAATCCAGTTATTGAAAATGGAATTGGTAATGCAATTTTTTCTGGAAGCTTATCTGGAAAAATTGCTGGAAAGTACATCCAAGGAAAAATTCATTCGTTAAAGTATTATGAAAAACTTATGAATGATAAAGTTACAAGATTAACAAGAAATTATAATTGGAAAAATAAAATCAAAACAGAAGCAAAATTCGTTAAATCATATAAAAGAGGTATTTTCTTGTTATGCTTACTCAACAAACTGTTTCCTAATATATGTGAAAATCAACTAATAAGAATAGTACAAAAAGATAAAAAAATTTTAGATTCTTTAAAATAAAGATAGTCGTTGAGGGTAAAAAATGACCAACAAAAAGGTTTGTATAATAGGTGCTGGGATAGGAGGGTTAACCGCAGGCGTATTGCTCACAAAAAAAGGATATGATGTAATAATCTTTGAGAAAGAATCGATTTTAGGTGGGAGAGCTCAATCACTAGATATGTCGCGACTTAATTTTGAGGAATATAAAAAAATCCTATCAAGATTTGAAATGGATATATCCTTTTCAGAGCCTTCGCTAAGAACTCTTTTTGATAAAAAAATGCTCGATGGATATTACCTTGATTTAGGTTACCATGTAATTGGTGGAGGAATTATTGATAAGTTGAAAGAAATTCTTTCACTTTCTGATAAAGAACTTGATATTCTTGAGTCAAGACTGTATGAACAGAAAAATGATCATTATGGTTATTTTGTAACAAATTTTGAAAAATTGAAAATGTTACCAAATTTTCTAAGACTTTTTTTTGCAAGTGAGAAAACAATGAAGAGGCTTGATATAACTCCTATGGCTGAAACAGTAAAGATCTATGGTAAAGGAAAAATGAAGATGGTTTTGGAGGTAAATTCACGTTTGATAACAACTGTGAATAATCTAAATTTGATTTCAACTGGGGATGTTTTTAGAACTCAAAAGGATATGGGTATGAAAGGTATTAGATATCCAAAAAATGGTCTATCATATATCTCAAAGAAATTAGCGGATTATATTAAAAATAGTAAAGGTGTAATAAATTTAAATTCATCTGTTTCAAAAATTATAATGAAAGAAGGTAAAGTAAAAGGAGTTATTGCTGATGGAAAAAAATATTTTTTCGATGTTGTTATTTCTAGCATTGTAGTTCAAGATATATTTAATTTTGTAGATGAGGCATATTTCCCAAAAAATTATGTTAAAAACATCAAGTCACTTGAGGGAACGGGTAGTTTATGCGCTTATTATTCTCTAAAAAAAATCGATACTGGTTTGCAAGGAAAAACATTTCAGTTTATTGAAAGAGATGTTGGTGTTGATGGGAAAGATGCCACGGGAATGATTGATTTTATGTCTGCTTCACCGGACTCGCGTGTTTCTCCTTATAATGAATGCCTTGTTCAATCTTACATTATTTGTACGCCAGATGAGGCAAGAGATGAAAAAACCTTGATAAAACTTAGAAACATCTTAGATAAAAATCTTGAAAAAATCGTTCCTGATTACAAATCAAATCTTAATTGGTGTTTTTATCCTGCTGTTTGGCATCTTGATGGTGTTGCTAAAACAATAGACAATGAGAAACCAGGGATTCAAACCCCTATTGAAAATTTTTATTTAGTAGGTGATTGTGTAAATGCCCCTGGAATTGGTATTAATTGTGCCATTAACTCGGCAAAAATTCTAGCTCAAATGATATAAAAAAATCGTTATAACGAGTGTTGATCTGGTTTTAGTGTTTGTTGGACGTGTCACAAAACATTATTGTAAGAAAGATACTATCTGTGGCGAGGTATTTTAAACGGTTGTTGACGGTAACGCACCGGAAATACCTCGGGGTACAACGCAGTTGATTAGACGATATCGTAAGAAAGTTAAGAAAATATTTAAATAACAAGTATATAAATAAATATAATATGTGTTGGTAATGAAAAAAACAATTGTAATAATGGCTGTTTTTCTGCTTTTAAGCAGCCATGTAATGGGGATATATGCATATAATACGCCCTCTTCTCTAAAAAAGACGTATTTTGAAAAGCGAAATGACATTTTATTTCCTCAATCAGGTATTGTACAACTGATAGACCACAAAGCTCAAGGAGAAAATAAATTTGATGATTTCGCTTTTTCCCCAGAGGATATTGAACTACAAGATGATGCATTCCATGGGGCTGATACTCTACATTTTATTGAATGGTGGTATTTTGATGCAGTATTTAACAATAATTATAGTATTCAAGCAGGCTTGCACATATTCAGTATGATTAACCAAGGTTTTGCATATTTGACCATTAATCTTTATAAAGACAATAAATTGACGTTAAACGAAAAGAGATTGTACCCTTTATCAGATTTATATTTATCCAAGGATATGCCTCTAATAATGATAGATGGGAAGCAATTCATGATGGGATATATTGACACAATTACAGGGAATTGGATTTACAATATCTCTTTTGAAACTGGTGATACATTGTTAGACTTGCATTTCATCGGGTGTACAGAAGGTTGGAAGGGTACCACTCCAGCAGGGTGGTGGGGTGTTATATTGCCAAGAGCAGAAGTGAATGGCAAGATCACTGTTGGAAATAGGGAAATTGAACTTGAAGGTGTTGGGTATCACGATCATAACTGGGATGTGACATTATCAGTAGCTTTAAATTTTGGATGGATTTGGGGGAAGATTAATTCCAATAACTATACTATGACATGGTCAAATATACTGACAACATGGTTTTTAGCTAACCCCTTGATTGTTGTAAATGAGAAAAATAATGGCTATGTGAATGTTGAACCAGAAAACATAAATATTACCGTTGAAGACATCCGCTTCAAGGATGGAATGCTTATACCGTATGCATTTTCTATTGATGCACACAATGAAAATGTTTCTCTGGACGTTGATATTAAGGTTTTAGAGACACATTATGTCAGCATAATGGGTATGATAAATTATTGGAGATACCACGTCAATTGCACAGGTTTAATAACTGTTGGTTCAAAAACTGAGGTTATTGACGAAAAAAATGTTGTGGAATTTGTTAGATTTAGATTCTATTAGATCTAGATAGTTTTTAGGTTTCATATGCAATCTGCCTTTTTTAAATCTCTAAGAAATTGTAGACGGGGCGTATAAATGATTATCAAAAATTAATCAAATATTAACTGGTGTTTTTATCCTAGTGTTCGTAGCCGATGCATCGTTTAATGCTATAGAAAAAACATTTAATAGATATAGTGATACTCCTAAACAATGAGTGAACTCGATTCAAACAAGCATGGTGAATTATTTGGTAAACTTACAATGAAGCAACCTTATGGGAAAAAAAGATTCTTTCCAGATCATGTCCGCGGATATATCGATCTGTTGCGCCCCTTTACATTGCTTGCACCTATTATTGTATCTATGTCAATTATTGTTGCCAGTTTGGTTTACAACGCTCGATTTTTCGGCCTTGAAATCCCCCTAAATTGGTGGGTGACAGTAGGTAACGCAAGTCTTACTGTTGCTTTGGTTAATGCTGCCTCAAATGCATTGAATCAGGCTACTGATTTTGAGGCGGATATGATCTCAAAATCTTACCGCCCAATACCTAAAAAAATTATAAAACCAGAAGAGGCCCAAAGCCTTGCTTATATTTTTTACCTCTTTGCATTACTTCGAGCAGTAACGATGAATGCATGGTTCGGTGTTTTTATATTTCTCATCATGGTGTTCACAGTTACCTACTCGCTTCCACCTAGAACAAAGCGGTTCTTGTTCTTAAATCAAGTGTGGATTGCTATACCTCGTGGCTTTTTAGGAATACTGGCAGGATGGAGCGTCTTTGGAGACCCATTTCAGAAATTGCCTTTGGTAATGGGAATCGTTGCCACTGTGTTTCTGATAGGAGGTATGTCAACAAAAGATATTTCGGATAGTAAGGCAGATAAGCTTACTGGTGTGCACACTTTGATCAATACATTCGGTGTCAAAAAAGCTGCCCTTATTTCGTTTCCCTTCATGTTATTCCCGTTTATTTTAATTCCATTTATGATAAATATTGGTTTTATAGGATCATACTTCTGGCCGTTAACATTTTTCATGTTTGCTTCTTGTTTTATCTTTTACCTTATGATGAAAGGAGATGTTGAGAGTAAAACGCTTGAAAATATTCATGCATGGTCTATTATGTATGCTGAATACATCTTCTTTGCACTTGGATTTGCCTTTTTGACTATCTTTTGCAGCTCTCTAGATCCTCCTGTGGGCTTTTTTTAGTATGACAACGGATCTGCCGGGATTCGAACCCGGGTTAGAGGCTCCGGAAGCCCCTGTCCTATCCAAGCTAGACTACAGACCCTTTTATAAAATCCAAATATGCTCATCGCTCATAAAAAGTGTGATAAAAAAATGATTGCAGACGTTGTTTAATTTTATTCTGTCTTTTGCTCGTCTTCTTTGCTTGCTTCGGCTGTTGGCTCAGGTTTCTTTTCAGTCTCAACGGATTTTGGAGTTTTCTTCCCGTTGCTTTTAAATTCCGTATAACCACATTTCCCGCAACTGACACGATCTTTATGCTCGGCTAGAAAAACGCCGTCTCCACATTTTGGGCAATGCCTGCGCAAACGGGTGATTTTATTACCCTCTACCTTGAATATTTCTCTGCCTTTCATGACTATTCCTTCTTTTCTTTGGATTGCTTTGCCTCTTCTTTAGGCTTTTCCTCTTTTTCCTCAGCGGATTTCTCTCCTTCTTTTGGTGGTTCAGGCTTCTCCTCTGATTCTCCCTTTTCTTCCTTTTTCTTTTGTTGCTTTCCAGTGGCCTTGTTTCGCTTTAAGATATATTTCCTTTCCAACTCCTCAGATTTCTTTGGAGATGCGTATATCTTTGCATATCCTGTACTCTGTTGGATGCCAAAACTCGAGTTGATATTGTTAATTATTATATTCTCCTTCTTTGCATTGAGTTTTTCAGCGAGTTCACTGCGGATGATTTCTCGATTTGGCGTACCCTCGCTTGTATGAATGATGGTAAAACGAACTTCAGTTCTGTTAAATAAAGGATTATTTTTCTTTGAATCGATCTCTATCTCCATGTGTCTCACATCTTGTCTAATATTTCTTTTACCTTTCTTTTGTTTTCTTCAATAGCTTTAACTACTACGACCCCCCTATTCGGCAATCCATATATTATAGTTACGTCTCTGGGAGCCAATAATATGGCTGGTAGGGCTGCTAGGTCTTCTTCTCCTTTTATTTCAATTCTTAATGAATATTTTTCTAAATTGTTGTATGCAGAGTCTATTGCATCCCAAAGATCACTTGATATACATCTTGGAGGATTCTCTATCGTCACCATTTTTTTACCAAACGATTGTATCGTATTTTTGATTTCATCAGAACAACGATTTCGTTTGATTTTAAAATCAACAATACAAAAAACTGGTTCAATATTATTTTTTAAAAGAGTATATGTGACTTGATCTCCTACAGAAACAATATATTTTTCCCCTTCAAGTAGTATCAAAAGTTCCTTTTCATCCACAAGAGGTCCCAATGGTTCTTTTAACTTATCTCTTAAATCATCTGGCAATACATATTGTATGCTGTCCATTACTTTACCTTCAATGCATACTTACCAGGTTTTTTGATATTCATCTTTTCAGCAATCTGGGAGTTAGCAGGATCCCGGATAACAATGTATCCTTGCCAACGCTTTGATGTTGGAACCGCGCAATTAGGACAGACAGTTTCTTTTGTCAGCATATGGCAGTTCTTACAGGCGTTTAGATTTTTCACTTCTTTCCCTTCCCTTTCTTCTTCTTTTTACTCTTTTTGCCATTTCCTTTTTGCTCTTTTTTCTCTTCTTCTGGTTCATTCAACCATTCGTATGCGCCAAGGGCAGGTTGTCTCATTGTGAGTCCTATCTTGCTTTCTCTTGCCGATAGTTCATTCATACTTACAGCAACGACTCTGGCTCTAATTGGATCACCTACTTTGAGAGTTTTCTTCTTTTCTTTACCAGTTATCAATTCATTGTCTGCATCCACTTCAACATAATCATTCATTATTTGACTCATGTGTATTAATGCATCAATGGGGCCGATATGACAAAATGCACCGAATTCTACTATTTCACAAACTATGCCATTTACAACTTCCTGTAAATTTGGTTTAAAGGTCAACGCATCAAATGCAACTTTCTGATACATTGCCCCATCTCCATGAATAACTATCCCATCGCCAATTGCTTGTATCTTCTGGGCTACAACGATGATTCCACGATTTTTTCTCATCGTACCCTCAAATGTTTTTTGTACGATCTCCTCAACGATCTTGTCCAGGTCTTCGCCAAATTTTTCGGGAAGTATCCTTACCGTGTCTTCAATTTTTGTTATGGTGTACATTTAAATCACTACTCTAAACGATAAATGGTCTTCTTGGAATATTCTTACTCCTTATATGCTTTTTGAGTGTCTGGCAACGGTGTTTTTATTTTTAGCTAAATGCAATAATCAGCGGTAAGAATACCAATGAGACAATTGACATCAGCTTGATAAGTATGTTTAATGAAGGTCCACTTGTATCTTTAAATGGATCACCAACTGTATCACCTATGATTGTTGCTTTATGGGCATCTGAACCTTTGCCACCAAGATTGCCGCCTTCAACATATTTTTTTGCGTTATCCCAAGCACCGCCAGAATTAGCAAGAAATACGGCAAGCAGAAATCCTGTTGATATTGAACCAACTAACAACCCACCAAGACCCTCTGGTTTTAAAATGATGCCAACAATTATTGGTGAAACTACTGCAAGAACACTTGGTATTATCATCTCTTTTAATGCTTGATTTGTACTGATTGCAACACAGCCTTTGTAGTCAGGTTTGTTTTCATCGCTTTTTAGAAGTCCAAGTTCCTTGAATTGTCGTCTTACTTCTTCTACCATTTGATATGCTGCCCTTCCAACTGCACCCATTGTTAGTGCTGTAAATACAAATGGTAGCATGGCGCCAATAAATACCCCTACAACAACATTTGGATCAGCGAGATCTAGTGACAGATTATATCCATAGATATTTTGTGCAGTTATTACATAAGTGAAAATTAATGCAAGAGCTGTAATTGCTGCAGAGCCTATTGCAAAACCTTTACCCATTGCAGCAGTAGTGTTACCTACAGCGTCAAGCTGTTCGGTACGCTCTCTTACTTCCCTTCCTAAACCTGCCATTTCAGAAATTCCCTGTGCATTATCTGCAACAGGTCCATAACAATCTGTTGCAAGTGAAACGCCTAAAATCGAAAGCATCCCAACTGCAGATATTGCCACTCCATAAAAATCCGCAAAGTAATAAGCTGCAAGCATTGCTGCAACTACTGCAATAACTGGAATTATTGTACTTATCATACCTATTTGTAAACCTTGAATTATTACTGTTGCAGGGCCAGTTTTTGATGCTTCTGCTATGCTCCGTGCAGGTTTTCTCTTCTCAGATGTATAGTATTCAGTACTCATCCCGATGATTATTCCTGCCGCAAGACCGGATAATATTGCATAGAACGGATTTAAATCTTCAAGCATATACCAGGTCATTATACCTGCAAGAACAGCTGTGAGGATTGTTGCAGCATATAATGAGTTCCTAAGTGCCCCATATATGTTTTTTCCCTTTCCTATCATTACAACAAGCACTCCTACAATAGATGCAAGTATGCCTACTGCTGCAACAGCAAGTGGGAGCCATAAAGCTGCTGGGCCATAGGTAGTTAATGCAAAACCTCCAGAAATCGCTGCGAGTGCCATTGTAGCAATAAGTGAATCAACATATGATTCGAAAAGGTCTGCTCCCATACCAGCGACATCTCCAACATTGTCACCGACTTGATCTGCGATTACAGCTGGATTTCTTGGATCATCCTCAGGAATTCCTGCTTCTATCTTTCCAACAAGGTCAGCGCCGACATCTGCTGCTTTTGTATATATTCCTCCACCTACACGAGCAAATAGTGCAATTGATGATGCTCCAAATCCAAATCCAAATAGCATATTTGTAGATGTTATAGTGTCAAACGAAAAAATCTGAGTAAACGCATAGAAAAGACCAAATATACCAAGTACTCCTAGACCAACAACACACATTCCCATAACGGCTCCACTTGAAAATGCAATAGATAGGCCTTTTGAAAGACTCTTTTTAGTCCCTTCAGCAGTTCTTACATTTGCCATAGTTGCCATACGCATTCCAATATTGCCTGAAAGTGCTGATAATATTGCACCAATTACAAATGCAATTGACAATCCTGCTTGTATGTTACTACCTTCTACAAAAGAGGCAACAAATAACAATAATGCAACTATGGACACAAACACAATTAATACTTTATATTCACTTTTCAAAAATGCCATGGCTCCCTCGCGTATGGCATTGCTAAGCTCCTGCATTTTCTTATTTCCGGGACTTTGCTTTTTAACAGTAAAAAATAGATATGTTGCAAAAAGCAAAGCTACTATGCCTCCAATTGGTACAATTAAAGATATATCCATACTAACCTCTCACCTTCTGGTGTTATTGATATTTCCTATTTAATTGTTATGCTTTGCTTAATATATGCACCACATATACAAATATAATAAGATTAATATATGATATAAATTTACTACTATGTATAGTAAAAAAATAAAATGTTAATTACATAAAAGGTTAGCCTATTAACGTTGCGACTTATCAAAAGGTAGAAGACAATGCTGGACAAATTTGGGAGTTTTATCGAAAAAAAACCGTGGATCGTCATAGGGGTAGTGCTTATGATAACCATAGGTTTTGGCTCGTTAATTCCCTTTCTTGAGATGGGAACATCAACAGAAGATTTCATGCCAGATGATGAAGTTGTAAATGCAAATGTGCGTGTTGGTGATTACTTTGGTGGCAATGGTGAGATGATGATGATTTACGTTGAAAAACAGAAGGCAAGCAGTGTTGTTACCCCTGATGCATTAAAAGAAGAATATTTTGTTTTGAAGAGTTTAGAGAAATTTGATGAGGTAGATGGATCTATTTGCATGGCAAGTTTTGTTGATATGATGTGTCAAGTGGAATTCGGTGATTCACTTCTAAACTGTTCAAATGATGAGATTAGTATTGCATATCAGGATCTAATGAAAGATTCTGATGTTGACGAAATACAGATGATGAATCATAATGATCCTAATGAAGAAATAGATTATGCTCCCTTTCCAAAAATATCCAAAGGAAAGGAAATAGACAGCATGGATGTTAAAAACTACTACATAAAGAGAAATGATGACACTCTAACCTTTTCGATTGAGGCATATGATCTTTCTTACTTTGAATCGCAAATTAAGCCGCCTCACCTGACGATAAACGTGATGGAGTGGTATGTGGATTTTGAAAATCTCATAAATCCTGATGAAAGGTTAGATATTGATTATAAGATTTCTGCACATATTGAGCCAACAGAGCCACTGTGGGAAATTGGAACTGGACTAGTGAAAAATATAGGAGATATTTTCCGCAATCTCATGAACCATCAGTTGTTTGGTTCGTTTAATAAAGAGGTCTATCTTTGGATACGGGCACCAGGCAAAGATATTTCATTTCCAATCGTACTTGAAACAGGCAACGTTTCCTTTAATACGGCAGAAAATAGGATAGAAATAGAAGTAAGTAAAGAAGAACTTGGGAAATATGGCGTAGCTCCAAGTATGGGGAATTTTGGACTTCCTGCAAAACTAGGAAACACAAAAGCGGGTGTGCGAGTTTACAAAACCCCCATTTTTAACATGCCATGGTCGCGAGTAACTTTCAATGTCAGTTCATTACAGAGTTTTGTTGAGACAATACAAAATAGACCTATGGCAAATGCCATTTCTACTAAGATATTGAATAAGTTTGTTGATTTTTCTTGGGAAGATTTTGATGAGTTATTTTCCATGCTTGATGAAAGTGGTTTTGCACCTGATAAAATGGCTTTAAAGGATATGGATGGTCTATGGATTACAACAGATGAAGTCCCTGATACAGGATCTGCGAAAAACAGTTTTTACATTAAACCTCATTTTTTAGATGAATTGAAAACAAATGTGATTATGTTTCTATCAGAAGATTTCGCTAAAAGTTCAGGACCAAGTGCAACACTAATGATGATTCAGATGAATGGAACAATTAAGCATATGGAGGCGGGGGCGGTTAGTAGAGATATTGTTCTTGCAATGGAAAAATATGATTCGGAGGAAAACTATGTAACAATGAAAGCAACAGGTTCAGGAGTTATTTCTTATCAGACAAACGAATTAACCGAAGAGTCAAACAAGGTCATTGCTCCAGGGATATTTATCGCTATTTGTTTCATACTTCTTGTAACCTTCAGAAAATTTTCATATATGGTTCTTCCCTTGGTTAGTTTGAGTATATCTATGATATGGCTTTTCGGAACCATGGTTCTTTTGGGGATGAATTTTAATGTGATGGCTGTAGCCCTCGTCCCTCTTTTGATGGGTTTAGGTGTAGATTATTCTGTGCACATGTTTCATAACTACCGGGCAGAACTAAAGAAGGGAAAAAAGCCAGGAAAAGCAATAGCTGCATCAATAAAAGATGTTGGAATGGCTATGTTTCTTGCCACACTTACAACAATGATAGCATTTTTGTCTTTTCTTTCAGCTACTATTCCTCCAATTAGAGATTTTGGTGTTCTATGTGCAATTGGTATAGCGTATACGTTTATCACAACAATTACATTGCAATCTGCCGTTAGATTTGTTTTAGACAGGAGAAAGGAAGTGATAGTAAAGCCAAAATCAAGAAGTTTTTCACTGGAAAATACGATGCGAAAACTATCTGGCTTTATACTTGAATATCCTAAAACCATCTTGTTCATCACTTCCATTATAACTATTGTTATGGTCAGTGGGGCAGTAAATATTCAAACAACATTTAACATGGAAGATTTTCTACCTGAAGATAACCCTGCTATGCAAATTATGATGGACATATCAGAAAATTTCCCGTCGGCAAACCCAGGTCAGGAATATATTCTCATAGAGGGAAATGTAGCCTCTGTTGATACGTTGGAAGGAATCTCTGAAACATCTAAAAATCTTAAAGATAATGAATTTGTTACGCGAGACCCAAACGGTGATCCGAAAGTAACATCTATGCTATCCATCATTAGAAGTGCAGCAAAGGACAATACTACTCTTGTGTCCGAATTTAATTTAGAATCCAACGGAATTCCAAAAAGCGATCAGGATGTAAAACGTCTTTACGATTATCTCTATGAAAACAGTGCATATATGATGGATGTCAAAAGTGTATTACATCAGAAAGGAAACTCTTATGATGCCACTGTCATTAGAATTTACTCTAGCATAACCATTTCCTCTTCTGAAGATGATTCATCGGATTTGACGGGAAAAATGGGTATGCTATATAACGATATCAATGAAGATATGACTAGTTATGGAGATGCCTCTTCAATAGTGACTGGCGATTCCACATCTATGTATGTAATTACAAATTCACTTACGGAGAGCCAGATTATTTCCACGATCATTTCTGTTATTCTTGCAGGTATTGTTCTGATAGCAGTTTATAGAAATCCGGTGCTAGGACTTATTGTTATGATGCCTGTTTCAATATCCATTCTTTGGATACTCGGAACGATGTATTTCATTGGATATTCGCTTAACATTATGACTATTATGGTCACAAGCCTTACCATAGGAATTGGTATTGACTATGCTATCCATGCAACACAACGATTCAGGCTTTCTGCAGATAAAACTGGTGATGTAAAAAAAGCAGTGTCGGAAACCATTGGGCACACAGGTGGTGCATTGCTCATCTCAGCACTTACAACTGCGGCGGGTTTTGGTATACTTATTCTTGCACCAATGCCACCAGAACAACAATTTGGTGTGATAACTGCTATGACGGTTACATATTCCTTTATAGCGTCTATATTTGTACTTCCACCTGTCCTCCTGTTTTGGGGGAATCAGAGAAAGAAGAGAAGAGGATACATTATTTCAGCAAGAAAGCATAAATCAAAGTAAAAATGATAAAACTCATTTCTGATAGTATTTTCTAGGATGTCTTTACCTTATTATTTTTATGATATAATTATACCAAATATTTATGTATGGTACCTTTATACCACGTAGCTGTCTCAGTATGTGCTCCTAAAGGGGCACCATCTATGTAGATGTGAGACAAATGAGTAGATAACATTTCATATATGTAATGTAGAGGTGAAGATAATGAGTGAGACAAAACAAAAAATATGGAAATCGATAGACGGCAATACAGCCGCATCTCATGTCGCGTATGCGTTTAGTGATGTAGCTGCTATTTATCCCATCACGCCTTCTTCCCCAATGGGGGAGATGATAGATGCATGGTCTGCACAAGGGAGAAAAAACATTTTTGGTCAACAGGTAAAGGTTTCAGAAATGCAATCAGAAGGCGGAGCTGCAGGGGCAGTCCATGGCTCCTTAAGTGCTGGTGCATTTACATCAACCTTTACTGCTTCACAAGGATTATTGTTAATGATTCCAAACATGTATAAGATATCAGGAGAAATTATGCCTGCTGTTTTCCATGTGGCTGCTAGAGCAGTTGCAGGTCAGGCATTATCAATTTTTGGTGACCATCAAGATGTTATGGCCACACGTGAAACAGGTTTCTCCCTTCTTGCATCAGGTTCAGTTCAAGAAGCAATGGATTTAGCACTTGTTGCACATCTGTCTACTATTAGAGCTAGCATTCCATTTGTACACTTTTTTGATGGGTTTAGAACATCTCATGAGATTCAAAAAGTTGAGATGCTTGATTACGATGACATTCCTGATCTCGTGGATTGGGATGCCATCAACCGGCACAGAGAACGTGCATTGAATCCCGAGCATCCACATTTGAGAGGAACAGCACAAAATCCTGACATTTATTTCCAAGTTAACGAAGCTGCTAACAAATATTATCAAGCAGTTCCAAAGATTGTTGAAGAAGAAATGGAAAAAGTTAGCAAGTTAACAGGAAGATCTTATCATCTTTTTGATTATGTTGGAGATCCTGAGGCTGAGCACATTATCATTATGATGGGATCAGGAGCAGAGGCCGCAGAAGAGGCAGTTAACTATCTCAACCGAAAAGGTGAAAGAATAGGGCTTGTAAAAGTCAGGTTATATAGGCCATTCTCAGTAGAACATTTTTTTAAGACAATACCAAAAACGGTAAAACGTATGGCAGTACTTGATAGGACAAAAGAGAATGGTTCGTTTGGCGAGCCGCTCTATGTTGATATTTCAGCTATGTATCAAAACAAACATGAAGATATGTTCATTGTTGGCGGGCGGTATGGACTTGGTTCAAAGGACTTGACGCCTTCAATGGTTAAGGCAGTCTTTGACAATCTTAAACTAGCCGAACCAAAAAACCATTTTACTGTAGGAATTGAGGATGATGTCACATTTACATCACTTCCAATAAAAGAAGAGATTGATGCATCACCCAAGGGTCTTGTGCAATGTAAATTCTGGGGTCTTGGTGGAGATGGGACCGTTGGTGCAAACAAAAGCGCAATCAAAATCATTGGAGATAACACCGACATGTATGCACAAGGGTACTTTGCATACGACTCAAAAAAATCCGGCGGAGTTACAATCTCCCATCTTAGATTTGGTAACGCTTTGATACAATCTACTTATCTCATTAACACAGCAGATTATATTGCCTGTCACAATCCAGCTTATGTTGACAAATACAATCTGCTTGAAGGGATAAAAGAAAACGGTACATTTGTTCTGAATTGCGCATGGACTCTTAAAGAAATGGAAGATCATCTACCTAATTCATTGAAGAAAATCATTGCAGAAAAAAACCTCAAGTTTTACACTATAGATGCAGTGAAAATTGCAGAAGAAGTAGGTCTCAGCGGTCGTATAAACATGGTCATGCAAACGGTGTTTTTCAAACTGGCAAATGTACTTTCTGTAGATGATGCAATCAAATATTTGAAAGAAGCAATTGAGAAAACCTATGCGAAAAAGGGAAAAAATATTGTAGAGATGAATTGGAAGGCAGTTGATGCCGCACTTGATAACATTAACGAGATAAATTATCCTAATTCCTGGGCACAACTAGCTCCCAAAAATGAAAAAGAGGTAGACGAACCTGATTTCGTGAAAAATGTAATGAAGCCAATGATTGCTCAACAGGGGGACAAACTTCCAGTGAGCGCTTTTACACCCGGCGGATTTTTCCCTACTGCTACCTCAAAATATGAAAAACGTGGCGTTGCAATTAACATTCCTGAGTGGATAAAGGATAACTGTATTCAATGTAATCACTGTGTTATGGTCTGTCCACATGCAGCAATAAGGCCTGTGCTAGTGACAGAGGAAGAATTGAAAAATGCACCTGAGGGTTTTGAAAGCAAGAAAGCGACTGGTAAAGATATGGATGATTTATCTTTTAGAATTCAGGTTTATCCGGAGGATTGTACAGGTTGTGGTAACTGTGTCGATGTCTGTCCATCTAAAGAAAAAGCACTTATTATGAAGCCTCTTGCTACGCAGATGGATAAACAGATTCCCTTAAGAAAATATGCAGAAAAAATTCCAATTCGTACGGGAAGTTTCAATAAATTTACTGTGAAAGGATCACAGTTCCAACAGCCACTGCTTGAGTTTTCTGGAGCTTGTGCCGGGTGTGGGGAAACACCATATCTAAAAGTGATAACCCAGCTCTTTGGAGATAGAATGATCATTGCTAATGCTACTGGATGTTCCTCTATTTGGGGGGGCTCTGCACCAGCTATCCCATTTACAGTTAACAAAGACGGGCATGGCCCTGCTTGGGCAAATTCCCTTTTTGAGGATAATGCAGAGTATGGTTTTGGTATGGTGCTTGCCAGTGCTCAACGCCGTGCAAAACTTGCCGATTTAGTAAATAAGGCGATGGATGGTACATCTGGAGAACTGAAAGAGGTATTCAACGGATGGCTTGAAAATAAGGATGATGCAGATAAATCAAAGGAATATGGTAATAAGATTAAGTTATTGCTTAAGAAAAATCACGACGGTGATATGCTAAACAAAATATGGGAATCAAGAGATATACTCACGAAGAAATCCATTTGGTCAGTTGGTGGGGATGGTTGGGCATACGATATTGGATATGGTGGTCTTGATCACGTCCTTGCAATGGGTGAAGATATCAATATATTGGTGCTTGATACGGAAGTATATTCCAATACAGGCGGTCAAGCATCAAAGGCAACGCCTATAGGTTCAGTTGCAAAGTTTGCCGTGTCAGGTAAAAAAACCAAGAAAAAAGATCTTGGGCTCATGGCAATGACCTATGGATATGTGTATGTGGCATCCGTTTCAATGGGTGCAAATAAAAACCAAATGATGAAAGCGTTAAAAGAAGCAGAATCGTATCCAGGCCCGTCTCTAATCATTGCTTATGCTCCTTGTATAAATCATGGGATAAAAGCTGGTATGGGGAAATCTCAACAGGAGGAGAAACTAGCAGTTGAATCAGGTTACTGGCCACTATATCGATATGATCCGCGTCTTGCAGAAGAAGGTAAAAACCCATTCCAGTTGGATTACAAAGAGCCAGATGGTACATTGCATGATTTTATAATGGGTGAAGTTAGGTATAATTCGCTTACGCGGTCATTTCCTGAAGAGGCAAAGAAGTTACACAAAAAACTTGAAGAAAACGTTGGCTCCCGATATAAAAAATATAAGGCAATGGCAGAAAAATAATTTCTGCCTTTTTTCATTTTTTCTGAAAAGAATGTTCCTATGTTTAGATAGATTTTAATAAATCTTCATATGTTACAGGGATTTGCTGTATGCCACATGCAGGGTTATTTGAAAAGGTACTATGGGGGCAAGATAGGAAATGATAAGAAAGAAGTTAAAAGAATTGGATGAGTACATTAAAAAAATCGATGAAACTAAGCCGACAGAATTTCTTGAGACATCCATGAAACAAATTGAAGAGGAGATAAAAGAGACCTCTACTGATCAATTAGAATTAGCAGATGCGTTTCATAAAGATTTGATTGCATTGATAGAGGGTTATACTAAAAAGGAAACATATGAATCAGTAATCATTAACCAGCTGTATAATGTCATTATCAATTTTTCGAGACGTGCTGCAATTGAACATAAAGCGGTGTCATTGGGCATTGATGGAACTCTGTATAAAAGAGAGATGGGTTTTCTTTTCAAAGGTAAAATATAGGAATTAACATTATCATTGCAATTGGATGTGATTGTTTTTCCTAAGCAAAAAAAAGAAAGTACTTATTGCCAACATATAATATGCGGCAAACAAAGTGGGAAGTTTGGAAATGTTTTTGCAACATAGATGTGCGAAAGACTAATTTAGCAGATTGTCATTCAATATATGTTGGTGCACTCATTTGTTAAGAAGGGCGAGGAAAGTAGCGGATATAATCAATCATTCAAGAGAAATTCATATTGTAACTCATATTGATGCTGATGGCATAACGGCAGGAGCTATAGCATCTCAGACATTAAAACGGTTGGGTAAGCAGCATTCCATAGAGTTTGTAAAACAGCTTGACAAAATGGTTGTAGAGCGGTTAAAAAATGAGAGTCACGAACTTGTCTGGTTTACAGATCTTGGAAGTAGTATCAGCACAAACTCTCCTGATATCAATAAGGTAATTACCGACCATCACACCTGCCCAAAAGATTCAGATTTGCCTTTTCATTTGAACCCTCATCTTTTCGGTTATGATGGCGGATTTCAACTAAGCGGGGCAGGAGCTGCATATCTTGTTTCTAAATCCATTGACAAAAAAAATATGGATTTGTCTTTTCTTGCAATTGTTGGTGCTTGTGGCGATCTTCAGGATAGAAAAAACCGTAGGCTTTCGGGTATTAATCGAGATATTCTAAAGGATGGAAACGAAGCAGATGTAGTCCGATCTAAGATGGATATCCGGTATTTTGGGCGGGAAACTCGGCCAATTTACAAATTGTTGCAGTATGCAAGTGATCCGTTGATTCCAGGTCTAAGCGGGCGTGAATCGGCATGTATTTCTTTTCTCCAGGATATGAACATAAAAATGAAGGATGGGGATACTTGGAGATATTGGATTCACTTAAGTAAAGATGAGCGACGTAAAATAATATCTAGCATTGCCCAGATTCTTCTTACGAAAGGTTTTGGCCATAAATTAACAACAAGAATAATTGGGGAAGTTTATACATTGGAACGGGAGAAAGAAGGTACCGAACTCCATGATGCCAAGGAATTTGCCACACTCCTAAATTCTACAGCAAGATATGGTCAATTTGAGGTAGGGCTCAACGTTTGCTTGGGTGATCGTGATGAATGGCTGAAAAAAGCGCGTAACCTACTGAAGGGGCATCGGCATAATCTTGTTGAGGGATTACAATTTGCAAAGGAAGAAGGCATAGAAAAACGAGAGTATTTGCAGTTTTTTCATGCAGGGACCGGTATACGAGATACTATCGTTGGCATTGTAGCTAACATGTTGCTTAACTCGGTAGAAACAAGCAATGACGTGCCAATCATTGGATTTGCAGATAAGGATAAAGGCGAAGTAAAAGCATCTGCTCGCGGAACTCAGGAGCTTGTAGAAAACGGCCTGGATTTGTCAGCAGCAATGCATAATGCAGCTGAGGAATTACATGGAGCAGGTGGCGGCCATAAAATTGCTGCTGGTGCTACAATACCAAAAGGAAAAGAGGAAGAGTTTTTAGATTTGCTTGAAAAAGAAATAAAAACTCAGCTTACAACAGGAGAAACTCCAAGAAATTGAGAGTTCAATAAGACAAAAGCATTTCCTAGAAGATAAGACTCACTACTTAGAGGGAAGACAGGTTATATCTCATCCTGTCTTCTTCCTATTTCTTTTTAGCCTTGTGTTTTCGCCGAAGGTTCTTATCTTCTTTATTTTTTGGAAACGCCTTTATAATTATCCTATCAAAAACAATTCCAACTATAACACCAAATATTATAAACATTATTGGATGTGAGTTTACAAACTCTACCAGATTAAATGAATAAGTATAATTAAATCTAATTTCATTTACTGCATTATCCCAATTTAAAACATAATTATCAGAAATCCTCTTATCATCGTCTGGTGGAAAATTATATTTCAATGGTAGTTCTAAATTATTAAAGCCTTTATTGAAAGGAATTCTCACCTCAACTTTATTGTAAGTTAGATACTCTGAAATCATACTCATATACTCTACTTTGTATATGCCATCATCAGGGTTATTATCCAATTTATTTATATGATTAGTAATTACTATCTCATTTGATTGATAAGGAGGTATACTACCAGTGACTACTAATATTGAACCATTAACAGTCGTAGCAAGTCCATAAGAACCTGTAGAGAATAATACCCATTCATTACTACCAACATCAGGAATGGGAAAGTAATTTTCAACTATTCCTGTCACACCTAATACATTAGAATATACTATATGAAATCTAATATCAATGCTAAAGTCTTCATTTACTATTATGAATGAGCTTAATCCCTGAGGATGCTCAATTTTATAGGTGTCTTCAGCAGATATATTATTTACAAACGAACAACACAAGAGAAGTGTTGTGATAATTATTAAAGATATTTTATAACACATAGTTATTCTAGATTACTTCACTGTAGATAAGTGTTTACAAACGGGAGAGAAGAAAGGAAATAGTAAAAAAGAAGTAGCATAACCCTAACCTTACCCCTCATACAAACTCAAGTAGCATCTAGATACCACAATTAGCATCTAAAAGTGATAGCATACACATACTCTGTAAAAGGTTTAAGACTCTTTAATATCTGCGATAACAAACCTTTAAGTGTGATATCTGATTAGGTATTTGTAAGGGAGACTACGAATATGAAAAAACATCTAATTGTAATCGGAATAGTTGTTTTGCTTTTGGTTGTTGGATTGAGTGGATGTAATGAATTCTGGGAGCAATCTAATAATATTTCTGGTTATGAAAATTTAGTTGAAATTTATAATGTCACAGTTGAAACAAGATGGAATACATATCCATCATTTGGCAATACTATACATCATACTGAAAATGGATTTTATCACGGAGTCAATGTAAGTGATGATGATGTTGGTATGCTAATATATATGATATCTGGAACGGTAAAGAATGTTGCAGGAAGAAAATTGAGTAGTGTAAAGGTAACGGCAAAACTCTATGACTCTAGTGGCAATTATTTAGGTTCTTCTAATAGTGCATTAGAATCTGGAGTTTCCGATTTACCTAATACATATACTGGTAAGTTTTATATTGAAATTCGTTCATCTACGTATTATTTAGGTGGAAGTTTCAAATATTTTGAAAATGTTGATGATTATGAATTAGAAGTTTCAGCATCATAAAGACGGTTTGAAATTGTATATTTGAGAGGTGATTTAAATGTGGGGGAAATTTGAGGAGAAACATTTAGGTTTAAGTAAACGTGATTGTCAGATTTTGAAGGTATTCTCCATTTTAGGTGCGTTAATCATGCTCTCATTAAATCCAATAAGGTTATTAGTCTATAGATTACCATTAGATGAAATTTATTTCTCAATAGGTATAGCATTTTTCTCGATTGCTATAGCATTTCATGCTTGTTTAATATCTATTGAATCAGATGAGAAGATGAAATCCGTATCTAATGCTCAGTTCTTGAGTGTGATAAGTAAGTTTGAGGATAGACGTATAGATATGAAATTTAATCTACACTATCTTCATATTGGATTATGGAAGGCTTTAGTAGATATGGATGAGGCAGTAGAATTAAATTCATCTGAAAATATTAATAGAGGATACTTACGAACTTTAACAAGTAGATATGATGTTTTAATGGATTTGGTAGTTTTACCTAATAATAAGGAACTTTTCTGTGAGGATATTAGACATATTCTAAAGATGTATAAATATGTATTAGATTTTATTATTAAAGATAATCTTAAAAATGCATCGAGGGGTTATATAAATGAGTTATTTGGTTTTAATGAGGGTGCGGAGGTTACTATAGATTATGTTGATAAAATGTTGAGTAATATTCCAGATGCAATAAGATGGGATAACTATCTACAGCATAGAGAAGATATTATATCAATACAGAATGTAGAAAGGTAAAAGAACATGGAAGTGAGAAAAATATGTCAGTAAATGAATATAGACTTACACCAATTACTACAGGAGATATTTTTGGTATTAAGAAACCAACCAGGCGAAGGAAAGCAACAAAGAAACCCACTAAAAAGAAAACATTAAAGAGAAAGGTGTTTACAGCAGATTTTAACTATCTAATGGACAAGCAAAAAGGAAAATGTGCTAACAAGAACTGTGCAAAATATCATGGTGTTAGACAGCAGGTTACCACAATCAAGGATATTGACCACAAATTTCCGATTAAACTTTGGGAACTTATGGAAAAGAAAGGAGACCATAATGCTAGGTCAAATCTTCAGCTTTTATGTACAGGTTGTCATAGGCGAAAAACAGCAGAGGATAGAAAAAAGATTGCAAAGTATAAAAAAGAGCAAGGAATAAAAACAAAAAAGAAAACAACAAAGACTAAACCAAAAACGGTAACTGTGGTAGATTTACTTAATAATAAAAGAAGAGTTCCAATTAGCAAAACCAAAGTTATTACAAATATTTATGGAGAAAAAGTGAGAGTTTTAAAGGATGAAAGGATAATATGAAAAAACATCTAATTGCAATTGGAATAGTCGTTTTGCTTCTGGTTGTTTGGTCGAATAGGATGACAAGGCATAAACAGAGGATTTTTGGCAATCTTTATTAATTTGTATTGGCGGGTAAATGTATGGGAAAACTATTCGCATCGATGACAATTGATGTTTCATATAACGAAGAAATGCCTATAACAATCAGGAGATTCCCTACTGAACATGAAATAAAAAAATTACAAAAATATTCAAATAAACTTGTTGATGAAGAAAGAATTACTTCTGATAATGAAATTACAATTAAACTATACAACAGACAAAAAACTCGTTTTTCAAAAACTATTAGTGGCGGTAATTATGATTTTACCCATGCAAGTTCTCCTGGAACTTACATTGATGTGAAAATTAAACATGCAGAAAAAAATCTTAAAAATACTGTAGTTGAGATTTTAAGAAGTCTTTCTACGAAACATCTTGAACCTTGTGTTTTATTTCCAAGTAGATATTCTATTGCTTGTTCAATCAACAATTTTCAACTAACAAAGGATATTGCTGAGAATTTTTTATTAGATTTTACAGTGGAACTTGAAAAAAGAATAGAGACATTTAAAATCACAAAACATAAGGAGGAAATCGAATATGAAGATGTTGAAATATGTGAGAGATGCGGTGGAAAATTTGCAGAAGAAGAAATGAAATCCTATCCGACATATGAGAAAATTGTTAAATATTGTCCAACATGTTATGATATTGTTAGAAAGAATTCAAGTGATAAAGATGTAAGTATAACTGAACCAGACATACCTGATTATAATGAATCAAAAAGTTCTATAAAATTAAAATGGAAGATAATCCTTATTGTTTTGACTATTATTGCTTGTTTATCCTTGATTTTAGCATCTGGAGCATTGTTATGAAATTGTGGATTTGGAGGTAAATATTGTCACAAAGGAGAACTTCCAAAAAATGGAGTTACTATCGCAGAAAAAAATATCATAGAACTAAAAGACTTTCGTTTTGGAAATCAGTTCCAAGATACGGTTTTCATAATGCATGGCAAT
>Ga0307422_1000484_pt1 | contig 22117 bp, 21 predicted proteins | sample SalMarWE160290MG_FD_202153 | JGI IMG/M metagenome (GOLD analysis project Ga0307422, IMG submission 202153) | Salt marsh sediment microbial communities from the Plum Island Ecosystem LTER, Massachusetts, United States - WE1602-90 | ecosystem: Environmental > Aquatic > Marine > Intertidal zone >...
ATCATGGGAGATCCTCCCCGCTGTCTGCTCAGGACTCAAGCCGAGGGCAAGTTTCTCCTTGACGTAGCGCATAATCACCTCGTTTTTGAGCCGCGGTCTTTTAGCAGCGCACCCTTTGCGTTTGACAACACGCCCATGGGCACGATGAGACAAATAAACATTGTACACCGGGGACTTATTACGCTTAAGTTCCCGGCAGATGGTGCTTTTGTGCCGTCCCATAACCCGTGCAATCTCACTCAGGGTTACCCCCTGTGCCCAAAGCACAGCAATGACGTCACATTCTTCACTGGTTAACTGCGTATAGTGTCTGTTCATAACCACTTAGGATACACTTATTATCCTAAGTGTTGCACTTGCTTGTTGAACTGGGGAATTCGTTAAAGTCCAATATCCAAAAGATCCCACCGGTTCGGCATCGCTGATTTATTTTTCTTCATATTTCTCATGATCTACAAGTCGGAAGTAACCTGGCTGTTCGCCAGATTCTAATTTAAATCTTGGTCTTACAAGAATACTGCAAGGTATATAAAAAGCCTTCACAACTGGATCTTGTTCGGCTTCTTTCTTAATAAAAAGTTCGCCTGGTACTTCAAAATAAATAAGTACATCTTTTCGATGTGACCCAATGCCAAAAAACCTATTAATAATGAAATTGACTGCATTTATTCCCTTTAATGCCATTTCTGCTAAATCTTGCTCCTTAATTTGGTAGTGAACTGATTCTGTACGTAGTTTGTAAAGCTCTTTATATTTTCTACTAGTTTCGTTATCTATGATTTTCCAATCTGACAAGAGTTCAATCGCCTTTTTCCAGTTTATAATAGATTCTTTTCCGTAAACATATTTATAGTGATCGGATAATTTAAAATTATCCATTGCTTTAAAAATAATATCATTAAAAATTCTTTCACCTAAACAACAAGCTCCTGTGAGAGCAGGATAAAGGTTGCCTTGTACATAAGAATTACATATGTCCTCAAGCAAGTCAGTGTGTTCAACTATTATTGAAATCGCTGGTTTTTCTAATTCCATATATCGAGCAAACTTCGCATCAAAATCGTGATCGCCATATCTAGAAATCAGTAATGCCTTTATATCCTCCTTGATTTTCTCCATATCCCCCACGGCAGGACGGTTAAAGATGTTTCTTGAGGTATCTAGGGTAAAATTACAGATTCTAAATCTTTTCATAACTTAGGCTCAAGAATCTAGCGCAACACTTTGGTATCCTTGGGGGGATACTGAAGGAGGGCGTTAGAGATGAAAAGCAGCCGGAGGTGGCTCTTTAGCCAGGGGTATCAGCGGTTAGCGCTGCATGAGCGTGAGGAAATCAGTCGTTTTTTAGCCCAGGGTAGGAGTTTTCGTGAGATAGCAAGGGTTATATCAAGGCACGTCAGCACCATTAGTCGGGAGGTTAATCGGGCGGGGATAAACCGATATACCTATCGGGCAGTCCGGTCTGACCGACGGGCAGCGAGGAATTCGGGAAGAAGGAAAAGGGGTAAATACAAATTAGGACGGAATCGGCGGTTATGGGGGTATGTTTTGGGCAAATTGGCACTGCGTTGGTCTCCGGAGCAGATTGCTCAATCGCTGAAGAAGGAGTATCCTGATGAGCAAACCATGCGGATATCCCATGAAGCGATTTATACGTATCTGTATGTGCTGCCGCGGGGGGAGTTAAAGAAGCGGTTATTGGCGATGTTGCGTCGGGAGCGAAAGCGGCGTCATAAGCGCAAAGATGGTGGCACGGTTGCAAGGAAACTCGAAGACATGCTCAGTATCGAAGAGCGGCCGGTGGAGGTGGCAGCAAGGACCGTACCTGGTCATTGGGAGGGGGATTTATTGATAGGCAGGAACCGGCAATCGGCGCTTGGCAGTTTGGTGGAAAGGACGACGCGTTTTGTGATTCTGGTGCCTTTGTTCAATAGGACGGCGGAAGAAGTCAGAAAAGCCTTTGCCCGGGAGATGAAGTCGTTGCCGATCCAATTGAGGCGATCGTTGACGTATGATCAGGGGCGAGAAATGGCTGAACACAAGTTGTTTACCCGCGAGACACACATACAGGTATATTTTGCGCATCCGGCCAGCCCTTGGGAGAGAGGGACGAACGAAAACACTAATGGCTTGATCAGGCAGTTCTTTCCTAAAGGGACAGATTTTAATACGGTCAGCCGCAGAGAGATCAAAAAGGTCCAGAATATGTTAAATGGCAGGCCGAGAAAAACCTTGAACTGGGATAAACCTTGCGAGGCATACCAACAGGTGTTGCGTTAAAAGGTTGAGTGCGCCCTATATTTGAAACACAATTTATTACTGCCTTCAGGATTTGCAAGGCGTTTGAGGGTAGCAGTATGTGTAAAATGAGTGTGGTCTTGTAGTATATCAAAAGTCAAGAATAAAGATTCGACCCCTTTTGCCCCTTCTTACTCCCTCGGCAAAAACATCCGTACATCAATCTTCTCATCATAGGCCAGGCCGAAGAACTGCTCATAGAGATCCTTGGGCATTTGAGCCCGAAATCGGGCCAGAGAATCATTGAACAGTTTATTGTATTCATCGATCATAGCTTCACTGAGGCTTTTGTTTTCCAAAAGCCGAGAGTCAAGCAATTCCTTATTTTTAAGAAGTTCATCCTGCCCTTTGCTCAATATCGGCAGATAATCACTCATATATTTATTTCCGAGTCGTTGGTTGATATGCAGGGTCAGAAGCTCATCTCGATAAGATTTAAGCGGGCCAGCCATGTCTTGAGCACTCTTTGTGACTTGCGGGTCACCGAAATGATCCATATATAGTTGGTGTTCCGCATCCAGTTCTACTGGTCTCGCCTTTTTCACCCCAGATGGCAGACAGGCTGGCGGCGCGCCCGGCTGCCAGGTGCCGATTGTTGAAGATGCTTCCCGGCACTTGCTCATGCAATATTCTTTCAACGGCCAGAAACAGGCCCCATAGGTTTGGTAGACAAAGGACGACCACTTGTACATCCGGGCATTTTTTACGATCTTGCTGGTATGGAACAGGCCGCGGTTGGCCAATTGGTGGCATACCCCGATGATCAGATAATAATGTTTAGGCCATTTGCAGGGCGCGGCATCGGCCATGTGCTGGATGATCTTTTTATTGTCTTCCCAGGTAGAGGACTCGGTATCGGGCAGTTCCTTGCCGCCGTTGCAGGCTCCGAAACAGTGAAAACTCTGCCACTGGCCATTTTCTTCAAGGAACTTGACGTAGGTATGGTCTGCCGGGCTTTGTGGGAAAAAGGCCGGGGTAACCTCCACCAAAACCCTGGAACAGCCATCGGTTTTAGCTTCTTCCCCCTGGCAGGGATCATCATTGGTCGATTGCTGGTCATTGATGCAGGCCGTGGCCAAGACCATGGTCAGGACGATTGTCCCACAAAGAGAAACCAGTTTTTTCTTCATCATGGCAAGTCCTCCTATCTGGAATCCGGGCTTAATTAATTTAGGGCAGGTCTACAGATTTGACAATCTGCTCAAAAATAGATCTGTCCCGGTTTTCTTGCCATCAAAGGAGATAATGTTACCGATGCTGAGATCAATGGCTGAACTTCCATTAACCAAATTAATAACCATATTGCGCTCACTATTGTCGTTGAGAACAGCAAAATCATTTGACTCGGGATCTAGCAATATAGCATTTACTCTGTAGTTCATATCAGGATCTCCAGTATGATTGTTAGCGGACTGTTTTTCTGCACAACAATGAGTAGGCTGACTAGTATAAGACGCCTGGCGTCTTGGGCTGTTAGCCTAATACGCCGACAATGCTCATTTTCGCAGTCATTTTAATTAATCTTATATTTAAATTCTTGACCTATCTGGTCTTTTTTTTGACATATTTCGGCTTTTTTAGGGGTGGGGAGGGTAGGGGGGTTATCGTGTGTTTGAAGTCTTCAATGATGGGCTGCTGAGGAATTATCGAGTACTAACTGAAACGCGCAAAATTTAGTTATTCCTTTGGCAAGTAATCCTCTCTTATGGGGGAAAAGACTTCTATAACCACCGAGTCTTCAAGGATTTCCGCGCCATGTGCAACACCACTCGGAACACACCAGCTATCGCCAGGCATCACGTCGTTTGCTTCCGAGCCGATTGAAAGACGAATGCGGCCATTGACGAGGTAACCGGTCTGCTCGTGGGGGTGGGAATGTTGAGGTAATTGACTGCCTTTTTCAGCAAGAACTCGGTCATCAAGGTCCTTTCCCCGTGTACGAGCGTCTTCCGTTCGATTCCCGGAACGGCAAGGGTGTATCCACCTTCAGTGCGTTTTTGGAACATACTCGACTTCCTTTCTACCTGTGTGATTTTCTTAGCCCCAACAGTAGTAATAATGGGTGTGGTTTTGTAGTATATCAAAAGTCAAGAATAAAGCTTCGACCCCCCTTTTACTCTCGCACCACCTTGTCAATTGTTTTACAATGTAGGTAACAACGTCCCTAAGTTCTCTGCTAAGTTCTCTGGGTGTGGTCTTGTAATATATCAAAAAGCAAGGGGAAAGATTCGACCCCATTCTTTACACCTTCAATTTTTTATCTCGTTTTTCAATTGCCTTACGTTTGCTTGCAGGTAATTTTTCATATAATTTCTCTACGTCCTTGGGATGACTAATCATTTGGTCTGCTATAGAATTAATAAGATCTAACAGTTGATTTGCTATTTCTCTGTTGTCATTTAGGTCTATTACACCTGGATGCACAGCTTCGTTCCCGATTACACGTACAATATCTAACGATTTTTGAACGAGAGGGTTGAGTCCTTTGGAGACAAGACTGGCGATGTCATCATCAAGGTTTTTCCCTTTTTCTCCAAGATGCATACACAGCTTTTGAACACAAAGTCGTAGTAATGCTGCCGCACCACGAGGCGATTCACCAATAATTGATCTTGCTTCTTCAAAATCATGGACAATATCTTCTGGTAGATCTTGATTGGGATTAATACCAGTTTTTTCTTTTGGGAATAGAAGTGAATCATGAACCCAAACAGCTACTTTATTACAATTATAACATCTGCTTAAGTGAAGATTATTAACATTGTTATAATAATATCCGCTACTATCTCTTTCTTTAATTAACACTAAGCCCAACAAAAGCTGGTCGTACCATCGTATAATCTCTTGCTGTACTTCTTTCGGCATTTCTCTGTCTTCAAGGATTTGTTGTCTCGATTCTTTGCTGGGGATATCTGGGATTGAATTTTTTTCACGAGAATTGGCATAAACATTAAACCAATACTGTGTTGTGTAAGCGCCACAATGAGGACAATCAAAGGCTGTCTTTGCTATTGAAGGTGGATTTATTTTTTTTATCATAATTTTCTCCTCATTTTTTCACATAACTTATATATTAGATTGATTCATTTGCAATGTAATATACTTGGCTTCCATTTTATGTATCCGTTTCGACAGTAGATTTGTTCATATTCCTTTTTGACAAATCTGGATGTGACTTAATCATTGTCAGGATAAAGTCCTCACCAAGTGGCGTGATCACAGTCTTATTTTCTAATTTCTCTATAAACCTATGCTGGCAAAAATGATCGATTGAAGTATCAACATTCAAGCCAGAAAGACCATGTTTTCTAAGTTCTCTCTTCATTTCCTCGACATCGACCTCTTGACCACCTCGATGGTTGCGAAGATACCATAGGAATTCGATGTCCGCGACCTCTACCATAGTTCCATAACGGTTAAGAGCTGCTTGGAGAAAACCCTGTGCATTACGCTTGATTGTTTCGCCCAGCTCTTTGTATGAATTATAGGTTATTCGCTCAGAGCCTGCAATATCACTTGGTGGGGTTACATCAGAGCGGGCGAGGATGACACACAGTTTGCGGCGTCCCAAAGCATAACCGAGCTCCAGGAAGACATTAGGGTTTTGATCGGAAACTTCGAATATACAAAACAAAGATGAATTGATCAATTGAGTGATCTTAGGGAGAAGGGAACCATAATAACGCGCTGTATCAGCGTAGACCAGTTTGATAAATCTTACTTCTGAAAGTGCAGAATCTAGGGCACCACGAAAGTCATCAAGCTGTTGTTTTTCAAAGACGTGGCCTACAAAAACAGCAAACTGAGCTTCCTTTTCATTCATTTTACCCACCCCCCTTCCTTGTTTTGAGTGGTATTATTCCCCGCTTTGCATTCTATCAGAACAGGGAATTACGTCAATCCCTGGGGGCGCCCACAGGGGGGATAGTTGCGGATAAGGGGCCTGGGGCGGGGGGATTACTCCCCTATGATCTTTACGAGCACGCGTTTTTTGCGCCGGCCGTCGAACTCGCCGTAAAAGATTTGCTCCCACGGTCCAAAGTCGAGGTCTCCTTTGGTGATGGCGACCACCACCTCCCTGCCCATGACTTGGCGCTTCAGGTGGGCGTCGCCGTTGTCCTCGCCGGTGCGATTGTGGCGGTAGTGGTCGATGGGCTCATGGGGGGCAAGCCCCTCCAGCCAGTCCTCGTAGTCCTGGTGGAGCCCTGATTCATCATCATTGATAAAGACACTGGCGGTAATGTGCATGGCGTTGACAAGGCAGAGCCCCTCTTTTACTCCGCTTTCTTTGACTGCTTTTTCCACGTCTTTCGTGATGTTGATGAAGGCGACGCGCTGCGGGGCATTGAACCAAAGTTCTTTTCTCAGGGTTTTCATCTCAGCCTCCCGTCTTCGTCTATGGATAGTTTCCCCCTCGTTGGCCTAACTCACCATTACACTATTCGCTGTAAGCGAAGGGCAGGCTCGCGTGCGCGCGGAGAAAGGTCATGATGTTGCTGCGACTGCCTTCAAGATATGGCACGAAAGCAAATGCATCCCAATCAATCGTTACACCATGCTGCTGCGCAAGCTGATTGAGCTTTTCAGCATATACATCTGGATACATTTCCCAGTAATGTGCTCCACTCGCGTCATAGGTAAATTTATAGAAGACAAGATAGTATACGGATTCGTCGTCATACTTGGCCTGGACGATATAGATATCCCCCTGTAAGGGAACCATCCTAAGATAGCCTGTCGAGACCTTATTGTCTTTGCTCACTAATCGGAAACGGTAGTCATTGCTGTGGGCCACGGCTGAGATAGTCATGGTCCCACCTGATTCTACGTTATACGTTCCCGTTACACCGTAAACGGCAATTGCTGAGGAGGCATCGATAACCTCAAAATCGGTCTCGTAACAGCTGGTAGCTGTCAGGACCACAGCGGCCAGTAGCATAAGCCCTGCAAAACGTAGGACAGCACTCTGTGTTCCTCGGCCTCTCAAAGACTTCAAAAACGCTCCGCTCATGTCGCTCCTCCTTTTGTTGAAGACTCAACAATGTTTCTTATCTACACCTCTATTATTTCATGTTTTTTAAAAAATAACATAACTTTTTTCTATGTCAAGCAGAGGGCATCGCAGGACAGAGTTGAGGGCAGGAGTTCTTAGACTCTGGGCGGTCATGATGGGACAACGCGAAACGTGTCTTCACACTGTAGAACCAACTGCGCACCGGAGGGCCTCATATGGTTCCAGGATGACAGTCATCCTAGGAGCACAAATAATAGCGGAATGGTGCCGATACTTACCAGGGTCGTGAGCGAGACGATGGCGGTGCTGAGGGCGTCGTCCCCGTCGTATTTCACCGCAAAGACCGTGACGAGGACGGCTGCGGGCATGGCCGATTGGAGGATGGCAATGGCCAGTTGATCAGCGGGTAACGCAAGGAGTGTTCCCACAGCAAAGGCGATGAGGGGGGATATGATCAACTTTATCACACTGACGATGAGGGTATAGGCGACATTGCGCGCCTGGCTGAAGAACCTCAAGCTGAGGCCTCCCCCTACGACTACCATCGCCAGAGGGAAGGTGCCCTTGTTCATCAACGAGAGGCCGTGCGTGAGGAAAGAGGGAAGTTGTAAGCGCAGGATAAGGCACAGCAACCCTGCGAGGAGGGCGATAACCAAGGGATTTTTTACAAGACCGGGGATATCTATCTTCCCTGTCATGATAGCAAGGCCGATGAGGTAGAGGAAGAAGAGCCCGCCGATCTGATAGAAGATGGCAAAAAGGAGGCCTTGATCCGCAAGAAAGGCGAAGGCCACCGGAAAGCCTAGGAAGGCATGGTTGCCATAGGATGCCCCCAACAGGAACGTCTTCTTGAGGCCCTCCGACAGGTGCAGTGACTTCACGACGATGACGGCTACAACATACGTTATGAGGAGGACGGCAAAGCTGAAGACGATCAGTTCCGCCAACGCCGGCAGCTGTTCTTTGGGTATCCCAATAACGGAGTAAAATATGGTCACCGGCAGGAAGAGGTTGAAGACAAGATTGTTGACCACCTCAACAGGATAGGGGGATATCCTCTTGAGGAGGTAGGCGGCCATCATAATGACGTACATGCCTGCGATATTTTGGAAGGCGTTTTCCATCGGTATTTCTTCCGTGAGTCAGTGCGGAGAAAGCAGAACAGGTCTCTGTGATATGCTGAGCCTAATCCCCCTGGAGTGATTCCGCACTACGTTACTGCACGATTGGTGAGGCCTCTTGATCGAACGGGTTCGTCCTCATGGCAAGGGAAAAGAGATAGGGGAAATTGTCTTTTAGGTGCGCCATGTAATTCAGCCACTGATGAACCAGCAAGACGTATATCCTTTTTATATCACCGGCGAGATGCTCTCGGTCGGCGCCCGGCAGCTTGGTGACGTCATCCCTGGCTGCCAGCTCTTCCGCCAGGTGAAAGACCGCCCACAGGAGATCGGTGAATGACTCGTATTCCAGCAATGTGGGGTTTTCCAAGAGTCTCAGCAAAAAATCGAGCTTCCCACCGAGGAACGTGCGCAATGTTTTGAGGTCGGCCTTCTTGATGTCGATGGCATACTGGTATGTCTTGAGGCGTTTGCCCACCTCCAGGAATTCCTTGTGGGACCAGTTCTTGGTCATGACCAAATTCTTTCTAATGTCGGCCAAATGAGGATCCCAGTCGGAACAATAGGTGAGCAGCATTGTACCGACCTCGCTGAAAAAGGCCCCGATAACCATATTCAGCTTTCCCATGCGGGCCTTTTTCTCCCGCGCGCTCAGCACTTGATGGATTATCACGGTAACCAGCAAGACCTCGATGGGGACAAAGGCGATGTCTCCGATCAGATAAATGAAGATATGGTGGGTATCATGGAAGATTGTGTAGTGAAAGAAATAAAAGACCGCCGACAAAAAGATGAGCACCGCGGCCAACATGATCTGCCAACTGAAACGTTTCATGCCTCCCTCCTCGTATGTCGTCAACCTAACACTAACGTGCCCGCTTACTCGAGGGGCCTTGTCTGCATAGTCGTTGTGTATTGTTGATAGTTGTTTCTTCCCCGTCGTTTGGCACTGTACATGGCGATGTCCGCGTTCTTGAGCAAGGTATCGGCATCATCACCATCATCGGGAAAGATGGTAATCCCCATGCTGGCGGTGGTGCGGAGTGCATGGTCCTCAACCAGAAACGGCTCTCCAAAGGATTCGAGGATCTTTCGCGCGACCTCTATCGCATGCTCGGAACGTGCTATATCCGGTACTAAGAACAAAAATTCATCACCCCCCATGCGGGCAAGGGTATCGCTCTTGCGCAGGAGTGTCTTGAGGCGTTTACCGGCGACGCGAAGCAACTGGTCTCCCACACTATGTCCCAAGGTATCGTTGATGTCCTTGAAGCGATCCAGATCGAGCAACATCACGGCCAGCTTGTACTGATGACGGTGTGCCTGGGCCAGCGCCAGGGTGAGACGATCATTGAACAGCACCCGGTTGGGCAGATCGGTGAGGGAATCATGGGTGGCCATATAGGCCAGCTGTTGCTCCGCCCGTTTGCGCTCCGTAATGTCGCGCGCGACGCTCAGGATGACGTTCTTCCCTTCGAGTTCAATGGGACGCTCGTTGACCTCGGCTATGACGTATTTCCCGTTCTGCGCTATGTACGTCGTCTCGAAAATGCACGAACCATCGGTGCGGGCCTTTGTGACGTGATCGGCAATTGAAGCCGCGTTCTCAGGTTTCACGATTTCGCGCAGGTTCTTGCCCACCAGATCTTCCATGGGCCATTCGAGTCGCTTTGCGCCGACGTCATTGATGTGGAGGATATTACCCTCTTCATCGTGGATCATAACGGCTTCGGGGATTGCCTCGAAGAGTTTGCGGAGCCGGGCTTCGGATTCGCGCAGCGCTTCTTCCGCCTGCTTGCGCTCGGTGATGTCGCGGGCTGTGCTGAGTATAACCGGCCTTCCACGGTATTCGATGACCTGGCTGCTGACCTCGGTGGGAATGAGCGTACCATCACGCCGCAGGTGGACCGTCTCATAGAGCCCATACCCTTGTTTATGTATCTCCTCAACGCGTTGCACTATGTTCTTCGCGCGTCCAGAGGTTGTTATATCCTGCGGGGTCATGTGCAAAAGTTCTTCTTTGCCGTACCCGTAGCGCTCACAGGCAACAGTGTTGACATCGAGAAACCTCCCGTTGAGGTCGTGCACAAAGATGGCATCAGCGGCACAGTTAAACAAGGTTTTATAGCGAGTCTCCGATTCACGCAACTCATCTTCTGTCCGAACGCGCATTGTGATGTCGGACAGCGTCATGATGATCCGCCCATCCTCTAACACGCTCCCCTTGAACTCTATCTCTTTTACCGCACCGTCCTTACAAACCACACTGAATACCCCGTCAAAGCTTTTACGGGTAACGAAGTCCTTTTTCCAACGTTCGATCACCTGATGCCGGTATTTCGGATTTGGATATGCCTTGCGAAACCAGTCTTTTCCGGTGGGGATATCTTTCAGGGTATAGCCGGTGATACGAGTGAATTCGGAATTGATATAGAGATACGTGCCGTCCTTACCGATGAGGGCCACACCGTTCGGGGCCTCTTGTAAGGTGCGGTAGAAGGTCTCTCGCTCCTTTTGTAACAATTCCTCCGCCTTCTTGCGCTCCGCGATTTCCGCTTCGATTTGGGCCACATGTTGGGCATTGGCCATTGCCAATCCGATTGCCTTGCCCATATTTATGAGGGTTTCTTGCTCCAGATCGGTGAGCGTCGGGGCCTTCTCTTTAAGGCCGAGGAGTATGACCCCTACGGTGCGCTCCTGAAAGCACAAGGGGACCACAATGGCACCCCACAACCCCTGGTTAAGCAAGGCCTTCTGTACAGACGGTTCAATACGATCATCATGCGTCATTGTCTCAGTGGTAATGATATCAGGATGCTCGATGGTGACGACGTGCAAGTCTTCTGGGGGAGCAATTCGCGCTATTTCCCGGCGTGCCTCTTCATCGAATCCAATGGAATGGAGGGCCTTCAAACACCGTGATGCTTCGTGTACGGTAAAGATGCCGACGAAGGAGGAATGGCTGTAATTCATCAGAGCGGCCACGGCTTGTTCAGCCACGGTCTGGAGATCAAGGGAGCCGTATACCTTATCAGCAATAGTGTTGAGGGTTTTCAACGACTCGTTTTTTGCCTGGAGATCCGCTTGAAAGGATCTGAGTGCCGCCTCTGCACGCTGACGTTCCGTGATTTCTTGCTGCAGCCGCTTATTGAGTGTTTTGAGCTCAGCGGTGTGCTCTTCTACCAATTCCGCTGCGTATTGCCGGTGTTTCTCAAGATCTCCCTCTGTTTGCGTGCGTTCACTCGTGGGCATCTCATGTTCAGCCATATGGTGGCGCTGTGATACTAATTCATTGAGGAGCTGCTCTTTTGCCTTTTTATTATTTTCCATTGTGCGCCCCTCCTCAAAGAGGCGACCTGCTCCCATACCTCTCGTGCGCATTGACACGCGCAAACCGCTTTCGAGGGTGTTCTGGTTACCTCATCTTACGTCTCACAGGGGGATGAAACACATAGTAAACCGCACGCCCTTTAAGCCGGCAAGCCACATACCCGTGTCCGTGTAATGTCTCGATTATGTTTGGAAATGTTATATTGTACACGTCTTGCGGAGAACTAGCACACATCTAGTTTCCCGCAATGTTCTGGAGAGATAGCACAAGCTTAATGAACTGTCAATGGTTTATAAGGGCTCGGTATATGTGGAAAATAGGCATTTTGTGTCTTTTTTCTTTCACTAATCGAGCCATTCTCCCAAATTACGGCCTAGAGGGCAGGAACGAAATCTCATTGACTGTATGGGGGGACTTTGCTAGCCTTAGTGCGCAGTGATACCTCTTCGCGATACCAATCAATCGAAGACATATCCCCTCGTCAATAACTGCATCATCGCGGTCACCGTCCTGGCGTTCATTATAGAGCTGGCCCACGGGCAGGGGATCCAGGACTTTATCTATCTCTACGGACTGGTCCCCGCCCGTTACGCCGACCCACGGATTGCGGCATACTTCACCACCGGCCAGCAGATACTCCCCTTTCTCACCTTTATGTTCTTGCACGGTGGGGTCCTCCACCTTGTGGGCAACATGTGGTTCCTCTATATCTTCGGGGACAACGTGGAAGACCGGCTGGGACACCTCAGATATTTTGGCTTTTATATGCTTTGTGGTTTTGCGTCGGGGGCCTCCCATCTCATTATCAACTGGCATTCGAATATACCGACCATCGGTGCCAGCGGCGCCATCGCGGGCGTGATGGGGGCCTACCTGATACTCTATCCACGAGCAAAGGTGTTGACCTTGATACCTATCTTCTTTTTACCCTATTTCGTCGAGATACCCGCCTTCTTTTTTCTCGGCATCTGGTTCCTTTTTCAATTTCTGAGCGCCGCGGCTACCGCGGGCAAGGCGGGAGGCATTGCCTGGTGGGCCCATATCGGGGGGTTTATATTCGGTATTATCTTCTTGAAGCTCTTTGAGATGGTCCCGACACTAGGTGCGGATGAACGAATCCACCGATTAACCAGGAAGCGGGCGACGCCGCGCCTCCAAATGATCCGTCCCGTTGCCTCAGGAGACGGCGTCGATCTCTATGGGGTTATCTCGGTGAGCGAACGAGAGACCCTTCAGGGCGGACGCAAGTTGGTCAGCATCGCCCATGACCGTATGAAGAGGACGTTCTTTGTAAACGTACCACCGGGGGTATCGGAGGGGACCACGCTGCGATTGCGCGGGATGGGGCGCCGGGCGGCTGAAGGTATCCATGGGGATCTCTATCTCAAGGTACAGATAAAACAGTAAGGTGAGACGTTATAATCCTTCTTCGCACAGTCTCGAACCGTCCGACAAAAGGACAACGCCATGAGGGATACCATAACTGCGCATCAATCCCTCATGGCGTTGTGTACGGCGTTACTCCTTTTCCGCAGCCGGCTGTTCAGGAGCAGGTGTCTCTTCAGACTCTTCCTCCTCACCCTGCTGCTCCTCGGTGGCCTGCTCTTCAGTGGTGGCAGGCTCTGTTGCCTCTTCGGCCTTTTTACAGCCAACGGCAAAGCTGAAAGCTGCAAAGGCCCAGAGTACAAGTACCGCAGCGATAATCTTTTTCATGCGTTGTTCACCTCCTCCTTACTAATAACATTATAGTTTTGTGACCGTTATTCGGATATCCCACAGTTAGTCATTACTCTATTTTTTCTCATCACCCCTCTCCATGACCGTGCCAACTATGTCTACCTTGTGATTGGTGAGTTTCATCACCTCCTTTATCCCCCACTCTGTCTTGGTGAAACGTTTCTGCTGTTTCATGTATGATATGGTTTTGAAGCAACTCGCTCATCACATTGCTGGGTCAAACTTTTTACCACACAGCACTGTGGGCCGCCGCTTTTCAAGGCGGGTTTTATGTCGGGGGATAACTTTGTTTGTCTACAACACTAAGACATATCATCTCGGCTGGTATTACCCTTACTGCGTATATTTAACAATAGTTGTTGTCGGAAGTCAATCTCATTTTTTATTGACATTACCCGCTCATCGGATATAATAAATAATACATTTTGTATATTATTTTACCACATTTCCGATCCATTGTCTGATACGGGATAAAACGGTTTCAATACATACAGGTTTATCTTACTTTATTGATACAGAGGTGGCGGTGGCGAGCCCCACTCTTTTCCCATTCCTCGATCGCGCCTTCGACCACGGCGAAGCTGGGGTGACATTCGATTTCGTGAAGGGAGAACAGCTGCTGATATCGAGCAGGATCGCGCCGCCGCGTTTTTACACAGAGCCAGTTTAATTCGTATCTGAGCTGGCCCGTGGTTACCGGTATCTTTGCTATCTCTTTCGCTCCTGCCTCGCCGATTTTGGCCCTGTTAAAACAATATCCCCTTGTGCGCCCCTCTTCCCACACCCCTACCAGATAGTGTGCGATCGCTCGTCGAGGGTAAGGGTGATGTGTGAATCGCCTCAGCTGAGGATGATTCCTATAACCTTTTGTCTTCCCCTGTAAGACCTTTTGTGCAAGGAGAGATTCCCGCCACAATGCTACAAGCCCTATCCTGTCGAGGTATCGTGGATGTATGCTCCACAATCTCATGGATTGAGTCGCCAGATGGAGGCGTTGAGCGCCGCCGCAAAGCTCACCCATACGAGGTACGGCACAAGCAGCACACCGGCCGCTTTCGATATCTTAAAGAAATAAAAGCACGTGAGGGCGATTGCGATCCAGAGCACGGCGATAGCAATGAGCCCTGCAAGGGGAGATCTGAGCCCGAAGAAGAGTGCCGACCACAGGATGTTAAAGGTCAGCTGCACACCGAAGATACCGAGGGCCTTTCTGGTCTTTTTCTCAGCGAGGTCTCGCCGCCATATGATAAACAGCGATATGCCCATGAGCGCAAAGAGCGTGATCCACACGGGAGCGAACACCCAATTGGGCGGGGTGAAGGATGGTTTTTCAAGCGTCGCGTACCAGGTGGGGATTGAGGGCCGTGTAAACAGAGAACCGACAAACCCCGCACCTTGACATAGCAGTATGCTGATGGCCAGCTTTACACCATCTTTCGGTTTGATCGCTGCCATCCACGCCCTCCTCTAGTTTTCACGCTCTGTACGGCGTCATCTGCATGGTCCTCGGCTGTTTACTCGCCGTTCCCCATAAAGAGGGTGACGGGCGGACGGCCATGCAGGCCGGCGCAGGTGACGGCAGGCAGGATGCACAGCCGGTCGGTGAGGGCCGCGGCCGCCAATTCCCGCGACAGCGGCGTGAGGCGATCCATGGTCAGCACCTGGTCGAGGGTATAGAAACCCCCTTGGATGATCTCGTCGGTGGGTCCTTGGATGAGCTGCCCCCCGATTTTCCGGAGGAGGAACACCGCATAACTGGTGTTGACATCGGGATCAGGGCGATTGCGAAATCCGACAAGACCGACGACCGCGCAGTGCAGGCCGGTTTCCTCCTTCAGTTCGCGCACAACGGCGGCATCGGCCGTTTCATTGCTCTCCACAAACCCGCCCGGCAAGGTCCAGTAACCGCGGTTTGGCTCCTGATTGCGCTGAATGAGGAGGATTGCGGCAGCATCGTTTTTTATAACGATTCCCCCAACCCCGAGCGAATAGTGCCCAAAGTCGATAAAACCGCACCCCCCCTGCTCCGGGGCACAGTGCGGTCGTTCGCGCCCCTCAAGGGGGTGTGAGATCAACCGCCGCCCGCACCGTGGGCAAAATCGCATCTGCGCCATACCGTTTATCTTATTATCATAACTACCGTGACCCGCGCAATACAAGGCCCCTTTTCTGCGCGCTGGGTATCGATGGTACGGCTTCCAACAAGCCTCCCAGCCTCAGCAGGGAGGTCCTGGAGAATCTTGCCCTTTCTGTAGGCAAGGCATATAATATAGGTACAAATGCTTAGATTTAACGACATAGTGGACCAAGTCGAATCATATAACCCCTCGGCGGACCTGGACCTCTTAGAAAAGGCCTACGTCTTCTCGGCGAAGGTCCATCAAGGACAGGTACGCCGTTCGGGCGCGCCCTATCTCATCCACCCCCTGGAGGTGGCCGGGATCTTGACCAAGATGAAGCTGGACGTGGCCGCCGTCGCAACGGGGTTGCTCCACGATACCATCGAGGACACCCTGACTACCTTTGAGGAAATCAAGGAACACTTCGGCGACGAAATCGCCCAGTTGGTAGATGGGGTGACGAAGATCAGCCAGATCAGCTTTCAGACCCATGAAGAACGGCAGGCCGAAAATTTCCGCAAAATGGTCTTGGCCATGGTCAAGGACATCAAGGTCATTCTCGTCAAGCTTGCCGACAGGCTCCATAACATGCGTACCCTCCACTTTCTCGATCCACAGAAACAAGGGGAGATAGCCCAGGAGACCCTCGACATCTTTGCCCCCCTTGCCAACCGCCTGGGCATCGATTGGATCAAGACGGAACTGGAGGAATTGGCGTTCCGTTACCTGGAACCTCAAGCATACCGTGAGCTCTCCAAAAAGGCGGCCAAGACCAAGAAGGAGCGAGAGCGATATGTGGATGAGGTGAAGGGGATCATTACCCAACATCTCGATGAGTACGGCATACGGGGGGAGATAACCGGAAGGATCAAACAACTCTTCAGCATCTACAAAAAGATGAAGCGCCAGGGGGTGGAGTTTCACGACGTCTATGACATCACCGCCTTCAGGATAATCGTGGGAACCGTCAAGGAGTGTTATGAGGTATTGGGTATCATCCACTCCCTCTGGCCCCCTGTGCCGGGAAGATTCGACGATTACATAGCCCTTCCAAAAGGCAACATGTATCAATCGCTCCATACCACGGTTATTGGCCCCCATGGGGAGAGGATAGAGATCCAGATCAGGACGTGGGATATGCATATGATAGCTGAGGAGGGGATCGCCGCCCATTGGAAATACAAGGAAAGCGGGAAGTTCGACGAGAAAGACGCGAAACGCTTTTCCTGGCTGCGCCAACTGCTTGAGTGGCAGATGGATCTGGAGGACGATCAGGAGTTTCTACAGACGGTCAAGGTGGATCTCTTTCCCACCGAGGTATATGTATTTACCCCTCAGGGGGAAGTCAAGGAGTTCCCCAAGGGTGCCACCCCCGTCGATTTCGCTTACAGTATTCATACCGATGTCGGACATCAATGCGTGCGGGCGAAGGTGAACGGCCGTGTCGTGCCTCTCAGCTATCAACTCAAAAACGGAGATGCAATTGAGATCATCACCTCCGTCAAACACCACCCCAGTCGAGATTGGCTGAAATTTGTAAAGACCTCACGGGCGAAGACCAAGATCCTCCAATGGATAAAGGCCCAGCAGAGAGAAAAAAGCATCGCCCTGGGTAAGGATCTGTGCGAGCGGGATTTTAAGAAATTCGGTTTGAAATTTTCTCGGTACTGGAAGCCGGGGGACTTTGAAAAAGTGGCCCGCGAGTTCAGCCTCACCGACGGCGAGGAACTCTTGGCCTCCATCGGTTATGGAAAGATCAGTACTCAGCAGGTGATCGGACGCCTTGCCCCTGAAAAGCTCAGAATGGAGGGGAAAAAGGCGGCTGAGGGAGGCCTGGAAAAGGTTATCAAGCGGATGACCAGCCGGCACAAGGGGCTGGTCAAGATCGATGGGATAGACGATGTCCTCATGAGCTTTGCCGGCTGCTGCAACCCCCTCCCCGGGGATAAGATCGTGGGATTTATTACCAGGGGACGGGGGGTGACCATTCACACGGCGGATTGCGTAAACGCCCTCACCGCAGATCCCCAGAGACGCATCGAGGCGCAGTGGGCTCTGGATGGAGACACGGCCTTCCCTACCAGGATACGTATCTACTCTGCCGATAAAAAGGGGATGCTGGCTGCCATCAGCTCCTCGATCTCCGGCAACGGGGTCAACATCACCGGCGCCCAGATCCAGACCACCACTGACGGAAATGCGGAGAGCACCTTCGATATTGAGATCGGGAACTTAAAGCAACTCAAGAAGGTGTTCAATTCCTTGCAGAAGATAGCGGGGGTAATGAAGGTCGAGCGAATTAGGGGGTGGCAGGAACCCGGGGGGCCTTGACGACGCGACCCGCCTTGATGCATTTAGTACATACCCTCATCCTGACGACCTTTCCGTCGCGGAGGACTCGTACCTTTTGAAGGTTTGGAAGCCATACCCGTTTGGTCCTATTGTTGGCATGGCTTACATTATTGCCCGTTACCGGACCCTTGCCGCATATATCACAAACTCTGGACATCCGTTCTCCCTTCCCAGATGTCCTTTTATAAACTTCTTCGGGGGTATTGTCAAGGTGCACTTTGACCCGAAGACGATCGGACAGAGATATCGTGAGGCGGGCATTTGACAACAGAAGGATATTTCATGTAATTTGTTCCATTCTCATGAGAGGAGAAGTGTATGGGGGTTAAGATCGCCGGGATACAGATGGGCTGCGGAGAGGATAAGGAGGATAATGTCCAGAGGGCCTTATGGATGGGCCGACTCGCCGCTGAAAAAGGCGCCCAGGTCATCTGCTTTCAGGAGTTATTCAACACCCACTGGTTCCCCCGAGATATCGACGAAGGTAATTTTCTCTTGGCGGAGGATATAGATGGTCCCACCGTGGTGACCATGAGGACCCTGGCCAAGGCACAGGGGGTGGCCCTGATCTGCCCCTTTTTCGAGAGGGACGGTGATCGGTATTTTAATACTGCCGCCGTGATCGATCAGGATGGAGAAATCGTGGGGGCATACCGAAAGGTCCACATACCACAGATCCCCCTGTGGGAGGAACGGACCTATTTCTCCCCCGGTGATACGGGGTTTCCTGTCTTCGATCTGGGTCCCGTAACAATTGGCGTGCAGATATGTTGGGACAACTTTTTTCCCGAAGGGACCAGGCAGTTAGCCCTCCAGGGGGCCCAGGTCGTCTTTGCCCCTACCGCCGCCGCCTTCGCCTCCCAACAACGGTGGCTGAAGGTACTGGCAGGAAACGCCATCGTCAATGGACTCTTCATCGTGCGGGTCAATAGGGTAGGGAGCGAACCGAAACAGGATTTTTACGGTATGAGCTTCTGCCTCTCCCCGGAGGGAGACCTCGTCGATGAACCGACAGGCCTCCAGGAGGGGATCCTGTTGGCGGAGATCGCCCTCGATGAGGTATCGAGGGCGCGGAAGGAGTGGCCCTTCTTAAAAGATCGCAGGCCGGAGGTTTATTCTCTCCTGGCTCAGCAGGAGTGACATGAAAAAGGGGCTGAATGCGATCATCATGCGGGCCATTGCGAGGGGACAGGAGCGGGGGGAGCTGGCCGAGGGCGCCCTTCCGCCTTTTATCTTAGAGTACCCCCGGGAAGAGAGGCACGGTGATTACGCCACCAACATTGCCATGGCAATGGCCTCCCACACCGAGAAGTCCCCCCGAGCGATTGCCGAGACCATCGTGAGGTGTATAGAGGACGAGGAGGGGATCATCGAGCGGGTAGAGGTGGCAGGGCCCGGATTCATAAATTTCTTTCTCACCCAGGACTATTGGCGTTATTTCTTGCGGGAGGCGGATCGTAAAGGGGAGCGCTACGGTGAAGGGGAGCTGGGGCACGGGAAGCGAGCCTTGGTAGAGTTTCTCAGTGCCAACCCCACCGGTCCCCTGCACATCGGGCACGGGAGGATCGCCGCCTTTGGCGACGCCCTGGCCAACCTCTTGGAGAAGGTCGGATACGAGGTGGAGCGGGAGTATTACGTCAACGATAGGGGTACACAGATGCAACTCCTGGGGGAGTCCGTGTACTTCTGGTATGCGCAGGAATGGGATAGGAAGGTCGCGTTCCCCCCGGACGGATACCAGGGTGACTATATAAAGGAAATCGCCCACCACATCAAAGAAGAAGGGGATAGATATCTCCTTTCCCCTGAGGGGGAAACTATAGAGCCCCTGGGGGAAAAGGCCGCTCAAATCATCTTGGGGTGGATCAAGGATGATGTGGAGCGGTTCCGGATCAGCTTCGACAGATGGTTCAGCGAAACGGATCTATACACGGGTGGCTTGGTCCCTCGGCTTTTGGGAGACCTGCGGGACAAAGGATACCTGTATGAGGATGCAGGGGCCCTCTGGTTTAAGAGTACCCCCTTTGGTGATGAAAAGGATAGGGTGGTGATCAGGGCCAACGGAGCGACGACCTATTTCGCCTCGGACATCGCCTATCACAGAGACAAGTATGATCGCGGGTATGATCTGTTGATAGATATCTGGGGGGCCGACCACCACGGCTATATACCACGCATGGGGGCCGCCATCCAGGCCATGGACTGTGACCGGTCCGTTTTTAAGGTAATCCTCGTGCAGTTGGTCAACTTGTTGCGGGATAAAAAACAGGTAAACATGTCCACCCGGCGGGGGGAGTTCACCTCCCTGCGGGAGGTAATGGATGAGGTGGGGGTGGATGCCTGCCGCTATTTCTTTATGCTGCGCAGGGCCGACTCCCCGCTGGATTTCGATTTGGAGCTGGCCAAGAGGGAGGGGGCGGAGAATCCCGTCTATTACGTACAATACGTCCACGCGAGGATAACGAGTATCTTTAAGAAGGCGGCTGAGCGGGGGGTGGAGGTGCCGACCTTCGAGGATGTGGATATCTCCCTGTTGCACCTCCCGGAGGAGCGGTTACTGGCTAAACGGGTGGCCATCTTCCCGGAATTTGTGGAGGGGATGGCCCTGGCCTTGGAACCCCACCGCCTGACCGCCTACCTACAGGATTTGGCCGGTATCTTCCACAGCTACTACAACAAACACCGGGTCATCTCAGCAGACAAGGCGTTGACGAATGCACGGTTCCTCCTGGTCAAGGCCGTCCAAGGGGTTGTACGCAGTGCACTGGGGGTGCTGGGAATAGCCGCCCCCACGGAGATGTGATGAGGGACTACAAAGAACCCATTTCCCGGGTGCAAAGGCGCGGTCAGCTCAAGAGACTTTTCGGCATTATGGGGGGGATGGTCTTCGTCTTCGCGATCTTCATCGGGGGGGTGAAGGTGGGGATACAGATCGAGCGGGAGCGCGTGCGTATTGCTCAGGGGGTGGCTTCTCCCGAGCCGGGGGGCACGGCACGGAAGGACACGGCTGAAACCGACAAAAAGCCAGCTCCCTCTCCGGAGAAAAAAGACGGAAAGATGCGGTTTACCTTTTATGAGACCTTAACGCGAAAAGAGGGGGTTGAGAAGGAGATACCAGGAAAACAAAAGGCGGCAAAGAAGGAGGAACCGAAAACGACGGAGACGAAAGAAGAGGTGCGTAAACCCTTGCTCCCCCCCAGGAAGGAGGAAGAGGCCAAAAAGCCGCCTGCGGAGGAAGAACGCTATTTTGTCCAAGTCGCCTCTTTCAAGGAAGAGGAAACGGCCGAGGGACTGCGGGACAGATTGGCGAAGAAGAAGTACCCGGTCCACGTGATCCCTGTGCAGATAGAGGGGCTTGGTTTGTGGTACCGGGTGAGGCTGGGGGGATATACGACGTTGCAGGAGGCCGAGGAGGTCCAGAAAAGGCTTGCCGCTGAGGAGAACATCGAAGGGACGAGGGTGGTATCAGGTCCATGAGCACGGATTGTTCGCGGATACGGAACTTCTCCATCATCGCCCATATCGACCATGGCAAATCCACCTTGGCCGATCGGTTTCTGGAGTTGACCCAGGCGGTCCCGGAGCGGGAGATGCGCGCGCAATTCCTCGATCGCCTGGATCTGGAACGGGAGCGGGGGATAACCATCAAGGCCCAGGGCGTGAGGATCAGATACCATGGTGCAGACGGGGAGGAGTACCTCTTGAACCTCATCGACACCCCCGGGCACGTCGATTTTTTCTATGAGGTATCCAGGAGCCTGGCGGCCTGCGAAGGGGTGATCTTGCTGGTAGATGCCGTGCAGGGTGTGCAGGCGCAGACCGTGGCGAACCTCTATCTGGCCATGGAAAATGATATCGCGATCATACCGGTGATCAACAAAATAGACCTCCCCAATGCCGACCCCGAGCGGGTGAAGGGCGAGATAGGGGAGGTCTTGGGGCTTGACCCCTCAGAGGTCCTCACCGTTAGCGCCAAGGAGGGTATTGGTGTGAGCGATCTCCTGGAAGCGATCATAGCGCGTATCCCCCCCCCGGCAGGTGATGCCCAGGCCCCCCTGAAGGCGCTGCTCTTCGATTCATGGTACGATTCCTATCATGGTGCCGTCATCATGGTCCGGATCTTCAACGGCCTCGTATCACGAGG